>Ga0157378_10001591_pt1 | contig 20531 bp, 20 predicted proteins | sample M65metaG_FD_115309 | JGI IMG/M metagenome (GOLD analysis project Ga0157378, IMG submission 115309) | Miscanthus rhizosphere microbial communities from Kellogg Biological Station, Michigan, USA - M6-5 metaG | ecosystem: Host-associated > Plants > Roots > Rhizosphere > Soil | place: USA: Michigan...
CGCGCGAACAGGGCCGACGAATCCGCAGCGAGGCTGCGCGCGAGGTTGGCCGCGCCGATAATCGTCACGCCATGCTTAATCGTGCGCTCGCCCGAGACCGTCCCCTCAACATTTCCGCCGGCGTCGGCAGCAAGGTCGACGATGACGCTACCCGGCCGCATGCTCGCGACCTGCGCGTCGCTGATCAGCCGCGGCGCCGGACGCCCAGGGATCAGAGCTGTAGTGACGACGATGTCCTGCTTGGCGATGTGGCCGGATACCAGTTCGGCCTGCGCCTTCTGATATTCTTCCGACATCTCGGTCGCGTAGCCGCCCGCGCCCTCGCCTTCGATCCCGGCGACATTCTCGACGAAGATCGGCTTCGCGCCGAGCGACTGGATCTGCTCCCTGGTCGCGGAACGGACGTCGGTCGCGCTAACCTGAGCCCCGAGGCGTTTGGCGGTGGCGATCGCCTGCAGCCCGGCGACGCCGACGCCCATCACGAAAACCTTCGCCGGGCTGACGGTGCCGGCCGCGGTCATCATCATCGGGAAAGCTCGCCCGTAAGCTGCCGCGCCGTCGACCACCGCCTTGTAGCCGGCAAGGTTGGACTGCGACGACAAGATGTCCATGGACTGAGCGCGCGTGATGCGCGGCATCCACTCCATCGCCAGGGCATCGAGGCCAGCCGACGCATAGCCCTCTATTTCCCCACGCCGGCGCGTCGGATCGAGCGCCCCGACCAGCAGCGCGCCCTTGTCCGCACCGTCGAGCTTGTCCGGGCCGTTGATGCAAAGAATGATGCCCGCGCCCTTCAGTGCATCGGCGCGGCTCGCGACCTTGGCCCCCGCCGCTTCGAAAGCCGCGTCGGAAATGGAGGCGGCCTCGCCCGCGCCCTTCTCCACCGCGACCTCGGCACCGAGACCAGCGAATTTCTTCACAGTCTCGGGGATCGCCGCGACGCGAGTCTCTCCCGCCGCATTTTCCTTCAGGACCGCGATCTTCATGGAGCTTGGGACGCTGACTACAGAATCAGAAGAACGATGAGGCCGATCACAAGGCACGTAAACGCGCCAATTTTCAGCATCCTGATAAACCGCACATAATCATGGACGTGGATCGCCACGTCTTGCGTCGGCGGATTGGTGAGCAGCGATTCGTCGTCAGCCATGCGTCTCCCCTTGCGGTTGGCGACCTCCATAACAAGGCAGCGGCGCTCTCCCAACCCCCACCGCTTTAAGCGCCCCTTTACCCCTGAGCGGTACAAAAGCGCTCTTAAGGAGCCGATGATGGCCGAAGAGCGCGTTCGATCCCTATTGCTGCTCGATGCCGACGCCGACGAGCGCCGGTTGATTTCCGCTGTCGCGTCGCGCGCCGGCTGGAGCGCCGTCGGTGCGGCCGACTGCGAGATGGCCAATGCCCTCTTGCAGGGCCCGCATGGCCGTGAAGTTCAGGCGGTCCTGCTCGGCGCTTGGGACGATGAAGCGAGCCCCAAGATCATCGCGAAGCTCCGCGAACAGCGCGAAAGGTTGCCGATCATCGTGCTTGGCCACGGCGACAGCGTTTCGGTGGCGGTCGACGCGATGCGCGCCGGCGCCAGCGACTTCCTCGTTCGCCCGGTCGCTCCCGAGCGGCTTCTTGAAGCGCTCGCAGCCAATGCTGACCGCCGGAAAGGCGCGGGAGAGCTTGCGCCGGTCTCCGAGAAACTCGCGCCGGAACTGTCGCTCGAGCAACTTATCGGCGCTGCGCCGGAATTCCGCGCATCCCTGGCGGTGGCGGCGAAGGCCGCCCGCAACCGGCTGCCGATTCTCATCATCGGCGAGCCCGGCACAGGCAAGGAGACGGTCGCTCGGGCGATTCACGCCGCAAGCCTTCGCGCCAAGGGCCCGCTGCTTGAGCTCGATTGCAAGGCCGTTCCGGCCAACATCATCGACAGCGAGCTGTTCGGTCACGAAAAAGGCGCTTTCCCGGGCGCGTTCGCGCCGAAGGTGGGCAAGCTGGTCCAGGCCGACGGCGGAACTTTACTGCTCGACGAGGTCGGAGCACTCCCGCCGGAAACGCAGGAACGGCTCGACCGAGTGCTGGCAACTGGCGAGGTTCGCCCTGTCGGTCTCAACGGCAGCTATTCGATCGACGTTCGGGTGATCGCGACCTGCAGCCGCCCGCTTCCGGATGATTTCAATCCCGGACTCGCGGAGCGAATTGGCACTACTACCGTCAACCTGCCGCCCCTGCGTGAGCGTAGCGGCGACATCCCGGCTCTTGCCCGCCACCTGCTGGCTCGCTTCTGCGAGCAGGCGGACACGCGGCCGCTTTCGATCGGCAACGACGCGCTTGCGGTGCTTATGCGCTACGGCTGGCCGGGCAACGTCCGCCAGCTCGCCGGCGTTCTGTTCCGCGCCGGACTACACTGCGAGGACAGCTCGCTCACCGCGGAGCATTTCCCGCATATCGCGATTCAGTCGCGCTTCTCCGGCCGTCGCAACGACTTCTCGCCGTCGAACAATACGACCAGCGCCGAAGCCCTTGCCGGCGGATCCGGAGTTACCTTGTTCACGAACGACGGGCACCTGCGCCCGCTCGAGGATATCGAGGCAGACATCATCCGACTGGCGATCGGCCACTACCGCGGCCGCATGACTGAAGTGGCGCGTCGCCTTGGGATCGGGCGCTCGACGCTCTACCGCAAATTGGGTGAGCTGGGGATCGATACCGCCGCCTAGGCCGCGGAACGCTGATCCAGTCCCAACTGCGACACGTGGAAGGCCAGAAGCACGCCGAGCCGCCCTGCCAGCAGGCCCTGGCCAGCGAAACGCTGCATGATGTCGAGATCAGGCGAGCCATTGCCCTCGACCAGAACCGGCCCGTCGGGCGTGATCGCTATGTCCCAACCCACGAGCACTCGGTCGCTGAAAGCACGGTGAGCGCGCAGCGCGAACTCGCGGACCTCGTCCCACATCGGCAATCGAGTTCCCGCTATCCGGGCGCCGCTGACGGGATGACGGTCGTGCCAGCCCAGCCGAGCGTCGGCTCCCAAATTGCTCGCGCGGCCGAGAGTCCCGGTCTCGAGATTAACGCCCGCGGCAATGCCACCGGCGTGAAGGTTGTCGACGACGTGATTGGCGCCGATCGCCATGCGGGTCGCCGCGCCAATAATCTCGGGATGGCCCTTTTCGTTCAGGCAGGTGAGAACGCGCACCGTCGACAGCGCCCCGTTGTTGAGCGGTTCGAGATCCGGATGATTTTCGAGCCGTTGCTGGAGGAGCATTGGCGTTCGGCGCGATTTTTCCGACAATTGGCTGAGCAACTCGTCGCGCGTAATCTTCTGACCACTTGAGCCCCGGTACAGTCCCGGTCCTGCCCGGTCCCACCGCTGTGCGCCCTTGCCGCCACGACCGGTTACCGGTTTTACGAACAGGTCGGCGTCGAACTCCTCCAACTGTGCGAGGGAATGCACTTCACCGTCGCGGAGAATCGCCAGGACCAAAGCCGTCCGAATCTGATGGTCGCGGCATTGCCTGGCGAATTCGGCTTTGTCGTTCAGTTCGGACATTGGCGTCAAAGCGCCCTCCTTGAGCAAGCGCAGCACGCCGGCCTTGCTTTCCCACCGATAGAAGAGATCGCGAGCGGTCGCCGCATCCGGACGCCGATGTAGTTCGAAAATGTAGTACCACGGCGGAAGAACGCCCCCCGTCAGGTAGAGATGGAGCTGGTCCAGCAGTTGGCGATGAACGGGCCGCCCGTATTTCCGCGCGACCTCACCGCCGTTCTTCAACGTGAAGGCGATTTGCAGTCCAACCAGGACGAACGGCCAGAGGACCAGCGCGAGAGCGAGCTGCGACCGTTCCGACCAGCCCCGCGGCTTCCAATAGCGTCGGGCATAAGCCCGCCGGATCACCCGCTCGGGCGTCCGGCCTCTTCGATTGCTGCGCACAGCAATCGGAAGCCCAGCGATCTGGTACGTCACGCCGCGGCCGAAATTCCTGACGCGCTGCCTGGTCGGCACTTGCTGCGCTCGCGGCGATGCTGCGCTGGCCATGATATCTCCCGGAGGCTGCGCGAACGCCTTTGCTCCTGCTGTGTTGCAACAGCCGGACGGAAAGATGAATTCTGGGTAATAGTTAGATGTAGATCAGACTCGCGGGGTGAGAGCCTGATCCCGCAGACCGCGCCAGATCCGCAACGCCTGCACCGTTTCGAAGACATCGTGGACGCGCACGATCTGAGCCCCTTGCTCAGCCGCCTTGAGCGCGAAGGCGATACTTCCGCCGAGCCGCTTGTCTGAAGGCACTTCGCCTGACAGGGCGCCGATGGTCCGCTTGCGGCTTGCGCCGACGACGATCGGGCAGCCGAGAGAATGGAACAGCGCCAGCCCATTCATCAGCTCGAGATTGTGGGCGACGTTCTTGCCGAACCCGAAACCCGGATCGATCAGGATCTTGTCGCGTGCGATTCCGGCCTCGACCGCTGCCGCGATGCGGTCCTCAAACCATTGATATATTTCGACCAACACGTCGTCGTAACGCGGGTCGTCCTGCATCGTCTCGGGCTTGCCCTTGTGGTGCATGAGCACCACCGGCGCGCCGGCGGCAGCGACAATATTGGCGGAGCGATCGTCATATGTCAGCGCTGACACGTCGTTGATCAGTCGCGCGCCGGCTTCGAGCGCTGCCGTCATGACGTCAGCCTTGCGCGTGTCGATGGAAACCGCGGCACCGCCGGCGGTCAGCTGGCGAATGATCGGTCCAATGCGTTCGATCTCCTCGCCTTCCCACACGGGCTTTGCTCCCGGACGCGTGGATTCGCCGCCGACGTCGATGATCGCCGCACCCTGGCTTGCCATATCAGCGCCTGCTTCGGCCGCGGCATTGGCGTCGGCAAAAAGCCCGCCGTCGGAGAAGCTATCAGGTGTCGCGTTGACGATGCCCATGACCTGCGGCTGGTCGAGACGGACGGTTCTGGCGCCCAGCTGGAGCGGCGACCGAATGTCGGTCAGCGCCGACCATTGCGTAGCCATGTCCTCGTCGAAGCGGCTTTCGATCCCCTCGACAGGGAGCAGGTCGCTCGAAATGCGTCGGTCAAAATCGTCGAGTTTCAGCAGCTCGACGCTTGCGAACCAGCTCAACCCGCCGGCGAGGCGCGCGACTTTCCCATCATGGCCGAACGGCGAATCTACGAAGCCCGTTGGGCGAATAAGTGTCCTCACTATTGCGCCACTTCTTCGGGAGGACGTCCGACCGGCGCGCTCGCCGTCTTGGGCTCGCGTGCATCGAGCGCTGCGAGCCAGGCTGCGGTGTCGGCGCCGATGCTGATCTGCGGGCTCGACGGATCGTAGCCCGCCTTCTGCTCCCACCCGAGGATGGTGACCCAGGCGCGGCGGAACTGGCGCTCGAAGGTGTCGGGCGTGCGCATCGCCTGATTGACGAAGGCGTAGCCGAAGAAAGTCCAGTCGTTTCCGGCCGCGCACCCAAACGACGATTTCTGAGCGGAGGCGGCCGTCGCGACGATTGTTCGTGGCCCCTGCAGCACCGGCACAAACTGGCCCGAGAAGCAGGCCTGGAGGACGACCAACCGGTTTTTGACGCCCGTGTGATCGAGCATGGCCTGGAGTCGTGTCGGCGTAATTACCGCTTCGCCGCGCTCGGGATCCCGGAAGTTCAGCCCGTTGTGCGGAGACCCGTGGCTTGTCGTATAGAGCACGAGCACGTCCTCATCGCGGTTCATCTTCAGGGCGACATCGTCGAGGGCGCGCGCCAGCTCTTGGGGCGATGCCTCCACGTCAGCTTTATCATCGCCTTCGTCATGCGCGAGCACGAGCGTCCGTCCTTCGGCATCGAAGCGCCGAGCCAAGACCCGGCCGGCTTCCCGAGCTTCGCGGTTGAACACGGGATCGGCGTCGAGCGCGGCGACGATGACGTAGGCATCGACGGTTCCGGGCCGCTCAGCCTGGAGCTTGGCAACGGCCCCCTGCAGGCGCTGGTCATCCTCCTGCGCAGGCGCGTCCGCCGCGGCAAGCAGCGCGACAAGGCATGCCAGAGAGACTTTGAGCGGCCAGCTCATGCGGCTCTTGTCACCGGCGGTGGCGGACTAAGCAAGCCCTCAAGCCAGCGAGGCGAGGTGCTGCTGGCGAAGCGCATCGAGCGGCTGAAGCGCGCCGCCCCGCTCGACGTGCCAGAAGGTCCAGCCATTGCAGGACGGCGCGTTCTGAAGCGCGGCCCCGACCTTGTGGATCGAACCCGAATGCGCGCCCGAAGCGATCGAGCCGTCCGCCCGCACTGACGCCGTCCAACGGCGTCTGGCGTCCATCAGCATCGTCCCCGGCGGCACCAGTCCGCTTTCGACGAGCACCCCGAACGCGACTCGCGGCTGTTCGCGCTTGTCAGCGACGGTCTGCATGGCGCTCTCGTCGAGCGGCAAAGTTGAGTTGATCCGCGTTTTCGCGACTTTCACGTAAGAGCTTTCGCGTTCGATCCCGATCCAGCTCCGCCCCAGCCGCCGAGCTACCGCACCCGTCGTGCCGGTACCGAAGAACGGGTCGAGCACCACATCGCCCGGCTTCGTGCAGGCGAGCAGGATCCGGTACAGCAACGCCTCCGGCTTCTGCGTCGGATGGGCCTTGCCGCCGCCGTCGCCTTTGACGCGCTCACCGCCGCTGCAGATCGGCAGCAACCAGTCGGATCGCATCTGAAGATCGTCGTTCAAGGCCTTCATCGCACGATAATTGAAGGTGTAGCGCGCCTTCTCGTCCTTGGCGCACCACAGCAGAGTCTCATGTGCGTTGGTGAAGCGCGTGCCGCGGAAGTTCGGCATCGGGTTGGTCTTGCGCCACACGATGTCGTTCAAGATCCAGAAGTCGGCATCCTGCAGAAGCGATCCGACGCGGTAGATGTTGTGATAGCTGCCGATAACCCAGATCGTGCCATTGTCCTTGAGGATCCGCCGCGCCTGCTCGAGCCAGTCGCGGGTGAAATTGTCGTAGGTCGTCAGGCTTTCGAACTTGTCCCACTCGTCATCGACGGCATCGACGCGGCTGCCCTCGGGCCGGAACAGGTCGCCGCCGAGCTGCAGATTGTAGGGCGGGTCGGCAAAGATCATGTCGACGCACTTGTCGGGAAGGCGCGCCATCTCGGCGATGCAATCGCCCTGCAGGATAGTGTCGAGCACCAGCTCGCGCGGCTGCTGCCGCGTGGGGCGCACAGCCGTCCCCGTGTCCGCAACGCGGGCGATGAGATTCATCCAACCAGGCCCCTACTCTCTTGCCGGCAAGGGTGAGTCAGGCGGGACTCCCGGTCAAGCGAACAAGGGTTAACGACTCATTTCGGGACGCAGGAACGGAACGAGTCCGCACCGGCGGGACCACAAGATGTTGAGTCCGAGAGAGGCACGAAGACTCAAGCGATGGTGGTGTGACTCGAAGGACTCAACGGTGAACAATCCGCCAGTTCTTCATCCGAATGAAGTGGACCGACTGCATATGGCCCTCAATGCGGCGTTCCCGTGCGCAGACGTAAAAATCGCCGTGGATTTCGTCCCGAAAGGGCGTGAATCGACCATAAATGTGACGGAATGGATCCTCGGCGCTCCCGTCTCCTTCGTCAGGAATATCGAGCGAAAGCACGTGGTGGCTGCCTCGCAGGTAGAGGCGATGAATCTGCGAACCGTTCGAATAGAGGCACCGTGCGCGAGCCCAACCACAGTCGCCAACCCTTGCCAACTGCGGCTGCGAACCAGCCAACAGCATAGCAATGATGATGCTCATTCCGCCGCGACTGCTCCGAAGCCCAACTCCGGCTGGGCCTTCCGCGCCTCGATTTCACGCACCAGGCCAAAGCTTCGGCGGTGGAGCGGTGTCAACCCGAGGTCGTTGATCGCGCGCCGGTGATCGGGCGTCGGATATCCGCGGTTATGCTCCCAGCCGTAGCCCGGATAGGTCCGCGCATAGTCAGCCATCATCCGGTCGCGGGTGACCTTAGCGATGATCGAGGCGGCCGCGATCGACCGGCATTTGGCGTCGCCGTCGACGATCGCCTTGGACGGACGCTGCCAGCGCGGCGTCGCATTCCCGTCGACCAGGACCCAGGCCGGATCGAGGCCGAGCGCTTCGACCGCGCGGGTCATCGCCAGCATCCGCGCCCAGTAGATGTTGATGCTGTCGATCTCCTCGACCGTCGCGACGCCGACACCCCAGGCCGAGCATTTGGTCAGCTTGGCGTAGATCGATTCCCTTTTGGCGAGGGGCAGATTCTTCGAATCGTCGATGCCGCGCGGAAAGCCGTCGCGATTGAGGATGCACGCGCCAGCAACCACCGGGCCTGCGAGCGGAGCGCAGCCAGCCTCATCGACTCCGGCAAGCGGTTGCGGGAATTCGAGCTCGAGCTTGAAGGAACAGCGCCTCGGCATCGACGCAAGCCTATGGAAACGCTCAGCGAGTCGCCAGTAGGCGCCCATGTATTTTGTGGATTAGTCTGTCATCCGCCACGGCGGGAAGCGTCTGGCCTCGCCCGCCTTGTAGAGGAAGATAATGTTCCCGTCCGGATCGCGGAGCCGCGCTTCGCGCCACATCCATGGCTGGTTGCGCGGGCCATGCTCGAACGGCAGGCCACTTCGAGCCAGCTGCTCGACCCGATCGTCAAGATCATCGCATTCGAGGTAGATCGCCGTCGTTGCGATGATCTTCTCCTCGGGATCAATCTGGACCGAGAGCGTCGCCCCGCCACCCGTTTCGAACCGCGCATAGTCCGGCGGATTGTCGACGATCTGCTTCAGGCCGAGCTTTTTGTAGAAGTCGACCGAACGCTCGTAGTTGGTGCCCGTCACGGTAACCTGGTTCAGTCGAAGCTGCGGTCCGGCATCCAGGCGGACGCTCTGCTGGCCGATCGGGCCGCTGCCCTGCCCCAGGCCCGGCGCTTCGAACAACGCAACGCGGACGAACTCGCGCGCCCGCGCCACCGCATCCGCGAGCGTCGCTCCCTGAGCCAAATAGGTCGTGACTGCGCTGGCAAGCGTGCAGCCGGTGCCATGCGTTTCGTCAGTATCGATCCGCGCGCCCTGCCAACTCGTCATATTGTCTTCTTCGATCAGGGCATCGGCGAGCGCATCGCCCTCTTCATGTCCGCCCTTGATGAGCACCGCGCAGCCGTGCGCCCCGACGAGGTGGAGCGCAGCCGCAACCGGGTCTTCTTCGCTAGTCAGGCGCTTCAGCTCGGGAAGGTTCGGCGTAGCGAGCGTCGCCACATCCATCAGCCGCCCGAACGCTGCGACCGTATCGTCGTCAGCGAGTGAAGCGCCGCTCGTCGCAACCATCACCGGATCGAACACGATCGGAAGCTCAGGATCGACCGATTTAAGCTCCTGCAGGCGAACCGCGACCTGCTTGGCGGCAAAGGCGCTGCCGATCATCCCGACTTTCACGGCATCGACGCCGATATCGGCGACCACAGCGTCGATCTGCGCGAGGATCATCTCGGCGGGAACGGGATGGACCGCGGTAACGCCAAGCGTGTTCTGAGCGGTGATGGCCGTGACCGCGGTCATTGCGTGACCGCCGAGCATCGTGACGGTCTTGATGTCGGCCTGAATCCCCGCGCCGCCGCCCGAATCCGAGCCGGCGATGATCAGAACCCGAGCCGTGGCCGTCATCGAATCGGCCTTCGTCCCGCTCCCAGGGGCGAAGTTTTGCATGTGCACAGCAATGTCGTTTGGCGAACAAATACCAAGAAAGTGTTCACGCCGCGGACTGAACCGCCTCGCAAATGTCGTCGACCACGCGTTCGACGAGCGCCGGGTCGTCACCCTCGGCCATCACCCTGATCAGCGGCTCCGTGCCCGATTTGCGGATGACCAGGCGGCCCTTCCCTTCGAGTTCGGCCTCTGCAGCTGCGATCCGCCTGCGGACACTGTCGATCTCGAGCGGCTCCGCGCCACCGTTGAAGCGGACGTTCTTGAGCAGCTGCGGAAGCGGCTCGAACTGGCGCAGGATCTCGCTCGCGGGCTTGTTCGCTTCCACGAGCGCGGCAAGCACCTGAAGCCCAGCAACCAACCCATCGCCGGTGGTTGCATGGTCGGACAGGATGATGTGCCCCGATTGTTCGCCGCCGACGTTGCAACCAAATTCGCGCATGCCTTGGAGAACGTAGCGGTCGCCGACCTTGGTGCGATGAAGCTTCAGGCCGGCATCGGCGAATTTCCGCTCGAGCCCGAGATTGGACATGACGGTCGCAACCACGGCATCGCCCTTCAGCTCGCCGCGGCGATGCAGGCCAAGCCCGATGAGCGCCATCAACTGGTCGCCATCGACCATCCGGCCCTTCTCGTCGGTCACGATCAGCCGGTCGGCGTCGCCATCGAGCGCGAGGCCGACGTCGGCGCCGCTCGCCACCACCGTCTCCTGCAGGAGTTGCGGATAGGTTGAACCGCACTTGTCGTTGATGTTGAGGCCGTTGGGCGTGACGCCGAGCGGAATCACCTCGGCGCCAAGCTCCCACAGCGCCTCGGGAGCAACATGGTAAGCCGCGCCATTGGCGCAATCGATCACGACCTTGAGGCCGTCGAGCCGCAGATTCTCAGGAAAAGTCGCCTTGGCAAAATGGATGTAACGGCCGCGCGCGTCGTCGATGCGCCGGGCGCGCCCGATCATGTCCGACTTGGCGAACCTGGGCTTCTCCTCGAGCCGTTTTTCGATCGCCGCCTCGGCCTTGTCGCTGAGCTTGTATCCATCGGGCCCGAAGAGCTTGATGCCATTGTCCGCGAACGGATTGTGCGAGGCGGAGATCATCACGCCGAGGTCGGCGCGCATCGATCGGGTGAGCATCGCCACAGCAGGGGTCGGCATCGGCCCGAGCAGGACGACATCCATGCCGACGCTCGTGAAGCCGGCTACCATCGCTGATTCCATCATGTAGCCCGAGAGCCGCGTGTCCTTGCCGATCACGACGCGGTGGCGGTGGTCGCCGCGGAGGAAATGCGTGCCCGCCGCCTGCCCCACGCGGAGCGCCGTCTCGGCCGTCATCGGCTCGATATTGGTGGTGCCGCGAATGCCGTCGGTACCGAAGAATTTCCGTGTCATCGCGAGCGCTTTAGCCCCACCGGCCCCGGAGCGCGAGACTCAGTGCCGATAAGCTTCGGGAAGGTCGCGGCGCGGTAGATACCGATAGCGTTCCAGAAGTCGCGTCTGGTGAGTCTGCAGCGGCTGGCGAACGCCGTCGATGAAGACCTGCTCTGCCGCGCTTGCACCCTCGAGTGGATCACCCGACCAGATAACGACATCGGCCCGCCGGCCCGGAGCAAGACTACCGATCTCGCTACCCATTCCCACTGCCTGGGCCGGGCGCGACGTGATCATCGCCAGCGCCTCGCCCCAGCTGACGCCGGTTGCTCCGGGTATCTTTTGAAGGGCAACGAGGTTGGCAGCGTACTGCCGCTCCATGAACAGGTTCCGAGTGTCATTGTCGTCGATCATTCCAATCGACACGTTGACGCCGGCAGAGCGCATCCGGCCGACATTCGACTGCGTCGACGCAAGCTGCTCAAAGGAGGCCGGGAGGTCGTTCACTGCCGACGCGATCACCGGGATTGCGGCACGGGCGATCTTGTCCGCAACCAGCCATCCCTCGCTTGCACCGACCAGAACGACCTTGAGCGCCGGGAACTCGCGCTTCAGCTCCAGCACCTGCAGGATGTCGCTCGCCCGCTCGACATGGACGAGGAGGTACTGGCGGCCCTGCAGCACCGGAACCAGCGCCGCCGCGTCGAAGCGGGTGAGTAGCACATCGTCGCTGCGCCGCGCCTCAGCGCCATAGAGCCTCGACTCATTCGGATTGCGCACAATCGGCCGATCGCGCTCATCCGGCGTCCCGCCACGCGGTGCGGCAATCGACGGCGCATAACGCCGCAACTCCGCAGCTTCACGCAGTGCGTTCCTAAACATGATGTGCGCCGATGCTCGCGACCCGCCGGCCTTGTCGGCGCCGGTCTCGCCCAGCTCTACGAACTGGAACTTCCGCGCCACCGTCACCGGGTCCATGTCGGCGCCGGTGTCGATGATCGCGCCCTGCCCGGCGAAGATGTTCTTTCCGACCGAAGGAGCGACCAGCGCCCTCGTCACGCCGTCAGCACGGTTGACGGCGATCGTCGTGTCGAGCGGGTTAAGTGCCGGAACCACATCGATCGCCGCGTTAAACGGGCCGTTCTGGCCGGTGTCGTCGGCCGCGCCGGACGTGTCGTCGCGACCCCCGCCATCCTCCTGCTGCGAAGTGAGGTCGACCTCGGCGAGACCGAGCCGCGAGAAACCCGCGACGATTCCGGGAGTGACCCACTTGCCGTTGGCGTCGATCACCTGCGTTCCGGCCGGAAGCTTCATGCGCATTCCGCCCGCAGCGACGATCCTTCCGTCGCGGATCACGACCATTCCGTTCGGTATCGGCTCCGAGCCATCGCCGAGCGCGACGGTGCCGTTGACGATCGCATAAGTCTGCGCACCGACCGGTGCGGCCGCGGCCAAGAGCAGTGCGGAAATGACGCGCCGGATCATTTCACGTCCCCTTCGCCCGGCTGGCCGAGCTCGAAGTCGCTGACCGGCCGCTTCTTCGGATTGTTTGCGTCGTACATTTCAGCGCCGTCGATCCAGACGCGCTCCGGCCTCGAATAGTCGCTGAACGGATCGCCGTTCCAAAGCACCACATCCGCCATCTTGCCCTGCGCGAGCGTCCCCGTCTTATCGAGGATTCCAAGCGCCTTCGCCGGATTGCGGCTGAGCCACTCCCACGCCACGGCCTCGTTGAGGTTCGGAATGCCGGCGCGGATGCCGTCAGCCAGCGCTTTCGCCGCCTCCTGGTTCAGGCGCTGGATATAGTTCGCGTCGTCGGAGTGGACGATCGCGCAGGCGCCGGCATTCTGGACCAGCGGGATGTTCTCCTTGATCGCGTCATAAGCTTCCATCTTGAAGCCGTACCAGTCGGCCCACATCACCGCGCAAATGTCGTTCGCGGCGAGGATGTCGGCGATTTTGTAGGCCTCGACCGCGTGGTGGAACGCGGTGATGTGATAGCCGAACTCCTTCGACATATCGATCATCTGCGCCATTTCGTCCGCGCGATAGCAATGGTTCTGGATCAGGATCTTGCCGTCGAGCACGCCCTTCAGCGTGTCCATCGCCAAGTCCCGCTCCGGCATGTCGCCGCCATTCTTGTAATATTTGTCCCACTTGCGCTTGTAGGCCTGGGCCTTGATCCAGGCCGAGCGCGCAACGGCGATATTGCCCATGCGGGTCTGCGGCATCTGGCCCTTCGAGCCATAGACGCGCTTCGGGTTCTCGCCGCACGCCATCTTGAGGCCATAAGGCGCGCCCGGAAATTTCATTTCCTGCGTCGTCCGGCCGGGGACATTTTTCAGCACGACCGAGCGGCCGCCGAACAGGTTTGCCGACCCCGGCAGCACCTGCAGCGTCGTCACGCCGCCGTTGACGAGCGCGCGGCTGAATCCAGGGTCCTGCGGCCAGACGCTGTGCTCCGCCCAGACTTCCGGACGAACCGGCCCCGTTGCTTCGTTGCCGTCCGACAGCGACGACACGCCCGGCGACGGATAGTCGCCGAGGTGGCTGTGCACGTCGATGATCCCGGGCGTGACGAACTTGCCGGCTCCGTCCACCTCGACCGCACCTGCAGGCGATGCGATTTCCGGGCCACCGACAGCCTGGATGACCCCGTCCCCGAACACGACCGTGCCATTGTTGATCTGGTGTCCGTCGCCATCGAGCACCGTTGCATGGCGCACGACCGTGACTGCTCCCGGATAACGGACATAGGTGGACGGATACGGGTCCTCGTTGATGTGAATCGCGGGCGCAGGCTTCGGCTTCTCCTGCATCGCTGCACAAGCGCTTAGCGCAAGCGCGGCGACGCTGACGGCCAGCAGTCGGTTCGTCATTTGACTCCGTGCATCCACTTCTGAAGCGGCCAGGACAGCAGGAACAGGACCACGCCGGCACCGATCGCGATGTAGGCAATCGTCGTGAACGTTTGCGTGTAGGTGTCGAGGCTGACCTTGAGGTTGGTGACTTGCCCGCCGACCGTCTCGACGCTGGCGAACTGGGCGACAACGCCCGCGACATATTGCGCGACCGAGATCGACAGGAACCAGACTCCCATCATCATTCCGACGATACGGGCGATCGACAGCTTTGTGATCATGCTGAGGCCGACCGGCGAGATGCAAAGCTCAGCTAGCGAGTGGATGAGGTAAAGGCCAGCAAGCCACCACACACCGACCTGGAAGTTGCTTCCCGGCCCGGCGAAGGTCGAACCGAACACCAGAAACAGGAAGCCCAGTCCAACGCCGACCAGCGCAATCGAGAACTTCACCGGGATCGACGGCTCGAGCCCGCGTTTCGCAAGCCCGATCCAGAGCATGCTCATCAGTGGCGCGAAGATGACGATCGAGATGGGGTTGAAGTTCTGAGTCTGCGGCGCTGACATCGTAAAGATGCCAAAGATGTCGCGGTTGGTGTTGCGGTCCGCGAACAGGGTCAGCGACGATCCGGCCTGTTCGAACAACGTCCAGAAAAAGACGTTGAAGACGATCAGCACCATGGCCGCCGTCATCATCTGCGCTTCTTGGCGGGAACCCTTGGTGTAAGACCAGATGAGAATTCCCGGCACGCTGATAAGGAAGGTCCCGAACAGCAGCTTACCCATCAGCGGCAGGGTCATGAGATACCCGATGAACCCCGATCCCGGTTCGGCCTCGGTGGCGTTCATCAAATTGCTGAACAGGAAGACGAACACCGGCACCGCGACCAGCGCGCCAAGGTAGATTGCGATATCGCGATTTGGTGCTTTTTCGGGACGCTCGCCGTAGCCCGTCAGTCGCCCGCCATCGAACTGGATCAGGCAATAACTGACCAGCATTCCGACGCCGGCGAGGCTTAGGCCAGCCCACCAGCCCAACCAGTCTGCAAGCAGTGGGCAGAATATCTGGCCGCCGATGGAGCCGATGTTGATGCCCATGTAGAATATGGTGAAGCCGGCATCCCGCCTGCGGTCGCCTTGGTCGTAGAGCGTTCCGACAATGGTCGAGATGTTCGGCTTGAAGAAGCCGTTGCCGACTGAGATCAGCGACAGCGCGACAAGCATGATCGCGAGAGTCATCGGATCGCGCTGACCACCCGGCTCCATCGCGCCCTTGGCCAGGTGCCTCGCTTCGACGCCATTGTCGAGCAGCGAAATCGAGCCGTCCTCATTACCCTTGATCAGCAATTTCTTGCCGTCGGCCATCAGGTAGCGGGCTTCCGCGGGGTCGCTCGTGGGCCGGTCGACGAAATTGTCGACGACGACTTCGTACTTCTGACCGTCGATCGTCGCATAAGGTTTCGCGGGCGACCCGCCGAAGGCCAGGGTGAAGTAACCAAGCGCCATGATGATCGCGCCGAACTTCACGGCCCGCTTCGAACCAAGGAACTGGTCGGCAAGCAGGCCGCCGATCAGCGGCGTCAAATAAACGAGCGCGGTATAACCGCCGTAGAGGCCGGTCGCCTGCTGGTCAGAAAAGAGGAAATGCTTGGTCAGGTAAAGCGTCAGCAACGCCCGCATGCCGTAATAGCCGAAGCGCTCCCACATCTCGGTGGTGAACAGCCGCGCAAGCTCACGCGGGTGGCCGAACCAGCTCTTCTTGTCAGCGGCGTTGGTTCGGCCCGAAGCCGGCGAAAAAGGTTCTTCGACGGCCGGTGTATCGACCATAACTTCACTCTCCCCATGCGCAGCCAGCGCGATGGCACTCGTAGCGACCAAATTTCGCTTGTGAAGCCGATTGTTGCGGCCGTCTGCGCCCGCTATCCGCCGCGTTGATGCTCAATGACCGTTCATCGATCCTTTCGCTGCTTGAAACGCGCCGCTCGGGAAAGCCGCGCGACCTCGCCGGCCCAGGCCCGTCGAACGAAGAATTGCAGCATATCCTGACGATTGCAGCGCGGGTGCCCGATCACGGAACGCTGACTCCGTGGCGGTTCGTGCTGGTCGGCGAGGATCAGCGCGACGCGCTCGCCAGACTGCTCCTCAAGGCGCTCGCCACGGATAATCCGGGCGCCACGGCCGCGCACCGCGAGAAGGAAGTCAATTTCGCCCATTATCCGGGCCAGTTGATCGTGCTGATTTCGGCTCCGATGCCAGACCACAAGATCCCGGTTTGGGAGCAGGAATTGTCGTGCGGAGCGGTCGCCATGAATCTGCTCACGGCGGCCCATGCGCATGGTTATGTCGGCGGATGGGTGACGGGCTGGCGAACCTATTCCGAAACCGTGAGAAGCGCCCTTTGTAAACCGGGCGAGCGGATCGCGGGCTTCATCTTCATCGGACACCCGTCGAGCCCATTGGAAGAACGGCAACGCCCAGAACTCGACGAGCTAGTCCGCAACTGGCAGCCGTCTGAGCAATAAGCATTTTTCGGTTGTGTTTTGTCTGCAACGCTGTATTATTACAGCATGACGCTTCGCACCCATCACGACAAGCCCGTTTACGTCCGCCTTCGCGAGACGATCGCCGACGCAATTCTCGCCGGAAAATTCACTGACGGCGACCCGCTTCCCTCGGTCCGCGCGCTTGCCGCCGAAGAGCAGGCGAACCCGCTGACGGTCGCGAAAGCATACCAGGGATTCCAGGACGAAGGTCTGATCGTGGTGAAGCGCGGCGTCGGCATGTTCGTCGCTCCCGGCGCTCGTGCCCGCCTCAGCGATTCCGAGCGCACCCGCTTCCTCAAGGAAGATTGGCCGGAGATCCGGGCGCGCATGAAGCGTCTCGGCATCGACGCCAACGAACTGCTCGAACGCGAACGCGCTTAGTATTTCGGCGAGGGCCGAATTCCTCTAGCCGCGTCCCATGGATACGGCGGTTCTTCCGTTCAACGACGACACGATTTTCGAAGCTGCGCGGCTGATCCTCGCTGGCGAGCCGGTCGCTGTCGCCACCGAGACGGTGTACGGCCTCGCCGCCGATGCGACCAACAAGAGCGCCGTCGCGCGCATTTACGAGGCCAAGGGAAGGCCGAGCTTCAATCCACTGATCGTCCACGTGCCCGATTTCGCCGCGGCGGAACGGATCGGCACGCTTGACGATGAAGCTCGCAAGCTGGCGACGGAGCATTGGCCGGGGCCGCTCACGCTAGTCGTTCCGCTTCGCGACGATACCAATATCGCGTCTATCGTCACCGCAGGGTTGCCGACGATCGGCCTGCGAGTACCCGCCCATCCGGCAATGCAGGCTTTGCTTCGCGCCGCTGGTCGTCCCCTCGCCGCTCCATCTGCCAACGCCAGTGGATCGATCAGCCCCACTCGAGCCGAACATGTCCTGAAAAGCCTGAACGGCCGCATAAAGCTGATCGTCGATGCTGGCGCGACCGAACGCGGACTCGAATCTACGATCATCGCCGCAACTGGCGGCCCACTCCGCCTGTTGCGTCCCGGGCCAATCCAGGTCGATGCGGAAATCGCGTCCGGCGAAAGGATTGAAGCACCTGGCCAGATGGCGAGCCATTACGCGCCCTCGAAGCCGCTTCGCCTCAACGCCGCCGAAGCCGAGCCAGACGAATTCTTGATCGGCTTTGGAACGGTCACAGGCGACGTCAGCCTCAGCCTGTCCGGCAGCCTCGTCGACGCGGCGGCTCGGCTGTTCGATCTACTCCATCAAGCCGACGCTTCTGACAAATCACGCATTGCCGTCGCGCCGATTCCAGATGATGGACTCGGCGGCGCAATCAACGACCGCCTCCGCCGCGCCGCAGCCTAAGCCGTCGCGGCCGCGCTCTTAGTGCGCGCCTGGAAGCTCTTGCGCAGCTTTTGCAGCTTGGGCGGAATGACCGCGAGGCAATACGGATTGCGCTGGCCCTCCCCGGCCCAATAATCCTGGTGATAGTCCTCGGCCGGGTACCATTCGCCCTTGGGCTCGATGGTCGTCACGATCCGGCCGCCCTGATCTTCGTCGTTCCGCTCGATCGCGGCCCTGGCCTTGCGCTCCTGCTCATCGTCCTGCGGGAAGATCGCCGACCTATATTGCGTGCCGACGTCATTGCCCTGCCGGTTGAGCTGGGTCGGATCGTGCGTCGCGAAGAAGATATCGAGGAGATCGTCGTAGCTCAGCTGATCCTTATCGAAGGTGATGCGGATCGCCTCGGCATGGCCGGTGTCGCCGCCGCAGACCTGCTTGTATGTGGGATTGGCGAGCGAGCCGCCGGTGTAGCCGCTTTCGACCTTCTTCACCCCGACGACGTCGAGGAACACCGCTTCGGTGCACCAGAAGCATCCGCCCGCCAGCACTGCGATTTCGTCGGCCATTTGTCTGCTCCTGCTGATTGCAGGTGCGAGATAGGTATCGCTTGGCGCGACGACAAATGCCTTTCGGGAATGGCTCAGCTGTTTTTGTAGGCGGCCTTCAGGCTGGCGAGCTCAAGGCGCTTGCCGACCCATTCGGCGAGCTCGTCGAAGTCGAGCGGCTGCTCGAACACGATTCCGGCCTTGCGTTCGGAATACCAGCGCACCTCGCCTTTGATCGGCTTGAGGCTTTCGACCACGACGACGACCGATTTGCCGACGCAATATTCCTCGATTGGCTCGACCTTCATCCCGCCCATCGAAATGTCGTGAACGTCGACGGTGTAATAGACCTTGCCAACCTTGACCGACGCCTTGCAGCGGATTTCGAGGCGCGGCGGGCGCGGACGGAAACCGTGGCGTGGCTTTCTGCCGGCAAGCAATTCGCCGAGATCGACGTCCTGGTCGAACTTCAATCCGACGACGTCGTTGCGGATCCACACCACCCTTGCCGGGATCTTTTGCGACGATAGCTCGATGCTCACCTGCTCACCGACGTTCGGAGCGTGGTTCACGAAAGCCATCAGGCCGCCGGCCGACAAATTCTTGATTCGGATGAGCTGCTCGCTCGTGCCCGAGATGAGCTTACCGACGCGAAGCATCGCCGAAACGCGCTCGTCGTTGCGGCGCTCAAGCGGCCGCGGCACAGAGGTTGAAAGGGACACGCTCGTCGAGTCGAACGCCGGATCTCGTCCGTCGCCTTCTCCTGCTGTTCCCGGTTTCCTCCGGATCAACGATCCAAACATCGTATCCTGTCGCCTCCAGCGGGCGCGCGACCGCACCAAAACGGGACTGTATGGACACTCCGGTTAAAAGAGCGTTTCCTTTGCTTGACCTTGCGCTCGGATGGTGCGCAGCAGGGGTCGGGCAGAGAGGGAGAGCGTATTGGATCAGCCGCGCCTGCTGCTGATAGACGATGAGCCGGTCCTGGCCGAGTTCCTCGCCAGTGCCGCCCGTGAGTGCGGATTCGATCCCATTATCACCGCCGAGGACGGCCAATTTCGCGACGAATTCCGCGCAAATCATCCCGACATGGTGGCTCTGGACCTCGGCATGCCCGGAATGGACGGCGTCGAATTGCTGCGTTTCCTTGCGGGTGAAGATTATCGCTCCCCGGTCCTGATTGTCAGCGGATTCGACCGCCGGGTGCTCGAATCGGCATTCCGCCTTGGCGAAGCGCTGGGCCTGAACATGGCCGGCCCCCTCGAGAAACCGGTGCGGCTCGAGCGGCTCGAAGCGCTGCTTAATGACCTGAAGGCCCATCTGGACGGCTGAAGTGGCCAGGAAAGCCGACCAAATCCTGCTGGAGGGCTTCGAGCGGGCGCTCGAAGACGATCGGCTGCGCATGGTCTATCAACCCAAGGTCGCGCTGAAAGACGGCGGTCTGGTCAGGGTCGAGGCGTTGGTGCGTTGGGATGACCCAAGTCTTGGCCCGGTAGAGCCGTCCCGGTTCGTCCCCCTCGCTGAAAATCACGGGCTGATCGACGAATTGACGCAATGGGGCCTGAGGACGATCCTTCGCCAGTGGCTCGACTGGTGTGAGGAAGGCCTCGATACCTGCATTGCCTTCAACATTTCGGCGCTGAGCCTCCAGCATCTCGACTTTCCCGACCTGGTCGAGCGGATGTGCCGGGCGCTCGAAGTGCCGACGGACCGGCTGGTCCTGGAGCTTACCGAAGGAGCGACCCAGCCGCTCATTAAGCTGATGGACACGCTGACCCGCTTTCGGATCAAGGGGATCGGCCTCGCCATCGACGATTTCGGAACGGGCTATTCGTCGCTGATGCAGCTTCGGCAATTGCCGTTCACCGAGGTGAAGGTCGACCAGGCCTTCGTCGCGGACATCGAGCGTTCGCGCGACTGCCGGCTGATCATTAAGTCGATCACCGAATTGGCGCATGGTCTAGGCCTCAGCGTCACCGCGGAGGGCGTGGAACGCATCGGGCAGCTTCGTCTTGTTCACGAAGCCGGGTGCGATGTGGTCCAGGGCTATCTCATTTCGCCACCGTTGGAACCACAAGCGCTCAAAGCCTGGCGCCAGAAGTTCAGGCGAGCCTGGCCGGCCATGATCGCAGATGAGAAGCTTGCCCTATGGGGCGACGTCGAAGCGGATACCTTGAGCGAGCGGTAAGTCGCTGCCGTAGTTCACGGTGTTGGTCTGGCGGCGCATATAGGCCTTCCAGCTGTCCGATCCGCTTTC
>Ga0157378_10001592_pt1 | contig 20530 bp, 19 predicted proteins | sample M65metaG_FD_115309 | JGI IMG/M metagenome (GOLD analysis project Ga0157378, IMG submission 115309) | Miscanthus rhizosphere microbial communities from Kellogg Biological Station, Michigan, USA - M6-5 metaG | ecosystem: Host-associated > Plants > Roots > Rhizosphere > Soil | place: USA: Michigan...
GTCCAGACTTAGCCGCAGCCTCAATGATGAGCTGCACACGCGTCACCGAGCTCGAGAACGTCGAGATAATGATACGTCCGTCGGCCCGGCCAAACAGGTCGTGAATTGTCGGCTCCACCAGCTTTTCACTACCACCGCGGCCGACCCTGTCGCAGCTCGTCGAATCGCTCATCATCAGCAACACGCCCTCGTCGCCCAACTCCTTGAAGCGGTCGAGGTCCATCATCTTGCCGTCGAGCGGACTCGGGTCGAGCCGCCAGTCGCCGGTATCAATAATGACGCCCACGGGCGTACGGATCACGATTGCCGTCGCGTCCGAAATTGTATGCGTTACGCGCACGAGCTCAATGTTGAAAGCGCCGATTTGCACGCGCTCGTGCTTGTCGGGATCCATCACCACAAATCGCGGCGTTTGAATCTTAAATTCCTCAATCTGCTTGGCCACCATCCCCAGAGACAACCGCGAGCCGTAAATCGGCACCGGAAACTTCGGAATCATGTAGCCGGAAGCACCAATATGGTCCATGTGGCCGTGCGTGATCACGATCGCCTTCACCTTGTGACGATTTTTCTCCAAATACGTCACATCCGGCAGAATGTAGTCCACCCCCGGCTGGTTGGCATCGGGAAAAGCAAAGCCCATATCCAAAATAATAATTTCGTTCAGGTATTCAATCGCCATCATGTTTTTGCCGATCTCACCGAGACCACCCAACGGCATCACCTTCAACTTCGGCATACTGTTCGCCTGATTAGCCACTCGCGGCTGCTTCTTCGATTGCTGCGCGCCGGCCGCACCATTGAAGACGCTCTTGTTTACCGGCATAGCATCAAGCGCCGGCACAAGATCAGTGTGGGTTGGTTGCTGCGCCGCCGCCCGACGCCGACCCCCGCTCCGGCCACCACCGCCTTTGCCACCGCCCTGCGGCTTCGGCGCTCCAGGCTGCTTCGGGGCAGCATTCGCCGCCGCCTTCGGCTGGCCGGCCACTACCACACCATTGGTTCTAGGCACCTCATAGCGAGTACCCTTAGCGCCGGCCGGCACTGTAGGCCGCCGCACACCCTGTGCTGGTCGAGCGCCGTTCGGAACCGGACGTGCGCCACCCTGTGCAGGGCGTGGCCCGGTATATTCCGGTCGCCGCGGCGGCAGCTCCGGCGCGTTACCCGCCACGGGGTTCGGCAATGGTTTAGCCTGGCTATTTTGCTCAGGCAGATTTGGTTGTTTATTTGGTTCCAATTAAGGTCCTTTCATTTGCGACCGTCACCATCAGGAGACTGGCCATTTTGTTATTCAAATTAATGCGGGAAAAACTTCCCTATTTCGTATCCGAGGTAATCTTTTTCAAAATTGCCGGTATGAGGCCAAAGTCGGCCATTAGCGTATCGCGCATGCCACCGTTATACAGCGCAGCAGCCGGATGAAACAACGGCAAGAATACTTGGCCGCCTTTTCGCACCGGTTTGCCGTGCGCTTGGCTAATCCGCAGTTCCGGCAGGAAAACACTCATCGAGTGCCGTCCCAGAAATATCACCAATTTGGGTCGTATCACAGCTATCTGACGCTTCAGATACGGCACAAATTCACTTATTTCTTCCGGCGTAGGATCACGGTTGTCCGGCGGCCGGTATTTCACAATGTTCGTGATGTAAATGTCCTTACGTTCGAGCCCAATCGATGCCAGCATCTCGTTCAAAAACTTCCCAGCCGCCCCTACAAACGGCTCGCCCTGCAGATCTTCATTCTTACCAGGTGCCTCACCAACGAACATCAAATCCGTATCTGGATTGCCCGTTCCGAAAACCAACTGGGTAGCCGTAGCTTTAAGATGCGGAGTTACATTATCTGCTTCGATAGCCTTAGCTATCTCTGCAAGCTGCGCCACTTTGTCTCGACTATTTTCCACGCATCCTACCTAAAATTGCCGCGGCCCTTCGGACGCCTGCACCTTCGTACAGGCGTCCTCACGCCAAAGCAATTAGTCTTTCTTCTCGACTGCTGCCTTCATACTTAAGTTAAGTCGTCCTTGCGCATCGATTTCCATCAACTTCACGCGCACTTTGTCACCTAATTTTACCACATCGCTCACTTTTTCCACGCGCTTGTCGCTCATTTGGCTTACGTGCACCAAGCCGTCTTTGCCCGGCATAATGTTCACAAATGCCCCAAATTCCATGAGTTTCACCACGGTGCCGGTGTAAATCGTGCCCACCTCCGGGTCCTCGGTGAGACCCTTGATGATCTCGATCGCCCGCTGCGCACCCTCGGCATCAGTCGAAGCAATCATTACCAAACCAGAGTCCTCAATGTCGATCTCCACGCCAGTCTCGGCAATAATGCGGTTAATCGTCTCGCCACCCTTACCAATCACATCCTTAATCTTGTCCGGGTTGATCATGAGCTTGGAAATACGAGGCGCATACTGGCTCATCTCCTCGCGCGGCGCATCGAGCACTTCCATCATCTTGCCCATAATGTGAGCTCGACCTTCGTGAGCCTGAGCCAACGCGTCGCGCATAATCTTGGGCGTAATGCCCTTCACCTTAATGTCCATTTGCAAGGCCGTAATGCCGTCTTTCGTACCGGCCACCTTGAAGTCCATGTCGCCGGCAAAGTCTTCGGCGCCCTGGATGTCGCTCAAAATGATGTACTTGTCGCCAGTCGTGATCAAGCCCATAGCGATACCAGCCACCGGCTTGGTGATCGGCACGCCTGCGTCCATCAATGAAAGCGTGGAGCCGCATACCGAAGCCATCGAGCTCGAGCCGTTTTGGCTAAGCACCTCAGATACGGTGCGAATCGTGTACGGGAAATCCTCGACCGGCGGAATCACCGGCAAAAGCGCCCGCTCAGCCAGCGCTCCGTGGCCAATCTCGCGACGACCTGGCGAGCGCATCGGCTTCACCTCACCACCCGAATAACCGGGTGCGTTGTAGTGGTGCATGTAGCGCTTGGTGGTATTCTCCTCCATTGTATCGATGAGCTGCGCAAACGTAGTCGAAGCCAATGTCGTCACATTGAGCACCTGCGTCGAACCACGGGTAAACAACGCGCTGCCGTGCGTGCGAGGCAAAAGCCCCACCTGCGACGAGATCGGCCGCACTTCGTTAGTCTTGCGGCCATCAGGCCGCGCCCCGTCTTCCACGATACCGCGGCGGATCTCGTAGTCGATCACCTTGCGGAAAGCCACCTCGAGCTGTCCGTGCTCATAATTATCCGAGAAATGCTCAATCACTTCGCTCTCGAGATTGCGAATCGCATCATGACGAATGTAGTGGTCATGGTGGCGGATCGCCTCACCCAGCTTACCCGTCAAAAAGTGCTTAATCGCAGCCACCAGCTCTTCGTCAGCCACCACCAGCTCGTACGGCTTCTCCTTCACACCCAAAGCCTTCACGACCTCTTCCTGAAGCTTGATGAGCGGCTGAATGCTCTTGTGAGCCAGTTCAATCGCCTCAATCATCGTCTCTTCACTCACTTCCATCGCGCCAGCCTCAACCATCATGATCGCATCCTTGGTGCCGGCCACAGTGAGGTCGAGCTTCGAATTCGCCAGCTCCTCTTCTGTCGGGAAGGCCACGAGCTTGCCGTCGATCAAACCTACGCGCACTCCGGCCACAGGACCTTCAAAAGGCGCGCCCGAAAGCATGAGCGCAGTAGATACCGCCGTCATCGCAATAATGTTGGAAGCAAACTCCAGATCGGCCGAAATCACCATCGCCACACTCTGCACATCGTTGCGGTAGCCCTTCGGGAACAACGGGCGGATCGGCCGGTCAATCAGCCGCGCCGACAGCGTAGCGTGCTCACTTGCCCGACCTTCGCGCTTAATAAAGCGCGAGCCCGAAATCTTACCCGAAGCATAAAACCGCTCTTCGAAGTCGATAAGGAGTGGGAAGAAGTCCACCCCCTCACGCGGCTGATTGCTTACCACCGCCGTACCCAAAACAATCGTGTCGCCGTAGCGCACAGTTACAGCACCGTCAGCCAAAAAGCCCATTTTACCGGTTTCAATTGTAAGCTCGCGACCGCAAAACTCAGTTTTAAACACCTGAGTCTTACCCCCGAAGGGGTGGATGATTTCTTGTTTCATAAAATCCTTTATGGATGGCGCATACGTACCAGGGACAAGAGATTAATAGCACCACAACGGCTCATTAATCCCAAAGCTCTAACACATAATTTTCACGGTTGCGCCACCTAGGTTGGTAAAACCTGGATGTGTCTGGACTGCATTATACCACATCTTATGCTGAACCCGAATCTCGGGCTCCAACGAAAAGAGGTGGCCGCGAGACCACCTCAAACGTTCATATCCAACGAAACCTACCGGCGAAGGTCGAGTTTCTTGAGAATGTCTAGGTAACGGGAAGGATCGCGCTTGTTCAAGTAATCAAGCAACCGGCGGCGCTTGCTCACCATCTTCAAAAGACCGCGGCGAGAGTGCTCGTCTTTCTTGTGTACCTGGAGGTGTTTCGTGAGCTCTTTGATCTGCTCGGTGAAGATACCAACCTGAACTTCCGGAGAACCGGTGTCCTTCTTGTGGGTCGCAAGACTTGCGATAACCTTAGTTTTGGATTCAGGCTTTAACATAACTCAAGTATATTAGCACTTATCTCGACACTAATCAAGTGCCTAAGCCATAACCGCCCTGAGGCATCGATTTTTCAATCAATAACTCGGGTCGGTTCCCCCCGACCACGCTCCCGGAGGGGCGCAGTCGGGGGGTTCCGAAGAGAAGCTGTGGCCCGAAGGCCGGTAGGAGTAGGGGCATGATCGCGTAGATGGTTCAGGCCGCGCCGGCAACATCCGGCAGCGTGACCCATCGGGTCTTGTCGAGCACCGCCCGCGCCTTCGCCGCCAGCGCCGCATCGGGGCTATTGCGGTTGTCAGCCACCTTCCCCTTGCGCAGTACGCCGATCGAAACCGGCGCGTGACGAACAGCCGTGGTTTCCGGGCAGATCCCGTGCTTGACCTTGGCGGCGGCCTCATCGAGCGTTTCATTCGCCTTGTCGAACCGGCCGGCCCATTCCAGCGCCTTAACCGGCGCGAGGACATCGCGAAGCTCCTCGTTGTGAAGCTTCCGGTAGCCCTCCGGCTTGGGCGGCTCGGTGCCGACCGGCGGGACGTGGAACTTGAAAGAGCCGTCAGCCTGGGGGATCCAGGCGACGTTGTCGCGGTCGACCCGGACTCCGTTGCACAGGACCGCCGATTCGCTGGCGGGATCCCACTGGAGAACCTTCGCCGCCGTGCGGTCGGCAGCATAGGCACTCGGGCACTGCTTGGGCTTACCGTTGACGTCGACGTGCTCACACTTGTGCGCGAGCAGATCGACAGGCACGACGAGATCGACGTGCTTGGTACGAGTGGTGCTCTGGGACGTTGTGGTCATGGAACACTTCCTCTGGGACGCGCGGATTTCTCCGCATTTCGAGCGGGCGGCATACTCGCTCGGTTCTTCTCTCCGGTATTTCAGTGAGCTCGACTTATTTAAGGTCGAAATGGGGGCGTCGCGCATGTCGCGATGGGCGTGTGTAGGGCGTCTCCCGACTGGCTTGGCAATGCGCCAGGACAATCGGCAAACGGCTAAAATTCATCAAAACAATGAATTGATACATAATACTATGTTTATGGGAAAAAGTCAATATCAACGCTCCAAAAACATCGCGCTACGTATGTGATTTATTTCAAAATTCTATTACAAATAATACGCCTCCTTTGTAAGAATGCGCAACGTATCTACAAATTTTTTATTAAGCGTGAATAGCTTCAGATAGTAAGCAATTTTGCGCTTATGCTAGCAGAATTTACTTCTTTTAAAACATTTGCGTCTTTAAGTAAATATTTATCCACTTCTGTCCGCACCAAGCCACTCAAATACGCACCCGTCCCCAAAAGCCCACCCAAATCCTCGGCCAGCGTACGTATATAGGTGCCACTGGATACTTTCGAAGCAAGCTTCAAAATCGGGTACTCATAGTCCACAATTTTGTTCTCGTACACCATCACCCGCCGGCTCGGCATCTCCACGGCTTCGCCGGCTCGCACTCGCTTATAAGCCTCTTTACCATTAATCTTAATGGCCGAGTAGGCACTTGGAATCTGCGTAATCTCGCCCGTGAGTTTCGCCAATGCCGCCTCAATTTCGCTAAGTTCCGGCACGCGTTCGCTCACTGGGTTCTTATCGCCCTCGCCGTCGCCGGTAGAGCTTGTGGCACCCAGTGTCACCTCTGCCGCATATCTTTTATCCAATTTAGTGAGACTCTCGGCTTTTTTGCAGGCCGGGCCAAACAGCATCAGCATAAGTCCACTCGCCAAAGGATCGAGCGTGCCGGCATGGCCAATCTTGCGAAAACCCGTCTGGCGCCTTAGCGCCCGGATGACGTCAAACGAACTCATCCCCACGGGCTTATCCACGAGCAAAAGCCCGTTTAAATTCAGGGCACTATCACCAGACTCTATGACTATTCCTGTTCAGAGTTATGATCAGCGGGCGTAGTATTGCTAAACATTTCAGCAGCAGCAGCGAAGTCAGCGGTAGGCATGGCTTTAGGCCGATCGGGAGCGGCCGTCGAAATCTCGGGCTGCACTGGCATAGACTGCACGATCGGTTGAGCCTGCACTACAGGACGTTCCGGCTGTACCGGAGCAACTACTGGTGCAGGAGCCGTCTGAGCCGGCTGTGTAGCCGCACTCATCTCGATATGACTAGGCTGAATAATCGGCAGCTCCTCGCGCGCCGGCTCAGCTACAGGGGCCGGCTCGGGAGCGCGCTCAAATACAGGAGCAGGGGCCGGTGCCGCCTCACGCTCGGGAGCGCGCTCAACACGAGGCTCGACCCGAGCCTCAGCCGCCGGCCGCGGCGCCTCAGTGGCAGACCGGGGCGCAGGAGCCTGAGGCTGCTGCGCAGACCGCGGCTCCTGCTGATGAGCCGAACTCTGGCTTCCAGATGAGTTCTGGCCGCCAGAGGCGTTCTGGCCACCAGCCTGCGACTGACTACGTTGGCCACCACGCTCCCCGCGCTCGCCACGCTCATTTGAGCCGCGATCACTGCCGCCGCCCGAACGATCACCGCGGTCACTATTGCCACCAGAGCGATCACCACGCGACTCAGCCTTGCCGTCGCGATACAAAGCCCGCACCACCATCTGTTGCTTAGCTCCAGCTGCCATCATCTGAGCGGCCACAGTCAAACTCTTCGGACTGGTATGAGCAGCTGTAAAGCGATCGGTCGAGGCTACGATGCCCATCAAAAGTGCCGTGGCAATGTCCGCATCCACAATGCCACTCTGCAAGCTCTCCGAAAGCGCTACCAACATTTCGCACAAGCTCGAGGCATTGGGCTCAATCAAATTCACAGCGCCGTAATTTTCATTAGACCGATGAAAGTCCAGGTTCACCATCGGAATCGTCTCAAACGAGCTCTGGTTTTGCTCATAAATTCGGTCAATTCGCGCCCGCGTCGGCACACCCAGCACAATCGCCAGATCATAATGGAAAGCGCCATAGCCAAACGTCACATCATTAGGCGCAAACCCGCCCTTAAACGGAGTCAGGTAGATATTGAGCTTGCCGTCTTGAATTTCGTAACGCAGCTTGTCGACTTCGGCCTTCGTCACATCCACCTTTAGCACAAAATCGCGCAAACCACCCAGGCCGCGATCAACGCCACCCATATCAAGTGCCGAAATAGCGGCGGGAGGATTATCGCTCACGATCGCGCTCACCTTTTTGCCAAATTTGCGCAAAATCGCAGCCAAAGCCATTACCGAGGCTACCTGGTCGACCGTAGGGTGCTGACCGGTAATGATCAGGATTGTTTCAGCCTGACGAATCGCCTCGGATGTCTGTTGCTTGGGTGTTAAATCCATAGGGGTACAATATACCCCATTTGAGGCTATTTGTCAATATTATTGTTATGCTTAATGTCAGTAGGACTTACATCTTTACAATCAGCCACAAATCAGGTATATTCCCTTGGTACTTTAGGAACTCTATTCAATGCCCATCATCAAATCAGCCATGAAGCGCGCCAAGCAGGCTCTCGTTCGCAGAAGCCGCAACCTTCAGGTTAAACGCGCCATCAAACAAGACATCACCGCTCTCCACACTGCTCTTACCGGAAGCGACGCCAAGCTGACGCAAGAAAAGCTGAATGAGGCTTATTCCGAAATTGACCGCGCGGTTCGCAAACACACATTGCACAAAAACACCGCCGCCCGCCGCAAGAGCGCTCTCGCTCACGCCGTAGCCAAGGCTACCGGCGCCGAAACCACCCCTGTCGAAACCAAGACCACCAAGGGCGCCGGCAAGAAAGCTGCAACCACCAAGACTACCGCCAAGAAGGCCCCTGCTACCAAAGCAGCTGCCCCAGCCGCCAAGAAGCCGGCCGCAAAGAAGGCCACCCCTAAGAAGGTCGCCGACAAGGCTGAAAAAAACGAGAAATAATCCACTGGAAACACCAGTAAATGGGGCCCAAGCGGCCCCATTTTGGTATCATAACTCACATGACTATCCCTGAACTCAAAGCCGACATCGTATTCGAAGCCCGCCTCCGCGATCAAAACCTGGTTTTTCACTCCACCTGGGGCCTCTTCAGCCCCAAGCAAATCGACGAAGGCACCCGACTGCTCCTCGATCACATCGACGTCGTGCCGAATGCCCGTATTCTCGATCTCGGCTGCGGCTATGGACCTCTCGGCCTTACCTTGGCCAAACTCGCACCCGCCGGCCAGGTTGATCTGGTAGACAAGGACTTCGTCGCCATCGATTTCACCAATCGCAACGCCAAATTTAACCACCTCACTAATGCCACCGCCTATCTATCCAATGGCTTCGATCAAGTACCCGCCGGCCAAAAATTCGACATTATTGTGAGCAATGTCCCCGCCAAAATTGGCTCAGAGCTCCTCAGCATTTTCCTGCACGACGCTTACGCACACTTAAACCCCGGCGGCGCCCTCTACATAGTTACCATTTCCGGCCTCAAAGACTACATGAAACGTCACCTCACCGATGTCTTCGGCAACTACGACAAACTCAAGCAGTCCAAGACCTACACCGCCGCCGTGGGCATCAAATCCTAGCCGCACAACTCCAAAATTCCAAGGGAGCAATCCATGAAGACAATCCAAGTAAACACCTGGCAGGGTCGCATCACCGAACCCCTGCTCAATCTCATCAAAACCGAAGCCCCCGATCTGGTATTTACCCAAGAGGTCTTTTCTTACCCTGTGCCAGTAAAACCTGGCTCTCCCTGGAAACAATTTAGTCTGCTAGAGCAAATTGCCTCGCAAGGCCACTTTGAGCACGTCTTCTTCTCGCTCTCCGGTTACCTCACATTATTTGGCCAAAAACTCAGCTACGGCAACGCCATTTTATCCAAATATAAGATAGAAAATGCCTCCACTCACTACACCGGCGACGGCCCGGTCTCCTTCGAAGACCCCAACGTCTACGACAATAATGCCGGCCGCAATTTCCAGCACGTCGTTGTAAATATCGGTCAAACAAAGCTCAACCTCATCAATCACCACGGCCACTGGGTCAACCAACCGCAAGGGGACGAGGTTTCGGTCGAGCGGCTAATAAAGGTTGCAGACTACGCAGCCAAGCTCGACGGGCCCATAATCATCGGCGGCGACTTCAACCTCTCACCAAATAGCCCCGCCGTCCAAGCCCTCCAGCAAAAACTCAAGCTACACGACCTAGTAGCCGAGGCCCGCCCCGCCACCACACTTTCCGCAGCCCACTACGTAAAACACAACATTGTTTGCGACTACCTACTCGTAAGCCCCAGCCTCAAAACCGGCCGAATCGAGGTAAGCGATCAAATCGTCTCAGACCACAAAGCGGTCATTGCCGAAATCATCCTCTAGCCCATTGCTGATATACTAAGGTCCATGCCAAAACATCCCACAGATCCACTACGAGCCCACCTTCTGGAGCTCACAGAAGATATCCAGGAGCACACCGCCAGCCTGCGCGATTTCGCCACAACTCCCGGCAACGCTTGGCTGGCAAAAGGCGAGCTCCAACAGCTCATGAGTCTCCTCAGCGACATGGAAACATTACTGGAAGACATCAAGCAGTCCGACGCCGAAAACGGCTATTAGGCCTTCGCCGTCATCGCCGCCACATCATAAATTAACCGTTCTACGGCCGGCTCGGCCTTAAACCGGCCGGTTTTTATGTCGTACTCGCAATCTGCCGCCGCCACATAGGCCCGCTTCAAGGCCTCCTCATCTGTCCGCGACTGCGCCGCGGCCATCTTGGCCGCCACGTATGGGCTCATGCCGGTAGCCTTTGCCAGCTCTTGAGGACTCATGGCCGCCGGCGCCGTCTTCGCCAAGAGCAAGTTGCGCAACTGCCACTGCACCATAGTTAGGATATAAATCTCGCTCTCTTTCAGATCGAGCAATCGATGGTAACCCGCCAAAGCCACATCGGCCCGACCAGCCGTCATTGCCTCAACCAGCTCAAAAATCGACTGGTCTACGCTTGGCACCACCAATGTGCGGATCATCTCAGAAGTCACAACAGTACTGTAATTCACAAGCTTATTAATCTCTCCAGCCATGCGCCACTGGTCTTCACCACAAATCTCCACGAGCTCACGCAGCACCGCCGGCTCAGCCGTTCCACCCAATCGCTCGACCTCCGCCCGCACCCAGCCCAGCAATTTCGGCCCGGTGAGCGGCTCAAACTTCACTACCTTATCGGCCTTTGTAAGTTGTTTAAATATGCTCGTACGCTGATCCACTTGGCCATCCGCAAACACCACCACCGTGCTAGCCGGCACCTGCGACATAATCCCCGCTATTTTTTCACCCAGCCCCTTATTTTGAGCGAGCCCCTCCACGATCACCAAGCGCGAATTAGCCAAAAACGGCGCGGCCTGAAACGTGGCCGTAAGCTCATGAGCCTTTACGGCCGTTCCATCTATCCGCTCCAGGCCAAAATCAGAACCAGCCTTCTTGACATACGTTGCCATCATTTCCTGCAATTGGCGTCGCAATTCGTATGTATTTGGACCGTAAAAAAAGATCGTCATATCTGTAGTTTAGCTCAAAGGTTGGCATTTCGGACATATGTGTGTGCCTCGGCCAGCCACCCGCATCTTCACAATCGTCGTCCCACATACAGGACACGCCTGTCCCTCGCGCCGAAACACCCGCGCATGCGCCAAATAGTCGCCCTTGCCACCTAGCGAGTTCACGTAATGGGCAAAGCTTGTCCCGCCATGCTCTATCCCCAATGTCATAATGTCGCGCAGAGCTTTATGAAGGCGGTTCACCTCGGCCGCCGACAGGGTTCCTGCCAGTCGCGCCGGGTGTAGCTTCGCCAGATGCAAGGACTCGTCTGCGTAAATGTTGCCGATCCCCGCCGCCGTCGCCTGGTCGAGGATCACTGCCTTCACCGGCGCCTTCCCATGCCGCGTCAACTGAGTTTGCAGATACGCCACCGTGAAAGCTGCCGAGAGCACCTCGGGCCCCAGCCGCGCCACCAACATGTCGTCACCTATTTCACGGGTCGGTATCAGCTTCACCCAGCCAAACTTCCGCTGGTCGTTGAAGTACAGCTTATCGCCCGTCTCAAAGCCAAACACCAGCCTGGTGCTACCATCTGGCAAGTCCGCTCGCATGCTTTCACTCGGGTGCCCACCGGCAAACCGCTCACCCCCAGCTTTCACGACCACCATCTGCCCCGTCATCTTCAGATGAAACAGCAGTGAGAAATCATTGCTCAGGCTCACAATCAGCACTTTGGCTCGCCGCGACACCTGCGCCACCAGCGCCCCCACCACCGTTTTCTCAATCACATCGGCAGCCACAGGGAAGCTTTTGGCCCACAGCACATCCACGGCCGTAATTTTTTCGCCCACGATCTGATACTCAAGCCCCCGCCGAATTGTCTCCACCTCTGGTCCTTCCGGCATCGTTGCTCCCCTTTCTCCGGCTACGTCGCTCTGGCCCCCGCTACTGTGGCCTAGGCCTTCTTGCCGGCCGTCTGACGCTGCCACTTTCGGAATCGCGTCCAGTCTTGGACCGACTTTAAAACCGTCTGCTTAGCGTAAGCTTCCGACAAAATCGGCCGGAAATCTTCTTCGCGCACAGCGTGCACATTCTCGGCTAAAAAGTTTTCCATGAGCACGAGCTTACGATTTATCCGACGCACACTCTGCACAGAGTACACTTCGTGAACACCATAGGGCCCCTGCTTGTCGTGCTCAAACTCCATACGTACAACTTCCCCGTCCGGAGCAATGTCCGGGTTCAAAAATGACAACCGGCACATATTTTTAAGCCCGCCCTTTTCGGTCGCATCGATCGTAATCTGCCGTCCCACCTCAGGCCCGTTTGGCAAATGCACAACCTGCACATTTCCCTTCTCGCCATCGATCGCCTCGGCAATTGTGGTCACGATTGCTTCCGCAGTCTCCTGCAGCAATTCATCATTTGGCATCGATTCCAGCTTTTGCACCGCACCCATCGCTACAATTCTCCCCAGTTCACCCCGACAGCCGTGTCTACAGACAATGGTACTCCCAAATCAATTACTCCTTCCATCGTCTCCTTCATCAAGGCAGCCACTTCGTCGCCCTTTTCGGCCGGCGCCTCCACGATCAATTCATCGTGAATTTGCAAAAGTAGCTTACTATCCGGATCTAGCCGGGCAGCCACCTCAATCATAGCCATCTTATAAATATCCGCGGCCGTACCCTGGATCGGCACATTCACCGCTACCCGCTCAGCCGCCTGCTTCACCATAAAGTTATTGGTGCGAATCTCGGGGCAAGGACGCCGCCGCCCAAAAATCGTTGCCGTATACAGCTCGTCATAGGCCATTTTTTTGGTCTTCTCAATGAATTCCCGCAATTTTGGCCGCACCTGGAAGTAGCGCTCGATAAATTCTCCCGCCTGCTTCATATCCATCCCCGTCGCCACACTCAAACCATGCGCACTCATGCCATAAAGCACGCCAAAGTTAATCGTTTTGGCCGCACTGCGCATCTCTTTCGTCACGTCCTCAAGCGGCACCGCATAGAGCTCGGCCGCCGTTTCCTGATGCAGATCCAGCCCATCCCGAAACGTCTGCATCATATCCTCGTCCCCAGCCATCGCCGCCGCCACTCGCAGCTCAATCTGCGAATAATCCGCGCTCACCAGCACCCGACCCTTTGGCGCCACAAATGCCGTCCGAATCTCCCGCCCTAGCTCCGTACGCACCGGGATATTCTGTAAGTTGGGATTGTTTGAGCTCAACCGCCCGCTCGCCACAATCGCCTGCGAGAAGCTCGTATGCACCCGCCCATCGGCCGCCACCTGCTCCGGCAACGCCACCACGTACGTATTTTGCAGCTTGTCCATCTCTCGAAACTGCATGATAAGCTCCACAATCGGGTGCAAACTCCGCATTTTCTCCAACTCGCTGGCCGCAGTACTCAAACCCGTCTTGCCCTTTTTGATCCCAGGCGCCGTCAGTCCCAACCGGCCATACAGAATCTGCCCCATTTGCACCGGAGACCCCAGATTGAACTCCTCGCCCGCCAGATCATAAATCTTGCCCTTCAGCTCACCAATCCGCTTCGACAGCTTCTCGCCAAATGCTTTCAGGAACCCGACGTCCAGCTCAATGCCGGCCAGCTCCATCTCGCCCAAAATCCCAATAATCGGCCACTCTATCTCGGCTGCCAGCCGTTCCATGCTCCAACCGTACTCATTGAGCTCACCATATTTTTTTAATTGCTCACGTAACCGCTCGTAAAGCCGCCAACTCATATCGGCATCCTCGGCCGCATATGTTGTGGCCGTTTCGATGAGCGTAGTATCGAAGGTTTTCTGCGTTTTCTTATCTGCGCCAATCAACTCAGAAATCGGAATCATCTCAATTCCAAGCTCACTGAAAGCCATATCATCAAGCGACTGCGACCGGCCAGCCGAATTGAGCAAAAAGCCGGCGATCATCGTGTCAAACACAATTCCGGCCGTCTTTACGCCGTATTTACGCAGCATCTCGTAGTCAAACTTAATGTTGTGACCCACCTTGCCCAGCTTGGGGTCCTCCCAGACCGGCTTAATCCGGGCAATCACATGCTCGCGATCGAGCTGCGTCCCCTGCGTATGCCCCACCGGAATGTAGTAAGCCTCACCTTCTTTGAAAGCTACCGAGATGCCTACCAAATCTGCCGCCAGCGTATCCACACCCGTCGTCTCAGTATCAAAAGCAAACGTCCCGGCCTTCTCGAGCTCACCCATCAAACTTTCAAGCGCATCCATCGTCTCTATAGTCGAATATTTTGCCGTCTCCAGATGTTCGCGAACTTTTTTAGCCGTCTCGCCGGTATCATCGCCAAATAGCGAAAGTGTCCCGGTCCCGGAAGGCGCCGCTACCCCTTCCGTAACCGCCACCGGCTTACCCGATTCCACGGCCTCAAGCACCGGCAGCTTATTCATGAGACTCTTAAACTCCAGCTGCCGGAATAACTCGCGCAAATGCCCGTAATCATGCGGACGCAATTTCGCCCCCTCCAGATCAAGGGCTACCGGCGCATCACACACAATCACACTTAGTTTACGGCTTAGGTAAGCCATTTCTTTATTATCGCGCAGTTTCTGGCCCGTACTACCGGGTATCTCATCCACATGCTCATAAATCCCGTCCAACGTCTTATAGTCGGCCAAAAGCTTAATCGCCCCTTTGTCGCCTATGCCCTTCACACCGGGGATATTGTCGCTCGTATCGCCCACCAAGGCCTTGTAATCAATAAACTGCGCCGGCGTCAGCCCATACCGCTCCTGCATCTTGGCCAGGTCATACCGGGTCGGCTCCAGGCCGCGCGGGTTAAACATGTCGACAACCGTAGCTTTATCGATTAACTGCAGCTGATCCTTATCGCCCGTGGCAATCACGATCTCCAGATCACCGCGCTCCTCGGCCTGCTTCGCCAACGTCCCAATAATGTCATCCGCCTCGTAATTTTCCAGCTCAATCCACGGCAGGTTGAGCGCCTCCACCAGCTCGCGTGTGGTCGGAATCTGCGCATACAAATCGTCCGGCTGCTTAGTCCGGGTTGCCTTATAATCAGCATACATATCCTTGCGAAATGTCTTACTCGATTTATCCCAGGCTACCACTACATACGTAGGCTTAAGCGATTCCATCACCTTAAAGATAATGTTCGCAAAACCCAGCACCGCATTCGTCGGAATACCGTCCCTAGTCGAAAGATGCGGAATCGCATGGTACCCACGATGAAACACCGCCGAACCGTCTACAAGTACCAAAATTGGCTTCTTACTCATGTATCCTATTGTAGCCCAAAAATGGCTCGCGCCCAGGAGAACAGCCACACTTGGCCGCTCTCCCGGGCGCATCCCTCCATTGAAACTCACGGCGGCGGATGATATTTACCATCGCCCAGCGAATCCACGTGTACCTTGGCCGGTATCCAACCCTCAGTCGTCTTCGCGATCTTCGCAAATGCGCCGTACGTCAGGTCAAGACAGATGCGACGAAACTTGCGATCACTACTCGGGCCAGAATCGTTCACCCGCACCGTCACCTTCTTGCCATTCACGAGGTTCGTCACCGTCACCTCGCTACCGAAGGGCAAGGTCCGATGAGCAGCCGCCATGGCATACGCATCGAACGGCTCCTTCGAGGCCGTGAAGTCATTCACGGCATCATCCGGCCCGCCGTAATTCGTCACCCTGCAGGTCCGCTCAGACCCTTTTCCGGGCTTGTCGTTAACGCTCGGCGGAGAAATTTTGATCGAGTATTTCGACTTGGGCTTGGGCTTGGGCTTCGACTTCGGCTTCACGGCTTTACCATTCTTATCGTACCTGGTAACGCCACCATTGCTGCTCGAGCCAGAAGAGGCACCGCATGCCGGAACCCCCAGAACCAGCACGAAAGCGCCAATCCAAGCCCCGGCTCGAATCCAAGCCGACCTCATTGATATCAATCTTCCGCCCCCTCCGGGCACTCTATACTAACGGAATCAACCGGTCTATAATCACCTCAAAACAAAGCTCTGTCAAGCCGCCAAACCGACTGATACACTAGCATCATGATTTATTTTATCCGCCACGGCCAAAGCCAAGCCAACGTCGAAAGAATTATTGCCAGCCGAGACTACCCAGCGCCACTAACGCAAAAAGGCCGAGAACAAGCCAAAATTGCAGGATACGACATCAAAACCAAAAAACTAACAATCGACAATATCATCGCCTCTCCCCTCGAACGGGCAAGAGATACCGCGCTCATCATCGCTGCCACGATTGGCTTCAACGCATCCCAAATTCAATTGGATGAAAGGCTCATCGAGTATGACATGGGGTCTTTCACCGGCATGCCAATACACGGCGCGCTAGAACACGAAATAATCAGCGCCGAAGACACCGAAGACCCACAGGCATTCCAGGACCGGGTCATGGCATGCCTCACACAAATGAGTTCAAAACCTGGCAACACCCTGCTCGTTAGCCACGATTACATCGGGCGAATCATCGGAACCGCTAGACTCCACATGGACCCAAAAAATTTCTACCAACTCAAAGAATACCCAAATGCGCAGCTCGTAGAACTAAGCTAAACTTGTCCCGCTACCAAGCTCCTGGCCCGTTCACCAATCTCAATCGGATAGGCGCCATCGAAGCACGACATATTAAGCTTACTGCGCGGATGACCCGTCGCCTGCACCGTACCCTCATACGACAAATAGCCCAAAGTGGTGGCACCAATATGCCGGCGAATCTCTTCGACCGTCATGTGCGAGGCCACAAGTTCACTCGGATCCGGGGTATTAATGCCATAAAAATCAGGGAAACGTACCGGCGGCGAACTCACAAGCACATGCACGCTCTTCGCACCCGCACCAAATAAAAGCTCCACAATCTGGCCGGTCGTAGTGCCGCGCACAATCGAGTCATCAATCACCACCACATCTTTGCCCATCACCACCTCGGGCACCGGGTTGAGCTTCGTGCGCACGTCGCGCTCCCTCAGCTCCTGCGTCGGCCGGATAAACGTCCGGTGAATGTAGCGGTTTTTGATGAATCCATGGTCAAATCGAATCCCACTAGCCTCGGCAAACCCCAGCGCCGCCGGAATCGCACTGTCCGGCACCGGCACTACCACATCTGCCTTCAGCGGATACTCGGCCGCCAGATTGCGGCCCAGCTGACGGCGCACCTCATTTACCTTGCGGCCCATCACGAGACTATCTGGCCGGGCAAAATAAACGTACTCGAAGATATCGAGCGCCTGACGGTTCTTCACTACCTGCTTGCTCTTCACGCCACTGCTACCGATCGAAACGATTTCGCCCGGCTTAATGTCCCGCAAAAACGCCGCGCCCACCGTATCAAAGGCGCACGTTTCCGAAGCGATCACAAAACCATCACTCAAACGTCCTAGCGACAACGGCCGAATCCCACACTCGTCACGGAAGCCTACCACCGTCTCGCCGTCCATGGCCACGCACGAAAAGGCCCCCGTAAATAGAGGCCAAGCTGCTTCGATTGCACTTACAAGCGTCTTGCCCGACTGCATGTACCAGGCAATCGAAGCCGCCATCATCGCCGAATCGTTCAATCCTGCAATCGGCACGCCATGACGCGTCAAAAACTCCTCAAGCTTGTGCGTGGCCGGCAAGTTGCCATTGTGGGCGAAAGCTAGGCCTACTTCGCGATGCACGATCGGCTGCAAACCTTCGCCAGACGTCGCATACCGGTTGTGACCAATAGCCATTTTGCCCTTAAGACGAGCCAAATCTGATTCTCGATACACATGCGCGACCAGACCAGAACCGGCGTGCAAATAAAACTCATGCCCATCACTGCTAGCGATACCCGAGCTTTCCTGCCCACGATGCTGCAATGCCCACAATCCATAATACGTCGTACGAGCCGCTTCCGCTCCCGCCATCAAGACACCAAATACGCCGCACTTCTCTTTCAACTCAGGCAAGGCACAACCTTCTTAGGATTTAATGATAAACAGATTCAAAATCAATCGCAAGCATAGATTACTTTACAGAGTAAAGCAATCGGCAATCTGTCGCACCTTTAAGGCCAAAAATCGTTTTTAGCGCAAATAATCCCGCAGCTTCTTGCTCTCACGGTGCTTGCGCAGCTTGGCCAGTGCCTTAGCCTCGATCTGGCGAATGCGCTCACGCGTCACGCCAAATTCCTGGCCCACTTCCTCGAGCGTGTGCGACCGGCCGTCTTCAAGCCCAAAACGCATGCGCAAAATCTTTTGCTCGCGCGGCGTCAACAGCGCCAACACCTGGTTCACGTGCTCTTTCAAGAGCTGGTGCGTCGCAGCCTCTTCCGGCGTCAGCGAATCTTCGTCAGCAATGAAGTCGCCGAGCTGCGAATCCTCTTCCTCACCCACCGGCGCCTCGAGACTCACAATGTCCTGCTTGATCTTCAGGATGTGGTTCACCTTGTCCACATCCATCTCCATCTCAGCCGCAATCTCTTCCGGCAGCGGCTCTCGGCCGAGCTCCTGCACCAAGCGGCGCTGCGTGCGGATCAGCTTGTTGATCGTCTCCACCATGTGCACCGGGATACGAATGGTACGAGCCTGGTCGGCGATAGCACGCGTAATCGCCTGGCGAATCCACCACGTGGCGTACGTCGAAAACTTATAACCCTTGGTGTAGTCAAATTTCTCCACGGCGCGCAAAAGCCCAGTATTACCTTCCTGGATGAGGTCGAGCAAGTCGAGTCCACGCCCGATGTACTTCTTGGCAATCGATACCACCAACCGCATGTTGGCCTCAGCCATCGCGTCCTTGGCCGCCTTGTCGCCAGCCTCAATCCGCTTAGCCAAGCTCACTTCCTGCTCGCCGGTCAACAGCGGAATCTTACCGATCTCACGCAAATACAACCGCACCGAGTCATCGGCAATATCCTTAATGTAATCTTCGCTGGTATCAGGCGTCTCTTCATCATCCTTATCCCAGATCAATGAATCCTTCTGGTCGGTAATCTCCACGCCCTGCTCAAGCAAAGCAGCGTACAGTTCATCAAGCTCCTCCAGGTTTTCCTCGGCTTCAGGCAACACGCCGGCAATTTCTTGCTGCGTCACATACCCCTGCTCCTTACCCTTCGCGATCAATCGCTCTACTTCGGGCGAATACCCGCTTGTTCGCTCTACACTCTCGTCATCTACAGCTTTTTTGGCCAATTAAATCTCCTTTTACCCTACATCACCAATGCCGGCATCTTACCAACAAACGCACGTCACCAAGAATATGGTTCCGCGCCGGCACAAGTATTATCTCTATAATTATTCGAGCCACGTTCGTCGATAGTTTGCAGCCTCGTTTCAGGCCGATTTAATCGGTCACTGCGGTCTGCGGGAATGAAATTAGCGAACGTCTAAATTATTCCGTAACAGATACAATTGTACTATAATGCCCCGGTGCTGGCAAGACCGCCGCACCCAAGCACCACCGGAGGAAATGAATGCCCGCCGACCCGACCAGGCTGCCGAAGCTTGTCACGTCGACCATAGACAACCCCACCTGGAACCGCTCCAGCTTCCGAGTCGCCGCCACCGACGGCTGCGTGGAAGTTGCCAAAACGGAAGACGGCTACCTGATCCGCGACAGCAAAGAACCCGACCAGCGGCCTCTACATATCACTGAAGATGAATGGGTCGCATTCGCCAAGGGCGTCAAAGCCGGCGAGTTCAACTGATCATTCCCCTCCGCTACGAGCCCGGGGCCACGCCCCGGGCTCGTCCAGCCCCAAGCTACCGCTCCGAGTCGATAATGGCGCTCAACTGGTTCATGAGATGCTCGCGCTCTTTCTTATGCTCATCACCATTCATTTCCCGAAGCGCCGCGTTTATTTTGTCCTTAAATTCCTTGTTGGACTCCAAAAACACCTTCCGGGCGAGCAAAAATGCCTCCTGCTGGAGCATAATCTCATCCGGCTCAGGATACTCTTCCTCGGCAATCAAAAGTAACTTCTGCACGTAAGTCCCAAGCTCACCCGACTGCCCGGCGATCTCCTCGCCCGTAGCCGCCCGGTGCTGCAAAAGCAGCTCGTACACTCCCTTGCGCGCATCCGAAGAAAACCGCCCCACGCTCAAATCATCCAAACTCGCCCGACAGTCCACGTACATCAGGTTGAGTGCCAAAAACGACTCCTCGTGCAGCACCCGCACCGTCGGCTTCCCCTGCGCCTGCACCACCGCCCGACGTACCGGCTGACCTTCGGGTGGCGCAGAGGGAAACGCCGGTGCACCAGGAAGCGCCGGTTCTGATACCGGCTTCCCCGAAGAGATGGTCCGCGTTCGCTGACCAGCACCGGCGTTTGCCGCCGCGCCAGGCCCCGACCCAGCCGACACACCCCCCTTCGCCACCTTAGCTTTCACTGCCTCCTCATCCACTCCCACCTTATCCGCCAGCAGCTTGATGTAATGGTTCTGCTCCACCGGATCTCCCAGCCGGTGCAAATTCGCCGCCAGCCGGTCGGTATACCCGCGTTTGCCCACCGCCGAAGTCAGGTCAAA
>Ga0157378_10001593_pt1 | contig 20528 bp, 18 predicted proteins | sample M65metaG_FD_115309 | JGI IMG/M metagenome (GOLD analysis project Ga0157378, IMG submission 115309) | Miscanthus rhizosphere microbial communities from Kellogg Biological Station, Michigan, USA - M6-5 metaG | ecosystem: Host-associated > Plants > Roots > Rhizosphere > Soil | place: USA: Michigan...
GCCGGCGTGAACGTGCGCTGGAATCCGATGGTGCAGACCATCGACATCCGCGGCTTCGGCGAGAACCCGTTTTCGAATCGCATCCTCCTGCTGATCGACGGCTCGCCGTACAACTCCGGCGATACCGGCGGCCTGCCGCTCAGCCCAGCCTTCGATTTTTTTCCGGTGCAGAACATCAAGCGGATCGAGGTCGTGCGCGGGCCGGGGTCGTCGCTCTACGGCGAGAACGCGTTCTGGGGCGTGATCAACATCGTCACGCTGTCGGGCGAGGATCTGGCCGGCGGCGATCTGCAGCTGTATGGCGGCAGCCGCACCACCGGCGAGGTGACGGCGCAATTCGGGCAGAAGATCGGCCGCGGCTCGTTTCTCGGATCGGTGCGATTCCTGCGCACGATGTTCCCCGAGGAGTTCTGGATGGACGACCACTCGAAGTTCCAGGCTTCGGACGTCTTCCTGAAAGCATCCCTCGGCGATTGGCAGATCTCCGGCTACCGGCACGACGATCGTCTCGACGGATTCACCGAGGAGATTTCGCCCGACCTCGGCTTTCCGCCGACGGCGGCCATCCGCTCCGCGCATACGTTGAAGCAGACCATGGACGCGGTGACGCTGAAGTACAACCACGCGCCGGCGAACGCGCCGGCAACCTACTCGGCCGATTTCTCGTGGTCGCACCGCTTCGGCATGCACTGCGCCGGCTGTCACGCCGCGGCGCAGGAGCCCGAGTTCGCCAAACCGGCCGATCACGGCTACCAGGCCATCGGCGATTTCCGAACGGGGCTGCACATGATCCCCGGCCACGAGATCCTGGCCGGCATCGAAGCGCGCCGGCTCGATCGCGCCGAGCATAAGGTCGAGCTCTCGGACGACGCCGGCGTCGTGGCCGGCTACAACAAGGTGGCCGTCTACGCGCAGGACCAGTTCGACATCATCCGCAACATGCTGCGCGTCGTGGCCGGCGTCCGCTACGACGGCAAGACCAAACTGTTCGACGCCAAGACCTCGCCGCGGCTCTCGCTGGTCTACACGCCGAACGACAAGCTGGTCGTCCGCGGCGGCTACTCGACGGCGTTCCGCTTTCCAACCTTCAGCGAGTTGTATCAGTCGACCTGGTTCTTCACAGTCTCCACGCAGATCGGCATCCCGCCGTTTCCGCTGTCGGTATTCAAACCGAATCCGACTCTTTCCCCCGAGGAGATCAGCACCTGGGACCTCGGCGGCGAGTATCAGATCTCGCCGACGGTCTCGATGAAAGCCGATTTCTACCGCTCCCGCGTGCACGACTTCATCGTCATCGTGCAGCACTTCCCCGCCCCGCCGAACGAGCCGACCTTCGGATGGGAGAACCAGCCCGCCGACGCACGCATCACCGGCGGCGAGCTGGAGCTGCGCTCGAATTTCGCGCAGCGCGTGACCGGCTTCGCGAACTGGTCGCACCAGTCGGAATCGCAGATGGGAACCGGCGTCGATTCCAGCGGCACCCCGTTCGAGTTCGTTTACTCGCCGAAGGACAAGGTGAACCTCGGCGCGTACGGCGGCCCGATCAACGGTGTCCGCGGCGCGGTGGAGGTGGCCTGGCGCGGCAGCTACAACGCGCCGCGTGACTGGGCCTTCATCCGCTCCGGCTTCACCAGTTTCGCCACGCGCCCGCTGCCGTCGTACGCGCTGGTAAATGCGCGCGCCAGCTACGACTTCCCGAACACGCGCCTGCGGGCCACTATCTTCGGCAACAACCTGCTGAATCGGCGCCCCGAGGAGACCATCGTCGGCGGCGTGAATCGCATCGCCGGGCGGGAGTTTTTCGCGCAGCTGGAAATGCGCTACTGAGCGCATTTCCCTGGGAGCGCAGGCGTCCCGCCTGCCGTTCTTGGCAACATCCTGCCCGACGGCGGGCGGGACGCCCGCGCTCCCAGGCTTGCGAGAAATGCGGTCTAATCGCGCCATGTACGAGAGCCGGCTGCAGCCGCTGCTGACCCGCGCCCAGTTCGTGCGGCGGGTATTCGGCCATGTCGCCGTCGCGGTCGGCACGGCAGCGCTCGCGCTGTTCGTGGGCATGGCTGGCTATCACTGGCTGGCCGGGCTCAACTGGGTCGATTCGCTCCTGAACGCGTCGATGATCCTCGGCGGCATGGGACCGGTCGACACGCTGACGACGGATGCGGCGAAGATTTTCGCGTCGTTCTACGCTCTCTTCTCCGGCCTCGTCTTCATCAGCCTTCTCGGCCTGCTGCTCGCGCCGTTCATCCATCGCCTCATGCATCGGTTCCACATCGACGAAGAGGGAACCTCCTAGCCGATGGCGCTCACGGCGACGATGTATCGCTTCAGCATCCAGCTCTCCGACGTCGATCGCGGCGTTTACGAGACGCTCGATCTCCATATCGCCCGGCAGCCCTCGGAGACGGCGGAGTACATGCTGACGCGCGTTCTGGCGTGGTGCCTCGAATACACGGAAGGGATTGCGCTCACCGAGGGCGTGGCCTCGGGCGATGAGCCGGCGGTACTGGTGCGCGACCTGACCGGCCGCGTCACCGCATGGATCGAAGTGGGCGCGCCCGATGCCGATCGCCTTCACCGCGGCAGCAAACTGGCCGGCCGCGTGGCCGTCTACACGCATCGCGATCCGCGCATCGTGCTCGAGCAGCTGGCCGGCAAGAAGATTCACGGTGCCGAGGCCATCCCGCTCTACACCTTCGGCCGTGGCTTCATCGAGAAGGTTGCGGCGATCCTGCCGCGGCGCGCCTCGCTTTCGGTGATGATCACCGAGCGTCAGCTCTATCTCGATGTTGACGACCAGTCGTTTTCGACGACGGTGGAAGAGAGAATGGTGGGATGAGCTACTGCGACATCGCCCCCGGTCACCCGTTTCACGGCCCGTATCACGACAAGGAATACGGCTTCCCGATCTCCGACGACAATCGTCTGTTCGAGCGCCTGGTGCTTGAGATCAATCAGGCCGGCCTCTCGTGGCTGACGATCCTGAAGAAGCAGGAAAACTTCCGCGCGGCCTTCCGCGATTTCGATATCGATCGCGTGGCGCGCTTCACGGACAAACAGCGCGAGCGACTGATGCAGGACGAAGGCATCATCCGCAACCGGCTGAAGATCAACGCCGCGATCGAGAACGCCCGCCGCATCATCCAGCTGCGCAAATCACACGACTCATTCGCGAAATGGCTGGACGCGCATCACCCGAGGAGCGCCGCGGAGTGGGTGAAGCTGTTCAAGAAGACGTTCGTCTTCACCGGCGGCGAGATTACGGGCTCGTTCCTGCTGAGCACCGGCTACCTGCCGGGAGCGCATGATGAGTTGTGTCCGGTGTTCGCGAAGATCGCGCGGCTGAAGCCACCATGGATGCGAGCTCATGCCTGAATCGTCACGATCGCGCCTCCTGCGCTGGAAGTTCAATCTCGTTCCGGCCTATCGCGGCACCGGCGCGCGCGTCACCTACATCGCCGGCGATTTCCGCGAGGCGCGCATCCGTCTTCCCCTTTCCTGGCGCACGCGCAACGTCGTCGGCACGATCTTCGGCGGCAGTCTGTACGGCGCCGTCGACCCGGTTTTCATGATCATGCTGATGCAGATCCTCGGTCCCGATTACATCGTCTGGGACAAGGTAGCCACAATCCGCTTCCGCAAGCCGGGAAAGACAACGCTGCATGCGACGTTCACCATCGACGAACCGGAGGTGGATGCGATCCGCGCGGCGACGGCGAACGGGCATTCGGTGGACCGGACGTATCACGTCGACCTCGTCGACGATGCCGGCGTCGTTCACGCGCAGGTGGAGAAGGTGATCTACGTGAAGAGACGCGCATGAACATTCGTGAATCCCGTAAGATCGGCGCATGCGTGCACTGAAGTCGATCGGGGCTTTCGTCCTCTACATCGTCCTCACTGAAGTCCTGCACAACGGCCTGGGCTATGCCGTCGTCGAGAGTCATCTCTGGACACCGCGTGATGGATTCAACGCGCCCGATTTCATCGTCAGCGACGGCCTCGGCATCATCGCAGCGACCGTGATCGCCTGGATCGCCGCCAGGATCGAGAAGCGCCGCGTTACCGACTACGGCCTCCCGCCGCGGCGCGATGCGCTGCCGCATGCCGTCGAGGGCTTTCTCTGGGGAGCCGCGATTCCCGTCCTGGTGGCGTTGATCGTCATCGGGTTCGGCGGTGCGAGCTACCACGGCTTCGCACTTCATGGAGATGCGCTCGTTCGCGCCGCGGTGATCTGGCTCATCGCCATGCTCATCCTCGGTTTTTTCGAGGAGTGGACGTTCCGCGGATACGCCTTCAACGTTTTGACGCGGGGGATCGGCTTCTGGCCGACGGCTATCGTGAATGCGATTCTGTTCGGCGCGCTCCACTACTTCACCAAGCCGATGGAGAACATGGCGGATTTCATCGGCGTCAGCGCGATCACTCTATTCATGTGCATTACGATCTGGCGTACCGGCGCACTCTGGTTCGCGATCGGCTTCCACGCCGCGTTCGATTACTTCGCCCTGATCGTTCTCGGGTCGGCAAACACGGGAAACCTGGGAAAGCCGCTGGAGGGTCATCTCCTCGACATCCGCTATACGGGCGTTGATTGGCTCACCGGCGGTCCGCGCGGTCTCGAGGCCAGCGTGCCGATGCTGATCGTGATCGTGCTGGCGATCGTGATCTACCTGGTGCGAACTCGATCATCCAGGCGTTTACCCGTAGAACGCTTCACTGCAGATAGCGCGTAAACCAATCCCGCGCCAGCTCCGCTACCTTTTCCAGCGTCCCCGGCTCTTCGAAGAGATGCGTCGCGCCGGGAACGATCTCCAGCTTTCGCTCGCACTGCATCTGGTCGTACGCCTCGCGATTCATGCCGATGACCGGGACGTCGTTGCCGCCGACGATCAGCAGCGTTGGTGCTTTCACGCGCGGAAGCGCAGGGCCGGCCAGATCGGGTCGGCCGCCGCGGGAGACGACGGCCTGGATCAACGCCGGGCGTGCGGCGGCGGCGACGAGAGCGGCGCCGCCGCCGGTGCTGGCTCCGAAGAGGCCGATCTTCATGTCGCGCAACTCCGGCCGGGCGCGAAGCCACTCCACCGTTCCTACCAGACGATCGGCGAGCATTCCGATGTCGAACCGCAGCTCGGCGGTGACGTTGTCGCGCGCTTCTTCGCGCGGCGTCAGCAAGTCGATCAGCAGCGTGCCGAGGTTGCCTTCGCGGAGGGTTGAGGCAACGTAGCGGTTGCGGGAGCTGAAACGGCTGCTGCCGCTGCCGTGCGCGAAGAGAACGATGCCGGTGGCGCCGGACGGCACCAGCAGATTGCCATCCAGCGCGATGGAATCGATGGCAACGTGAACCAGGCCTTCGTCGAGAGCCAGCATCGATTTTTACTTGTTCCCTTCGCTGATCTCGATCCGGCGGCCGGTGCGATCCTTCTGCTTCGGCGCGTCCATCGTGATCTCCAGCACGCCATTGTTGAAAGTGGCATTGCAGTGCTCGCCCGACGTCCCCTCGGGAAGCGGGACGGCGCGATAGAAGCTCCCGTAGCTCCGCTCCGTGCGGAAGAAATGCTCGTCCTTTTCCTGGTGCTCCTCGTTGCGCTCTCCTTCGATGATCAGCCGATCGTCGCGAAGCTCGATCTTGACGTCATCCTTCTTGAGGCCGGGCAGATCGGCGCGAACGACGAGCTTGCCGTTGCGCTCGAACATGTCCACCTGCGGATTCCAGAGCGCTTCCGGCCGGTCGAACGCCGACGTGAGACCCCACGAGGGCAGGAGGCTGGCGCCGAAGAGGCGATCCATCTGCTGCGACATGTCGCGGAACAGCTCGAACGGCGAACGGAGAGTCGGGTAGTCGTTACGTCTGCTCAGCGCGGTTTCGCGCGACGGTTGCGTGCTCGTAGTCGAGGGACGGTTCTGTCTGCCGGTCTCGGATGTGGAAACGGTCTTCTGTTCACGGTCTTCTCTTGGTTGTGCCATAGCAGTCTCCTTTCGCTGAAATTCACCCGATCGAGGCGTGCAAAAAGAGTGCGCTCTACAGTGTCGACGGATACGTTTCCGGCACCTCCGCCGTGTGCATGAGCTCCCACCGCTCGAGCGGCTCAACAGCTCGTGAATCGTCGAAATGGAGGACGGCGTCGAACTGCCGCGGAAGCGACGCGAAGAAGTAGTGGCTCTGGCGCTCGGTGTCGGGACGATAGATCACGCCGATGGCGCGCTCCAACCGTTCCTCATCGAGCGCGGCGGCGGATCGATTGTTGCGAAGCGGCAGGAAAAAGTTACGTCCACCGAGCTGATGAAAGAGTGCTTCGTAGCTGCCGGCCAGAGCCGGACGGACGCGCTTTCGTTCCGCCGGTCCATCCCAATCCGTTGCAGCGGTGACGGAGCCGCCCCAGGTGGTGAGACCGATCGAGCGCGCGTCATCGCCGTAGCGCTCGCGGATCAGCTGTCCGACATTCAACTCGCCCCGCCGCGACATCTCCGTGGCACGCGCATCGCCAAGGTGGGAGTTGTGCTCCCAGACCACGATCTTCGGATCGATGCCTTGGGAACGTAAATGTCCGGCCAGCGCGCCGATCGTTTCGGCCATATGCTGATCGCGAAGATTCCACGAATTCGCGCGGCCGGAGAACATCGACCGGTAGTAGCGCTCGGCGTTCTGCACCAGCCGCGCGTTCTGCTCGGCAAAGAAGGCCTCGTCGGGCGGAATCCTGCCGTCGCGCTGGGCATACTCGGCTGCCTTTCGCCGGAAGTCGATCAGTTGCGTGACCACCTCGTCTTCGCACGATTGCGCAACGCCGAGCGTGGTGGCGTAGCCGTACATCTGGCTGTCGTCGTTGAAGTGATCGAAGCACGCGTATCGCTGCCGCGCCCTCCGCGCGGCCTCCGCGTCGACTTTCTCGAGGTAGGAAATGACCGCTTCGATCGAGCTGAAGAGACTGTAGAGATCGACGCCGTAGAAGCCTACTTTCTGCGTGTTGCGGGTGACGCGGTCGTTGTACTCGCGCAGCCAGCCGATGAAATCGAGCACGTCAGCGTTGCGCCACATCCAGGTCGGGAAGCGCTTGAAATCGGAGAGCGCTTCGACCGGCTCGGCGTCATCGCTGAGATTTCGCACGTAGCGATTGACGCGATAGGCATCGGGCCAGTCGGCCTCGACGGCGACAGCCTTGAATCCCTTCTCGGCGATCAGCCGTTTCGTGATCTCGGCGCGCTGCTGGTAGAACTCGTGCGTTCCGTGCGAGGCCTCGCCGATCAGAACGAAATGCGCCGGGCCGATGAGATCGAGCAGGGCGTCGTAGTCGCCGGGACTTCCCGTCAGTTCGCGAATGGACGGCCGGATCGCGGCGATCACATCGGAATCGCGATTCATCGCACGGCCTTCGTCTCCTCGGCCAGCAGCGCGTGAACCTCCTCATCCGTCGTCTGCGTGAAGTCGTCGTACCAGAGCCCGACCGCTTCGAACGGATGCGGCGTGCGCAGACAGACGATGTCGTCCACTTCGCGGAAAAAGTCCTCGCAGGTTTCGCGCGCGGCCACGGGAACGGCCACGATGATCGACGCGGCCTGTTCCTGCCGAAGCGCCCGAACGGCGGCGCGCATGGTAGAGCCGGTGGCCAGCCCATCATCGACGACGATGACGGTCTTGCCGCGAACGTCGAGCGGCGGCTTCGATCCGCGATAGCTTTTCTCGCGCCGCCCCAGCTCGACCAGCTCGCGCGCGGAAACGGCTTCGATGGCGTTTCTGGAAATGGGCACGTGGCGCAGGACGTCGTCGTTCATCACCCGCACGCCCCCACTGGCGATGGCGCCCATGGCCAGCTCCTCATGCCCCGGAACGCCGAGCTTGCGGACGATAAAAACATCCAGCGGCGCGCCGAGGGCGCGGGCAACCTCGTGGCCGACAGGCACGCCGCCGCGCGGAAGAGCCAGCACGATGATGTTGGTCCGATCGCGAACGCGCTCGGCCACTGCCTGGCCCAGCAGCCGGCCGGCTTCAACACGGTTCCGGAATCGTTCCTCCACCATCGCCGGACTCCTGCCGCAATCGGTGCAAATGATGTTCCGCGCTGGAGCGCTGGCGTCTCGCCGGCTGGCTCGGCGGCGTCCGCGCCGCCGAACACGAAACATCCCGTATACCCGGCGGCGGGACGCCAGCGCTCCTCTCCTCCTACTTGGCAGCATTTCTGTATGCGGGACAGCGTGCCCAATCACAAAACTCGGAAGACGCCGGCATGCGCGTAGTGGCCGTCGTCCTCGCCGCCGGCTCATCCTCGCGCCTCGGCCGACCAAAGCAGGACGTTTTCCTTCACGGCGAGACGCTGCTTGAGCATGCCGAACGGATCGCGCGTGCGGTCGCCGATGAGGTCATCGTGGTCACCGACCGGCTCAATCCCGACGCGAAAGAAGGCGTGGCCTCGTCGATCCGCGCCGGAGTCCGCCTCGCCGGCGACGACGCCCGCATCCTGATCACGCTCTGCGATCAGCCGCTGGTCACCGTTGCCCATCTGCACGCGCTGCTCACGGTCGACGCGCCGATCGTGGCCACCGGATACGCCGGCATTGCCGGTGCGCCGGCAGTCTTCGCGCCGGAGCTCGTGCCGCATCTGCTCTCGCTGCGCGGCGATCATGGAGCGCGCGTGGTCATCGAATCGCGGCGCGACATCGCCGTGATCATTCCGTTCGAGAACGCGGCCGTCGACATCGATCGCGAAGACGATCTCCGCGAGCTGCGGCTCAGAGAAGCTTCTCGATGGTGATGGGAAGATCGCGCACGCGCTTGCCGGTGGCGTGATAAACGGCGTTGGCGATGGCCGGCGCCACGCCGACGATGCCGACCTCGCCAATCCCCTTGGCCCCGATCGGATTCACGTGCGGGTCCTCCTCGGGGACAAGCATCACGTCGATGGCGCGGACGTCGGCGTTGACCGGCACCAGGTTCTCGGCCAGGTTCACGTTCGTGAACGCGCCGAGGCGGCGATCGAGATGCGTCTCCTCGAGCAGGGCCATTCCGATTCCCTGAATGATGCCGCCGTAGTACTGGCTGCGCGCGGTCTTGGCGTTGAGAATGCGCCCGCCGGCGAACGCGGCCACGATGCGCCGCACGCGGGCGATGCCGAGGTCGGGATCGACGCCGACCTCGGCGAAGATCGCGCCAAACGCGCGCGCCGAATACGGATCGTTCTGCTCCGGCTTCTCATCGACCGAGGCGTCCATCGTGTCGAGATAGTGACGGCGAAGGATCGCCGAATACGCCTCGCCACGCGATGAATCGCTCTTCAACACCAGACGGCCGTCAACGGCATCGATGTTGTTCGGGTCAGCGCCGTTCAGTGGCGATGCCGAGTCGGCTACTGCCAGGTCGACGATCTTCTTCTTCAATTGCGTCGCGGCGGAGAAAACCGCCGATCCAACGCTGGCGGCGGTCAGCGATCCGGCGGAGATCGGCGCGCGCGGCAGCGTCGTATCGCCGTAGGTGAACTTCACAGTCTCGAAGGGAACGCCGAGCGTTTCCGCGGCCAGCTGCGCCATCACCGTGGCGGTGCCCATCCCCATCTCGTGCGTGCCGCTGGAGACGTCGACGGTTCCGTCGCGATGCATCACCGCGCGCACCGAGGCCGGCGCGCGATGCGCGGGATAGGTCGCGCTGGCCACGCCCATGCCGATGAGCTGCCGGCCGTCGCGCATCGAGCGCGGCTCGGGATTGCGTCGCGACCAGCCGAAACGCTCGGCTCCTTGCGCGTAGCACTCCTTGATCGATTTGCTCGACCACGGCTTCCCGCTGGCCGGATCGGTGTCGGCGTAATTGATCACGCGCAGTTGAACGGGATCGATCTTCAGCGCATAGGAGATCTCGTCCATCGCCGATTCGAGCGCGTACATGCCCGGGTTCTCGCCCGGCGCGCGCATGTAGGTCGGGCTGGGCAGATCGAGCTCGACGACGCGATGACCGACGCGCACATTCGGTGTCGAGTACATCGAGCGCGTCGGATTGGTGAAGCCTTCCACGTAGTCGCAGACGGTGTTCGTCTGGCCGATCCCTTCGTGAATCATCGCCACCAGCTTGCCGTCCGCGGTGGCGCCGAGCGCCACGCGTTGTTCGGTGAGCGGGCGATGCCCGTTCGAGAAATACGCCTGGCGGCGCGTCAACGCGATCTTGATCGGGCGGCGGACCATGCGTGATGCCATCACCGCGATGAAGACATGCGGCCAGGCCGACCCCTTGCTCCCGAACGCGCCGCCGACGAACGGCGACATCACGCGCACGGACTGTGGAGAGATGCCGAACGCCTTCGCCAGCGTCTGCCGCGTGGTGAAGATGTTCTGCGCGGAGTCGTGAACGGTCAGTTTGTCGCCATCCCACGCCGCCACGAGCGCGTGCGGCTCCATCTGGTTGTGGTGCTCGTACGGAATCCGATAAACCTGATCCACCTTGACCGGCGCTCCCGCCAGCGCCCCCTCGGCATCACCCTTCGAGAATCCGGGAGGCGCATTTCCGCGCCGCTCTTTCGCTTCGTTGCGAAACTCCTCCATCACGATCTTCGCCTGCGACGGCCGATACGTGACGCGAACCAACCCGGCCGCGTGCGTGGCGTGTTCGAAAGTGTCGGCGACCACGGCGGCTACGGCCTGGCCGAGGTAGTGAACGGAGTCGTCCGAAAACGGCATGTGGTGATGCTCGGCGGCATTCGAATCCTGCTGCTGCCCGCCGGTATCGGGAAGCTTCGGGGCGTTGAGATGCGAGATGACCTCGATCACGCCGGCCGCTTTCTTCGCGGCGGTGGCGTCGATCGAAGCGATGTTCCCCGCCGGAATGGTGCTGGTGACGAGGACGGCGTAGGCGAGATTGGGCAAGTTGTTCTCCGCCGCGTAGCGCGCCTGGCCGGTGACTTTCTGCCGGCCGTCGACACGGTCGTGCGGCTCACCGATGCTCGGGATCATGCAGCACCTCCGGCAAGATCGGTCAGTGATCGGACCAGCGTTCGCCTGGCCAGCTCGATCTTGAATCGGTTCTGCTCACGTGGCGTTGCCCCAGCCAACGCCGCTTCCGCAGCGGCGCGAAAGTTTTCCTCGGACGGCGACTTGCCGGTCAGCACACGCTCCGCTTCGCGCGAGCGCCATGGTTTCGTTCCCACGCCGCCGAGGGCCACGCGGGCGCTGCGAATCGTTCCGTTGGCGATGTCGAGTCCGACCGCGGCCGATGCCAGCGCGAACTCGAACTCCGATCGATCGCGCACTTTCAAATACGACGAGTGTTTCGCGTGCGCGGCGTCGGGCACGAACACCGAGGTGATCACCTCGCCGTGACGAAGCGCGTGCTCGATGTGGGGCGTGTTGCCGGGCAACAGATGAAAGTCGGTGGCAAGCACCTTCCGATCGCCATCGCGGCCGTGAAGTGTGATCACGGCATCGAGCGCGGAAAGAGCCACGGCCAGATCGGAGGGATGCGTGGCGATGCATGACGACGAGGTGCCGAGCACGGCGTGCAGGCGATTCTCCCCATCCATCGCCGCGCAGCCGCTGCCGGGCTCGCGCTTGTTGCACGGGGCGAAGGTCAGCTCGCGGAAGTAGGTACAGCGCGTCCGTTGCATCAGGTTCCCGCCGATCGAGGCCATGTTGCGCAGCTGCGGCGAGGCGCTGGCGAGGAGCGCCTGCGAGATGACCGGGAATCCCTGCTTCACCAGTGGGTGCAGGGCCACGTCGGCCATGCGCGCCAGCGCGCCGATGCGAATTCCTCCGGTCACGCGTTCGATCGACGCCAGCGGGAGTGCGTTGATGTCGACCAGATGCTCCGGCCGCTCGACTTCGCATTTCATCAGGTCGATCAGGTTTGTGCCGCCGGCGACGAACTTCGCCGCCGGGCGCGAACCGGAGCTGACGGCGCCCCCGAGGTCTTTGGCGCGAACGTAGTCAAACGCGTGCATTGGCCGCCTCCCGGATCGCCGCCACGATGCCGAGGTAGGCGCCGCAGCGGCAGATGTTGCCGCTCATCCATTCGCGAATCTCGTCGTCGGAATGCGTGTGCCCTTCGCGCAGCAGCGCCACCGCCGAACAGATCTGCCCCGAGGTGCAGTAGCCGCACTGGAAACCGTCGTTGCGGATGAAGGCTGCCTGCACCGGATGCAGATGGCCGTTCGAAGCAAGGCCTTCGACGGTGGTGATGGCCTTGCCGCTGTTCATCACCGCCAGCGTCATGCAGGAGTTGATGCGCCTGCCGTCGACGAGCACGGTGCAGGCGCCGCACGCGCCCTGGTCGCATCCCTTCTTCGTGCCGGTGAGGTCGAGATGCTCGCGCAGGGCGTCGAGCAGCGTGGTACGCGGATCGAGCCGCAACTCGTGGCGTTTGCCGTTGACGTCGAGCACGACCGGCATGGCATTCGGATCGCTCTTCGGCTTCCCGGCAGGTGGAGGCGTTGCGCCGAGGATGGGTGCGACGAATGCGGCCGCGGTGGCGACGGCGGATCCGATGACGAAAGAGCGCCGCGAGGGATCGTCCGGAGCGTCGTCGTTAGGCTCGGGATTGGTGTAGCAGGGCGGAAGGGTCATTACTCCTCCAAAGCGAACTGGTGTCCGGCAACAGCGCTTCTAAAACTCACTGTCATCCTGAGCCGCCGAAGCTGCGTGAATTTCAGCAGCGCGCATGTTGACTAGGCGTTTTCGTGTGCGCGGGTGCGCGCGGCCTTGCGCGCCGAGGCGGAACGCTCCGCGGCGGTGCGCTTGCGCGCGGCGGCGTGGGCCTGACGCGAGAGCGCACGCTTCGAGCCGGCGGCGTGACCTTCGTGCCGCAACGCGTTCTCCGTCGCACGCGAGCGCTTGGCGGAAGGTTTGGTCTTGTGCTTCCCGGCCGCCAGCGCCTGCTTCGCGCTGCGTCGCGTCCGCTCGGACGCTTCCCCTTTCGCGGGCGCGCTCAGCTTGACGCCGGCCCGTCGCGCCTTGGAAAGGCCGATGGCGATGGCCTGCTTGGTCGAGCGCGCGCCATGCTTCCCTTCGCGGATGTGATCGATCTCTTCGCGGACGAACTCGCCAGCTTGGGTCGACGGCGCCTTCCCTGCCCGTTTGTCCTCTTGTGCTCTGCGCAACGTTTCTTTCTCCGGCATGACGGTCTCCTTTAGCGTCATGCGCGCAGCAAAATCAGGTCCAGCTCTTTGACGGAGCGCAGGCGTCTCGCCGGCTGGCTCGGCGGCATCAATCTGCCCCGCCTCCCTCCCCGTAGATCGATCATGAAGCGCCTCCTGCTCCTGCTCGCCATCGCCCTTCCCCTCTCCGCCAAACCGGCTATCCAATGGCAGCCGTGGTCGAACGACGTCTTCGCGCGCGCGAAACGCGAGCATCGCTTCGTCCTGCTCGATCTCGAGGCGGTGTGGTGCCACTGGTGCCACGTCATGGACGAGATGACGTACAGCGACGATCGCGTGATCGCGCTGATGAACAAGCGCTACATCGCCGTGCGCGTCGATCAGGATTCGCGGCCCGATCTTTCCAATCGCTACGAGGACTATGGCTGGCCGGCCACGATCGTCTTCGCCGCGGACGGCAGCGAGATCGTGAAACGCTCCGGCTACATCCCGCCGGTGCCGATGGCGTCGATGCTCCAGTCCATCATCGATGATCCGTCGCCCGGGCCGTCGGTGGTGAAGGAGGCGGCTCCGGTGTTCAATCGCGATGCGGCGATCGCTCCGCAGCTTCGCGCCCAGCTGGAGAAAACATATCGGGAGATGTACGACGCCAAGAACGGCGCCTGGGGCTTCTCGCACAAGTATCTCGATCCGCCGAGTGTCGAGTACGCGCTGGCTCGCGCGCGAGGTGGCGATGCGGCGGCGGCAAAGATGGCGCGGCAGACCATCGATGGCGAACGGAATCTCATCGATCCGGCCTGGGGCGGTGTCTATCAGTACTCGACCGGCGGCGTCTGGAACGAGCCGCATTTCGAGAAGATCATGTGGACGCAGGCCGGTAATCTGCGCGTGGCCGCGCAGGCCTACGCGCTGTGGCACGAGCCGCGCGATCTGGCCATGGCGCAAGCCATCCGCCGCTACCTCGTCACCTTCCTCCGTTCGCCGGAAGGGGCGTTCTACACCAGCCAGAACGCCGATCTGATCGACGGCCGCCACGCCGGCGACTACTTCGCTCTCAACGATGCCCAGCGCCGCGCCAAGGGGATCCCGCGCATCGACAAGCACATCTACGCCCGCGAAAACGGCTGGGCCATCGAGGCGCTGGCGACGCTGGCGTCGTCGACCGGCGATCCGCATCCGCTCGCCGAGGCGCGCACGGCAGCGAAGTGGGTGGCGGCGCATCTGCATCGCGCCGATGGTGGTTTCCAGCACGGCCTCACTCCCGGCCTCTTCCTCGGCGACACCTTATCGATGGGCCGCGCGTTTCTCGCGCTCTACGCCGCCACCGGCGAGCGCCTCTGGCTGCGCCGCGCGCAGGAGACGGCGGCGTTCATCGAAAAGAGCTTCCGCGCCAATCCCGGCTACATCACAGCCCCCAACGCCACCCGGCAGCGCGACGAAAACTGCGACCTGGCCCGCTTCGCCAACCTCCTCCACCACTACGACGGCGATCCGAAACACCAGGCCATGGCCCAAAACGCCATGCGCTACCTCACCGCGCCACAGGTGTCGTCATCGATGCCTGTCGGCAACGTCCTCCTCGCCGACTTCGAGCTCCGCGAGCAACCGCTGCATGTGACTGTCGTCGGATCGAAGAAGGATGCCAATGCCCGCGCACTCTTCGTTGCCGCCGCCGGCCTGCCGCAACTCTACAAACAGCTCGAATGGCTCGATCGCGCCGAAGGACCGTTGCCGGGATCGATGGTCGAGTATCCGTCGATGACCAAAGCCGCGGCATTCGTCTGCAGCAGCAACCGCTGCTCGCGTCCGGCGTTTAGTGCGGCGGAGTTGAAAACGCTGGTGGGACGGATGGAGCAGCAGTAGCTGCTTCGGTTCCGTCGATGATATACCTCGATGCGGTATACTGCTCACCACGGTGGCAATTCGAAGTTTTGCCAACGAAGCGGTGGGTGACGTCTTCGTCAGAGGGCGCACGACGTCTCGTGTCGGCTGGAGCAATCTCGTAAAGATCGTCGTCCGGAAGCTGGACATGCTTGACTATGCATCCGAGTTACGAGATCTCGCATCGCCGCCAGGAAACCGGCTTGAAGCGCTCAAAGGAAATCGGTCCGGATTTCACAGCATCCGCGTGAACGACCAATGGCGCATTGTCTTTCGTTGGACCGAGTCCGGACCGGAGGATGTTGACGTTGTCGACTATCACTGAGGAACCCATGAAGAATCGAAGAATGCCGACCACACCTGGTGAACTTTTGCGCGAGGAGTTTCTTCAGCCTCTGGCGATGACGCAGAAGCAGCTTGCCAACCACATCGGATGCGACGTCAAGGTCATCAACCGAATCGTCAACGGGCGAACCTCGGTGACCGCAGAGATGGCGCTCAAACTCGGCGCGACATTCAGGACGAGCCCCGAGTTCTGGCTCAATGCGCAACGCGCCGTCGATCTCTACGAGGCCGCGTCACGCCTCAGAATGCTCCCAAGATCATTGCCGAAAGCGAGTTAAGAAGGAGGAGACCCCATGGGCCGTTCCCTATTCGCCAAGCTCCACCGCCGTTACGGACGTCGCATCTCCGGTGATGAACGCCGCCTTCGCGCGGAGCAGCATCTCGAACGGCTCCGCCAGGCGATGCCGGTCGGCTTGGTCGGCGCGCCGCAGCGGGTTGCTTCGACCAGTCCTCGCATCGCCATCCTCGGCGCGGGATTCGCGGGGATGAGCGCGGCGTGGTTTGGCAAGCGGGCGGGATTCGGCGTGACGGTGATCGAGCCGGGCGTGGTGGGCGGGCGGGTCTCGTCGACGACGACGCTCGTGCCGGGGCGCGTTCTCGAGGCGGGGGCGGAGCTGATCGGGACCAATCATCCGTTGTGGATGGCGCTGGCGCAGCACTTCGGATTCGCACTGAGCGTTCTTTCATCCGAGGACAACTACGCCGCGGCGGGGCTGGAGATGCCGCTCATCCTCGATGGGAAGCACTTCACCGGCACCGAGCAGGAGAGGCTGTACGAAGAGATGGATCAAGTGTTCCAGCTCTGGGGCACGGAGTCGAAGATCGTGAAGAACCCCTGGATGCCGTGGACGACGGACGGCGCGGCCGCGCTCGACGCGCAGTCGCTGGCATCGAAGGTTCCGTCATCCGTCAGCGCGCTGACGAAGAAGGCGCTGCTGCTCGAGTTCGAGCTCGACAACTGCATTCCGGCCGAGGTACAGAGCTGGCTCGGAGGGCTGGCGCAGCTGGCGGGCGGCGGCGGCTATGCATTCTTCGAGGAGACGGAAGTCTTTCGCTGCGCGGCGGGCAATCAGGCGCTGGCGCGGCAGCTGGCCACGGGCATCGATCTCAATCATGGACGGGCCACGAACATCCGCACCGGCGAGCGGATCTTCATCGATCTCGAAGGCGGAGCGAAGGACGGTCCGTTCGACTACGTCGTCGTGGCCGTGCCGAGCGTGATCATGGAGAAGATCACCATCGACGGCAAGCCGTTCCCGTATCGCGCCATCGCTCACGGGCCTGCTGTCAAGTACCTCTCCGGTGTGGAGAATCGTTTCTGGATTCCGCAAGGAATTGCGCCGAGCGGGATGTCCGATCAGCTCGGGATGATGTGGGAAGGAACCGACAACCAGATGGACACGGCGCGCTTCGACATCAGCGTCTTCGCCGGCGGCCGTCCGGCGCAGAGCGCGATCGACGCCGGCGGCGGAGCGGCGTATTTCGCGCCGCGACTCACGGCCATGCTTCCGCAGTACAAGGCCTTCGCCACGGAGTTCGAGAACTGGCCGAAGCGCGCCGGCATGGGCTACTCCTGCCCCGCCCTCGGCGAGGTGACGACGACGCAGAAGGCCTACACGGAGCTGATCGCCAACCGCATCGCCGTCGCCGGCGAGCACACCTCGCCGCCTTGGTTCGGCTTCATGGAAGGAGCGCTGGAGTCGGGCCTGGTGGCCATCGCCCGCATCGCCGCCAACGCCGGGATCAAGTTCGCGCCGGAGTACGGAAACTTCAAGGCGGTGTGACGTAGGTCGGACGGAGAGTCCGACCTGCGTTTTCAGCCTACTCTTCAATCGAGAGCCCTTCTCCCCCGCGCACGGGGGAGAAGGTGCCGAAGGCGGATGAGGGGGTTCCCTGTTGCAACCGGCAGACTTGCGACGAGTTTCAAGTGCCTTCGCTATTGCGCTCAAATGAAAAGTCGGTCGATGCGATTAAGGGCGACCCCTCATCCGCCTTCGGCACCTTCTCCCCTCTGCGGAGGGGAGAAGGGCTCTCGAGGGGAGAGCAGCGCGAGCTTTCAAAGGTCCCCGAGGCGGAATCGACGCTGATTCCCTCTCGTTTGGGCCGCCGTGCTTGCTGAAAAAGCGCTTCGACGGCATGTCGCTCCGAACACGCTCTCTCGCGGCGATGCCTACTACGCCGAGGGGCGCGTGCGGCGGATCGAGAAGCTCGGCGATGACGTGATCGAGGCGAAAGTTCAGGGCAAACGGCTCTACGCGGTCACTCTCATTCTCGAAGGCGACGCGCTCAACGCCGAGTGCACCTGCCCCTTTTTCCTCGACCACTACGAGGAGTGCAAGCACATCTGGGCCGTCATCCGCGCCGCCAGCGCGCGTCGCATGCTTCCGGAGCGCTCGCTCTTCCTCGCCAGCGATGATGACTACGACGGCCAGCCCTATGTCGATCTCGACGACGAAGAACGCTACGGCGACGAATTCGATCCGCCGCGGCTCTCTCCTCGCGAAGCGGTGCTGCGAGCGCAGCGCCCGCAGTGGCAGCGCTTCCTCGACGCCGTCGGACCCGCGCCTCCGCCGATGGCGTCCCCCGCGCGGCACACCGTCCCCGAGGAGATCGTCTACCTCATCGAATCGTACACACCGTCGCAGCGGCTGATGTTTCAGATCCTGGCGCGCTCGCACAAGAAAAACGGCGAGTGGGGGAAGTGGAAACCGCTGTCGCTGCGGCTCGACGATCTGCATCTCCTCGATCCCTTCGATCGCGAGAGCCTGGCACTACTCAACCAGCACACGTGGTCGCACACGGTAGACAAAGTGGTCAACATCCCCTCGACCACGGCCGCGTGGTGGATCGAGCGGCTGGCGCGCGCGGGAAAGTTCGGGACTATCCAGCCGGGCGGCGAGCCGCGGATGCTCACCTGGGACGATGGGCCGCCGTGGACGTTGAACGTCGCCATCGTCAATGACGCCGAGGGCGCGAAGTATCGCGTCGTGGCCACGATCGAGCGCGACGGCGAATCGTTGCCGCTCGACAGTGTCGAGATGACCTTTCCGGGAATCCTCATCGGCAATGGCCGCGCCGCGCGCTTCGACGACGGCGGACGCGGCTCGTGGCTGTTCGCGTTGCGGGCGAATCGCACCGTCGAGATCCCGCACGCCGACGCCGAGCGTTTTCGCAAGGCCCTGCTCCGCGCGCCGATCGCCAACATCGCTCTCCCCGAGGAGCTCGGATGGACGCTCGTCGACACGCCTCCGAAGCCGCTGCTCTCGCTCGAAAACCAGGCCTGGACCTCGGAGCTGACCGGCGAGCTTTCGTTTCAGTACGACGAGTGGCGCGTCTTCAGCCGCTCCGAGGAGACGCAGACCACGCTCGGACGCAAGCTGATTCGCCGCAATCGTCCGGTCGAGGATAGCTTCCGCGCACGCCTCGGCGGACTCGGCGTGATCTCGACCTGGGACGGCTACCGCGTCCGCATCGGCCAGGTCGAAGAGGTCGTGCGAACGCTAAGCGCCGAGGGCTGGACCATCGAGATCGACGCCGCGAAGGTGCGCGTCGCCGACGACTTCGACGTCGAGATCTCCAGCGGCATCGATTGGTTCGATCTGAATGTGAATGCGAGTTTCGACGACGTCCGCATCGGTCTTCCGGAGCTTCTGGCCGCGGCCGACGCCAATCGTTCGCTGCTGCGATTGCCGGACGGTTCGTACGGCGTGATCCCCAGCGCGTGGGCCGGCTCGCTGGCGCCGATGCTCGACCTCGGCAAGCGCGAAGGCGAGGGCGTGCGCTTCCGCACCTCGCAGGCGCTGCTCATCGATGCCCTGCTGCAAGGGAAACGACGCACGGTGGACGATGCGTTCGCCGAGCTCCGCCAGCGCGTGGCCGAGGCGAAGCCCGAACCGCGGCAGGAACCGCCGACGCTGCAGACCGAGTTGCGGCCGTACCAGCGCGCTGGCCTCGGGTGGCTGGAGTTTCTCCGCACCACGGGCCTCGGTGGTTGCCTGGCCGACGACATGGGCCTCGGCAAGACCGTGCAGGCGCTGGCGCTGCTCGAAGGCCTGCGCGCCAGCGGAAACCCCGGTCCGTCGCTCGTGGTCGCGCCGCGCTCGCTGCTCTTCAACTGGGCCGCCGAGGCCAAACGCTTCGCCCCGCAGCTGCGCGTGATCGAACATCACGGAAGCGAGCGCGCCAAGAACGAATTCGCCGGCGTCGACCTCGTGCTGACGACCTACGCCACGATGCGGCTCGACATCGTCCGGCTCGCGGAGACGGAGTTCGAGTACGTCATCCTCGACGAATCGCAGGCGATCAAGAACGCCTCCAGCCAGGTGGCGAAGGCGAGCCGGCTGCTGCGCGGACGCCATCGCCTGGCTCTCAGCGGCACGCCGATCGAGAATCACCTCGGCGAGCTGTGGAGCCTCTTCGAATTCCTCAATCCGGGTTTGCTGGGCTCGAGCCGTTCATTCTCCAAGACGTTCGGCTCGAAAACTACGCCACCCGAACGTCGCGACGCGCTCGCGCGCGGATTGCGCCCGCTGCTCCTCCGCCGCACGAAAGAGCAGGTGGCGCCCGAGCTGCCGGAGCGGATCGAGCAGACGCTGTACTGCGAGCTGGAAGGAAAGCAGAAGACGCAGTACGACGAGCTGCGCGATCACTACCGCCTGGCGCTTCTCGGCCGGATCAGGAAGGGCGGCATCGACAAGGCCCGCATGCACATCCTCGAGGCGCTGCTTCGACTTCGCCAGGCGGCGTGCGATCCGAGATTGATCAATCCCACCAGCGACGCGCCGAGCGCGAAGGTCGAGCTGCTGATGGACGAGCTGCGCGACGTTCTCGATTCCGGCCATCGCGCGCTGGTCTTCTCGCAGTTCACGTCGTTCCTCAGCATCGTGCGCAACACGCTGGATCGCGACCGCACGCCCTACCTGTATCTCGACGGCAAGACGCGCGATCGCCAGTCGCTGGTGGAGGAGTTCCAGGGTCCCGACGGGCCACAACTCTTCCTCATCAGCCTCAAAGCCGGCGGCCTCGGCCTGAACCTGACCAACGCCGACTACATCTTCCTGCTCGACCCCTGGTGGAACCCCGCCGTCGAGGCGCAGGCCATCGACCGCGCCCACCGCATCGGCCGCCAGAAACCGGTGGTGGCCTACCGCCTCATCGCCCGCGACACCGTCTAAGAAAAGATCCTCGAGCTGCAAGCGCGAAAACGAGAGGTGGCCGAATCGATCATCTCCGAGGACAACA
>Ga0157378_10001596_pt1 | contig 20505 bp, 18 predicted proteins | sample M65metaG_FD_115309 | JGI IMG/M metagenome (GOLD analysis project Ga0157378, IMG submission 115309) | Miscanthus rhizosphere microbial communities from Kellogg Biological Station, Michigan, USA - M6-5 metaG | ecosystem: Host-associated > Plants > Roots > Rhizosphere > Soil | place: USA: Michigan...
CGCCGACGAGGGGGATGCCGCGCTTGTAAAACTCGTGGCCGATGGCGAGCGTGCCGTCTCCGCCGATCGCCACGAGCGCGTCGAGCCCCATCTTGTGGAACATGTCGATGACGCGCTCGCCGTAGCGCCGCGGGCCGTCCGAGGTCTGGATCATGAAGTCGAACGGGTTGCCGGTGTTGATCGTGCCGAGGATCGTGCCGCCCAGGCGGAGGATCCCGGTCACGTCGCGCGGCGCCAGGATGCGCGAGCGATCGAATTCGAGCAGGCCGTCGTAGCTGTCTTCGAGGCCCAGGCAGCCGATGCCGCTGTTCCAGGCGCACTTGACGACTGCGCGGATGACTGCGTTCAGCCCGGGAGCGTCGCCGCCGCCCGTGAGAATGCCGATGCGTTTGATCGGTGCCACGGTGGGAACGACTATAACAAAGAGCGACCGCGCGACGCGTTGCCCCGGGGAAATTGCGCGTGGTAAACTGAAGGTTCACCTACGGGGGCGACTAGCTCAGCTGGGAGAGCGCCGCGTTCGCAACGCGGAGGTCAGGAGTTCGATCCTCCTGTCGTCCACCACTTCTTCTCTCCAACCAGGAACGTTCGTCAGTTGGCGGCCGGCGTGTGTCCGCCGCGTAGCACCCGGAACACCTCGTTCAGCAGCTCCTTGAGCGAGAACGGCTTCTCGAGCACCGCCGCCGCATGCGGGGGCACGACGCCCTCGGCGTTGGTCACCGTCACGATGCACGGGATGCCCTGCGCCTGCACGTACTCCTGAAACCGATCGTCGCGCGGCAGCGTCGCTTCGGTGATGACGACGCGTGGCGCAGCCTCCTGCGCGAGCGTCAGCGCGTGTTCTCCCGCCGCGGCCTCCAGCACCTGGAATCCGAACCGTTTCAGCCCCAGCACGAACACCCGGCGTGCGCCGTCGTCGCTGTCGCCGATCAGTACGGGCGGGTACTGGCCGTTTCCGTCCAGCCCGCGGCGTCCGCCGCGCGGCATCATCCGGCGATCCGGCGTCGGCGATTCCCGGCGGTTGTCGCCGGGGCGGTTGCTGGCGGCTTCCACAGCAGCACTGTAACGCGACTGCGGGAGGCGCGCGTCGGGAAACGAGCCGCACGCATCGCACTCGAAACCCGTCAAGAGGCCCGCGCGTCCCGTCGACAGCGCCCGGAGGGGCTCGCGGCAGTACGGACAAGGCAGCGTTTCGGAGACCGGAAGGCTCTGCAGCATAGGAATTCGCGCGCGCCGTCCCTCGAAACACGTGGATTTGCGCGGCTTCCCTGTCAGCAGGGGCATGGACCGTACCAGCAGCCCCGGCCTTGGGTTTGCACTATCGCGGTGCAACTCAGTCGGAGCACGCCGACGCGGTTCGTGGTGAGCGCCGCGTGCTTCCCGCCACTCCTGTCCGCCGGCGATCAACGTCGGCGGACACGGCCACAATTCCCGGCGTCAGGACCTCTCCAAAATACCCCTGGCGCTAGGAGATAAGTTGTTTACAGTGAACGAGTTATCTTGAATCTAGATAGGCCTTGCGAAAATCAGATGCCTTGATAGAGTGCGGCCCGCTCGTTCCATTTCATGACTGGCCGCGATATCTGGCAGAGCCTTGGCGCCCGCTTCGTAGTGGTCGCGCTCGGCACGTCGAGCAGCATCCTGCTCACCCGGGCGCTTGGCCCCGCGGGACGCGGTCTGTACATCGGCGTGCTGAACGTCGCGCTGCTGGCCGTGCAGCTCGGAACATTGGGCCTCGCGTCGAGCAACACGTACTACCTGAGCGGCCGCCGGGAATCCGGGCAGGCGCTGGCGACGAATACGATCACCATCAGTCTTGTCGTCGGCGGCGTGCTGGCAATCGCGGGATGGTTCATCGCCGGTCAAGTGCATGCGTTGAGGGAAAGTGCCGGGACCATCGCGGTCGTCGTGGCGCTTGCCTGCATTCCCGTGAATCTGCTGATGCTGTTCGGCCAGAATTTCCAGCTCGCGACACACGACGTCAAAGGATTCAATCGAATCGAGGTCGCCCGCAACCTCGGGGCGCTGCTGCTCGTGATCGGCCTCGTGTGGCTGGGCCACGGCAATCACACGACCGCGCTGTACATCAGCCTGACGACGAGTGTCGTGGCAATGGTCTGGCTCTGGCGCAGGCTCTCGACCTCAGGAGCGATGCGGCTTCGCCTCGGATGGGACGGGGGCGTGTTCCGCCGTACGTTCGGCTACGGCCTGAAAGCGTACGTCATCACGTTTCTCGGCTACCTGGTGCTCCGGCTCGATGCCCTGCTGGTGCAGAACTGGCGCGGAGCGACCGCCGCTGGGCATTACGGGGTCGCCGTCCAGGTCGGAGACCTGTTGCTGACCGTCAGCACGACGGTCGGGATGATCGTGTTTCCCAAGGCCGCCGCGCTCGGCGCGGAGGCGTGGCCTTTGGTCCGCCGCATCACCCTGATCACGGCGACAGCCCTCGGAGCCGCATGCCTCGCCGCGTATGCTCTCGCGCCATTCGCGATTGAGCTCGTGTTCGGACCGGCGTTCCGTCCGGCAGCCGAGGCGCTGCGCTACCTGCTGCCGGGCATCTGGTTCCTCTCCATCGAAATCCTGCTCGTGCAATATCTCAACGGCCTCGGCATGCCGATCGCCATCATCTGGGCGTGGATTGTCGCGCTGGCGATGAACGTCTACTTGAACTGGCTGTGGATACCGACACGCGGCATCCAGGGCGCGGCTCTGGCCTCGACGGCCGCCTACGCCCTGGTCGCCGCGTTCGTCCTCCTGCTCGTCGTGCGGGCGCGCCGGCAGAGCGGACTTTTGTCCGAGTCCAGCCTGACAACGCCCTATCTTCGGCCCATGAATGCACAAAAACCGCAGGCGCCGTTTGGCCGCCTCCTTGCTCAGCCCCCGGACTGACGTGCCGCACACGCCGAGCAAACGCGGCAGCCGCCTGCTGCTGCTGACCGAACTGTTTCCTCCGGCCATCGGCGGGCGTGCCGTGCTGTTTCACGGCATCTACTCGCGCCTGCGCGACGCCCACGTACGGGTGCTCACGGAGCGGCGCGAGCCACCCTCGAACAGCCAGCCCTCGGGGAGCTTCGATATTTTCCCCGGCGCCATCGCGACGAAGCGATGGGGCCTGTGCCACCCGCTTGCGCTGCTCCACCACTTGCGCGTCGCGCTGCAAATCCGGCGGCTCGCCTCGAGGCGGAGCGTGATTCATTGCGCGCGCGCGCTGCCGGAGGGAGTCGGCGCCATGCTCTGCCGCCTGCTCGGCGGGCCGCGATATGTCTGCTGGGCGCACGGAGAAGATCTCGCGCTGGCCGATGGCTCGCGCGAGTACACGTGGCTCACGAAGCTGGTGTATCGGCACGCGGAGGCGGCGCTCGCCAACAGCCGGAATACCGCCGACATGCTCGCGAATCTTGGAACGCCCCGCGAGAAAATCCGCCTCGTCTATCCGGCGGTCGATCCCGATCGGTTTCATCCAGGCGTCGACGGCTCCGCCGTCCGCGCACGCTATGCCGGCCCCGACGACATCATGCTCCTGTCGGTCGGACGCCTTCAGCGCAGAAAGGGCCACGACGTCGCGATCCACGCGATGGCGTCATTGCGTCACGAGCTGCCCAGGCTGCGGTACGTCATCGCCGGCGACGGCGACGAGCGCCCGCGCCTCGAGCAGCTGGTCAAGGACGAAGGTCTGGGCGACCGGGTCTTCTTTGCCGGAGCGATCAGCGACGACGAATTGCCGGCGCACTACGCCGCGTGCGACATCTTTCTGCTGCCCAACCGCATCGACAACGGCGACGTCGAAGGCTTCGGCATCGTCTTTCTCGAGGCGGCGGCCAGCGGCAAACCCGTGATCGCCGGCAACAGCGGCGGCGTCCCCGAGGCGGTCGAACGGGACAGCACCGGCCTGCTGGTCGACGGCGCCTGTGTCGCCGAGGTTGCCGAGGCCATTCGGCGCCTGGCGTTCTCGGAGGCTGAGCGGCAGCGGCTCGGCGCGGCCGGACGCGTGCGCGCACGCGATCGTTTCAGCTGGGGCAGCGCCGCGGACACCGTCGGGAATCTTCAGGCGCAGCTCGCGGCGAAATGACGTCCTCTCCGATCACGCGACCCGTGACGCTCGTGTCGTTCATCGTTCCGGTCAGGAACGACGCGCGCCGGCTCCAGCGCTGTCTTGACGCGATCGTGCGAAACCAGCGCGACGACATCGGCGTGGAAATCATCGTCGGCGACAACGGCTCGACGGACGACTCGCGCGAGGTCGCAGCCGCGATGGGAGCCCGCGTGCTCTCGCTGCCCGGTCTGCGCGTCTCCGAACTGCGCAACCGCGCCGCGGCGCGCGCCACGGGCGACCTCCTCGCGTTCGTCGATGCCGACCACGTCATCGTCGACACGTGGGCCTCGGCCGCGATCGCGGTCCTGGCGGATGAGCGTGTGGGAGCCGCCGGGGCGTTGTACTCAGCGCCGGCGCAGGGGTCGTGGGTTCAGCGGATGTATGGAGCGCTGCGCGGGCGAACGGTCGGCGCAGGCGACGTGGGTTGGCTGGGATCCGGCAATCTTGTGGTCCGGAAAGCGGCGTTTGACGCCGTGCGGGGATTCGATACCTCGCTCGAGGCCTGCGAGGACGTCGACTTCTGCCGCCGCGTGACAGGCGCGGGTTGGCGGATTGTCGGTGACGAGCGCCTGACCAGCGTGCACCTGGGGGATCCGGCGACACTATCCGCGCTCTTCCGCGCGGAACGATGGCGAGGACGCGACAACGTCCGCGTCAGCCTTCGAGGCAAGCTGCGGCTGCGCGAGCTGCCGAGCGTGGTGATTCCGATTGTCGAGTTGATGGCCGGCGCGACGATGGTGGGGGCGCTTCTCACGTCGCCGCTTGCCGGGTATCGCGCGCTCCCGGCCGCCGCCACCGCCGGGCTCTGCCTGGTCGGCCTGGCCATGCTGCGCGCCTGGCGCATCCTCCTCAACGTGCAGTCGCCGAACCCGCTGACCATCGCGCAGGCGTTTGCGGTGGCCTTGACCTACGATGTCGCCCGCGCCTCGGCGTTAGCGTCGCGGGCGCCTCATCACCGGCACTGACGGCCCGCCCTCCGCCAATTACGGGATCGACCGCACGATGTGCGGTCCAATCGCATTCGTCAACCACACCGGGCAGCGTTTCCAGAGATCGATGGCGGCCTTGAACTTGGGGTTCTTCGGGCTCTGATCCGGCATCCTCGCGCCGTTCTGGAGGGAATACTCCCAATACAAGGCCATCGGCTCCGCCCCCCACTGCTGCTTGAAATGAAACGTGCCCTCGTCCGGCGTGGATCGCCCGAAATCGAGCACCCGGCAGCCGTGCTGGATCGCCCACTGCACCACAAACCAGTACAGCGAGTGATTCGGGCACATCGTCCGGTACTCGCTGAGCGACGAGGCCCACGGCACTTCGACGACGCCGCGTCCGCCGTCGAGCACGATACCCGCCGCCACAGGCGTCTGGCCGTGACGGACCACGATGATCCGCGCGCGATCCGGGAATGCCGTCAGCACTTCATGGAAGAACGCGCGGCTGTAGACCGGAGTGCCAAGGTCCCGCATGTTCCGGCAGAAGATGGCGTAGAACTCGTCCAGGCATTCGATGCCGCCCTCCGCCGCCGACAGGCCGCTCTTCTCCGCCTTCCGGACTTGGTTCCGCACTTTTCGATCGAGCGTTTCCCACGCCCGTTCCGAGCTGGACTCGAGCGTCAGCAGCATCGACACCTTGTGCTGCTTGGAGGGCAGCTGCGCGAACTGCTGCGCCGTGTGCCGCAGCTCCAGATGGTCGAGCCGCTCCCGGCGGGCAATGGCCGCCGCCTCGGCGAGCAGGGCGTCGGCGATCGCGCAATCGTCGGCCACGACGCCTCCGTAGTTCACGAACGGCAACGAGACCATGAAGCGCCCGAACAGCAGCGAACGAAACAGCACGGTCGGGAGTATGCCCACGACGCGGCCGTCGCACCTGGCCATCAGGTACTGCGTCTCATGCCGAAACGCGCGTTCGAACACGCCGCGCCATTGCCACAGGTGGTACTGCGAGGCGTCGCGACGGGACGCGACGTAGCGATCCCAGTCGGCGGCATCCGCGTCGGCGGCAACAGCGATCGTCACGGGTAGATCGTCAGCAGCGATCAAGAGCGAAGCATTCGGCGTCAACTGTTTTCCTTCGGGGGTTTACCAGACGTACGGCAGCGCCGGCTCCGCGCCGCGCCCGCTGGCGGACACGGCCGTCATGCCGTTGATCACGCTCAGCATCGGACCAAACCGGAAATCGGTGAGCAGGCGTCTCAAGCGAGCCTCGGTGTCGTGCAGATTTCGATAGTGACGGAACCTCCCGAGCGCGCTGGTGCGAAGTGTCGGCTGCTCGGGATCGATTTCCCAGGGATGCAGGTAGAAGATGGCCGCGCGGCCTTCGAGCCGGTTCACGCGCTCGATCCCCCACTTGGTCCACGCGTACGGCAGGATCCGGAAATAGCCGCCGCCGCCGATCGGCAGGTTCACGGGGCCCACACGCGTCGTCGAGCCGGGCATCTCGATCAGCGTCCGGCCGTTGCGTTCGAGCACGAACGGGTGACGCGGCGCGACCGGAATGCCGTAGCGATCGTGTCGAATCGGGAAGATGCTCGAGTCGTAGCTGTAGCCCTCTTCGATGAGAATGTCGAGCGCCCAGAGCGACCGCGGGGTGACCGAATAACTCGGAGCGCGATAGCCGCGCACCGGCGCGCCCGACTGGTCCTCGAGGAGGGCCTTCGCCCGGCGGACATCGTCGCGAAATGCCGACGGCGTCTGATCGTAGACGAGGCGGTGCGCGAAGCCATGCGACGCGATTTCGTGTCCGCCTGCCGCGATCCGGCCGACCAGACGCGGCAGGCGCTCGGCAACCCATCCGAGCACGAAGAAGGTCGCCTGCACCTGATGCTCGGCGAACAGGGCCAGCAGACGCTCGGTGTTCGCGCAGACGCGCGTCTCGAGACGATCCCAGTCCGCGCGCGGCACGACGCCGTCAAACACGCTCACGTGGAAATAGTCTTCCACGTCAATCGTCATCGCGTTCACGACGTCCGACACGGGACCGCGCGGGGGCGTCATGCGGCGCCTTTCCGCATGATTACGGTCTTGACCGTCGACAACGCGATGAACAGATCGAACGCCACGGACATGTTCTTGATGTAGAACAGGTCGTACTGCAGCTTCTGCATCGCGTCTTCGACGCTCGCGCCGTAGCTGTAGCGCACCTGTGCCCAGCCGGTGAGGCCCGGCCGCACGATGTGGCGCTGGCCGTAGAACGGGATCTGCTCGGTCAGCTGCGACACGAACTCGGGCCGCTCGGGGCGCGGTCCGACCAGGCTCATGTCGCCCGCGAAGACGTTCCACAACTGCGGCAGCTCGTCGAGGCGCGTCTTCCGGAGAAACTTGCCGATGGGCGTGATGCGCGCGTCACCGGCCTTCGAGGCCCAGACGGCCCCGGTCGCGGCCTCGGCGTTCTGACGCATCGAGCGGAACTTGTGCACCGTGAAGACCTGTCCGTCCCGTCCGACGCGCTGCTGGTGGTAAAACACGTCGCCTTCGGAAGTGACTTTGACGGCCAGGGCGACGAGCGCCATGATCGGCGCGCCAATCACGAGCCCGATGGTGCTGGCCGCAAGGTCGCTCATGCGCTTCGCCGCGCGCTGGAGCCGTGACTTCCGGAAGCCCGCCGAAAACACGAACCAGCTCGGCCTGAGGTTTTCGACGGCGATCTTGCCCGTGTACTCCTCGTACAACGACGCGAGGTGGTCGAAGGACACGCCGTCGAGCTTCATTTCGAGCAGCTTGTCCATCGGCAGCCGTCCGCGCGCATCCGCCATGCTCACGACGACGCGGTCGACGCTCTGGGCGCGCACGATCGACGGGATGTCTTCGATCGTGCCGATGATGCCCGGATTGATCAGCGGCTGCCCGACCTTCGCGGGATCGGGGTCGACGAATCCGACGATGTCGACGCCGAGTTCCATGCGCCGGTCGAACAGTTCGCGCGCGAGGAGCAGCGTCGCCGGGGTCGTGCCGACCAGCAGCAGCCGCTCGCGCGGCGAGAGCTGGCGTTCGAGCCACTCGAACACCAGACGCCAGGCGACGATGAGGACGATCGCCATGACCGAGGCGACCAGGAACACGCCGCGCTCGACGATCAGGAATGGAAACCAGAAGTACAGCGCCGCCAGCACCAGCGACGTGGCGCCGACGCCCTGGCTGATGCGGACGAACAGATCCCGATGGTCCCTGATGCCGTGCAGATCGTACAGATCGGCGAAATACAGACAACACTGGCAGACGACCGCGACGACGACGGCCTTCTCCCATCCGCGCTCGATCTGCAGCAGGAGATAGGCCTGATCGCCGCCAACCCGCATCCACGCGGCCAGAGCCACGGCGCCGACGATCAGCACCGACTCGAAGGCGATGAGCGTGAAGGAGCGGCGCGTCAGCATCGCCGATAACATTTTCAGCATCGTCAATGCGCGACCGCGCCGCCGTTGTAGTGACCGTACCCGTAGCCGTAGCTCCGGCCCTTCGGATAGACCGCACGATTCAGCACCACGCCGAAAATCCGCTTGCGGTCGATGATCTGCACAGCGCGTTCGATCGAACGAAATGGCGTGCGGCCGGCGCCGACCACGAGGATGACGCCGTCCACCATCTCGGCGAGAAGGCTCGCGTCCGGCAGCAATTCGATCGGCGGCGTGTCGAGGATCACCCAGTCGAATTTCGCTGAGGCTTCCTGGACGATCGCGCGCATGCGAGGCGAGGTCAGACCGCTCATGGGATCCGGATTCGGGCGCCCTGCCGGCAGCACCGACAGACCCGGCGCGACTTCCACGATCGTCAGCTTGCGATCTTCACGCGCTTCCAGGACGTCGTTGAGGCCGGTGACGTTCGGGACGTTCAGCAGTGTGTGCAGCGTCGGGCGCCGCAGGTCGGCGTCGATCAGCAGCGTGCTGCGCCGGAACGACTGGCTCAACGTCAGCGCGACATTCGCCGCCGTCAGGGTCTTCCCCTCGCCGGCCTGGGCGCTGCCGATCATGATGATCTTCGTTCCGCTCTCGGTCTGCAGATGGTGCAGCACCGCGGCCAGTTTCCGGTACTGCTCCACGGCAACGTGATCGGCGCCGGCGCTGACGATCAGTTTGTCGCTGAGCGGCGCGCGGGCCGGCTCGGGCGCGGGAAGCAGCGGACGGGATGCAGCGGCCGGTTTCGCGGATGCGGCCGCCGGCTTCACCGGCGCACTGGCTGGTTTCGTGGCCACGGCAACCGGTTTCGCAGGCGCGATGACCGGTTCTGCAGGCGCGGCAACTGGCTTCGAAGGCGCAATGACCGGTTCCGCCGGCGCCGCGACCCGTTCCGCCGGCGCGGCGACCCGCTCCGCGGGCGCGACGACCCGTTCCGCAGGCGCGGCGATCGGCTTCGCGGGCGCGACCACCGGCTCCACAGGCGCGGCCACCTGCTGGACGGCGTCCATCAGCTCCGCTTCCATATCGAGAAACGGAGCCGGTTCGACATCCATCGCCGTGTCGATGTCACAGAAGCGCGCAGGAACCGGAACCGGTTCCGCCTCGGCCTCTGCCAGCTGTGCTCTCCGAAGTGCTTGTTCGATTCGACTCATTGATCCTCAGAAGAACGAAAATCCGCGGCGCCGGGTAAACGAACTGAAGAGCCCGCCGCCGGCCAGAACGGCGGACCCGCTGTGCGATTCGAGCCTGTTCACCGGGACGGACTCCCGCGCAGGCGCCGGTTCGCGCGCGGCCGGGGCCCAGGGGGCCTGTCCCGGCTGCGTCTTCTTCTTCTGCGGCTCGAGATCGAAGTCGCTGCAGACGTCGAAGACGGTTTCCCAGCCGATCGGACGTTCGTCGCCGGCGAACCCGCTCACGAGCGAGTTGTCGCAGATGACGCTGATCGTGCGCGGAATCCCGCGGGAGCACTGATGAATCAGCTCGATCGCCTCGCGCGTGAAGACCTTCTTTGCGTCTCCCCCGGCGATGCGGATGCGGCCGCTGATGTACGCCGTCGTCTCGGCGAGGTCGAGGGGCTGCAGCTCGCAGCGGAGCGCAATCCGCTGCGTCAAGTGCTGCAGCTCGGGATCGTTGAGCTTGGCGGCGAGCTGCGGCTGGCCGGCGAGCACGACCGGCAGGAGCTTTTCGCTGTCCGTGTCGATGTTCGCGAGCAGCCGCACTTCCTCGAGCAGGTCGGTCGGCAGCGCCTGGGCTTCATCCACCAGCAGTGCGGACACGATGCCACGCGACGATCGATCCAGCAGGAGGCGTTCGAGCTCGAGCAGCAGCACGGTCTTCGAGGCCGCCGCGCGCTCGCTCAGACCGAACGACCGCGCAAGGAACTCGATGAATTCCGAGCGAGTCAGGGCCGGGTTGTTCAGATAGACGCACTCGCTCATCGCGAGCTCTTTCGAGGCGAGCGCGGCGCGCACCAGCGTCGTCTTGCCCGTGCCGGCTTCCCCGATAAGGGCGGTGACGCCCCGCCGCGCCGTGATGCCGTACCGCAGATTGCTCAGCGCCTCGCTGTGGCGGGCGCTGAGGCACAGGTACTTCGGGTTCGGCGTCAGGTCGAACGGGCGTTCACGAAGACCGTAGAAGCGTTCATACATGATCGTGAATGCTCCTACTGCCGCAGCTTCCACACGACGAGGCCCGCGCTGATCAGCACCAGCGCGAACGACGACGCGAACACCACCAGCCGGCGCCAGCGCGTGCCCTCGCGTTCCGGCGTCCCGAGCACCGGGACCATCGCCAGCACCGGCAACGCGAACGACTGCACGATCTCGTCGTCGGTCTTGACGGTCGTGTCGCTCATCTCCAGCAGGGCGGCCAGGGCCAGGCCGAGCAGCAGGCCCGCGAGCGCGGCGATGCCGTTGATTTGGAGCCGATTCGGACTGAACGGCTTTTCGGCGACGCGCGCGGGATCGAGAATCTTGAACTGCTCGCCAATCTGACGCCGCTCGAGGTTCGCCGCCAGCTTCGAATCTTCCTTCTTCGTCAGCAGGCTCGCGTACGTCTTCTGGAGCGTGTCGTAGTCGCGCGTGAGCTCGAGCATCTCGGACTCCCGCGTCGGCGTCGCTTCCACGCGCGTCTGGTAGCGATCGATCACGGCGCGGAGCTGCTTCTCGTCGCCCTCTTTCTTGGCGAGCTGACGATCGAGCTGCTCGAGTTCGCCGCTGACTTCCTTCAAGCGGTTCTGCCGCGCCGCGTCCGCTGCCGACACGCGCGGGCCCCGGGAGGCCGCAGACGGCTCGGGACTGGCGGCGAGGCTCTCTTCGAGCCGGGCGACCGACCGCTTCGCACGGATGACGTCGGGGTGCTCCGGCTTGAGCCGCATCTGCAGCTGACGGAGGTTCTCTTTCTCGGCCTCGAGCTGCTGCGCCCGCGATCCCGGACCCGGCTCGGCCGCGGCGGCGGCGGGCGTGTCGGGCGTCGAGGCGGCGTCGGCCATCAGCCGCTCGAGCACGAGCCGGCGATCGCGATCGCGCGCCATCGAGTCGTTGAGCGTCTGGATCTGCATCTGGGTGTTCTGGATCAGCTGCAGATTCGCGTCGAGCTGACTCGGCAGCTCCCCCGAGAACTTGCGGCGATACTCCTCGAGCGTCTTCTCGTGCTGCACGAGCCGCCGGCGCGCGTCTTCGAGCTGCGTCTCGATGAATTCGTACGAGTCTTCCGCCAGGACCGCCCGGTCCCGCAGGTTCTCCTCGATGAACAGCGATGCCAGGCGCTCGGTCACCTTCATGACCGTCTTCGGCTCCTCGCCAGTGAAGCTGACGCGGAACGCATCGCCCTTGACGACCTGCACGTCGATGTCGCGCCGCATGCCCTCGACGATGTCTTCCATGATCGAGGAACGCCGCTGTCTTCGATACAGATCGAAGTCCTGGATGATGCGTTCGAGGCGCGTGCGGCTGAGAATCTGCTGGCTGATCGACTGCAGACGATCCTCGATCCGCGACGTGACCGTGGACTTCACGTAGGTCTCGGGAACGCGCTGCGGCACGACCAGGATCAGCGTTTCCGACCTGAACCGGTTCGGCAGCTTTGCCGACACGAGCGCCGCCGCTCCCGCGACGACGACGCACGGCAGCAACACCACCCACCAGCGCCGGCGGACGATGGCGAGTATCTGCTCCGGTCCGAACTGTTTACCGACGATCACAGCGTTTTTCCCCGCATGTCAGTCATTCGTTAATGAATCAGTGGTAACCACAGGTCGATTCCGAACGACAACCCCTGTCGGCGGAATTCCGGCGTCAGGCCGAGCGGCAGATACGTCGTGCGGTCGAACTGGTAGTGGTAGAACGAGTACTCCGTCGAGAACGCGAGCGTTCTCGAGAGCCCGATGCGCAGGCGCGCCGAGCCGTTGTAGCTCTGGTTGTGGTTGACCGGGCCGTCTGAAATCCCCAGCTGGCCCTTCGAGAAACCGCCGGTGATCGCCAACTCGAGCCGGGGGCTCAACGCGCCTCCGATGGTGGCAATCGCCGAGTCCTGCAGCATCGGCTCGGAGAGCCCGTCGAGCATGTCGACCCCGCGGTGGTAGGCGGCAGAGGCATTCCACGTCCGGCCGATTTCCCGCGTGAGCTTCGCATCGCCGACCACGAAGTACTCCATGGCGCCCGTCGAGGCGCGGATCAGCGTCGATCCCGTCGTCACGCTGAGCCTGACGCGCCGCGTGCGCGACAGCGGCCGATTGAAGTCGATGCCGAGATCCAGGTCATGAAACGTATTGATGCGAGTCACCGACGGCGCGAGACGGTACAGTCCCCGCTGGATTCCGTAGCCCGCCACGATGCCGAAGTCGTTGCTGAGATTGCGCACGATGTGCGCGCCCAGCGCTTCCGTCCGCAGGCCTGTGCCGTCCTGCTGGAAGACCGTGTCCTGCAGCGACGACGTGATCTTCATCGTCGTCCGTCGTCCGAACTGCCGGCTCAGATCCGCCGACGACCCGAGCGTCCGCGCATTCATCCGGGACACCACGGACCCGGCGACCGACGAGGGAATCTCGCCGGGCTGGGGCCCGAACAGGCTCGCCGTCGGCGCAAAGGAAAAATACGGCGCGTAGCCGGCCGTCTGGTTCAACGCAAACAGCGTTTTCCCGTACGTGCCCGACACGCCGATACTGCCGACGTGCTGGATGCTCGTGACGTCGCTGAGCGACGGATAGTACCGGCCCACCGACAGCTCCGACGCGGCGAAGACGAGGTGCCGCGTGCGCTTCGTGTACTTGGTCTGCGTGGTGAAGCCGTCGTAGGCCCCGCTGCTCTGCGTGCGCGGATCGACGACCCCGTTGTCGAGGGCGGCAATGACGTTGTCGTCGTACGCACCGCGCCCGGACACGGTGATGTCGAGCTGCTGATCACCATGGCTCGGCATGCGGCCGAACACCTGCGAGGACGGCCGCTCTTCCGACTGCGCGCCCGCGACGCCCGCGGCGGCGCCCAGGCACAGTGCTGCGAGGACCGCGCTACGGAACAAGGATCGTGTCGCCGGGTTTGAGTTCGACATTTTGTGCAACATTCCGATGTTTGGAGACATCTCTATAGTTGAACCGGTACGTCACGGGCCGTCCGCCTTCGCTGCGGAGCACCAGGATGTTCTTCTCGTCGGCGTATTCCTTCAGCCCGCCCGCCGTCGCGAGAATCTGCAGCACGGTCGTCGGCCCGATGAGCGGATAGGGACCGGGCTTGGCCACTTCGCCTGTCACGAAGACGCGCCGGCTGTTGATCTGCCGCACGACGATGGTGACGTTCGGGTCTTCGAGATAGCGCTTGGCGTCCTCGGTCAGCCGATCGCGCAGCTGGGACGGCGTCAGTCCGGCCGCCTGGATGTCGTTCAGCAGCGGAAGGGAAATCTTGCCGTCAGGCCTGACCGCCACCTCCGCCGACATGTCCTTGTCTTTCCAGAAGACGATGCTGAGCTGATCCTCCGGGCCGATGACGTAGTCGCCGGGCGTCGCAACGGCGGCGTTTGAGGTCGCGTCGGCCGGACGCTCCGGTCTCGCCACGACAGCCGTCTGCGCGGACGCCGCGGAGGCGCCGATGGTGAAGAGAAGAACGAGGGAGGCGGTTTTCAGCATGGTGCGGATCCTATTGCCTGAATTCCTTGAACGGCAGCTGACAGTCGTGTTTGCGCAGGAAGTTCAGAAACCGCTTGTAGTCCCGCGACTCGAGATTGAAGAGCCGCGCGACGATGCGATAGTTGCCGCGTGATTCCTCGAGACCTTTGCGGATGACTTCTCGTAACGTGCCGCGGGTGATTTCCCGATCCATGTAAAGCGTGTACACACAGGACCAGAACGACTCCCGCTCGTCGATCAACCGCTTGTACAGGTCGTCGGCGACCGTTCGGCGGCGCTCGGTCTTCGGCCGCACTCCGACGGTCTCCTGCACGCGGACTTCCGCGGGCAGATCCTCGACCGTGGCGACCGGCTCGCGGCAGGTGATGGCCACGCGCTCGATCACGTTCAACAGCTGCCGGACGTTGCCCGGCCAGGAGTACCGCGTCAGCACGTTCATGGCGTCCGGGCCGAGCGTCTTCACCACGCATCCGGAATCGCGCGTGAACGTCTGCATGAAGTGTTCGACCAGGAGCGGAATGTCCTCGCGGCGCTCGCGCATCGGCGGCACCTCGAGATGAATGACGTTCAGGCGGTAGAACAGGTCCTCGCGGAACGTGCCCTGCGCGATCATCTCGCGCAGATTGCGGTTGGTCGCCGCGATCACCCGGACGTCGACCACCCGTCCGCCGCTGTCCGCGCCGACCTTCTGCAGCTCACCGGTCTCGAGAAAGCGCAGCAGGAGTCCCTGCATGCGCAGCGTCATCTCGCCGATTTCGTCGAGGAACACCGTGCCGTCGTGACCGAGCTCGAGCTTGCCGGGCTTGTCGCGATACGCGCCGGTGAAGCTGCCGCGCACATGTCCGAAGAGCTCCGATTCGAGAAGCGTCTCTGGCAGGCCGGCGCAGTTGACCGCCACGAACGGCATGTTCGCCCTGGCGCTGTTTGCGTGAATGCACTGCGCGACGACTTCCTTGCCGACGCCGCTCTCTCCGGTAATCAGGATCTTCGCGTCGGATTTCGCGATCTGCTCGACTTCCGCGCGCAGCTCGATCATCTGACGGCTGACGCCGTGCAGCTGCGTCCGCGCCGATCGTTTCCAGGCAGTACTCGCCACCATGTTTCTTGCCATCAATTCACTCCAGCCCGAGCAGTTCGCCGAGCAGCATCCGCTGCTCGGCGGTCGTGCCAACAAATGCCGCGCCCATTTGGTACTGTGGTTTGCCGCCCGCGCGTGACTCCGGCGAGACAGCGCGTATCTCGATCGTGACATCCAGCGAACGGCTTCCGAGTTCGATGCGGAGGGCGCCCCGGTCTCCAACCGCCAGTTCGGTTTTCGACGCGAGCAGCACGCCCGACAGGTTGATCTCCAGCAGCTGCACCGGCAGCGACGCGTTCATCTGCAGCCGGTGGTCCGGCGCCAGCCCGACTCGCGCGGTGCGGCGACGTTCGACGAGGCGCTCACTCATGCGCGATCCATCCGGCGCAATTCATCGTGACGGCCGTGTCCACGGCCGCATTCTCAAGAAGTTCACTCATCGGCGGGCTGCTCCACTGCAAAGGAATCGCCATCGTCCGGCAGCAATTTGTCCGCCGCCAAGTGGTTACAAATACAACCGATTAACGCGGTGGTCGCCGTGGACGCGGATTTCTGTATCACGCGGAGACAGCACGCCGCCTGAATGTGCAGAGACTAAAGTCAGCGAATCGGAGGGATTCAGTCGCGCGGACGGAGGCGACTACTCGACGGAGCGGACCAGTTGTTCGAGCGCGTGGCGAGCGGCGGCCGACAGCGCGACGAATTCGACGCCGACAAGATACCGGTCGTCGCCCGGCGTCTGCGTGAGGCGTGAGATGTGCTGCACGTGCACCGGCAGTTCAGGGCCGCCTGGCAGGGCGATCGATGCCGTCCGGATTGACGTCAGCCCGCGGCTCAGACGAAGTTCGAGCAGCGCTCCGGCCGTGGAGATGTCGTGACAGATCGCGTCCCGGGAGACTTCGAGGGACGCCCACAGCTGGCCGCTGACTTTGAATCGGTTGGTGCCCCGGCGATCGCCCAGCTGGGCTCGGAGTCGCATCCGCTACACCGACCCGCGGCGCGCGTTCATCAACGCGCGTTCGAGTACGGCTTCCGGAGATTCCGAGGCCGCCGCGAACATCGCCACGCCGACGCGGACGGCAACGAGGCCCTTCTCCCGCGCCGCGTGGAGCAGACGCCCGACCACGGCCGTCGCCACGTCGCGCGTGGCATCGGGAAGCAGCACGCCGGCGCCCGTCGATCCGACCGCGCCAATCACATCCGACGGCCGAACGTGATGCTCGAGGAGATCCACGGCTTCGTCGAGCGTGTGTCCGGTCGCGGTCTGCGCCTGCGGCAGAATCACGGCCAGCGCTCCACTGATGCGGACGTGGCCGAAGCGATCCACCTGCTTTCGCAGACGCTGGACCAGTTCTGCGCCGTATTCGCCGGCCTCGGGTACACGCAGCTCGATCGATCCGAGCAGCGAACCCGACAACCAGATGCCGAGCATGGAGGCCGCCGATCGCGCCAGCCTTTGCACCACCGGGGCAAACGCGCCGCTCGCGCGCTTCAAGCTGAGGACGACGGTGGTGTCCGAGCCGGCGCTGATGCCGACCGCAATCGACGAAGGCGCAAGGCTGGTGGTGTCGGCCTCGACAAACGGCGCCAGGTCGGTGTCGGCGCCGCCCCACTGCAACGACAGCACCGGTTTCTCGCTGCCGCCATGCTGCTGAAACACCGTGAACTGGACCGACGAGGCGTCGGCTTCGGCGGCTACGGCTTCAAAGGCGAGACGGGCCGTGGCGTGAAACGGCGCGTCGCTGAAGAGGAGAAGGGATGACAACCGGCGCTGGAGCCGCTCGACGGCACGACGCTGCTGGTCGCTCAGGAGCAGCGCGGCGATGTGCGAGAGGAGCCCCAGCGTCTGCCTGATGCCGACATCGTCACGGACGTCCGACACGGCGAGCAGGCACTCGGTCGACCGGTCGACGACAATCGGAACAAACAGCGTGTGGCCCATCGACACGGGCCAGCCCAGCTCGTCGAGTTCGACGCGGGACTCCGGACTGAACACCTCACCGCGCGCCCAGATGTGATGGCCCGGCAGCTGCTTCGGGACGCGCTCGCTGTCTCCTCCCGGCAGGCACGCGTAGTACACGAACGCGCCCGAGAGATCCTGCCGGTACGCGTAGACGTCCGCGTCGTACCACAACGCGACCGCCTCCATGACCAGGGCGATGATTTCGCGATCGGTCTCGAGGTGCGTGAGGGCTTCGACGACGTCGAGGCCGCCGGCGAGCCGCTGGACGTCCCGCCCGTCGCTGACGTCTTTGAGCGTGGAATCGAGCTCGGCCTCGATGGCCGCGACGAGCCATTGGCCGGCGATATCGAGGCGGCGGTCGGCGGCGTCGATGGACTCCACCGAAGCACGGTGGTGACCGGCGAGCACGTCGCCGATGACGACCACGCCGATGGGAACGGGCGTCTCGCCGGCGCGGACAAACAGCGGAGAGAACCGGACCCGGAAGTCGCCGGCGGTGATGGTCTTCGCTTTGGCGGATCGAATGACACCGGCGACATGTTCACGAAGCAGGGGCGCCGAGATGCCCTGCATCGCGGCGCGCAGATCGCCGGGGCCCGCGGCACCCTGGAACAGGTGGCCGAGCTCGGTGTCCAGAATCTCCAGTGACAGTTCGAACCGGAGCCGCAGCTCCTGCAGCCAGCGGCGGCTTCGCAGGATCTGAATCGCTTCGGCACGGAAGTTCCCCGCGGCGTCGATGGCATAGGCGCGCTTCTCGAGCGCGTCGTTGCCGAACATCGCCGGGTCTGTTCCAGTCATGTCCAGTCATGGTACGTGCAAGCACGTCGCCACACATAACACGCATTCCAGCGGTGTTTTTCGGCACACGCCACGGCAGCGGCACGACCGGACGCTGCCCTGGGGAGACTAAACGCTGCGATTGTGAGACGGACATAAATCCGATCGCGATCGCCGACACGTCCCGCCGCGGCAGACATTAGTCGCCCTGCCGAAGACCTTTGTTCTCGCGTCTAGCGCGAATTCGGCGAGCGCCGGAGCACAAAGCCGGGACGCGCGCTGATAAACACATTATTGTTCGTGCATGTCGTCACACGTGAATCCCGCCGCGTGCTTCGTCATCGCGCTCACGCTGCTTGCGGTGTCCGTACCCGCACGCGCACAGAGCGCCTCGACCGACGATTCGACTGGTGCGACGCACTTCCGGCATCTCGATCTCGACGCGCTTCCCCAGGCGCTCGAGATGCGGGCCGGCGCGGCGCCGGGCGAGAACGCGCGCCACGATCGGCTGTTTCGCGCCGTCAGCGTGTCGTTCCTCGTCACCGCCAGCGCCGATCTCTCCTCGTCGATGTACCACATCGGTCAGGGCACTGCCCGGGAGGTCGGGTTTGGCGCCCCGTGGCAGGACTCGCCCGTCGCGTTCACCGTGACGAAGTCCGCGATGGCCGCGGGATTCGCGCTCGCGCTCGAGCGGCTTCACAAGACGAAGCCCAAGACCGCCGTGGTGCTCGGTCTCGCCGCGACGGCGCTCGAAGGGTGGTTGACGGTTCGCAACCTGCAAATCCCCACCCGGTAGATCTCCGGCCGCGCGCTACAGCGGCCGCACCTGGGACGCGCTGGAGCGATGCACCGCCACAGCCGCCAGCAGGCAGAACAGCGCAGCGTTGCCGGGTATCTGAAGACTGAAGTCCGCGGCGTCCTGCAGCATCACCGCCAGCATCGCCGTCAGCGCGCCCACACGAATCCAATACGCTCGCGAGCCCTGCAGCGTCTCGCGGAGCCGGCGGCGTGCCGTGCGCACGAACACGACCACGAGGGCCAGCGCCGGAATACCGATTAACAGGCCGCCCTCGGCCGCGATCTGCAGATAGTCGTTGTGCGCTTCCGCGTAATGCTCCTGCAGATGCGTCGTCTGATAGAAGCGCATCGCGGTGCCGAAGGTATTGAATCCCGTGCCTGCGGCGGGAAATTCCCTGATCACCTGGCGCGCGTCCCGCCAAATCGCGAGCCTGCCGCCGAGGCTGTCGTCCTGCCATGTGCTGAAGCGCACGGCCAGTCTGTCCGCGCCGGCCCATGCGACGGACGCGGCGCTGAACACCAGCAGTGCGGCGACGATCCCGGCGCGCACCCATCCGCGCAAGCCTTTCCGGCTGTGCACGACACCCATCACGGCAAATCCGATCCCGAGACACGCGATGCCCGACCGCGACATCGATATGAGGATCGACAGCGCCATCACCGTCAGCGCGATCGCCACCCACACGACGCGAGCGGCCCCGGGAGTCGACAACCAGATCGCGCGTTCCCTCCACGACTGCGTGCGCGTCCGTCCGGCGTCGTTCAAGAGCGCGCAGAAATAGCCGAATCCCGCGAGAGTGCTCATCAGCATCCAGCCGGCGTAGTGATTGCGGTTCACAAACGGTCCGAAGGGCGCACCAGGCGATTGCGGCTGCCAGAACCCGTAGACGCGTCCGGAGTGGTTGCCGGAGAGGACGAGGGCAACAAGCGCGACGATGAAACTGATGCCAATCACGCTCTGCAGGAGCCTGGCAATCAGCCGGCGCTCCAGCACGGCAGCCAACCCGAGAAAGAAAACGCCGAAACAGACCACCAGGAACAGCCCCAGCAGCGTTTGCGACGGGTCGATGGACAGCGAATGTGACGCGCCTGGCTGAAGCGCGAACGCCAGGTCATATCGGGACAACAGCGTCACGGCGGTGGGACTGAAGCGCTGCAGCGCACCGGCCGGAAGGCTCACGACCTGAAGGATGACGGCAATCGCCACCGCGGCAAGTGCCACGGCGATCGAACCCGACGTGCGCAGGCGCCGCGTCACGAGCGCGATCCCGCCGACGATCGCGCATGCGACAGCGAGGGGCTGATAGCCCCACGGGTAGACCGCGCCGAATGCCACGACCCCCCAGGCGAGGATCGCCGTCACCGCGTGTACGTGGAAGCGCTCGGCGCGACCGAGCGCCGACTCCTCTGCCGAGCGGCCGCGGGGACGCCGCACCTCGACCAATGGCATCGTCAACTCGCGCGCACCGTCCGGGACACGCTCGCGGTCGGGAACGGACCGTACATCGCCGGGTCGATGATGGAATTCCAACCCCGCCAGCCGCACTCCTCACACCGGAACAGCCGCTTCTCGGTGAAGCGCTTGCGAAGCCGTTCGCTGATCTTGCGCACATGCGATCGGTGCAGGCGACGCGACGCACAGCTCGGGCATTTCTCGGTGGCGACGACCGGAAAAACAGCCTCCTCCACCCGGCGATCCTCGAAGTGAATCGGATGCGGCAGCGAGACCGTCGGGCTCTTGAGCGCCTCGACGGGCCGGGCGGCGCCGTGACCGACCGTGATCACG
>Ga0157378_10001597_pt1 | contig 20503 bp, 20 predicted proteins | sample M65metaG_FD_115309 | JGI IMG/M metagenome (GOLD analysis project Ga0157378, IMG submission 115309) | Miscanthus rhizosphere microbial communities from Kellogg Biological Station, Michigan, USA - M6-5 metaG | ecosystem: Host-associated > Plants > Roots > Rhizosphere > Soil | place: USA: Michigan...
AGCAGAAATGGTTTCCCGTTACTGTTTTTCCATTCCAGCGCTTCAGCAACCCCATCGTCCGATAGCGCACTTATCTGCAATTCCGCTGCTACAGCAGCTATGCATTGATGGTGGGCGCTGTTAACGACGGCCCTTTCCCTGCCGGCTGTTTCGTGCAGCAATGTTCCGGCTGTGATGTGCAATCCATGGGCTTTATCAAACTGTATCCCTTGCTCATTCACAATGGATTTATGGATGTTATTTTTTCCAGCAAGATCCTGTTGCAGGCTACCACCCAGGATGCAATTAATCAATTGCATACCCCTGCAGATGCCCAGTACCGGTATCTTTCGTTGTTGGGCAACCGAAAAAAGGTTTTTTTCAAATGCATCCCTTTTTTCATAAAACTGCTGCGGTTTATTCGGATAAACAATATTATCACTGTTATAATAACCAGGATGAATATCTATGCCGCCGGATAGTACCAGTGCATCGCAGTCCTCAATACTCCCTTTATTTTCTTTTGTTTCTGCTGACAGGGTAATAACACCAGGTTCGCCATCCTGCCGCAGCCATTGGACATAGTTATTATGTTTTTGTTCTGAGCCGGTATAGGTTAAGCCAATATTCATGGTTGTTTGTATAATTTATAATGCACCGGCATATAGCTTTTTAAAATCTGCTCTGCTAACGGGTTTGGGATTATTGGGATGACAAAAATCTGCAAATGCCAGCTCGCTCAGGGTTTCTATATGTTCTGGTTTTACACCGATAGCGCTTAGCCGAACCGGTAAGTTCACCTGCTGGTTCAGTTGAAATAAATGATCGATTACCGCTTCGCCGGTTGGCTTTGACAAATTCATGGCCATGGCCATCCGCTTGAATTTATCTTCAAAACCTGCCATATTAAATTGCATGCCATGAGGAAGATTTACAGCGTTGGCGAGACCATGATGTGTGTCCAGCAGTGAAGAAAGCGGATGTGCCAGTGAATGAACCACGCCCAATCCTTTCTGAAAAGCCACGGCGCCCATTAAAGAAGCAATCATCATTTTGCTGCGCGATGCTAGATCTGGTTTATTTACGGCATCATTGATAACCTCATTAATCAGGGACATACCTTCCAGCGCGATTCCATCGCACATGGGGTGAAATCCTTTGGCCAGGAAAGCTTCCATATTGTGGGTGAGCGCATCCATGCCGGTGGCTGCAGTAACAAAAGGCGGCAGATCCATCGTCAGCAAGGGATCAGCAAAAATGATTTTGGCGAGCAATTTGGGTGAAAACAAAATTCTTTTCCGGTGGGTATCGTCTTCTGATATAATGGCACTGCGGCCTACTTCGCTGCCCGTTCCGCTGGTTGTAGGCACGGTAATGAAATAGGGAACCGCTTCGGTCACGTACTGATCACCTCCGATCAGATCGTCATAATCAAACAGGTCGCGATGGTGGTTTATGCGCAATGCAATAGCCCTGGCTACATCCATAGCAGCACCGCCGCCAATACCAATAATGCAATCGCGGCTGGTTGCGTTGTATGCATCGCCACCGTTCAGTACATCTGTTTTTACCGGGTTTTTATGAATAGCGGAAAATACTTCCGCCGAAATACCGCTGGCAGATAAATCTTTTTTTATTGCCGAAAAAAAATCCAGTTGCGCTACTACCGGGTCTGTGACCAGCAAAGGATGCGTAAAACCATTGGCCTTCAAATGAGCCGGTAACTCATTTATGGCGCCCGCACCAAAACGAATAATAGTGGGGAAATTATATTGTCTTATTACGCTGAAATCAATCATTGGTATAATTCGTTATGCTTATTTGGATGTAAGATGTCTGATGTAAGATGTCTGATCTCAGATGTGTGATCATATCTGATTCTTTCAAGGTTAATTTTTAAAATTCTGCAGCAGTTTGATGGACGCTTCGGTCAAAGCTAACAGCTAACAGCTAACAGCTAACAGCTAACAGCTAACAGCTAACAGCTAACAGCTAACAGCTAACAGCTTCTCAAATTATTTCAAAATATCTTTTCAGTTCCCAGTCGGTAACTACTTTAGAGAATTGCCGCCATTCCCATTCCCGCGTGCCGGTGAAATGCGCCACAAAAGCATCGCCAAATAATTCTTTTGCCAGGGCCGAGGTTTTCATGGCTTGCGTGGCCTCCCAAAGGTTTTTTGGAAGCAGTCCGTTTTTAATATCCGCATATCCATTACCGATAGTAGCCGGTATTTGCAGGGCCAGTTTGTTTTTGATGCCGTACAACCCCGCAGCTAAGCAGGCAGCCATGGCCAGGTAGGGATTGGCATCAGAACCCACCACTCTTGTTTCAAGTCTTGTGGCCGTATCGCCTGCAGGCAATACGCGTAACGCGGTCGTGCGGTTGTCGATACCCCAGGTTAGGGTGGTAGGCGCCCAGGCCCCCTCTGTAAGCCGTTTATAACTGTTAACCGTAGGCGCAAACATGGGCAGTATATAGGGCAGGCAATACAACTGGCCGGCAATATAATTTTCCATTAAAACACTGGTGCCTGTTTTGTTTTTTTTGTCAAAGAAAAGATTTTGTTTGCCATCGCTGCTCCACAGACTTTGGTGCACATGGCCGCTGCAACCGGGAAGATGCTCACTGAATTTGGCCATAAAACTGGCAACAATACCATGGCGCGAGGCAATTTCTTTTACGCCCGTTTTAAAACAAACTGCACGGTCTGCCGCCTCCAACGCGGTTGCATACACAATTGCTGCTTCGTACACACCCGGTCCGGTCTCGGTATGGATGCCTTCAACAGGTACGCCGAATTTGGTAAGCGAATCAAACAGGTCGTGAAAGTATGCACTGTGTTGCGATGCGCGCAATATAGAATACCCAAACATGCCACTGCTTAAAGGCAGTAAGTTAGCCGGTACTGTCGTGCTGGCGGCACCGGGATTATTTATGAAATTAAACCATTCAAACTCCTGTGAAAAATAGGCCTTGAAACCTGTGGCGGTGGCCTGCGCAATGATTTTTTTCAACAAACCTCTTGGACAAACCGGTAAACTTTTTCCTTCTGCATCCGCAAAATCAGCAATAAAAAAAGGCAGATCATTTTCCCAGGGGATTTGACGAAAAGTATTAAGATCTACCAGCGCGTTGGCATCGGGGTATCCGGTATGCCAGCCGGTGTAAGCGGCATTGTCGTAGGCGGCATCATTGGCATCCCATCCAAATACTACATCACAAAAACCAAAACCTTTTTCCGCCACCGATTTGAATTTATCAAAGCTGATAACCTTGCCCCGGAGAATGCCGTCGATATCCACGATGGCGAGCTTCAGCTTCCGGATATCTTTACCGGCCAGGGTTTTTAATAAATCAGTTAGCGGCGGTTGATGCTGCATCTATATTGTTTTTGACAAAGAAATAAAACCAGCCATACGAAAGGGCCAGTATACCAAAATAAATAATCGCTAAATTAATGTTTAAAGTGATCATAGCCAGCAGGCACACACCTGAAATGATCAATGCAATTACCGGGAACCACGGATACATTGGCACCAGAAAAGGGCGGGGAAGGGCCGGCTCTTTTTTTCGTAGTGCAAGAAAACTGATCATCGAAATAAAATAGAGGGATAGTGCGCCGAAACAACTGATGGTAATGATTTCCGCTGTTTTGCCGGTTAGTAAAGCAATGATGCCTGCAATGGTATTAATCAGCAATGCATTGGCCGGCGTTTTAAACCGGGGATGCACTTTTCCCAGCATGTTAGGTATATAACCCATCTTTCCAAACTCAAATGTAGCGCGGCCGGCAGCGAGTATAATACCGTGAAAAGAGGCTACCAGGCCCATCAGGCCGATGGTAATCAGAAGATGGTATAGCCATCCGCTGTTGCCGGTGATTTGCGCCAATGCAAGCGGTAATGGTTTATCCGAAGGTTCAGCTCCCGGTGATGGATAAACGATCGCTTCCCAGCCGCCGATACCTACCGAAGCAACAAAGACCAGGACACATAAAATGATCAGGGTTAATAAAGCTGAACCAAATCCGAGTAATACATTGCGTTGGGGATTAACCGCCTCTTCAGCCACATTGGCTACGCCTTCGAGCCCCAGGAAAAACCAGATGGCAAACGGAATGGAAGCCCATACACCCGTCCACCCATGCGGGAACGCATTCTGTTGCAGGTTACTCAATTTAAAGTGTGGAAGGGTAATACCTGCAAACAACAGCAATTCAAACACGGCAAATATGGTAATCACCAGCTCAAACATAGCAGCAGCTTTAACACCGTATATATTAAGGGTAGTGAAAACAATATAAGCAACAATAGCAATTTGGTTAATGGAAAATTGCGGAAAAAAGATATGGAAATAAGTGCCGATGGCAACGGCAATGGCCGGCGGCGCAAACACAAATTCAATGATTTGGGCAACGCCCGCAATAAAACCTGCTCTTTTACCCAGTCCGCGGCTGGCATAATCGAAAACACCACCTGCTTTGGGAATGGCGCATGCCAGTTCTGTATATGAAAATGTAAAAGTAATGTAGAGAACAATACTGATAGCAGTGGCGATGCCCAGTCCATACGTACCGCCCTCCGCCAAACCCAGGTTCCAGCCAAAATACATACCCGAAATAACATAACCTACACCAAGCCCCCATAACATAACGGGGCCCAGTGTACGCGATAGATGCGGGATAGCAGGTTCGGGCGGTGCATCGGTCATTTCGGTTCTTTCATTTATGTAGTAATTGCTTAAAAATAGGCAAAATAGCAGGAATGCAGGCAATGGAAAAATATAGGACTTTGCATTAGCTTTCGGTCGCCGGAAAAATGATATTACAAACCCGTGAACAACCGGCCCGTCATTCCTGCGCAGGCAGGAATCTTATCCTAAAATAAAACGGACGCATTTAATGATTGCGAAGGAATAATAAAAAATAAAATCATAACCATTTACATATCATTCCGAATGAGATTCCTGCGTGTGCGGGAATGACGCCCGGAGAGTTCTCCATATTCTTTATTTTTTTATTTTATTATGCAGAATTAAATATATTTGACCAAAACTCATTGCATGAAAAAAATTTATATTTCTTCGCTGATTCTTATGATGGCATTCTTTTTAAGCTATTGCCATACTGCAAAAAAAGCGAGCGCCGCGCCTGCACCGGCAGCGGTTACTTATGAATCGAATGTGAAGCCCATAATCTTGAATTCCTGCAGTCCCTGCCATGTTCCTTCCAAGGGAGGTAACAAGGAAGCGCTGGATAATTATGCAGGAGCCAAAAAAGATATCGATGATATTTTAAGAAGAGTGCAGCTTAATCCGGAAGAAAAGGGTTTTATGCCGATGCGCCATCCGAAATTAAATGACAGTACTGTTGCCGTTTTCAGACAATGGAAGGATAGTGGGCTGGCTGAAAAATAGTCGGTACTATTGAGATAATTAAGGCACCCATGCGGTGCCTTTTTTTATGCGGATATGGCAGTTTCGTAATAAAAAAAGAACAATTGCCGGACCTCGAACTGACATTTTTATCGGGTATTGTTAAGGAAAATATAATATACACAATGGTAGCAGCTTTTGCTGATGAGGGATTGTTATCGATTAGTTATAACGCTTTTTGCCGTGTTTCTTTTGTATTCTTTTTGTGTCTATAGAGTATAAAAACTATCAGTATGAAAAAGTTAATGGTCATAGTAGTTGCTTTGGGTTTGGCCCTGGGTGCTTCTGCCCAGCGCTTTGGTCATGGATACATTGGCCGGGGTCATGTGTACGTTACACCACCCCGTGTTTCGGTTGGAATAGGATATTCACCTTTTTATGCACCGTTTGGGTATTATCCTTATGGCTATCCGTACGGATATGGCGGAATGTATTATTCACGGCCCTATCATCCATCCAAACTGGATATCCAGATCGAGGATATTAAAAACGATTACAGCGATAAAATCTGGTCGGCCAAACACGATGAAAGCCTGAGCCGCAAAGAACGCAGAAATGTGGTGCACCAGTTAAAAAGTGAAAGGGACCAGGCCATCAACGATGCAAAAAGAAACTACTATAAACACTAAGCAGCATCGGTAACAAATTATCTCTTTGATTGCAATACCGCCTTTACCGGCGGTATTTTTTTTGCTGGTTACGATGCAATCGGCACCGGAAAATAAAGTTTTCATTGTTCTGCGTCAAGTGCAACGATCCGTGAAATCTATTGGCGAGGGTAGTAGAAACTGGAAGGATATCTTTTACCTGCTGTTATCTCTCTTAATCTGCGTCATCCGTGTTCCCAAACGCTTCTGCATTTTAATGCTTTGCCAATTAACATGTGTTTAACCAGTTCCCATTTAGTTGATGAAAACATATCTGGTATCATTGTAAAAATTTAATGAGCTACCGTTAACCGGCAGAATGGTTTGTTTGGTCGATTTTATTATTACTGGTTGCGTTCATCTTATAGATTTGAAATGGCTGTTCAATTTAACCCGTTGAAAAAATACATCACTATCAACTCTTATTTATGAAGTACACGCTTACACTCCTTGGTATGGTAATCGCTATTGCATCGCAGGCGCAGTCAGCCGTGCCCGAATGGCATTATGGATTAAAAGCCGATTTGAATTATACCACGATTAATGGAAAAGGACTGGTATCCGGTTATACCATGGGCGCGCAGGGCGGTGTTTTTGTAGAACGCAGTTTTAATAAAAACTGGAGCCTGCAACCGGAATTGTTGTTTACACAAAGCAATACAAAGAGAGGAGATGATTTTTTAACCTATTACAATACCAGCGGAAATCCGTTTGCGGCAAAAGATATCAAACTCGGTTATCTCAGTTTGCCAGTGATGGTAAAATACAATATCAATAAATCATTTTCCATCCTGGCCGGGCCGCAATACAGTTTATTGCTGGTAGATGCGGAAAGTTTACTCACAAAGGGCGATGGGAAGGCATTCAAAAAATCTGAAGTAAGTGCGAATCTTGGCGGGCAATTTAATCTTGGTGTGGTTTCAATCTACGGCCGTTATAATCTTGGCATCAATAATATCAACAATATCGATAACCGCTATGCCTGGCATGCCAGCCATATACAGGCTGGTATTGCGGTAAAAATAAATTAGCCAGGTTTGACAATGATAAAAAAGGCTGGCTCAAATAATGAGGCAGCTCTTCAGTAATTAATTATAGCCGCAGATTCGCAGATTGTCATCAAAAAATCTGCGAATCTGCGGCTTTTCTTTATCCGAATATAGAGTTAATCATCGTTTTTGGCGCCAGAGCTCATCTTTGCTTTTGAGCCAGCCTTTTTTATTATCAGAATACAAATTAATTAATCTTTCAGGTTCAGGGCTTTTTTAACGTCTGCATAGTTATTCCAGTTTATTGCAGAACGGGCAGACGTGCCACCGGGAATAAGGATATACCGGAAGGGCGCTTTCACGTAAGCATTTGAACCCATGAGAATAGTCGATAATACAAACTCATCATTAAGAATTACAGACCCGTCGAAGTATGGAATAGGTGCAACATCGGGCGTCGTAGTTGTGCCAAAATTAATATAGACTTTTATTTCTCCTTTATTCAATATGTCGGCCGTAAGTTTAGGAACATTCCAACTGTAATGAGAGCCCACGGTGTCAATAACGGCTCCGTTGTGTTGTGTGTCTGCAATAAATGTTAAAGTGGTCCAGTCAGAATATATGACATTAGCTGTTCCAGCAGGACCGGCAGCACCGGCAGCGCCCGTTGGACCCGCAGGACCAGCAGGGCCGGCAGGACCTGTATCACCTTTTTTACAGGAAGCGGCAGCCATCAATAAAAATACCATCACAAAGCAGAGCGTCATAAGCGGGTTAACTTGTTTCATAACTTGAATTTTGATTTATAAATAAGTAATTGGTTGTGCAGAGCGGCAAGCAGCATCGGTTACCGTATGAAAATAATTCAAAATGGGTTGACCTGCAAAGATTTTAGGGTATATAATAGAAATTAATATGACTGTAATAATTAAAAATATGCTGCGTTATTGCGCTGATTGTGCAGGAACGGGCTGTAAAATAAGTACGTTCACCATATGAAAAAGGTTTCTCCATAAGGCAGAAACCTTCTATTTCAAAAAAGCTGGCAGCAGCTAAAGGACTATGCAGATTGCCTGGCTTATGCGCTGGGTTACATCGCTTATCAGGATTCACTCCTGCTGGCGATTAACAGCGCCCCCGCCGCCAGGCCAATATCCTTCATGATTTGGCCCAGTCCGCTGGCATTACCATCCAACAGCTTTGGCAAATGAATGGTCAGGGCAAAACTCAGTAGCAATACAGCCAGTAGAATACCGGCCAGTCTTGTTTTCCTGTTAACGATAAATGCAATGCCTGCAGCTATTAAGAGTGTGCCGGTAATATATACCCAGACGCCGCCGCCGGGTACAAATGCCGGTACATAATTCCGCATCTCCTGCGATTGAACGAAATGAGTGAGGCCAAAAATAATAATAACCAGTGCGTAGGCAATGATGGCGATTTTTGACATGATAGCATTGTTCATATGGCTAAAATTTAGTTGCTGAATACAAATGATTCCAACTCCGGAACCCCGTGTTCAAAAAATAAAGCGCAGCCATAGAAGCCATCATGCGCGGTAGAGGAGGGTACAGCCCTGAGAATGGCCATACTTTATTTTTGCAATACAAAGGTACGTAATTGAGGGGAACCATGAACCACAGAGACAGATGGACAGGGTGTCACACAGGGTATGTGCGGTTAAGAAATTCAAATTCTTATATTTTGCCTGTGATACTCACTGCCACCGTGGCTCCGTGGTTCAACACAGAGCGGAGCGACTATCGTTAATCCCGCCCAAATCAGTTACTTTTGCAGCTCTTTACAAATAAAAAAGTTATCCTCCTTTTTGGGGACAGGGAACATGAAGAACATACGCAATTTTTGCATTATAGCGCATATAGACCACGGTAAGAGTACACTGGCCGATCGCCTTTTACAATCCACCGGCACCATCAGTGATCGGGATATGATGGACCAGGTGCTCGATGATATGGATCTTGAACGGGAGAAAGGCATTACCATCAAGAGTCACGCTATCCAGATTAATTATAAACATACCAACAAGCAGGAATATATCCTCAACCTGATTGATACGCCCGGCCATGTGGATTTCAGTTATGAAGTGAGCCGCGCGCTCGCCGCATGTGAAGGCGCCCTTCTGCTGGTAGACGCTACCCAGGGCATCCAGGCGCAGACCATTTCCAATCTTTATCTGGCCATCGATAATAATCTGGAGATTATTCCCGTCGTCAATAAAATTGATATGGACGGGGCGATGATCGAAGAAGTGGAAGACCAGATTGTTGAGCTGATTGGCTGCAAACGCGAAGATATTTTACATGCCAGTGGTCGCACCGGCCTGGGCGTAGATAAAGTATTGGAGGCAATTGTATCGAGGATACCAGCACCCTCAGGCGATCCCAATGCTCCTTTGCAAGCCCTGGTATTCGACAGTGTATTTAATTCCTTCAGGGGTATTATCGTGTATTACCGCATTTTGCAGGGCAGCATAAAAAAAGGCGATAAAATTAAATTTGTTTCTACCAACCAGGAATATGAGGCCGACGAAGTGGGTATCCTCAAATTGAAAATGACCGAGAAGCCTGAAGTGATGTGTGGAGATGTGGGTTATATCATCACCGGGATTAAAAACGCCAAAGAAGTAAAGGTGGGCGATACCATTACAAAAGTGGCCAATCCCTGCACCGAAGGAATCCGTGGTTTTCAGGAAGTGAAACCGATGGTGTTTGCAGGTATTTTCCCGGTGAATACAGATGAGTTTGAAGAGTTGCGCGATTGTATGGATAAACTGCAGTTGAACGATGCCTCGCTCACCTTTGAACTGGAGACCAGCCAGGCATTGGGTTTTGGTTTCCGTTGCGGTTTCCTGGGCATGCTGCACATGGAAATTATACAGGAGCGGCTGGAACGCGAATTTAACCAAACGGTTATTACCACCGTTCCCAACGTAAGCTTTATAGCGTATACAACCAATGGGCAAAAAATAATTGTAAACAATCCTACCGAAATGCCCGATCCCGTGCGTATTGAACGGATTGAAGAACCTTTTATCCGCGCCCAGATTATTACCAAACCGGATTATATCGGCAATATCATTACCCTTTGCCTTGGCAAGCGTGGTATCCTGCTCAATCAAAGTTATCTCACACCCACCCGGGTGGAACTGAGCTTTGAAATGCCGCTCACAGAAATCGTGTTTGACTTCTACGATAAGTTAAAGAGCCAGACCCGTGGCTATGCTTCTTTCGATTATTACCCGATAGAAAACCGCGACAGCGATATTGTGAAAATGGATATTTTGCTGAACGGTGATAAAGTGGACGCCCTCAGTGCATTGATACATCGTGCCCGATCGGCCGAGTTTGGCAGAAAGCTATGTGAGAAATTAAAGGAACTGGTGCCGCGTCAGCAATTCCAGATTGCTATACAGGCAGGCATTGGCGCAAAAATAGTAGCGCGCGAAACCATCTCGGCAATGCGGAAAGATGTAACGGCTAAATGTTATGGCGGCGACATCAGCCGTAAACGCAAATTGCTGGAAAAGCAAAAAGAAGGTAAAAAGCGCATGCGGCAAATTGGCAATGTAGAAGTTCCGCAGGAAGCTTTTCTTGCGGTGTTGAAGCTGGATGATTGAGCAACGTGAGTAGTGAGGCGTGAGCGGTGAGTTTACCAGCAGTTGAAACATGACTGAACATCCTTGCGTCGCACACTTGTACAGCACCGCTACACTGAGCAGAGGGCTAATAGCTAAAGGCTAACAGCTAATAGCTTATAAAATCAGCGATCATCAAATCATACATCATACATCCTATCCATGCGCACTCCCTTACAGAAAGATGAACAGGTTTTATTGGTTACACATACCACCTGGCTGCACATGGCCTGGCCTTTATTATTTGCGCTCGCAGCAATAATAGGATCTTTTTTCATTGGATTCTTTGAGCATTTTGGATGGGTGCTGGCCCTGTTGGGTATTATTGTTTTTTTGGTGAAATACCTTCAATGGAGGGCCTATATATGGGTAGTAACCAACCAGCGCGTAATTGATGAAACAGGATTGTTCAGTCATTTTGCAAAGGAAAGCCCGCTGGAAAAAATCAACAATGTTTCTTATAACCAAAAGTTCTGGGGACATATTTTCAATTACGGCATTGTAGAAATTCAAACGGCTGCACAAGTTGGGGCGACCATTTACGAGCGTGTGCATCGCCCCAAATTGCTTAAAGAAACCATTACGCAGGCGCAGACGGATTTTGAAAATCAAAAAGGCATGAGGCAGGCTACACAGATAGCCAATGCCATGGGATTTGCTGGCAATAACAGTACGGGTGCACGGCAAAGCATTGCAGCAGAGTTGGAAAAGTTATTTGAATTGAAACAAAAAGGCGTGCTTAGCGAAGAAGAATATCAAAAAGCAAAAAACAAATTGATTAATTAGGAAGCTTTTTACGACAGAGACCACGGAGTTTTCTTCACAGAGAACATGAAGTGTATACGAAGAGAAGCTATTGGTTCTCGAAAAGAAGCGAAGAAAAAAGCTTATCTACGGGCGCGAAGATTGGAAAACCCTATTAATCTTCTCATCTTACAAATTTTAGTCTAGACAGGTTGCTTCCAAACCAATTTAAACAACCATTTTACAAGCATTAACCGGAGATTATGGCGGCGGGGGTAAAGAATAAAACGCATGCGGGAAGAAGTCATAATCATAGGGTATTGGTCTGATTAAAGATAATAAAAAAGCCCGGAAAGTCAAATGGGTTGCTATGTTGGCCAATAGCGGCGTGGTTTCCGGACAGCTCGCCTGGACAATCCATTTGGCGGGGTTAGGGCGAGAAATGGTCGGTGAGGACACCGACCATGGCGGGTTAGAATGAGGTTAGAGTTCATTGATTGTTGCGAAACGTAAATCAAAATCCCAAAATCCCGCCATCCCAAAATCGACAATCAATTTCCCGGTTTCTTTTTTGCAGCAGGCTTTTTCTCTACAGCTTCTCTTTTTTTAGCATTTTCAATATTTTTCTCCGACTGTTCCATTAGTTTTTTTTCATCTGCATTGCCCTGCGCATCTTTAATAGTTGCTTCCTGCGGGAACTCGCCGTTGTTCAATTTAAAGTTGAAGACTTTATCGACATGTACCCATTGACCGTTTTCCCATTTGAAGCCTTCAAAATCACCATCCGGTATATAGGTATCTTTCTTCGCAGGCTCTTCAGTTTCAGAAATCAGGTGGTCATAAATAATCATGTCCATTTCCGGGTTATAATTGAACACGGTACGGGCTTCTTTTTTATATTCAATATTAAACCGGTTCAGCACGGGTTTTACCTTGCTGGTATCGTCTTTAAAGCTAATCATCGGACCACCGAAAACAGGTTCCCCGGTTTGATCATTAAAGCTGAGTACTTCCATCCATTTACGGTTGCTACTGATGGTATAGTCGTCAAAACCAAGCAGGGTATAATAATTTTTTCCGTTAAATGTCTTTTGTATGATGCGGTAGTAAATAGCACCGATCCAATTTCTTCTGGTCCGTACCGAATCCACGGGCTTTGCCGTAAACATGGACGCATCGAAAAGAGGAAACAGTTTTAATGATCCGTCCGGCGTTTTCATTTGTATAGCACCTTTCTGGTAATACATGTATTCGTCTTTCTTCAATTGCCAGGTAAATATTCGGAAGGTACTGTCAGGCGGGTATAATTTGGAAACGGTTGGTAAGGAATCAAAGGGATAATAAAAAGAATTGGGTGCCACCAGGGTGCGTACAAATGTTTTCACGAACTGACTGTCTGATCGGAATCTTTTACCGGCCGTTTCGGCATTTATCATACTATCTGCGTAGACCTGCAGGGAATCTTCTTTTTTTAGAAAAAATTTTTTCTCAGCAGGAGTGAGCTTTTGTGCACCGGCATTCATAGCCAATATGCAACAAAAAAAGCTGAATAAGAAAACAAAGGGTTTGTTCATTAGCCTGTGGGATGAATAACAAATTTACGATAAAGCATTGGCAACCCTTCAACGCAGATAATGAGTATAAATTTTACCGTGACGGCAGCGCCTCGGCAAATTTTAACAGGCTGTTAAACGCAAGGTCGATTAGGGGATGCGGGGGAGCCATTTCCGGCTGTGTAGTCTGCACAAATACAGCGTGCATGCCGTTATTACGGGCAAATTCCATATCGCTGAGATTATTGCCCACCATAATAGATTTGTTAAAATCAATTTCTTCAAACTCAGCTTTTGCTTTTAGTGCCATGCCCCGGTGGGGCTTTCTTTCGGGATGATCATCGTCGGTGGATGTTGCATAGTAGATGGCATCTATCCGTCCGCCTGCAGCTTCTGTTTCGCACAGCATCTTGTTGTGTATCTCCATTAGCGCCAGTTCTGTCATTAAACCCCGACCCACACCACGCTGGTTAGTCACAATAATGATATGCGCAAAAATCCCGTTAAATATTTTCATCGCTTCCAATACACCGTCATAAAACCTGAATTCGGCGGTGTTGAAAATATAACTACCCACTTTATCGTGGTTCAATACGCCATCGCGATCCAGAAACAATGTCCATGTTTTATCGACTTCTTTTAAATCAAGCATCCGGTATTATACTGTTTTATGGTAACAGGCCAAAAACAAATTGGTTGTTATAAAGGCCATGCATTGACGAATGCTGGCACCATGAGCGTTCGCCGTCAGGCCAAATCCGTTTGCGCCTTTTCGAAATCTTCCGGTATCCCAATATCTATGAAGTAGCCTTCCTGTACGCAACCGTACATCGGCATGAAGGTATAGCAGCGTTCCAGGTAGTCTTTCTCAAAAGAAAAAACAGACGGTCTTTTTTGTTGCCGGAACCTTCCAACATTGAGCAGGTAGGCGCCCCCGTTGATAAGTCCTTCCTGATAATGTTTTTTCTCTTTAAACCGCGTGATCAATCCTTCTTCATTTATTTCTACTACACCATACCGTTCAAAATCTTTCATGGGTTTTAATGCCAGTGTGCAGGCCGATGCATTGTCTTCATGAAAGGAGGTCAGCATGGGCAAATCGATCTTAAAAATGGTATCGCCGTTTAATATCAGCAGATCCTTTTCCCTGGCTTTTTCAACGGCTAACTGGATAGCGCCTCCTGTTCCCAAAGGTTCTTTTTCGATGGCATATTCCACGTTGAGCGCAGGATACTGTTGTTTGATCCAGCCAATGATAACTTCGTGCTTATAACCCAGCGCGAAAATAAATTTTTCAATACCCTGGCTGGTATAATAGTCAATAATGTAAGAAAGAAAGGGCCGACCGTTCACAGGTGCCATACATTTCGGCAGATCGGGCACAGCGGGCCGCAACCTGGTCCCCAGGCCGCCTGCCAATACAATTGCTTCTTTTATTTCCATGTGTTTTAAAATGCTTAATTGGCCGGCACAAAATACCGTTGTTCCACCAGTTGGCAGATAATATGGCCAATCATAATATGACTTTCCTGTATACGCGGTGTATTTTTAGAGGGCACGTCAAATAAATAATCGCTGAGTTCTTTTAGTTTTCCACCACCAGCGCCCGTAAATGCAACAGTAATAACGCCTTTTTCGCGGGCCGTTTCAAATGCTTTTACAATATTCACCGAATTGCCCGAAGTGGATAAACCTATTAATACATCTCCTTTATGGGCAAGGCCTTTTACCAGGCGGGCATAAATTACATCGTAACTATAATCATTGGCTACAGCCGTTAAATAAGAAGTGTTGCAATGCAGCGCCTCCGCTGGTAGTGCATCCCTGTCGAGATAAAACCGCCCGCTGAATTCTGCGGCCAGGTGCTGGGCGTCCGCCGCACTGCCACCGTTACCGCAAAAATATATGCGATGATTATTTTTTAATGCGGTCACCGCTACATCGGTTAATTCATCAATTTTTTTCAGGATACCCTCATCGGAAAGAATTTTATTCTTTACCTCTATCGATTCCTCAATCAATTTTTTAATCTGATCCATGTTCATTATAGAAATATCTGCAAATATACTCTTCCGGCTGATATGGAACTGCTAATTAGCTTTTGTGATGGGTAAAAGCTGCAGTCAGGTGTTTAGTTAAAATGTTCCGTTTAAATTAAATGGTCCAGGTAGTAAGCCCATATTCGGTAAAACGGTAAGGCTGGCAATAGCCACCAAAACGCTTCAGTGCATCCTGCACCTGGTATTTAGTGATATCGGGGCAATAGAAAATCATAAAACCACCACCACCTGCACCAGAGATTTTTCCGCCCGTGGCGCCGGCTTTTTTAGCACATTCATAAATTTCTTCCATCAGGCTGTTACTGATGCCTTCAGCCATGCGTCTTTTTTGCTGAAAACCAAAATCAAGAATTTCGCCAATCTCGTGCAGCCTTCCCTTCAGTAACGCCTCTTTCATCATTTGGGCCTGTTGTTTCAACTGGTGCATGGCATCAATCGGGCTGGCCTGTTTGTTAACCACGTTACTGCTTTGTTGTTCGATGATCTTCGCACTTTCGCGGCTGGTAGAAGTATAGTACAGCAACAGGTTATTTTCGAGCTCAAACAAATATTGTTGTTTAATGCGCAGGGGATTTACAATTACTTTATCCTCTCCGTAAAACTCCATAAAATTGACGCCGCCAAAAGTGGCCGCGTATTGATCCTGCCGGCCGCCCGCCATTTTTAAGTCATGCCGTTCTATCTGGTAGGCGAGATGGGCCATATCATATTCACCCAGCGGCAAACGAAACATCTCAGCAAACGCTCCAATGATCGCTACTACCAGTGTAGACGATGTACCGAGCCCGCTGCCCGCAGGCGCATCTACAAACGTGCTCAGGCGAAATCCCGTGAGGGGCATACCATAGTCGCGCTGGATGGAATTATAAACCCCCTTTAATAAATCCAGGGTGCCGTCAACAGGTAATTCGTTCATCCACTCGTATCTTTTTTCTTCTTTCCTGTCAAGGGCCTGCAGTATGATTGCATTTTCCTGCAGCGGTTCAATATTGGCATAAGCGTACAGGCTTACTGTGGCGTTCAATATAGCGCCGCCATATAAATCACTGTACGGACTTACATCGGTGCCACCACCGGCGAGGCCTATGCGTAAAGGTGCTTTACTTCTGTAGATCATAAAGAATGATTTTGCGATTGCGGGATCTTTTGATTTTGAGATGTAAGCTATCTGTTCGCCTGAAAGAATTCCAAAATCACACCTTCCCGAAATCAGCAATTTTTTTGCACGTTCATTTTGTTCAGCTCTTATTCAGATTGTCCGCCAGGTCAATGATTTTTTCCGTCAGCGCCTGCCATGAATATTTCTTTTTCTCTTCGCGAAGTTGCGGCAAAAAAAAGGCCTCACCTAAAACAAAATATTGCTGAATGGCCGCGGCCAGAGACGCCGGTTCAGGGTCTGCTACCAGGCCGGCCTTTTGATGCGGCACATAATCAGGTAAAGCACCCACATTCGTCACTATCATCGGCTTTTCATAATGATAGGCGAGGGGTGTCACCCCGCTTTGCGTGGCATTCCGATAAGGTTGTATCACCACATCCGCCGCGCAAAAATAATTTTTCACTTCGCTGTCGGTTATGAAATGTGTCTCCAGGATCAGCAAATCCCTGATACCGAGTGCATCTATTTTTTGCTGGTACAATTTTTCATCTTCGTAATATTCACCCGCAATCAGCAGTTTCGGGACGCGCAATGATGAGCCGGTACTTTGATCTTTGATTAATCGCATTGCTTCCAGTAAAATATCAAGGCCCTTGTATTTCCTGATAAACCCGAAAAAAAGCAGGATGGACTCTTCATTGCTAATCCTTAATGCCGCACGTGCGGTTTCTTTTGAAACAGCCGGTCCAAAATTATCGTATAGCGGATGCGCCACCTGTATAGCCGGTTTATCGGGTTCTACCGATTTCAGATCTTTCATTACTTTATCGCTCATCGTAATAAAGGCATCGCAGGGCTTTAAAAAAAAGCGGGTAAAGGTTTTGTCACCCGGCCTTTTTTCATGTGGAATAACATTATCTGTAATGGCGATTACTTTTGTGTGCCGGTTCTTTTTTACCTGTCTGAGAATGGTGCCCAGCGCAGGGCCCATTAATGGCAGCCAATAACGGACTACTACCAAATCCGGCTGTAATTTTCTTAATTCCCTGCCAACATTTATCCAGTTAAAAGGATTGATGGAATTTACCTTCTGCAAAATTTTCAAATGGGTGGGCGCCGGTTCCGTTGAATACTGTGATTTGCCCGGAAACAGGAAGGCGGGGTATTGCAGTGAAAAATTATACATGGTGACTTCATAACCCTGTTCCTGGAATTCGGTTGCCAGCCTTTCATTGAAAGTGGTAATGCCTCCTCCGCGGAAGGGATGGGCCGGACCAAGTATAATGATAGACCGAATCAAGAGGAAAATGCGGAAATATGAAAATATGAAAATGCCTGCCCGCCGAAACGATAGTGAAGGAGGGTGAAAATGTGTTGTCCGATATATAGGTGGTTCATAGTAATGATTTATACAATAATTATGTGGCTTGGTAACGATGTGGAATTTATTATTTCCACATTTGTCACATTTTCACATTTTTAATCAAATCCTGCTTTTTCTTCAACCAGGTACAGATTTCTGCTGAGCGAATTCCTTGAAATCATTTCACCGATAAAGCCGGCAAGAAACAACTGTGAGCCTATAATCATGGCCGTTAGTACAATATAAAAAGGAGGGCGGTTGCTCAGTCCTATCTCAGGATGCATAAGCCTTGCTACCACCAGGTAAACCAGGCTTACAAATGCCAGCAGGAAACAGATGGATCCAATCTTGCCAAAGAAGTGCATCGGCCTTTTGCCGTATTTACCCACAAACATAATGGATGCGAGGTCAAGCGGTCCATTGATAAACCGGCTCAGGCCAAATTTAGTACGGCCGTATTTGCGTGCACGATGTTCCACTACCTTTTCGCCGATTTTTTTAAATCCCGACCATTTAGCGAGTACGGGAATATACCGGTGCATATCGCCGTACACTTCAATACTTTTAATCACGTTGCGGCGGTAAGATTTCAGGCCACAATTAAAATCATGCAACCGGATGCCCGACATCCGACGGGTAATAGCATTATAAAGCCAGGAGGGAATATTTTTTGTAAGGGTATTGTCGTGCCGCACTTTTTTCCAGCCGCTGACCAAATCAAATTTTTCTTCCAGGATCATACGGCGCAGTTCGGGTATTTCATCGGGTGAATCCTGCATATCGGCATCCATGGTAATTACCACATCGCCCTTGGCTGCCCTGAAGCCCTCATTCAACCCTGCAGATTTACCATAATTGCGCTGAAACTTGATGCCTTTAATATTTGCATTGCGTGATCTTAATTGCCGGATAATGTCCCATGAATTATCAGTACTGCCATCATCTACAAAGATTATTTCATAACTGTATTGCTGTTCCTGCATAACGCGTTCTATCCACGCCGTTAGTTCCGGCAAAGATTCTGCTTCATCAATCAGTGGTATTACAATCGAAAGATCCATCCGGTTTTTCTTTTGTTGTTGAAATTACTGATTCTTTTTTGTTATGGCTGCGCCCAGGAGAGAGCCAAGCAGTCCCGGCAGCAGCGAAGCAAAAAGAGATATCGACACATATACAATCCACCTGTTTTTTGCTGCCTGTGCGGCCATTCGTTTTGCTTCTTCGTGCAGGTTATTGCCCTGGAGTTCTATGGCTTTCACAGCGGCATCCATCTCTGCGGCGGAAGGTGGTGGATATATCCATTTCACTGCAACAAATGTATATACGGCCATTAAAAAAGCTACCGCTGCCGTAGTCTTAAAACCATGAGAGAAAATATCTCCAAACACCAGGTTGCCGCCGGATTGCCTGCTGTATACGATGCAGGCAGTCAGCACACCGGCAAAAGTTATCAGCAGACGCAACAGGTAACGGGTGCCGTCCGGTACCGGATTAAATATTTTTTGCAGTATTATATCCAGTGCAATCAGTATGCAGGCAATAATAACGCTTTTGGTTATGCGCGATGTGATTTTTCTTTCCATGTTACCCGTTGTTCAGCACCAGTTTATCTCCGTTAACAATACCGGCCACCCTGCCGCTAAACTGGTTCCCGGTAAAAGGCGAATTAAATGATTTTGATTTTGTTTGTTCACGGGTAAAATGAAAGTTTCCGGTTGGTTGAAAAAGTGTAATATTTGCAGGATTGCTTTCTGCTATTACCGGCACTTCTATACCGAATATTGTTCTTGGCCTGGTACAAAGCAATTCTACCCATCTTTCTTCCGGCACCTGGGGCAAGGCAGTTTTTAATACGCTATAACAGGTTTGCAAACCGGTCATACCATTTTTTGCATATTCAAATTCACAGGTCTTGCTATCCCAGTCCTGTGGTATATGATGTGTAGCAATACAATCCACTGTTCCGTCCTCAACTGCCGTGCGAAGCGCCAGCATATCTTCGCGTGTTCGCAGCGGCGGGTTCACTTTCAGATTAGTATCATAACCGTACAGGTCTTCGTCGCAGAACACCAGGTGATAAGCTGTTACGGAGCAACTTACCTGTATACCGCCATCTTTGGCGCGTTTAATATACTCAAGTGATTTGGCCGAGCTGATTCCCGTGAAATGCAGTTTTGATCCTGCATACCGGGCCAATTTTATATCACGGGCTACCATGAGTTCTTCCGCCATGGCTGGTTTGCCGGGAAGTCCCAGCCGGGTAGACACCAGCCCTTCATTAATCAATCCGTGCGGGGCAATGGTTTTGTCGTCGGGAACCTGGATAATAACACCGTTAAAAGCTCTGATGTATTGCAGGGCTTTGAGTAAAATACCGGCAGCCTGCACGGGGTAGAGCCCGTCGCTGAAGGCAATGGCGCCACTGTTGTGCATATCATACATTTCCGCCAATTCCTTTCCCTCCGCGTTTTTTGTGATGGCACCCAGGGGTATCACCTGCACGGGCAAAGACTTTGAAAGTTGAACGATGTATTCTACCGCGGCCTTTGCATCTACTACGGGTTTGGTGTTGGGAATAACGAATACAGTGGTAAACCCACCTGCGGCAGCGGCGGCGGCGCCTGTTTGCAATGTCTCCCTGAACTCATACCCGGGGTCACAGAAATGTGAAAACAGATCCATCCATCCTGGAGAAGCATACAGGTTTTCTGCTTCAATTACCTGATCTGCTTCTTCCTGTATTTGTTCTGCGATTGTGGTAATAATGCCATCTCTTATAAAAATATCTTTCCTGGAACGATGATGCGGCGAATGCGGGTCTGTAATCTGAACCTGTTTTAGTAGAAACTTCATTGTAAATGAGTTGTGCGAAGATACTGGTTGTTTTTGAATTTCAGAATTTGAAAGAAACCTGTACATTTGCAGCCCGGATTGGTTGATTGGTTGATCGCTTGATTAGTTCATTCGCCGATCAGTTAAC
>Ga0157378_10001599_pt1 | contig 20499 bp, 20 predicted proteins | sample M65metaG_FD_115309 | JGI IMG/M metagenome (GOLD analysis project Ga0157378, IMG submission 115309) | Miscanthus rhizosphere microbial communities from Kellogg Biological Station, Michigan, USA - M6-5 metaG | ecosystem: Host-associated > Plants > Roots > Rhizosphere > Soil | place: USA: Michigan...
CCGCAACCTGATGGCCATGGACGTCGAAGAATCGATTCGCGCGAATCCCATGGATGCGGTTGTTCTGCTGTGCGGGTGCGACAAGACCACTCCGGCGCAGCTTATGGGAGCGGCCAGCGCCGACGTTCCGGCGATCGTGGTACCGGGCGGACCCATGCTGGCCGGCACGTTCCAGGGTCAACGGCTGGGATCGGGTACGGACGGGCGCAAGCTGTTCGATCTGTATCGCACCGGGAAGCTCAACGACGAAGAATGGAGCGAAGTGGAAGGCTGCATCGCGCGCACCTCCGGGCACTGCACCGTTATGGGGACGGCGTCCACCATGACCAGCCTGGCGGAAGCACTGGGGATGACCCTACCCGGCTCGGCCAGTATACCGGCACCGGATTCGCGCCGCCTGGCGAATGCGGAGATGAGCGGCCGAGCCGCCGTGGAACTCATTGAAAAGAGCCTGACGCCTACCCGGGTAATGACCCGCGATGCATTCGAGAATGCGATCACGGTGCTGATGGCGCTGGGCGGTTCGACGAATGCAGTGGTGCATTTGATCGCCATCGCCGGGCGCGTGGGCATCCGGCTCACGCTGGATGATTTCGACCGCATCGCGCGGAAGACGCCGTGCATCGCCAACGTCAAGCCGTCGGGCAAGTATCTGATGGAGGATCTGTTCCACGCCGGCGGTGTGCCTGCCGTAATGAACCGGATCGCGGGACTTCTGCACGGCGACTGCGTCACCGTGAACGGGAAGACCATCGGCGACAACGTTGCGACAACCGTCTCCCAGGATGACAACGTGATCCGGCAGCTTTCCGCCGAGGGCGGAATCGCGATACTGTACGGAAATCTGGCACCGGATGGCGCGGTGATCAAAGTGACGGCGGCATCGGCGGAGCTATTGAAGCATCGCGGACGCGCGTATGTCTTCGAGACGCGGGATCAGATGATGGCGGAGATCGATCGCGACGATTTGCCAGTAGATAAGAACAGCATTCTGGTGATGCGGAATTGCGGACCAAAGGGCGCTCCAGGATTTCCGGAATGGGGGCACATCCCGATGCCGAAGAAACTGCTGGAGCAGGGCATGACGGATATGGTTCGCATTTCCGATGCGCGTATGAGCGGAACGTCGTTCGGAACCGTGATCCTGCACGTTGCGCCGGAGTCGGCGGTGGGCGGTCCGTTGGCGATCGTGCAAACAGGCGATGCGATCGAGCTGGACGTAGCAGCCCGGAAACTGGAATTGGCGATATCGCCGCAGGAGATGCAGGATAGACTGAGCAGGTTCGTGCCTCCGAAACGCCAATACGATCGCGGCTACGGCAGGCTGTTTCTGGATCACGTCACGCAGGCCCATCTGGGCTGCGATTTCGATTTTCTGATGCCGGAGGTTTCCAAATGAGATTGACCTGGTTCATGATACTCGCCGCGGCGGCGTACGGACAATCGCTAAACGGCGTGATCGATATTCACGCGCATAGCGATCCGGATAGCACGGCGCGCTCGATCGACGCCATCGATTTGGCGAAGCTGGCCAAGGCGCGCGGAATGCGCGGCCTGGTGCTGAAGAACCACTACGAATCCACAGCGGCGCTGGCTTACATCGTCAGGAAAGAAGTGCCGGGGATCGAGATCTTCGGCGGGATCGACCTGAACCTGACGGTGGGCGGCATCAATCCGGCGGCTGTGGAGCGGATGACGATGATGAAAGGCGGCTGGGGCCGCGTCGTGTGGATGCCGACGTTCGACGCTGAGAATCAGGTGCGCGATTCCAAGGAGAACCGTCCGTTTGTTGCTATCGCGAAGAATGGCGAGCTTTTGCCGGATGTCAAGAAGGTCATCGCCATCGTCAAACAACACAACCTGATGCTCGAGACCGGGCACTCGTCACCGGAAGAAGGGCTGATGATCGTGCGCGAAGCACGCCGCCAGGGTGTCGAGCACATCGTGGTGACCCACGCAACTACGCCGCCTGTGCGGATGTCGATCGCGCAGATGAAGGAAGCCGCGCAACTGGGCGCGTTCATCGAACTGGTCTACGGACGGATGAATGCGGCGGAGTGGGCGCGCGCGATTCGTGAGGTCGGCGCGGAGCACATTATCCTGTCGAGCGACCTGGGACAGGCGAACAATCCGCTGCATCCCGACGGGATGGTGCTGTACTTCGCCGCGCTTAAGAAGGAAGGCATCAGCGAAGCGCAGATCGATTTGATGGCGAAGACGAATCCGGCCAAGGCGCTGGGGCTACAGTAAGAGCGCGCACTCACGCACCACGCGGCTCCCAGAGTTCAATCTTGTTGCCGTCCGGGTCAAAGATCCACGCAAAACGGCCGTAGTCGTGGTCCTCGCGTTTCGGATCGATGCGGACGCCGTTTCCGGCAAGCTTGGCCAGGATTGCGTCCATATCGTCGACGATGTAGTTGATCATGAACGGCGCCCGGCCAGGCCCAAAATAGTCCGATCCGCTGGGAAACACGCTCCAAACAGTGCTGTGCTGTTTTTCGGGATTATCGTGGGAACGCCACTGGAATTCCACGCCCCCCGCGCCAGGGACTAATCCCAGGTTGGTCCCATACCATGCTTGGATTCGACCTGGATCCTCGGATTTGAAAAACACGCCTCCAAGGCCGATGACACGTCCTGGTCCGGATGCAGAGTCGTTAGGCATGCAAATCAGATTACATCAACGCGGACGGCGCTGCGGGTTTCACCCCCTGCCGACGAAGGGCATCTTGGTCGCCATGACGGTCAGGAACTGCACGTTGGCCTCCAGCGGCAAGTTCGCCATGTAGACCACCGCGTCGGCGACGTGTTTCAGATCCATGCGCGGTTCGACCATAGTCGATCCATTGGCCTGGATGATGCCCGCGGCCATGCGCTCGGTAAGCTCCGTGGCGGCGTTGCCGATGTCGATCTGCCCGCAGGCGATATCGAAATTGCGGCCATCGAGCGAGATGGCTTTCGTGAGCCCGGTGATGGCATGCTTGGTGGCGGTGTAAGGAGCCGAATGGGGACGAGGAGCGTGCGCCGAAATCGAACCGTTGTTGATGATTCGCCCGCCGCGAGGCTGCTGCGCCTTCATCATGCGGATGGCTTCCTGGGCACAGAGGAACGCTCCGGTTAGGTTTACCTGCACGACCGAATTCCACTGTTGGTACGTCAGATCCTCCATGGGTATGCCCGGCGCCCCAATGCCTGCATTATTGAAAAGCAGGTCCAGCCTGCCGAATGCGTCCTTGGTTTTGGCGAACAGCGCGCGGACGGAATCGGGATTTCCAACATCCGTAGGCACTGCCAGCATCTTCGACGAAGACGCGGTTTGCTCCAATTGCGCGGCTCGTCGTCCGGCCAGAACAACCTGAAATCCGGCAGCGTCGAGAGCCAGGCTGGCGGCTCGGCCGATTCCGCTGCCGGCCCCTGTGACGATGGCAACCTTAGCGGGCATTATGCGCGCTAGCCGATCCACGCAGCAAGGCCAGACCGGACGCCATGTCGTTCGCCAGGGGAAGAATGCTGCTGAGGCGAGTGAGGTCGAGCACTTCGCGCACCCGCTGCTGCGCTCCTACCAGGACGAACCGTCCGTCCGGCTTAGCGATCACCGAAGAGTAGATGGCAACGATGAAGCCGATGGCGGTTGAACCCACGGAGACTACTTCGCGGAAATCGACCAGCACCTTGCCGCAAGTCTGCTGCTTTAGCTCGTCGGCCTTGGAGCGGAGGTATTCCAGCTCCACGCCGGTGGTGAAGCGTCCCTCAAAACGAAGGGTGCAGACGTCGTCGGTTTGATGAACCTCGATAAGCATGGACACTGGTATCGTATTACAATCGTCGGTTCGCATGCGAGTGCTGGATGTAGGATGCGGGATCAACAAGAAACCGGGCGCGATTGGAATCGACCGGAATGCGGCCTCGCGCGCGGACGTCCTGGCGGAATTGGACCGCTTTCCTTATCCTTTTCGCGATTCCTCATTCGACGCGCTGCAGGCCGTCCACGTGATTGAGCATGTGTCGGACGTGATCCGCACCATGGAGGAGTTTCATCGCCTGGTGCGCGCGGGGGGCGAGGTGTTTATCGTGACGCCGCATTACACCGACTTCAGCTCCTTTTGCGATCCCACGCATCGCTGGCACCTGAATAGTTTCTCTCTGCGCTATTTCGGTCCGGATAATGCCGGGTACGGATACTATTCAACAGCTCGATTTCACGAGAATTCCGTGCGCGTGAAGCTACTAGCATTTTGGAGGTGGCTGGGATTCGAATGGCTGGTGAACACGTTCCCGCGGTATCGGCGATTCTGGGAACACTATTTGTGTTACGTGGTCCGCGGCAAGGTGATCGAGTGGCGGCTGCGGGTAATCAAGGAGACGATTAAATCGTGATGCTGAGCGCCTTGGATTCGCTGCGGGACGCCCGCCGGCGGCGGTTGTGGGATCGCGACAAGGCTTCAGGCCGGCGCGGCGAAGACCTGGCGCACCGGTTCCTGCGGAAGCAGGGCTACATCATCGTGGCGCGGAATTATCGCCTCTCTTCCGGCGACGCCGAAGCGGATTTGATTGCGCGCGACGGCGAGGATCTGGTGATCGTGGAGGTCAAGACGCGCGCAACGGACGAGTATGGCCCGCCGGAACAAGCCGTGAATCCGGAGAAGCGGCGCCATTTGATGCGCGTCGCGCGAGAGTATGCGCGGAAGACCGGCACACCCTGGGAACGGGTCCGCTTTGACATCGTGAGCATCGTGCTGCGCCAGCCGCCGGAAATTGCTCTGCTGAAGGCGGCATTCCGCTAGAATCAAAGACGGATGGAAGCCGAGAAGCGGCGCCTGCACGAAGCCTGGAGACGGGAAGAGCATTGGCGGCGCTGGGGTCCTTATCTATCGGAGCGCGAGTGGGGAACCGTTCGCGAAGATTACAGCGAAGGCGGCACCGCGTGGGAATTCTTTCCCTTCGAGCATTCGCACATGCGGGCTTACCGCTGGGGCGAAGACGGCATCGCAGGCATCTGCGATAACCACCAGAAGCTGTGTTTCGCACTGGCTTTCTGGAATGGCCGCGATCCGATTCTCAAAGAACGGCTCTTCGGCCTGACGGGTAATCAGGGGAATCACGGCGAGGATGTGAAGGAGTACTATTACTACCTCGACTCCACGCCGACGCATTCCTACATGAAGTGCCTGTACAAGTATCCGCAGGCCGAGTTTCCTTATAAGCAATTACTGGAGGCGAATACCGGCCGGCCACGCCAGGAGTCCGAGTTCGAACTGGTGGACACGGGGACCCTGGACCAGAATCGCTATTTCGACATTTTCGCCGAATATGCGAAAGCCGACGCTAACGATATTTTGATCCGCATCAGTGTGGCGAATCGCGCGCCGGACACCGCGGTGCTGCACTTGCTGCCGACGCTGTGGTTCCGCAACGTCTGGACCTGGGATCCCCGGTGCTCGCGCCCCAGCATGCACGCGACGGCTGGTGGACCGAGCGTTGCCGCGATCGATGCCCATCAGGAAGATTTGGGTTTATACCGGCTGACGCTGGACGGCAATCCGCCTCTGCTGTTCACCGAGAATGAAACCAACGCCCAGGCGCTATGGGGACTGGAAAATGCCCGCCCCTACGTGAAGGATTCCTTCCACCAGCGCATTATCCACGATCGGCAGGAAGCCGTGAATCCGGCGCAAACCGGCACCAAAGCGTGCGCCTGGTACAAACTCGAACTGGCGGCAGGAGAAACCAAGATTCTGCGACTGCGGCTGACGCGGATGCTGGAGCCATCCAGGCTGGTGGCGTACGTGGCTGAGGATTTCGATGGTCTGTTCGCCGAGCGGATGGCCGAAGCCGACGAGTTCTACGGCTTCTGTCCCGGCACCCTGTCAGACGACGCGCGAAGCGTACAACGGCAGGCGTTCGCGGGTCTGCTGTGGAGCAAGCAGTTCTATCACTTCGTAGTGGAGACGTGGCTCAAGGGCGATCCGGGACAGCCTTCCCCGCCCGCGGAGCGGCTCACTGGACGGGATTCGCAATGGGTCCACCTCTACAACGAAGACGTGATTTCCATGCCCGACAAGTGGGAATACCCTTGGTATGCGGCCTGGGATCTGGCGTTCCACGCGGTGCCGCTGGCGTTGGTGGACCCGGAGTTCGCCATGACGCAGCTCAAGCTGTTTCTGCGCGAGTGGTACATGCATCCGAACGGACAGATTCCGGCGTACGAGTGGGCCTTAAGCGACGTCAATCCGCCGGTGCATGCATGGGCCTGCTGGCGCGTCTACCAGATTCATCGCAAGCTGACGGGCAGGCCGGATTTCGCATTTCTCGAAAGCGTTTTTCACAAGCTGCTGCTGAATTTCACCTGGTGGGTGAATCGCAAGGACTCCACGGGCAATAACATTTTCGAAGGCGGATTCCTGGGCCTCGACAACATCGGCGTCTTCGACCGTTCGAAGCCTTTGCCCTGGGGCGGCTATCTGGAACAATCCGACGGCACCAGCTGGATGGCCATGTTCTGCCTGAACATGCTCAAGATCGCGCTGGAGCTGGCCACCAAGGTCAACATCATCTACGAAGATGTCGCCAGTAAATTCTTTGAACATTTTCTGTATATCGCGGCGGCCATGAATGGCATCGGCGACGGCGGGCTGTGGGACGAGACGGACGGATTCTTCTACGACCGCCTGCGTCTGCCCAACGGGCAATCGATTCCCATGAAAGTCCGCTCCATGGTGGGGCTGATCCCGCTATTCGCGGTGGATACGATCGAGCCTCAAGTAATCGATCAGCTGCCAGGGTTCCGCCGGCGCATGGAATGGTTCGTGCAGAACCGGCCGGATCTGTGCGGCAATATCGCATCTCTCTCGCGCGAAGGCATGGAATCGCGACGGCTGCTGAGCGTATTGGCACGGGGCCGGCTTCTGCGCGTGCTGGAGCGCATGCTGAGCGAAGACGAGTTCCTCTCGCCGCACGGCATTCGGGCGCTGTCGAAGTATCACCAGCAGAATCCGTTCGTTTTGCCGGTGGACGGGCAGGAAAACCGCATCGATTACGAGCCTGCGGAATCGAATACCGGACTCTTCGGCGGCAACTCGAACTGGCGCGGGCCGATATGGTTCCCGGTGAACTTTCTGCTGATCGAATCGCTGCAAAAGTTTAACCACTACTTCGGCAGCGAGGTTCTGGTCGAGTTCCCCACGGGATCGGGCGAGAAGGCATCGCTCGGCCATGTGGCCGGAGAACTATCGCGGCGGCTGTCGCGAATATTCTTGCGCGACGGACAAGGCCGCCGGCCGGTATTCGGCGGATCCGAAAAGTTTCAAAACGATCCGCATTTTCGCGACAACATTCTGTTCTACGAATATTTTCACGCCGACAATGGCGCGGGGCTGGGCGCGAGCCACCAGACCGGATGGACCGCGCTGGTGGCTAAGCTTCTGCAGCAGAGCGGTGAATAGCGGCTGTTACCATGAAGCTTGGTAATGCCCTCTCAACCCTCGCGGAAGGCGCCCAATTTGTGGGCCATTGCCAGCGTCACCTACGGGGCCGTCATCCTGGTCACGATTATTTCAATCGTCGCGTACTACTATGCCGCGCCAAAGTTTTTGGGTTCGCAACCCAATGACGCGACGCGCATGGTCACGGTGGGGTCCGTTTGGATGCCCCTATATCCCGGGGCGGCGATCGCCAGCACGGCTTCCGCTCCGCGGGACGGCGGCACGGAGAGCACACTGAATTTCGAAAGCAAGGAACAGGCCGGCAAGGTGCTCTCCTTCTACCAGACTGCTCTCAAAAAAGGCATCTTTCGATTCGAAACCGTGCGGAAAGATTCCGAAGGCGGCGGCTCGGTTCGTAGCATGGTTCACGACGGAAAAACGACCGTGTTGGTGACGATTCACGCCGCGGGCGGCGGCGCCCACGGCGAAATCAAGACTCTCGATAAAGATACGCGGAATTCAGTCCGATAGAAGGTATCCTGGAGTATCTGTGAGTACACCTGAACAGGCGCAACAGCGCCGCTCCTTTCTTCTGGTAGTCTGTTGCACCGTTATCGGCGCCGCCGCGCAGGTGCTCATCAAAAAGGGAGCCGGCGCGCTGGGGGCCAATCCGACCATGGTGCAGACAGCACTGGCGATGCTGTTCACGCCCGCGCTGTTTGCCGGCTATGCGATGTACGGCGTCAGCACGGTGCTGCTGGTGCTGGCTCTGCGGCACGGACAGTTATCGCTGCTCTATCCGGTCTTCGCGATGACCTACGTATGGGTCACCATCCTCTCGGTGCTTGTGTTTCATGAATCGATGAATCCGTTCAAGCTGGCCGGCATTCTCACGATTGTCGGAGGTATCGCTGTCCTGGGAAAAGGGCAGACGGCATGAATAACACGCCGCTCTCTTCGATCGCATGGGTGCTGGGAGCTTCCTTCTTCGGCAGCTTCGGAGCATTGTTCCTGAAGATGGGCGCGGGACGATTGAAGGGAGGCCTAGCCTCGCTGATCACCAATTGGAGGCTGATCATGGGCGTCGCCTTCTACCTGTTTTCTTCGGTCTTGTTCGTGCTGGGCGTGCGGAAAGGCGAGCTGAGCGTACTTTATCCCATGGTCTCGCTGGGTTCGGTGTGGACGCTGTTCTGGTCGAAACTGGTGCTTGGGGAGCCGTTCACGCGCGCCAAATTCTTGGCGCTGGGAATGATCCTATGCGGGATCGCACTGCTTGGGCTGGGAACGCGCTAAGACCGTCGCGGCGGTGAAATTACTTGATGTGCCCTTCGGTGAAGTCGCGATTATTTTCCTCGCAGGAATACTCAATCAACTCTTCGCCCGGCTTCATGCGCGTGAAGACGCGCTGATTCTTCCACGGTTGGGTGTAGTACACCGGATCATCGATGGTGACTTCATACGCCATATGATCGGGATCCGTGTATTTGAAAGTCTGGATCACATGCATCTGGTCTGAGTGCGGATGTCCGATGGTATCGAGCCGGGTCTTGCCATTGAAGCCGACTGTATCCACCACCAGCGTGTCGCCGTCGTAGCGTCCGATGGAGTGGCCGAACCAGGTGGGCTCGACATCCTTCGGGTGGCCGCGCCCGTCCATATAAACCACGTGGAACCACGTGCTTTGCTCGAACAGAAACGCCAGATACTTGGAGTTCTGCATAATCTGGATCGGATAACCGCCGACATTCACGGAGCGCAGCATGCCAAACGGCAGGCAGTGCCCGGTATAGTCGAACTTGGCGGGATCGTAGTTCTTGAAGTTATCGGCTCCAGCCGTGGTGAACGGCAACGGACCGGCGCCCTTTTGATCCTTGCGATCCAGGCTCATGTCGGGAACGTACGGATGGTCCCAAACACCCTGGAAATCCGGCTTTTCGTCCGGCATACGCGGGATTTTAGCGTTCTGGCCCCAAGCCGTCGGGATGATCAACAGAATCGTGAGCGCTGCCAGCAGTTTCATCAGCATGTCCCCCCTGTCGATTCTACTCACTTCTGCTCGAAAATGTCAGCCCGGCTGATCCGCTCGCCCTTGAAGAACACGGTCGAGATGCGCTCGGTGGCCGAGATGTCCTGCAGCGGATTTCCGTCCACCAGCAGCAGGCTGGCTTCGTAGCCCTTGCGAATCAAGCCGATGCGCTGATCGGCGTGCAGCAGGCGAGCCGCGTTATAGGTGGCGCCCTGGAGCGCGGCCGCGGGCGGAACTCCGGCCTCCACCCACAACTGGAGCTCGCGATGGACGCCAGGTCCGTGGACCGTCATCGGAAGCCCGGAATCCGTTCCCGTTACCAGCGTTGCGCCCGAACGATACGCCGCCGCGAGGCTCTGCTTGGATACGTCGAGGTTGACCGGGCGCGCAGACTGACGCGCGGTTTGGAAAGCGGGAGAATTCAGACTCTGTTTGGCTTGGGCGAACCAATCTCTGGGAATTACTTGCCGCACCAGCGACCGGTCGAGAAGATCCGTTCGGCCGGCTATAAATGCCTGCATGCCCTCGGCGGCAGCAAGCGCCGCATCGTATGTACGGTCGTCCGTGCCAGCTCCTGCAAACAACTCGGCTCCTAACTTTTCTCCAGTCGCGTTGGTTGCCTGGTGCTTCAGAACCATATCGGGCTGATCGCCAATGCTCTTAACCGCGGTGACGCCGCTGAACAGGTAAGCGGCCAGCTCACGGTCGAAGTTCGCATCCGGGTTTTGATAAGCTTCCGGGTCCGTGATCGGAAGTCCCAGCAAGCTCAGGTGCACACGTACGTCGATCAAGCCGGGCAACAGAGTTTTGCCGGCAGCCTCGATCGCGTCGGCACGCAGCGCCTTGGCATCAGGCGCCGGACCGGTGTAGATCTCGGCGATCTTGCCGTCCTTGATCAGGACCGACCCCTGATCGATTACCGTGCCATCGCCCAGGAAGAGGCGGGCATCGCGAATCAGAGAACTACGGTTTCGCGCGACGTCGCGGGCCAGCACTTTGGTCTTGGCGATATTGGTCTTGGCGTACATCTGCCAGGCGCCCAGGAGCAAGAACGGCCCCAGTACGGCCAGCAGCCACAACTTGGCGGCCGGGCGAAGCTTCTCTTCCTTCTCCCACCGGAACAGCTTGACCGCGAGGAATGTACCCACCACCGTGGTTAGTGCGAGCGCCCCCGCGGACACTGCATTGTCGAGCAAGGTTTCCCGTCCGCGCAGAATCGGCTGCAGCCCGGTGGTGAAATAGGTCATGGGGATAAATTGCGCCACCGTCTGAAGCCACATCGGGAAACCCGTGATGGGGAACGTGATTCCGCTTAAAAACAGCATGGGGAAATAGAAGAGCTGGGTAAGCAGAATACCTTCCTGCATGGAGTTCGCCAGAGCCGCGATGATGGCCCCGATGGAGGCGAACGCCAGCAGTCCCAGGCAAACGAAAATCAGCAAGGAGAACGGCCGCGGCGGTAACGGCGCGCCCAGGAAGCGGTGCGCCATCAAGACCATGAAAGCCAGATTCGGCAGCTGCAGAGCGAGTACGGTAGCCAGGCCTGACACCAGAATCGGACCGGGACCGAGCGGAGCCACCTTAAACCGCCGGAGAATATTCTGTTCGCGATCCTGCACCGCGCGCATGCCCACGCCGAACAAGCCGCTGCCGAGCACGCCCAAGCCGAGCACGATATTGATGAGCTGGAGGCCGTTGCCTCCGCCGCCGTTTATGGCGGCTACGCCGAAGAACACCAGCGTGAAAATATAGCTGAAGAACAGGGCCATCCGGTTGCGCAGGGTCAACCGTAGATTCATGCGGATCTGGGTCAAATATGAGTTCAGCACGCGCTTAGTCCCTCAGCTTCTTTCCGGTGAGCTCGATGAAGACGTCCTCGAGCGTGGGCCGCTTCAAATGAATATCTTCCAGCTCGAACCCTTTCTGGTCGATCCACCGGATCAGGTCCGGCAGAGTTCGCGCCGGCTTCGTTGAATGCACCACCAGAGTTTTGAAATCGTCACTGACGGAGTGCTTCGCGACGGCCTCGATGGACGGCAGGTCCCCGAGCATAGGGTGAACCGTGACGACTTCAATGCGCGACTGTCCGAAGACGCGTTCCTGAAGCTCCCGGGGTGAGCCCAGCGCCACGATCTTGCCTGCGTCGATAATCGCGACGCGGTCGCAGAGACGCTCGGCCTCCTCGATATAGTGCGTCGTCAGAAGCACGGTGCGCCTGGTTGCCTTTAGTTCTTCGATCAGGGTGTGGATTTCCAGACGGACCTGAGGGTCAAGACCGGTGGTCGGTTCATCCAGAAATACGAGGTGGGGATCATTCACCAGAGCCAAGGCTAATGCGACGCGTTGCTTCTGCCCGCCGGACAACTTCGAATAGAAGTCGTTGCGCTTCTCCCAGAGCTGCAACCGCTGCAGCAGCTTGTTGCGATCGGCCCGCTGCGAATAGAAAGCCGCGAACCAGTCGAGCGCCTCGTGGACCCTGAGCTTGTCGGGAAGATTGGTGGCTTGCAGGCAAACGCCGATGTGGTTCTTGAGGTCGCGCTTGGAAATCTCAGGATCGAAGCCGAGCACTTTGACGTCGCCTTGCGTGCGTGGCCGAAGCCCTTCCAGAATCTCGACCGTAGTGGTTTTACCCGCGCCGTTGGGGCCGAGCAGACCGAACACTTCGCCCTCGCTGACATCGAAATCGATTCCGCGCACTGCTTCGAAATCGCCATAGGCCTTATGCAGGCCCGCGACGTGGATGACGGTTTGCATGTGTATTGGAATCCATTCTATCGGCAAGGACTCCGGGGCTTTTCGCAAAATCGGCGAACGGCGTGAAACGCAGGACGAACGGCGAAGGCCGCTCTGCGTTACGTTTTCGGAGTGCGCCGGAGCCGGTAAAGCTCGGGCGTAATGGCTTTTTCTTTGAGCTTCTTCCAGTCGTCGCCGACGTGGATCATGCGACCGGTAACGTGATTGGATTCGGGCGACGCCAGGAAGTGCGCCAGCGCGATCTGCTTTTCCGCGGGCACGCCGCCGGTCATGCGAACCTGACGGGCCGACTCTAGTTCCCGCCATCCCGCGCGTTCGCCGGCGGCCAGCACCTGATCGGTCATATGCGTGTATGTCTCGCCGGGAGACAGGCAGTTCACCTGAACGTTATAATCGGCAACTTCCTCCGCCAGGCTTTCGACAAACCGGACCACGGCTGTCTTGGTGGCGCTGTGCACGGCGAAATTCGGACGCGCCGGCAAAACGCCGCCCACGCCCGCGATGACGATAATCTTGCCGTTGCGCCGCTCGATCATATTGGGAAGCACGGCGCGGCAGGCATTCATTACGCCGATCAGATTGGTCTGGACGATATCCTGCCAGGACTTCGGCGACGTCTCGACAAAAGGTCCGATGGGACCCAGCATCGCCGCGGAACACACCAGCACCTGCACCGTACTGCCGAACTGCACCCGCATCCGCTCCACCGCTGCGGAGACCTGCTCGTAATCGCACACGTCGGCGCGGATGCGCAGGGCAGCGCCGCCGCCATGTTCGATCTCCAGGTGACACAGATCGAGCTCGGCCTTGCTGCGCGCAATCAGGCCCACGCGGGCGCCTTTCAGCGCGAAGCCGATAGCCAGGCGCTTACCGATACCACGGCCCGCGCCCGTGACCAGAACCGGAACTGCTTTGAAAGAGTGCACCACAAGACAAGGTAGTACAAATCGCTACGGCCGATAGGGGGCGGCGGTGTACACAATCTTCCCGCCCACCATCGTCAGCAAGGATTCGATGCCGCCGATCTGATCTACCGGCGCAGTCATGTAGTCTTTCGATAGCACCGCGAGATCGGCGAGCTTGCCCGGTTCCAGCGATCCGCGCTGTTTTTCGTCGAAAGAAAACCAGGCGCTGCCCAGCGTGTACAGCCGCAGGGCCTCGGCGCGGCTGGGAGTTTCTTCAGGCCCGCGGATGGCGACTCCGGTCACTGTTTTCCCGTCCAGGAACCATTGGAGCGCGGTGAACGGATTGTAGGACGCGACGCGATGAGCATCGGTGCCCGCGCCGATCGCGACCCCCAGCTTCGCGCCGGTGACCACGGGGGGCACGCGCTTAGCAGCCTCAACACCGGACGTCTGGCGAAACTGATCGCCGCCGAAATACATGGCGTCCTGGACGGTCCAGCCGACGCCGAGCTCTTGCATGCGCCGCAAGCTTTGCTCCGACGCGTCATTCAAATGCGCGATGGACCAGCGCAGGTCTTTGATGGGCACTTCCTTGTTCACGCTTTCAAAAATGTCGAGCAGCTGGCCCACCGAAGCGTCGCCGCCCCAGTGCATGGTCAAGGACATCCCGCGCTGCGCAGCCCACTTGGCAATCTGAGAATACTTTTCTTTGTCGGTTGCGCTGGGACGATTGTTATTGTTCATGGCGGCCGTGATGCGCTCGCCCAGACCGTTGAACTTGAGCAGGTTGTCGCCGAAACCCATGGGCAGAAGCTGCGTCAGGCTCTTGAACTCCTCAAACTCGTCGCCGGCATTGTTGCCGCACAAGGCGTATGCCACGCGTACGGTCAGCTGACCCTGGCGCCAGACCTGGAAAACGGCTTGATAATCCGCAGGAAGAAGATTATTCCCGCCCGGATCCACCACACCGGTGAGTCCCAGGCGGTTCAGCTCCGTGAAGAATCTCTTGGTGCCCTCCACTTGCTGTTCGAAGGTCGGTCTTGGAAGGCGGTCGAACAGCGCGATGATGGTGTTCTGTCCGCCCGTGACTTCGCCGGTGGGTCCGAGCTTGCCGCCCGAGGGAAGATCTGCATCGCTGCGGATGTTGAGAGCCTTGAGACCGGCAGGCGTGAGAATCGCCCAGCCATAGCCGAGCTGGACATACACGGGATTATCGGGCGCGGCCGCCACCAGCTCGGCCTGGGTCGGACGCCGGCGTTCCCGAAACTGGTCGACATTCCATCCGCCGGCGACGATCAGCCACGCACCGGGCTTCATCGTGCGTGCGGCATCGCGGATGCGGCCGAGCGCTTCCGGAAGCGAACGCGCGCCGATCCAATTGACTTCGGTGCTGAAGCTGAGCGCAGCGCGAATCGCGTGCAAGTGGGAATCGATCAGCCCGGGAATCACCGCGCGGCCTTGTAAATCTATGCTGCGGGTAGAAGGACCGGCCAGCTTACGGATCTCCGCGGTGGTTCCAGTCGCGAGAATACGCCCGTCGCGTACTGCGATGGCTTCACGCGTCGAAAACTGGCTGTCTACCGTGAGGATCTTTCCGTTCAGGAGAACCGTGTCGGCCGTCTGGGACCAGGCCGCGGTCGATATTATAAGGAGCGCCGCTACGCGAAGCATTCCCCAATATTAGCTGGTCGCGTGGATCGTACCGGAAGCGGGCACGGGCAAGCCGTAATCGACCGGCATGATAAACGAGGCCACGATGTAGGCCAGCAACACCAGCCCGCCGCTACAGAAGAATGCCGCCACCATCGCGATCCGTACCAGTGTCACGTCTACGTCGAGATATTTCGCCAGACCGGAGCAGACGCCGGCAACTTTCTTGTCGTAAGCCAGGCGGTAGAGCCGACGGGGAGCACCTTGCGGCGGGGGTGCCGACCGGCCCGTCCTGGAGCCGCATTCCGAGCAAAAGTTCGCGATGTCCTGAAGTTGGGTTCCGCAGCTGGTGCAATACATGAATGCCTCCCAGTCCATGAGTACGTCAGAGGCAGCCTGAAAGTTCCAGGCGAGGCGTGCCTCGCCCCTACTCCGGCAATCCGAACGACACAATATCCGTCCCCACCGCGATCGCGACGTATTGTTTGTTATCGAACATATACGTCATGGGCGAGGCCTTCCACACCTGGTTGGTCGGGAACTGCCACAGGATCTTGCCATTAGCCGCATCCACCGCCATGAACGATCCGCTGTTTTCGCCGTAGAACACGAGTCCCGAGGCAGTGGACATCACGCCCGCCGAAGCCGTCTGCGCCGTGGTTACCTGGGGCACATCAAACGCCACCTCGCCGGTCTGGATGTTGATCGCGCGCAGAAATTTCTCGAAGCTCTCACCGGGCGCTGGACGCGCCGATCCGCCCATATATCCCCGGCCGGCCTGCCATTCGCCTTTACGCGGAGAAAAGTTATTGCAGCGTTCCAGCGCGCTGAAATAGTAGAAGCCCGTCGCCGGATTGAACGACGTGGAATACCAATTCGCGCCGCCCTGGAATCCGGGGCAGACGTAGGTGTCGCCGTTGGCGTCCTTGGGCAGATTCTTGAGGATCGGACGGCCATCCTTGCCGATCCCGTCGGCCCAATTCAGCTTTCTCAAAAACTGCTTGGCCAGCAGCACCTGCCCGTTGGTCCGATCCAGAACATAGAAGAACCCGTTGCGATTGGCCTGCAGCAGCAGCTTGCGCGGCTCGCTTTTTCCAGGTGAGATCTGCCAGTTGGTATCCACCAGCACAGGCGGCTCCTGGGCGTCCCAATCGTGGACGTCGTGCGGAGTGAACTGGTAATACCACTTGAGCTTGCCCGTCTTGGCGTCCAGCGCCAGGATGGAATCGGTGTAAAGATTGTCACCCTCACGGTCGCTCCCGTCGTAATCGGGGCCGGGATTGCCGACCGGCCAGTACACCGTATCCAACTGTGGATCGTAGGTTCCGGTCATCCACGTCGCCCCGGAGCGATGCTCGATTTCTTTGCCTTTCCAGGTTTCAGAACCAGGTTCGCCGGGCAAGGGCACGGTCCAGAATCGCCAGACTTCCTTGCCCGTGGTCTGGTCCCAGGCCGCCACGAATCCACGAACTCCTTCGTCCCCGCCGGCCGTGCCCGAAATAACCAGATTCCCCACGGTGAGCGGTGCGGACGTCCCGTTATAATTCTGATGCCAATCCGCCATTTCCGATTCCCACAGCAGCTCACCATCGAAACGCCCCAGGGCGATCATGTGCGCGTTGTCGGTGAGCATGAACAGCCGGTCGCCCGCGATGGCGACGCCACGATTGAATCCGCCCGCCGCATTTCCGGAGACACCGCGCGTCTTGTCACGGCGATAGCGCCAAATCACGCGGCCGGTGCCGGCGTCGAGCGCCCAGCATTCGTTGGCCTGCGCCACGTACATCACGCCGTCCACTACCAGCGGCGTGTTCTCGATGGTGTTCGCTCCGGGCATCGGGAAAATCCAGCGGGGCGCCAGACGTCCGACGTTATTCTTGTCGATTTGCGTGAGCTTGCTGTAGCGGTTGCCGCTGACGTCGCCGTGATACGTCGGCCAATCGGCCTGCGAGGTGACTTCGCGATAGCGGTTGCCGTCGGCTTTGCGCAGCAGGTGAATACGCTTGTCGTCGGCACGGATCTGAAGATCGGTCATGCCCTCGGAAAGGACTTGGCCCTGCAGCGTCTTGCCGTCAGTGGTCTGGATGGTTCGCCGCGCGGGGACGGGCGCCTGGGCCAGCACCGCGGTAAACACCGCCATAGAAACGATAAGAACGCCTGGGATGAGCTTCCGCATTCCTAAGAACATATCACTGTGTGTTAGTCTTGTCCCGAATTGGACGGAAACACCACCATCGCCGTGCCGGGCAATACCTACGATAAGGCTCGACTCTTCCTGGTAAGCACCATGGCGCTGGCCACCGCGGGCGTCGCGTACTCGATTCGCGCCAACACCGCGGCCGATCTGCAGCGCGTGTTCCTCGACCCTATCGACAAAGCCCACTCGGCCGAGATGATCGCGACCATCCTGGGCGTGCCGTTCCTGGCGTTCGCGATTACGATCGCCGTCGGCAGTCCGCTGCTGGACGTGATTGGGATGCGGATATTGCTGCCCCTTTCGCCGATTTTCTTATCGGCGGGCACGCTGATGATGGCGTTCGCGGGGAATTTCGTCTCGGGCCCCAATGTCTACTGGGCGCTCTGGTCCGGCGCGCTGGTGGCGGGCATCGGCTGGGGATTGGCCGAGACGGTGATCAATCCGCTGATCGCGTCGCTGTACCCGGACAGCAAAGTGGCCAAGCTCAACGCCGCGCATGCCTGGTGGCCGGGCGGAGTCGTCGTCGGGGGACTGTTAGGCGTCGGGATGTCGCGAATGGACCTGGGATGGCAGGCGAAACTGGTCGTGGTTCTGCTTCCGGCGATCGTGTGCGTGATTCTCACGCTGGGCGTCAAATTTCCTCCTACCGAACGTAAAGCAGCGGGCGTCTCCGCGGGCGATATGTTCAAAGAACTGCTCAAGCCGCTCTTTTTTGTCCTGTTCTGCTCGATGTTCCTGACAGCGGCATCGGAACTCGCACCCGGGCAATGGGTGGACCTCGCGCTCACGCGCACCGTGGGGATGCAGGGCATCCTGCTGCTGGTCTACGTCAACGGCCTGATGTTCGTAATGCGCCACTTCGCGGGACCACTGGTGCACAAGTTATCGGCGATCGGGATACTGTGGTGCTCCTGCCTGGGAGCATCGCTCGGCTTAGTGGCGTTAAGCTTCGCGAATTCGCCTGCGATGGGCCTCCTGGCGGCCACGCTGTGGGGCACCGGCGTCTGCTACATGTGGCCGACCATGCTGGCGACCGCTTCCGAGCGCTTCCCGCGAGGCGGAGCGCTGCTGATGGGCCTGATGGGGACGGCCGGCACGCTGTCCATCCAGTTCGTGCTGCCCATCATGGGAAGCATCTACGACCGCAAGAAAATCGACCTGGCGGGCGGCGAGACGGCCTTCAATGCATTGCAGCCAGGTCCCGCACTCGAGAATATCTTGGGCATCGCCGCGCAGGCCTCATTCCGGGCCGTCGCGATTCTTCCGGCAATCCTGTTGATCGTATTCGGAGCCATCTGGCTGTATGACCGGTCCAAAGGCGGATTCCGATCGGACAAGATCTCCTGACGGGTGTATAATCCCGGTTGATATGAAAAGCTTGGGAACGATGGCCTTGGCCGCGCTATTGACCAGTGCCGTCTCCGCACAGTGGCTGACCAACAAAACCCCGAATGTTCCGCGGACTCCGGATGGCAAGCCGAACCTGACGGCGCCGGCTCCAAAAATGGCCGACGGCAAACCGGATCTGACCGGGATTTGGAATCCGAATCCCAGATTTCTGGTGAATCTCGCCGTGGATCTCAAGCCCGGCGACGTCTCCATGCTGCCGTGGGCTGAGGCGGTCTATAAAGAGCGCGCGGCCGGTCTTCGCGCGCATGAAGAGCCGGATGCGAATTGCCTGCCGCAGGGCGTTCCCAAGATTGACGCGGCTCCCGTGCCATGGAAGATCATTCAGCTTCCCGGCCAGTTCGTGATCCTGTATGAGGCGTTCACGCAATTTCGCCAGATCTTCATGGACGGCCGCAAGCTTCCGGTGGATCCCAATCCGACCTGGCTGGGCTATTCGATTGGGCATTGGGACGGCGACGCTCTGGTGGTGGAGAGTAACGGATTCAATGGCAAGGCCTGGATCGACCAGTCCGGCCATCCTTCCACCGAGCAGTTGCGCGTGACCGAAAAGTTCCGTCGCAAGGATTTCGGGCACATGGAGATCGAAATCACTATTAACGATCCGGGCGCATATACCAAGCCCTGGACCGCCATCGAAACCCCGACGCTGCTGGTGGATACCGAACTTCTGGAATTCGTCTGCAGTGAAAACGAGCAAGACATCAAGCACATGGTCACGAAGAAATAATGTTCAGGCGATTGATCCTCGTATCGGTATTGTTTGCCGCTGTTCCTGCAGGGGCCCAGTGGTTTAAGCTGCCTACGCCGGGAATTCCCCGCACCGCCGACGGACGTCCGAATCTGACAGCCCCCACGCCGCGCGGTCCCGACGGCAAGCCGATTCTTTCGGGCATCTGGCAGATGAACGGCAAATATCTGCAGGACATCGCCGCGGATATGAAACCGGGAGAGGTCCCGTATCAGCCCGCGACGGAAAAGCTCTTTAACTCCCGGCGCAACGGAGCGGGCGGCAAGAATGATCCAGCAGCCCGGTGCATTCCTGGAATGCCCAAGCTGGACGCGCTTCCGTATCCCTTCAAGATTCTGGAAGCGCCCGGCGAAGTCATCATGCTGTTTGAAGGATTCACCACCTTCCGCCAGATCTTTACCGATGGGCGCGAGCTTCCGAAAGATCCCAACCCTGCGTGGTTCGGATATTCCGTCGGCAAATGGGAAGGCGATGATTTCGTCGTGAACACCATCGGCATCAACGAAACCACCTGGCTGGATAACGCCGGCCGCCCGCACAGCGACGCTCTGCATCTGATCGAGCGCTTTCGGCGTCACGATTTCGGTCACATGGATATCGAGCTGACCATCGACGATCCCAAGGCGTACACCAAGCCGTGGACGGTGAAGGAAGACCTGCGCCTGATTCCCGATACCGAGCTTCTGGAATACGTATGCAACGAGAACAACAAGGATTACGAACATCTTGTCTCTCAATAAAACCATCACCGGGTGGCTGATCGCGTTAGCGACGGCGGCCGTTTCCATGCAGGCCCAGTGGATCAAGTATCCGACTGCGGGCATTCCCCGGCTCGCGAACGGCAAGCCGGATCTCTCCGCTCCGACGCCACGCACCAAAGACGGCAAGCCGGATTTTTCGGGTGTATGGGAAGTGGAACACAACCGTCCTTGTCCCGCGAACGGTTGCGACGACATGTGGATTCCCCAGGAATTCCTGGACATCGGCTGGAGCCTGAAGGGAGGCTTGCCGTATCAACCTTGGGCGGCTGAGATCGTCAAACGGACGCAGACCGATCGCAGCAAGGATCCCAATTCGCAATGCCTGCCCACGGGATTGGTCCGGATGTACACCACGCCGCTGTTCCGGAAGATGGTCCAGACGCCGGGCCTTCTGATCATCCTGACGGAGCGCGAAGTGGCGTATCGCCAGATTTTCACGGACGGACGTCCGCTTCCCGTGGATCCGCAACCCTCCTGGAACGGCTACTCCACGGGCAAATGGGACGGCGACACACTCGTAGTAGAAACCAGCGGATTCCGCGACGGCCTGTGGCTGGATGCCAGCGGAAGCCCACTGACCGAATCCGCGAAGATCACAGAGCGGATTCGCCGGGTGAACTTCGGCAA
>Ga0157378_10001601_pt1 | contig 20469 bp, 17 predicted proteins | sample M65metaG_FD_115309 | JGI IMG/M metagenome (GOLD analysis project Ga0157378, IMG submission 115309) | Miscanthus rhizosphere microbial communities from Kellogg Biological Station, Michigan, USA - M6-5 metaG | ecosystem: Host-associated > Plants > Roots > Rhizosphere > Soil | place: USA: Michigan...
GGGCAAGCTGGAAGTTCTCGTGAGAGAAGAACAGGGACAGATCCACTGGCGGCCCGTGAATGGATCTCATATCGACGTCGGTCCAGTGTGCTGGGCTCAGAATCCTCCTGGGCCCAAACAGCAATTACTTTATTACCGGCTCGCTCCTTCCGAACGTAGATAATCGCGGGGACTTGTGAATTGGAGCTTTCGTCAACACCGGTGTTCAGCCTGACCATCCCTGCAATTCATGTGAGATGTTCGCGAGACTCCGGAGGACCAAAAGCAAATCGGACTCGAAACCAACGCTAGGCCCTGAACAGTCATCTCAGATTGGACCATCCTGTCTTGCTCTCACCCCCAGAGGTTTCGAATGGACAGCACGTTCATTCGCGCACAGTTCCGGCCGATAGCAGTTCTGGTTGCGGTGGCATTTGCCTGTGTGCCGCTCCAGATGAGGGCGCAAATGTTGTCACTGGATCCCGGAAAGATGACGCGGATCGCAAGCGTCGATGAGCGGTTCACTTCATACAACATTGAAATGGCCGAGGTAACCGGCGGGAATTTCTGGAAGCTGCCTTATCACGAGCAGAGCTCGACGCCAGCAAACCAGACACAACTCGCGCGATCTGCTTCAACTCCCGCTGGCATGAACCCGAACATGTACCAATATCAGCCGCCTATCGATCTTACGAATCCTCGCTTGCGTAAGCTGGCAGCAGCCCTTGGTCCGGCATATGTGCGAGTGAGCGGAACCTGGGCTAACTCAGTCTATTTCGCGGACTCAGACACTCCCCCCGAGAAGCCTCCAACGGGATTCAGCAGTGTTCTGACCCGAAAAGAATGGAAGGGTGTTATCGATTTCGTGCACGCGGTGAATGGGGAAATCATAACTTCATTCGCCACGAGCATCGGCACCCGCGACGCCCAAGGCGTGTGGACTACAAAGCAGGCAAGCGCCTGGCTTGCTTATACAAAATCAGTTGGAGGGCAGATCGCAGCGGCCGAGTTCATGAACGAGCCTACTTACGCTGCCATGGGCGGAGCACCAAAAGGCTACAACGCTGCGAATTACGCTCGTGACATCGCGGTCTTCGAACCGTGGCTGAAGAAGAATTCTCCCAACACAATCTTCCTCGGACCCGGCTCTGTCGGCGAAGGACCGTTCGCGATCCCAATGGGCGAACGGCTGCACAGTGAGAGCTTGCTAGAAGCAATCGGTCCAATCTACGACGTTTTCTCTTACCATTTGTACGCCGCTGCGTCTGAACGATGCGCAAGCATGGGTGAGGCGGGACAGACCACAGCGGCCGCCGTGCTCTCGGAGGAATGGCTTTCCCGCCCTGAGAAGATCAGCCAGTATTATGCGGGTCTTCGTGACCGGTTTGAACCTGGCAAGCCACTGTGGATCACCGAAACGGCGGATGCCGCATGTGGGGGCAATCCCTGGGCTTCAACGTTCCTCGATACCTTCCGTTACCTGGTCGAACATGCCAGTTTGGCACGTCGAGGAGTAAAGGTAATCCTGCACAACACGCTAGCGTCGAGTGATTACGGTTTGCTCGACCAGAATACTTTGCAACCTCGGCCCAACTACTGGGCCACGCTTCTGTGGCACAAGCTCATGGGCACGACTGTGCTGGATCCCTATGTTTCTGCCGCACCTAACACCTATGTGTACGCTCAATGCCGAGTAGGGCAAGGAGGTGTAACGCTGCTGGTCATCAATGCTGACCAGCAGCACACCTTCGATCTAAATGTACCCACACCCAGCCACCGGTACACGCTAACCGCGAAACAACTTGAAGACACGACTATTGAACTTAATGGAAAGCCGCTTCGGCTCACGAGGAGCGGCGATTTACCGCAATTGGAAGGCGAGCCGGTCAATGCTGGCCGCGTAAGCTTTGCGCCCGTAAGCATCACCTTCTTGAGCATTCGAAATCCTGGCAATATCAATTGTCAGTAGCTACCGCGAGAGGTATTGAGTTATGAGGGAAAAAGAAGAGAGCCCAGGGACCTTGCTGGTCGACGTTGCGGCCCAGCCGCTGGTTGATCCGCGGACGAAATACCCGCAACCACCCTTCAAGGAGCAGCCGCAGCCCTGGCCGGGCTTAGCCAGCAAGATGGATCCGCGACCTGACCATGGGGAATCGAGCTACAAAGGGTCCGGACGCTTGCTCGAGCGCAAAGCACTTATCACTGGAGGCGATAGCGGTATGGGTCGCGCAGCCGCTATCGCCTACGCGCGTGAGGGGGCCGATATCGCGATCAACTATTACCCCACTGAAGAACCCGATGCCAAAGAGGTTGTAGATCTGATCCACGCGGCCGGACGCAAAGCAATTCCAATTCCTGGTGATCTGCGCGAGGAAGCTTTCTGTAAGCAGCTCGTCGCCGAAGCTGTGAAGGATCTCGGCGGCCTCGACATTCTGGTCTCGAACGCCAGCCGGCAGCACGCTGTCGCGAGTATCCTCGACATGACGACAGAACTGTTCGATTGGACCATGAAAACCAACATCTATGCCCCGTTCTGGATCATCCGCGCTGCGGTGCCGCACCTACCGCCGGGCGCCGCCATCATCGCGACCACGTCACAACAGGCGTACGATCCGGATGCTGTTCTCTACGATTACGCACAGACCAAGGCGGCGACAATGAACTTCGTCAAGTCGCTAGCGAAGCAACTCGCATCAAGAGGCATCCGCGTAAACGGCGTTTCTCCAGGGCCGGTCTGGACCCCGCTTCAAATCTCAGGCGGCGCCACGGTGCAGCGCTACACAACCTTTGGTAGCGATGCTCCTCTGAGGCGCCCCGGGCAACCCGCGGAATTAGCGTCGATTTTCGTCCAACTTGCGGCCGAAGACGCGAGCTTTGCGACAGGCAATATCTACGGAGCGGGAGGGGGGAAGGGACAGCCATAATCTAGAACCCGGCAAACGCTGGCAATACCAAATTTCCGTAGCTATCGCGAGGGGCATGGAACGAGGGGCATTGAATCATGAGCGAAAAAGCACAGCAAGCGAAGGACGTACTCGCCAATCTCGGAACGCAGCTTCCCGATCTCGAATCCACTTACAAAGACATCCACTCTCACCCCGAGCTATCTATGCAGGAGAAGCGAACCGCAGGCATTGCTGCGGATCATCTCCGGGCCGCCGGTTACGAGGTAACGACCGGTGTCGGCAAGACCGGAGTAGTCGGTGTACTCCGCAACGGCGACGGCCCGAACATCATGCTTCGCGCCGATATGGATGCGCTCCCAGTTCGTGAGGCGACAGATCTGCCTTATGCGAGCCAAGTGACTGCCGATCAAAGCGGGAAGTCTGTACCGGTGATGCATGCCTGCGGACATGACATGCATGTAACTTGGCTGATAGGAGCTTCCGCATTGATGGCTAAGAATCGAAACCGATGGCGCGGTACGCTGATGCCTGTTTTTCAACCTGCTGAAGAAACGGGCGCTGGCGCGCAAGCCATGATTGACGATGGATTGTTCAGGCGTTTTCCAAAACCAAGTGCGATCTTGGGACAGCATGTCATGGTCGGATCCTCAGGCGAGATCGGCACCCGGTCCGGCGTGATCACTTCTGCCGGAGACAGCTTCGAAGTCCGGATGTTCGGCCGAGGAGCTCACGGATCGATGCCGCAGGCGAGCATCGACCCGGTTATCATGGCGGCTTCGACTGTCCTCCGCCTTCAAACGATTGTGTCCCGTGAACTCGCTCCCACTGATGCTGCCGTCGTGACCGTCGGCTCACTTCAAGCCGGAACAAAGGAGAATGTGATTCCTGATGAAGCGATGATAAAGCTGAACGTGCGTACGTTCGACAAGGACGTCCGAAAACGAGTCCTTGCAGCAATCGAACGCATCGTCAATGCCGAAGCCGCAGCATCGAGCGCGCCTAAGAAGCCGGAGATCAAGTCGCTCGATCGATATCCGCTTGTAAAGAATGACCCAGAGGTGACAAGACGGACAGTCGAAGCATTTCGGAGCTACTTTCCAGCGGACCGCGTGAAACAGACTCCGCCAACTGCAGCCAGCGAAGATTTTGGCTCCTTTGGAACTGAGTGGCAGGTGCCTTCGGTCTTCTGGTTTGTAGGAGGTACTGATCCTGATACGTACGCAAAAGCGAAGAAGTCCGGCACAATTGCCGATCTCCCAACTAACCACAACCCACGCTTCGCACCAGTGATCCATCCAACTCTGGAAACGGGGGTGGAAGCGATGGTCGTTGCCGCTCAGGCCTGGCTGGCAGCATAAGGGTCGAGCTGACGCCGTGTTGAATCTTATCCATCGCACGAGTGCTCGGGAAGCTTGGTACAAGAAATCTGAAAGAACCGAGTCCCTGCTCAACATTAGAGGAGTCCACTGCGCCGCCATGTGGCAATTTGAACGGGCCAGGCAGAATACCTCTGATGGCGGTGGAGACCGAGATGGTATCCACACCTAGCCAAGTCGACGTGTTCCGAGGCAACGATCGAATTCTGTTCGGTATCATCCTCGGCGTCCTGACGTTCTGGCTGTTCGCTCAAACCACGCTGAACATCGCTCCTGATATGGGGCACGACCTGCGCCTCAGCGCCAGCACGATGAACACCGCGGTAGCGATCACCGCACTGTTCTCGGGCATCTTTATCGTGGTTATCGGCGGCCTCGCCGACCGCGTCGGACGTGTTCGTATCGTTCGGATTGGCTTTTATCTGAGTATCCTTGGCTCATTGTTGGTAGGACTGGCCCCTTCCGGTCGCTGGGCCTCTTCGTTTCTGCTGACTGGGCGGTCAGTGCAGGGCTTGTCGGGAGCATGCATCATGCCGGCCAGCTTGGCATTGGTGAAAACCTACTGGGAAGGGGAGGCGCGGCAGCGGGCGGTCAGCCTCTGGTCGATCGGTTCCTGGGGCGGATCGGGTGTATGTGCGCTATTCGGTGGACTAGTGACCCAGAGCCTCGGGTGGCGCTACATCTTCTTCGGTTCTGTTGTAGCTGCGTTGCTCGGTCTTGTGCTGATCCGTGGCACTCCCGAGAGCCGGGCGAGAAACGAAGCGAGCTATCGCTTCGATTTTCCCGGTGTAGTCACTTTTATGGTCGCAATGGTTTCACTCCAGATTGTTGTGACCCAGGGGAACAGATTTGGTTGGACCAGTCGACCAGTTCTGGTCCTGATTGCCGTCGGTCTGACAACGGGGGCGCTATTCGTTTGCATCGAGACACGAACTTCCGCGGCCTTTGTTGATTTTTCACTCTTTTCCAATTCGACCTACACAGGCGCCTTCCTATCCAACTTCCTGCTCAACGCTGCAGCCGGCACAATGATCGTGTCCCTGGAGCTAGTCCAGCTTGGCGGTAACATGACTGCGAAGCAAGCTGGGATGCTCACGCTCGGCTACGCTGTTGCGATAATCTCTTTCATTCGGGTGGGCGAGAAGCTCCTGCAACGTTTTGGTGCGCGGAAGCCCATGGTCTGGGGTTGTCTCATCACTGGCCTGTCGATCCTGCTCCTTTCGCCAGCAAACCTGCTGCTGAATCATTACAAAACCCTCGCGGTCATTGGCTACACATTGTACGGAGTGGGCTTGGCTTTTTACGCTACGCCTTCGACCGACGCCGCACTGTCCAGCCTGCCGGAGGGGCAAGCCGGAGCCGGGTCTGGCATCTACAAGATGGCCTCATCACTCGGGGCAGCGTTCGGGGTCGCGATCTCAGCGACGATCTTCACTTCGCTGAGCAGCGGTACCGATAGCGCACGTTGGATGGAAGGGGTTATTACCTTCTACGGTCGCCATGACAATCTGGCAGTTCGTGCCGCGGCGATGATTGCCCTTATGTTCAACATATTAATGGTAGCGTTCGCGATCTTGTCCATTGTGCTGACGATCCCTGCTGGCAAGAAGCCATCGTAAAAAGGGCCCTGCGGAGCGATAGGCAAGATGGCCACCGCGATGTGCTTCGGGATCAGGTTATCGCTCAAGCGTCACCTCTTCAGGCAAAGGCATCCTGCCGTATTCGTAAGCTTCCCAGGTCACCACGGGTAACTCATCGAAGTTAAAGGTTGGCGGCGGGCTTCCAGTCATCCATTCGAGGCCGGTTGCCATCCACGGGTTGTTGCCCGCGCGTTTTCCGTAGCGCAGCGACCACAACAGGTAAACCATAGGTAGCAGGTATCCTACTGCGAGAATACTTGCACCGGCGGTCGAAAGGACATTCAGCCCCTGCCACTCAGGCATATGTGAATAGTCCCAGTAGCGGCGTGGCATCCCGAGGTAGCCGAGAATAAATTGGGGGAAAAAGGTTAGGTTAAAACCGATAAAAACGATGATGGCCGCCAACCGCCCCCAAGATTCAGGATACATGCGTCCGGATATCTTGGGCCACCAGAAATGAATACCTGCTAGATATCCTAAGACGGCCCCACCCACCATGATGTAGTGGAAGTGCGCGATGACGAAGTAAGTATCGTGCACGTGCACGTCTATACCCAACGTGGCAAGGAACAAGCCCGTCAACCCGCCAATCGTAAAAAGCCCGATGAAGCCGAGCGCATACACCATAGGAGTCGAAAAGGAAATCGAGCCCTTGTACATCGTGGCTGTCCAATTAAAAACCTTTATTGCCGAAGGCACTGCGACGAGAAACGATAGTAACGAAAATATCAAAGCAGAATAGAGCGAGATGCCAGCAACGAACATGTGGTGAGCCCATACCAAGAATCCGATCACGGCAATGCCAATGCTGGCCATCGCCACAAAGTTGTACCCGAAGATGCGCTTGCGCGAGAAGCACGGGATAATCTCGCTCACCACCCCCATTGAGGGCAGGACCATAATGTAGACGGCAGGGTGGGAGTAAAACCAAAAAAGATGCTGGAACAGTACGGGATCACCGCCGCACTTAGGATCGAAGATGCAAAGGTTCAGCGTGCGTTCGAGAACTACCAAGACCAGGGTGATGGCAATGATCGGGGTACCAAGCAGGAAGATGATGCTGGTTGCGTAAAGGGACCAAACAAACAGCGGCAGGCGTCCCCAAGTCATACCTGGAGCTCGCATGCGGTGCACGGTGACGACGAAGTTCAGGCCTGTCAAGATCGAGGAGAATCCAACAATGAAAATGGCCAATCCGGCTTCAACGACCCGTGTATTGCTGAAAACGGTTGAATACGGCGTGTAAAAAGTCCATCCAGTATCGATGCCGCCTGTCATGAGGCAGTGGATATAGAGAATTCCGGCAAAAGCGTAGATATACCAGCTCAACAGGTTGATGCGAGGAAAGGCGAGGTCTCTCGCTCCTATCATCATGGGAATCAGAAAATTTCCCAGCACCGCGGGGATCGAAGGGATCAAGAAAAAAAACACCATGATCTGCCCATGCATGGAAAACGCCTTGTTGTACATATCTGGGGTCAGCAGATCACCTGCGGGAGTCAGCAACTCCAGTCGGATTAACAATGCAAAGAAGCCACCTATAAAAAAGAAGAAAGTGATCGATAGTAGATAAAGGAGAGCGATACGTTTGTGGTCTGTCGTGAACAGTCACGAGCGGATGCCGAATTCTGTGTTCAGGTAATTCTTTTGTTCGGCGGTTACTTTACTGATCATTGCCTTATCCTTGATTCCAATACCGCGGATTCTCGCGGTTGCAGGGCGGCCTACCGCTTCGAGCCCTCTGGCTGGCTCACCGGTTTTCGATATATGGCACTACCTGCCTGATTTGTTCCGTAAAAGACCTTTTACTCGGGCATGAATATGCCTCTCGAATGTGGTTGCATCCGGATTCGACAGGTGGACCAACTGAGCTGCTGAAAGGAACTGTGTTATTTTCCGCGAGACAACCGCTACGCGCACGACCGGGTAGTCAGCTGTGATGCAGTAACCACAGAGATGGCAAAAGGAGAGGAGATGTTGTTTGTGTCGATTCGGTGATTCGTAGACGGCAACCGATTCGAGAGTCATTGGCTACAAAGGTCTTCTCTGGTATGTCGATGGGCAGGCCACTCCTCTCTTCCAGTCGTGATGTTTACCTTTTCGAGTTCTGGCCAGATTGGGATTTTCAGCCGACCGATAGAGTTGCCGGATTGAAATAGATTGACGGCTGGTGCGAATACGGGGCGCAGGAGTCAACCTGATCAACTGGAGAATCCGGCTTGGCATCTCAAGAGTGCTACATACCGCGCATTTTCTTCTGTAGTAGTTCAGGCCGCCTCACTATCTCTCGATTAAGGAGGTAAGGCTGCCTGGATCTGAGTACCCACTCGACCGTGTGCTCAGGACGGAAGAACAAGAGAAGGCGCTATCATCGTAGATCGCAGAATAAGAAATCATCTTTCAAACAACTCTATGGCCGAATCGAAACGCGAAGAGGCACTTTCGCTGGAATATCCAGGAGCACCGCCCTTCTGGGATTTGGCAGCCTTTCGCCGACGTCTCGACAGAGATGCTCCACCCGTCTTGCCAGTTTTTCTCACGCAAACGCTCCACGCCAGCGGCAGCATCGTCGGACTCGCCAGAGGGAGAACACTGTCAATCCTGAGGTGTAATCGAATCAGAACGTTCGGCTGAGTAGGATCATTGATCGTCAATGAACAAATCGTTGTGAGTAGGCTGCTGGTCGCTTTCGATCTTGGCGGAACTTTCGTGTTCGCGCTCAGCGGAGCAACGGCCGGGATCAAGCACAGGCTCGACTTGTTCGGAGTTCTGGTCTTATCTTTCGCTGCTGGCAATTCGGGTGGGATCACCCGGGATGTCATCATGGGAGCGCATACGCCCGCAGCGATAAGAGATTGGCGATATATCGCAGTGTCGATGGTTGCGGGGCTGGTTACGTTCTCCTGGCACCGAATCATCAACCGGCTGAGCAGTCCCGTGCTGGTATTCGATGCCGCGGGACTGGCACTCTTCGCTGTTGCTGGCGCGGGTAAGGCGCTGGCTTTCCATGCCGGGCCGGTAGCCGCGATATTGCTCGGCATGTTGACGGGAATAGGCGGCGGCATGGTTCGCGACATTCTCGTGATGGAAATCCCGACCGTGTTGCGAACCGAGTTGTATGCGGTCGCAGCTCTCACTGGCGCGGCCGTGATGGTAGCGGGAATGATGCTAGATTTTCCTCCGTCGGTGGCGGGAATAACCGGCGCAGTGCTCTGCTTTGGACTCCGTTTTGTAGCCATGCGGCAAGGCTGGCAGCTTCCTACGGCGGACCCACCAGAAGAATCGGATCAGTGAGTGCTGATCGCAAATCCGATAGAAATCGGAAGAATTGGAAGGAGACACCGATGATTGCGACTGTGCTCGTGTGCGGAGGGATTTTTGACGGCACCTCCGACGAGCTGATTAGGCCGGCAGAGATTTTAGTCGAGGGCAACCATATTACGAAGATGGACGATCTGTAGAACGGCCACCCGGAGCGCACCTAATCGATTTGTCGGATCGGACAATGAGTCCTGGATTCATTGATACCCATGTGCACCTCACAATGGATGCGACACACCTGTCGCAGCAAACTCTCGAATCTTCAGCCAGCAAAGCTCTTAGAGGCTTGAGCCTGGCTCGCGAGTACATGAGCTATGGTTTCACTACTTTGCGCGACCTAGGCACCGTCGATCCGGAATGGCCGACTGTTGATCTTCGCAACGCCATCAATGCAGGGCAGGTAGAAGGACCTCGGCTCGTGGTAGCTGCGCATATTCTGAGTGCGGGCGCAGGCCATGGCGACCTACGCGGCTTTTACAATCCCCGTTGGAATCTAAAGATGTCGGCCATCGCCGACGACGTGGGAAGCATTAGAGCCCTAGTACGACGTGAACACACCTTCGGCAGTGACTGGATCAAAACCACAAACACGGGCGGCTATTTCAGCAGGGGAAACGATCCAGCTCGTGTGACCTGGTTCGATGACGAAATGAAAGCCCTAGCGACTACGGCTCACCAACTCGGAATGCCCGTAGCGGTGCACACCGGCGCTCCCAAAGGCTGTAAGCAGGCGATTCTTTTTGGCGCACGCAGCCTTGAGCATGCTTACCTGATCGATGCCGAGGGCATCAAAATGGCAGAACGAGCAGGATCCTACATCGTTCCCACAATGCAAATGACTCAAGAAGACCTTCATCAGTTGCAAGCTGGCACGCTACCGTGCCAGGCCGTGTGGAAATTTCGCCGTGACAACGAACAAATTATTGGGTCCCAGAAGCTGCTTGCCGGAAGCAAAGTAAAGATCGCCTACGGAAAGGATTGGGGGATGTTTCCGTTCAATCATGGCATTCGCGAATTCCAGGCTATGGTTGAAGCTGGACTGAGTCCAGCTCGAGCCCTGAAGGCTGGTACGAGCGTGGCCGCTGAGCTGCTCAGCCGAGCGGAATTGGGCGTGCTCGCTCCCGGTAAGCTCGCTGACATCGGTGCAATGTCGGGCGACCCGATCGTGAACATTGCCGCAACGGAGCAAGTGGACGTCGTGCTGACGGACGGAATGGTGTTTCGCGACGACAGGAGGAGAAGTGAAACTCCGACTCAAGCGCGGAATGAACGAAAGGCTGCATAAAAGCACGTTCATTCAGCAAGCCTGCAGGATTCTCCTGATAAATTCGGGCACGGGATTAAATCCACGAAGCTGGACCGATGATACTTGGAAACGCGAACGGCATTAATCTGAATAATGACAGCCCTTACCAGATTAGCAGGGTCGGCGGCCTTGGTGTAATCATGGCAACACGGATCGTTCAAAACCGCCCTTTCCGGAAGTGGAGCGATTTGGAGAAGGTCGAGGGCTTTGACAAAGCACTGATAAATGATCTGCGCGGATCGGGAGCAATCCTTGGTCGACCGCGTAAGCCTAAGGCAGATGCGCTCCCGCGCTCCGATGCTCGGCCTCCTACGACTCGACGGCTACGCACGAAGGAACTTCGTAAGCCGAAGAGGAGAACGTCACGGCGGCTCGCTACAAACATCTTTTCCGGCGAGGGCGATAGGCGCTAGCGGCTGATTTCACACGTGATGCGAGTGTTCCTGGGTAAGCTACCGAACTGAGTGTTGGGGTGTTGAACGAACCCGCACGGCCGTTTGATCAGCCGGAAACTGCAATCCTCGCCCGCTCGCGGGCAGACCGCTGATCTCATCGAAGCGCCCGAGACTGCCGGTTCTCGGGTCTTAGCCATGAATCACGCGGGCCCGTCCAAAAAACAAGGTAGTTCAATTCTCGCCTAACCTAGGGAATGACATGTTGGGCTGCGGTTTTGGGTCACCGGGCCCTGACGGTCCGCCATCTAACAGACCACGCCCGATCAGGGAGGAACCATTATGAGTCAAATTAACTGGCGCGAGGATCTGAATTCCGCTCTCACACTCGCTCAGCGCGAACACAAGAACATTTTGTTGGATTTTCATAATCCGCTTTGAATCGGCTGTCAACAGATGGATGCGGTTTCGTATCCAAACCCAAAAGTGATTGAATTTGTTGAAAATAATCTGATCGCGGTGAAAGTGCTCATCGACTCGCAGCCGCTGCCGAAGAAATTTCGCGTGCAGTGGACGCCTACGCTGGTGCTATTAGACGCTGAAGGCGAGGAGCACAACCGCACGGTCGGATTTCTTCCGCCGGAAGAGTTGTTGCCGTCGCTCCTGCTAGGGATTGGAAAATCGCATTTCGACCACGATGAGTTTGACAAAGCCGAGAATACCTTCCAGCGCCTTTTGGTGGAGTATCCGAAGAGCGATTCCAGTGCGGAAGCAGCGTACTATCTCGGCGTTAGTCGCTACAAGCGCACCCATAGTGCGGAAGAACTGAAGAAGACGATTCAGCATCTGAAGCGGGACTTCCCCCAAAGTGAATGGGCGAAGCGGGCATCGGTGTACCAGATGCTTTGAACATAATCCCGCGGGAGGCCTCGTTCGACGTTAGTACCTTTTGGAGCGCGATCACATCAGCCCACAAGGGTCCATCTCGTTTGTTAGATGAGACTGGTTCTTCTCATCTTCAGGGATTGCTCGATTCCTGGCGCCGTCCATACCAGTTCATTACATGTCATGTGGGGGTGATGGATTTGCTTGTCTTTCGCCCGTGATCCGCACTATCGTCGATATAACATCCGAGCACGCAGAACGTGCCCTTTCTCTTTCCTGGAAGAAACGGGTGCAACTCAGCGAAAGAGCCACAGGATTGACTTTTGGCGCACACCACTGCTATATCCTGCTTTTGAGGATTCAGTAGCGTGCCCCAAAAGCCATCTCGTTCCTGCGATTGGATGGATTCGCCATTTGAGGAAGTTCTTGTCGCGCCGTGGCACGTTCTGGCCTTTGCGCCTCTTCCGCCCGAAGGTGAAGAACATGAGCGCCTCGTCAGAGATGTCGGGGCACACCCCCCGCCAGCCTCAACGATGGGCGTGATGTCGTCCGGAGTAGTTTGGGACAAGATCTCGGCGCTTTCGGGCTTCGTCCATCCACAACTCCCGCAGAGCAGATCATCTGGAACTAACCTTCTCTCAAACTATCTTGCCCGCATTCGAGCGTTGGACTGGTCAAGTGACCACTGTGCCCGCTCCGCGATGAAAGTCACAAACGGCTGAATATTCGCATCGATACTGGCACGATCGAGCGCTGCCAGATACGCGTCGCGATCCTCCACGCGAATGACTGTCCATGGATATCCGCCGGACGCCAGCATCGCATTCATCAGAAAGCGGGCCATACGGCCGTTGCCATCCGGGTAGGGATGAATGTAGCCAAATAGCCAGTGGCCGAGGACTGCGCGAACGCCTGGATCGGTCTCCTTTTCGAGCAGATCGAACAGAGCCGGCATTGCGTCGCGTACCGCTTCCCACCGCGGCGGTACGTATCGGGAGGTCCGTAGGTATACGGCGTCATTGCGATAGCCGGCGAGCGCCTTCGCTGCAATCAGGCCAGTGGCTACGCAGGGCTGAAACAATTCGCCGTACCAGTCCTTATGCGCTGCACGGACGATCGTGCCAGGATTTGCACCGGCGATAATTTCTGCAACTGATGCCTTGACGAGCTGAAAAGCCTGCCAGTAACCACGGGCCGCCAGGGCGTCGCGGTTCTTGCGGTCGTCATCATGGTGGTCGGGGTCCCAGTCGCCGCGCTGCACGCGCTCGATCAATGGCGGCGTGACGCTATAACCCTCTATTGAGAGCGAGTGATATGCGTCGCTTTTGTAGATATCGTCGACGAATCCGAGATATTCTCTTTTATCTTTCGGGAGACCCGGCGCCTTCGGAAAATTCTCAATGACTATTCCGCGCATCGCTTCCCACATCGCCTGCATGCGCCCCACAATTGGCGACACCGCGACTGGCAATGTTCCGAATATCTGCTGAGGCGCAAACGGATCGGACTCGCGAACGTCATAGCTCCCCCTCTTCATTGCCTTAACGATTTCATCGGCCATTTCCGGCCTGCCGATACGGCGAAGAGCACCGGCGATCTGACCGGCTTTCACAGTGCGGCCGCCATCGAGAAGATGGCGCAGAACGTCGGCTGCATCGCCGAGGCCTGAGAGCGCCACCTGCGTTTCGAGCGGGTTCCGCGTGAAGAAAGCTTCCGGCACTTTCACCAGAGCCGCCGCGGGCGCGAACAGGTGTAGCCCATTCCTCACGACGACATCGGCGGCACCCGGCATATCGGCCTGCTTGAGGTCATAGAGGGAGGTGCCGAAGAGCAGCTCCGTCGTGTGATTGGTGCCGCTCGGGCTGTACACGACGACCTGCGTCGGGATGACCGTGTTTTCGGCGTGCAGGAGCAGTGACTGCTCCGGCGACAAATGCCATTCATTTCCGAAACGATCGTTGCAATACCGCGTACAGAATTCCCAGAATGAGGCGTACCAGGGGGTGCTGTCGCCGGCACGGACGCTCGGACTGGAGGAGATCAGCCAGCCCTTCATGACTTCCTGGAGAAAACCATTCTGGACCAGCCGCTCACGGTTTGTGCGGCTTAGGTCATCAGACTTGAAGACCCGCCGGCCGCCCTTCTGAAGGTCGTGCAGGACGCCTAGGGATTCAGCGAGTTTTTCGTTCGGAGTAGGCATAATAAGGAGGTTTTATTTCGGACCAATACAAGCATTTTATGTCGTATTAATACAAGCATATAATGCCGTGTCATTACAAGCACATTACGCTGCATATATACAAGCTTATTATGCTGTTCCGATTCAAGCATATTATGCTATCTAGTTGAAATGGCGGCCAAATATTGGCCTTTATCGCCGCCCCTTCAGGACGTTCTTCAATCGCCCAAATCATTATTCGGCAGCCCTACAATTACGGCCAAAATCATCAACATAGCCGCCACGACGACGATCAGCGCTGCTGTACATGCCGCTCAACCGGGGACCAGAAATATGGGCTCGCGAGAATACCAATTGACATTTGGCTGACATCCACTACCATATGGTTGTGGATCGGCTCGGTACAACATTTGCGGCTTTGTCTGATCCAACCCGGCGGGCGATGATCGAGCGGCTCTCCCGTGGGCCTGCCTCTGTGCACGGCCTGACGGAACCGTTTGCACTCTCGCAGCAGATGATTTCAAAACATATTGCCTACCTGGTGCGGGCGCGGATGGTGATCAAGACGAAGCGTGGACGAGAGAGTATCTGCACCCTTAGGCCAGAGGCTATAAAGACAGTCAGCGACTGGGCAATTAGCTATCGCCAATTCTGGGAAGAGAGTTTCGACAAGCTGGATGTGGTTGTGAATCAAATGAAAAAAGCGGAGATCGGAGATGACAAAAAGCACGGTGAATGAGACGGAGCGGATGGTTGTCACCAGAGTTTTTGATGCCCCGCGCGAATTGGTTTGGAAGGCGTGGACAGACCCGAAATATGTGATGCAGTGGTGGGGGCCGAAGGGCTTTACTGCGCCCGTTTGCCAAATGGATTTTCGCGTTGGGGGGAAATTTCTCTGCTGCATGAAGGCACCGGATGGGCAGGAGTTCTGGAATGCGGTTGAATACCACGAAATTGTTCCGCACGAGAAGATCGTTTCCTTGATGTACTTTTCGGACTCGAAGGGAAACAAGATTGATCCTGCGCAGCTAGGAATAGAACATGAGGCCATAGAGGGTGCGTACGACGTGACCATCTTTGAGGATCTAGGAAACGGCAAGACGAAACTCACCTTCATTGGAAATGAACCCATGGAGAGCGCGAAAAATAGCGGTCAATTAGAGGGCTGGGACCAGATACTCGATAAACTTGCTGCAGTCGTTGCGGGGCTGAATGCAGGCGAAATAAGAAGCTGAAGCTTTGATGATCGTCACGCGCGAGCAACTGAGCGGAAAACAAAGGTAGGCTATCTCGGAGACCCCGGCTAAGTCGTCTTTGAATGCGCCCTGCAGCGTTCCTTGGCTTTCTCCCGTGCCTCTTTCCCGTTGTCAGCTCGGGCTTGTTCCTTGACCAGGTGCCGGTCTAAAGGGGAGTGTATCGTCCGGGTTGCCCGCCTACATGTTCCATCCGGAGGAGCATGCGGGCGACCGCTTCAGAGTATTTGTCAACCAGCACGTTTTCCACGGGATCGAAGCGCTGCTACCACTGGCAGTGCTATGGATTAACTTGCCGGGAGTGTGGGGCATCGGCCTGTTCTCAATTTACGCGGCCGGTTTTCTGGGTATTGGCTGGGGTTTAAGCATTGTTTATCTCGTGCTAGTGAATGCCGTGGCCCACATTGTGGCCGCCATTCTGTGGCGGAAATGCAATCCCGGACTCTGGACGGCGGTTATCTTGTTCGTGCCTCTCGGTACCCTGGCCCTGCTCCGTATCGCAAAAGTACCAAGGCGTGGAGCGGATTCACCACGCCGCTGGAATCGCGGTTGCGATTGGGATTCATGCTGCCATCGTGATCTACACGCGCGGCAAGGCAGCGAAGATCCTGAAGGAGCGAGTGCCTGACTAGACGACCGCCACCAGACTGTGAGCGTGTTTCCACCGTCAGCGCATGGTGAAAGATCTTAGCGGGGGACTTCAACACTCGAGGGCTCCACCGACCGGTACATGCAAGACCAGTCTCGGCGTTTGCACCCCAGCCAGGCTACTGGAAGCCTGGAGATCAACTACGACAATCGGATCATCAATGGAATGTTGTCAGAACGGCTTAACTCAGAGAGAACAACGAAGCGAACGGAGCAACACGATGAGCTTTCGAACCATCGCAACGGTCGCGCTTATTTCCGTAAGCATCTGCGAAGCCGCACGGAGTCAGTCATGTAAGGAGACAATTACGGCTCCAAGGAGTGGCCAAATGAAAGAGCATGAACCGGTTCACGCGGTCAGACAATCTCAGCCGGAACCGCGTACGCGTACCCCATGCTAAAGCAAAGATTACTGTTGAGAGTTCTGAAGCCAAGCCTTACGACCAAACCGCGGGCCGGCATTGATTGAGATAGGTTTGAACGAACATCCGCAAGATGAGGGTGGGGATTGTGTGTTCGATGCAGTACATCAAATGGGCATCAGTTATACACTTGATAGGAGCTTACACTTCAACGTAACTCACTGTGGATCTCCATTGACTAAGCGGGCGGAGTTTCCTCTATGGCGCCTAGGTCAGATTCAGACTTTGTTACGACTTTGGAACACGGGAACGTGGCAACACGTTAAGCGGGCGCATTAATTAGTTCGCTTGCCTCGGATAATTTAGCGTCTGCTACTGGGATAGAAGTAAGTTCTTGTCCGGCAGACTTTTCATCACAACACGCTTTTTAGGTAGGTAACTGTCTAATGCCAGTTGGCATTTAAGGCACTAAACAATTTTCTATTAATAACAAAAGCAGATCTACAGTGGTATCGTTCTGCTCAGAGGCTAATTTTCACCTTTTTTGACTGTGGGAATTTGGTCTTTTTTACGCGCATTTCAGGAGTCGTACATGCTTTCAATTTGTGCAAGGGTGTTAATCAATATAGTGATGACATGCGGAAGCGCAAGTCTAGCGTTAGCACAGACTTGCAGCGTAAATGCGCCACCGTGCCTGGACCAGCCCACGGACGACAAAGTAGAAGTTACGGGCCATCTGCCTAAAGCCGCCTCAAATTCTTCGTTGCAAATTAAGGTTAATGACACGACTCTTGCGATTTCCAGCAAGATTACAGTCGATGGGGCGTTTAGTTTTACCTTGCCCCATTTTCTAAGTCAGTTCGATAAGGTTAGTGTCCAGATTTCGCCACCAGGGGGGTCAACGAGAATGATTGGTCCTGTCTCAGTTTTAGCTGGCTCGACGTCCGGAAATACATGCGATAAGCCGGCCAGGCCTTGCTTGACTCAACCGAAGGAAGGCGACACTAAGGTCACCGGCAGCCTCTCTCCGACCCCTCCCGATGGCAGTATTGTCAAAATAATCATAAATGGCACAAAACTTGAAAACATGTCAGGTCAGCTTGAGAAAGAAAAGTTTACGTTCAGTAATCTTCATCCGCTGAGCCAATACGACGCAGTTGAGGTAATTCGGTCGGCTCCGCCTCCTCCTGGCAACGAATCCCAGCCCACAACGGGAAAGGTTATCGTCAAGGCTGCCGACGTAACTACAAATCTCAAGTTGACGATTCCCACCTCTTCGCTTGCTCTAGATTTCGGGCATCAGGCAATGGGGTCAACAGGTACTTCCAAACAGGTCACGATCACAAACTCGACCGACAATGATGTTGACATCGAAGATTGTTCCAAAACGGTGACCTCAGCGAACTACAGGATCACGTCTAATTCATGCGCCGGAACAATAGCAAAAAAAGGTTCTTGTTCATTTAACGTGGCTTTCGCGCCAACACGCGTTTCTCGCGCCGGAGCTGCTGAACAGGATTTCCTCGTTATCGTTCCGAAGGCCGCCAGGCAAAAATACGAAGAAATCGTGAAGGAACTCAACGACTCCAGGCAAGCGCAAGACAAGCTGCTCCTGGATATCGAAGAATCCAATCGCACCGCCAAAAAAACGCCTAAGACCGGAGGGACTGGCTCTGTCCTTGATAAGTTGACGGCCAATCTTGCGGAAGAACAAAAACAAAGAGGTGCCGCCATTCTGGATCTGGAGCAGCAATTTCAGGTTGTCTCGTTGAGTGGTACTCCTGACCATTGGAAGTATCCTCTCACCCGCGCCGTAGTCGGCATAGACTTATCAGCTGCAAGCTCGCTATCTATCAAGCAAGATTTCTTCGTTGATTTTGATCTCCTTGCCCCGATTAGTTTGCCGCATTTGCTGCCCAAGAACGAAGATCCGGTAGAGAACAGACTATGGCTATGGTTCAATCCACGGATTACGAGCCTGCCACAAGCTGCAAATTTCAGCGCGTTGTCTACAATTGACGCCACAGGTTCGTTCCTAACTCCCGAAACGAGCAAGGGCACGGCTGGAGACATTCAGGGTTTAGACGTTAATGGCGGCTTCGAAATCGCACTTGTTAAGCCGAGGGATGGCATCCCATGGTGGTCTGAATATACAAACACGCAAGCAAGGCTTTCTCCGTCTTTGCTGGCGGGAGTGGGAATGAGTACCCCCTTTTCCACTGACAAAACAGATGTAGTCTCGCAGGTCAACCAGAGCATTTGTGATGCATTTAGCATCAATGGACCATCGCCTTCGGTTTCCACAATTACTAGGAGTAGCAACCAAGGTCTATATTGCCTTCCGGGCGCAAGTCCATCGACATCTCCCGCCATAGTGGCACCCGATGGCACCACTAGGGCGTTTATAAATTTCTTCACTCCCGAGCGGTCACGGTTCTTCCGCAAGTTTTATGCAGGCATACGCCTGAAAACCTATTTTTTCAATCCAAGTCTCAAATCCGAGTGTAATCCTCCGGTAAAACGTGGCGAGAGCCGAGGTGACTGTGATGCCTTATACGACATTTTCCCCGGGACCATAGATCTTACAGTCGGGAAAGATGAGGCCGTCTCTGCTGGCAAATTGAGCACCTGGCTGTTTCGTCTAGATGCGAATTACCCCCTTCCTTTTTACCCAGGAGTTCACCTGTTTGCATCGATGTACACTGGCTTGCAGGGCAATAAGCCAACCCAACCCTTTAACTCGTACACAATCAACACGCCGACGACTGGCACAAACAACGACTCGAACACCTTCAGGTTCGGTGTGCAACCATTGAATCGCGACTACTTCAGAGTGGGTATCGGAGTAGATCTTGTCCAGGTTTTCAAGAAGCCTTCGAGCGGAGGGCAACCCACATCAACAACAACAACCGCCGCCTCAGGTTCGTCCCAAGGCTCGACTCCCTGATTCGTTGTGAAACGCCCTAGCACGTCATTTCTCCGGACAAAACCGGTACTGGACTACGGCGTGAGTAGGACGAGGAAATCTCGGCCGCCTATTGGGACTTGCCGACCCTCGCTGGCGCTGGGGCGTTACGGTCTACGGTCAATGACATGTTGACCTTCGTTGCCGCCAATCTTGGATACATGAAATCACCGCTTGCGCCCGCTATGGCTGCAATGATCGCTGTCCGTCGTTCGACTGGCGCTCCGGGTTAGGTCTCGGATGGCACATCCTGACCCGCGACGGACACGAGATTGTATGGCACAACGGCGGCACGGGTGGTTTTAGGTCGTCCATAGCTTTGGACGAAAGACCCCCACGGGAATAGTCGTGCTTGCAAACGCTGAAACTCCAGCCGGGTTCGATGACATCGGACAACGTCATCTCAATGTCAGCTCTCCCTTGTGGCAGCCTCCGAAAGAGCACAAGGAGGCTGCTGATCCCAAGATTTTCGACGGCTACCTTGGACAGTACCAACTTGCCCCCAACTTCGTACTAACCATCCCTCGCGATGGAGGTCAGTTATTCGTGCAGGCGACCGGACAACCCAAGCTGGAAATTTTCCCAGAGAGCGAGCACGACTACTTTCTCAAGGTGGTGGATGCGCAGATCACATTCGAAACCGACAGCCAAGGTAAAGCGACTGGACTGATCCTGCACCAGAACGGCATGAACCAGCCAGCCAGAAGGATTCAATAAGTCTCTGACGCTCGCGACCAGCGAGAAACCAGTAATAGGAGCATCAGGCTTAGCGCGTATCTCGGTGCTCGGCCGCTGCACCTCATTTTCACTTGAACGAGACCCAGTTTACCTCCGTTTGGCATTTCCTCTCACGAGGCTAGCCGCTAGCTGCCTTCGAACTGTTACCATTTATGTCGTTCGTTGCGTATGCCGGAATTGAGGCACAATCGCACGAAACTGTTGAAAAGGGGTAATGCCGTCACGAGACTAGGGGTTATGCCGTGTTGAAACCAGACGTCAATCGCCGAGAATTTCTGAAAATCACTGCCGGAGCCGGCGCTGCCTTGGCTATGCCTGCTTCCGGGCAAGCGGCTACCTCGTCCAAAACGATCGGTATCCAAGCCGGCGCAGTTTCGTTTGTGGATGAAGGTACTGAGCGGGTGCTTGATGTGCTTCAGGAACGCGCTCTTGTGAATACCATCTTTCTTGCCGTATTCACCTACGGGCGAGGTATTGCCGGCAGACAGATTCCGGGCCAGCCGCTGCCCGATCACGGCA
>Ga0157378_10001602_pt1 | contig 20452 bp, 16 predicted proteins | sample M65metaG_FD_115309 | JGI IMG/M metagenome (GOLD analysis project Ga0157378, IMG submission 115309) | Miscanthus rhizosphere microbial communities from Kellogg Biological Station, Michigan, USA - M6-5 metaG | ecosystem: Host-associated > Plants > Roots > Rhizosphere > Soil | place: USA: Michigan...
TATAAAGACCTGGTAGCTTTTTTTGCAGAGCAGAAAAAAATCAGTTCCAAAGAATTGAAAGAAATTATTGACCTGATTGAAAAGAAAAAATAGTTCCGTAATAGTTAAACTAATGCTATGCTGCAGTATTTGCTGAAATTCTCTATTAGCCTGGCGGTTTTATTTGTTTTTTATACGGCTGTTTTACGGCCGCTTACCTTTTATACCTGGAACCGGTTTTATTTATTGTGCTATTCATTGTGTTCTTTTATTATCCCCTTTATCGATATAACGCCGTGGGTAGTAAAAAAGGGTGTAGACAACAGTTCGTTCGTAAGTGTGATTCCAACATTAGGAAATTATGCTGTTTATGCGAATGGCAATACACGGTTAATGCCCGCCGTGCATCGGGTGACGGCCAACCAATGGCTGCTGATATTATTTTGCACCGGCGTGCTGGTGATGCTATTCCGTTTTGTGATGCAATATCGTTCGTTGCGCCGCATTCGCCGCCAATCCGTTTTATTAAATCAGAACGATGATGTGCAATTGTTTCAGACTGCAGCGCGGGTAAGTCCTTTTTCGTTTGGCAATGCTATTTATTTTAACAACAGCCTGCACAGCGCAGAAGAACTGCATAAAATTATTCAGCACGAGTTCGTTCACGTAAAACAAAAGCACTCTGTTGACATGCTGGTGGGGGAGCTGCTCTGCATTGTTAACTGGTTTAACCCTTTTGCCTGGCTAATCCGCCGTGCCATCCGTCAGAACCTCGAATTCATTGCCGATAATGCTGTCATTGAAAACGGGCTTGATAAAAAAGAATACCAGTACCTGCTGCTGAAGGTGATCGGCATACCGCAGTATAGCATTGGTAATCATTTTAATTTTTCCAATCTTAAAAAACGAATTACGATGATGAATAAGATAAAAAGCGCGAAACTGCATTTAACAAAATTCCTTTTTGTGTTGCCGTTGCTGGCTGTATTGCTACTGGCGTTTCGCAGGCAGATACATAATGAACCAGCAGATAGAACAGTAAGTATTGCCGGAATGGTAGTGGATATGGCTACCATGCAGCCAATTGCCGATGCTGCTGTTTTTTGCAGCGAAAAAAACGCCACTGCCGTTACTGATAAAAATGGATATTATTTTCTGCAATTAATATACGAAAACAAACCCCTTCAATTTACATTGCAGGTTACGAAAAAAGGCTATAGCCCACTGGTGCAGACCGAGAACTGGGGTAATTTTTATGAAGAGGACGTGCGCAAACTGTATAGCAACTCAATTGAATTGTTTGGATTGGGCAAAGCCTCACAGCATAGAAACGGGTTCTCTTTTCTTGCAAATAATGTGGCCGCGAAACCTGGTTTGAATTATGATGCTGTTTTGTTGAAACTGAATGAATTTAAAAAAAGTAAAGAAAACAGCAAGGCATTATGGAGTGATACGGTGCCCGGCCCACCTCCGCCTCCGCCACCAACATTTTCAGGTCCGCCAGCGAACATAAATAAGAAAGGCTATATTATCAGCACAGCGGATAACAATGGCGAATGCATTGTATTGGTAAAAGATAAAAGCAATAAAATTGTAAAAGCTGTTACACTGACGGAATGGAATAACAGTAAAAATGAAAATGAAAGCCAATATGGAAAGCTGCCGGTGCGACCGGTTGTGCCTCCTGTTCCAGCCGGCCCGGCTTCACCACCCTTAAAAATAAATGCCGATATTAAACCGGTGCCGGCAACACCGGCTGACAACAGCCCCAAACCAGTAGCACCGGTTTCGCCAACCAAGCTGCAGGCGGCCATTGGACTTTCCACCGGGCCACTGATAGTGGTAGACGGAAAAGAGCAACCGGAAGGCTTCGACATAAACAGCATTCCGCCTGAAGCCATCAGTGTTATCAATGTTTTAAAAGACAAATCGGCCATTGAAAAATATGGTGCGAAAGGAAATAATGGGGTGATTGAATTAACGACTTCGGCATCCAGCGGCGCTACAACAGCACTGCGACACGATAATGGCGTGGTTGCCGTAACAGGTTACAGGATTGGAACCGCAGCTTCGGGAAACAGAAAAACCGTTGAAAATTCGGATACAACCCTACATCGGCGCAAACTGGAGCTGCCGGCCAACGTGCTGATTAAACTCGATGGAAAAGAAATTTCAGCCAGTGAAGCTGACTACGTGATACCGGCGGATATCGACAACGTTCACGTCCTGCAGGCCGCAGCCGCAAAACTTATATATGGTGACAAAGCGAAAAACGGGGCCATTGAGATAACAACAAAAAAATTCCGCGCCGAAAAAAAGTATGATGTACAATATAAAGCTGACGCGTCTGTACGTATGCATTTTGATCAGTTTACTGTAAATGGATCAATAACCAGCGCAGGAAACGAAAGTATTATTGACGGTGCTTTTTCTTTTGAAACTAAAACTGAAGGGCCATTGCTGATCTTTGACGGACATGAGTTACCGGGAATAACTAGCTTTTCACGCGAAAGTGGCAGGTATATAATGCGTATACTCAATGCAAATGACGGCATTGCAAAATATGGTGAAAAAGGAAAACATGGTGTGATTGAAATAACGACGAATAAATCTGCGCAATTACAGAAAAGGATACTGTCTCTAAATGAAAAGGAAGGCATTGCAAAATATGGCCCGGTTGCAAAAAATGGTGCTTGAGATCAACAAATCGTGCGATGGGGGTTGGTAACATTTTACTTCTGACTTTTGAAATTTACTGCATATTTACTTTTACATTGATTATTTTGCAATGGTTACCAACCATCGTACATGGCTTCAGCAGTTCCGGTTCTCAGGCGAGAAATTACTTTATTACAGGCTACGAGTATCAACATGATTGATATGGTGGGTATCGGTCCATTCGTGGTAATGCCATTGGTCATCAGCATGATGGGCAGTCATCTTTTTTTATGGGCATGGATATTCGGAGCCGTTATTGCATTTACAGATGGGATGATCTGGAGTGAACTGGGTACCAAATTTCCGCTGGCGGGTGGCAGTTATAATTTTTTGAAAGAAGCATACGGGCGCAAATGGGGGGCGCTCATGTCTTTTCTTTTTGTTTGGCAAACCTGCCTGCAGGCGCCGCTGGTAGTAGCTTCCGGCGCCATCGGGTTTGCCGGTTATTTCGGTTACCTGGTGCCGCTTTCTCCGCTCGAAAGTAAAATGGTATCGGGTACGGTAGTAGTGTTGATCACTTTTCTACTGTACCGAAATATCAAAACAGTTGGTAAAATATCCGTGCTCTTATGGGCTGGCGTTATCATTACTATCCTATGGATTATTATCAGTGGATTTTCCCACCGGCAGGTAAATTATTCCCTGCTTCCTTCGGGCAGTGATCCGCCCATGTTCAGTATGGCATTTGCATTGCTGCTGGGACAGGCATCGGTGAAAACCATTTACAGTTATCTCGGGTATTATAATGTCTGCCACCTGGGTGGTGAAATCCGCAATCCTGAAAAAAATATTCCACGGAGTATTTTTATTTCTATTTTTTGCATTGCCGTATTATACCTGCTCATGAACATAAGCATCGTTGGTGTAATACCCTGGCAACAGGCTATGAACAGTAAATTTATCGTGAGCGAGTTCATGGAAAAAATTTATGGCACCCGGGCCGCCAATATAGCTACAATATTGATTCTGTGGATTGCTTTTGCCTCCTTGTTTGCCGTTGTGTTGGGCTATAGCCGCGTGCCTTTTGCCGCGGCTGCCGATGGACGGTTTTTTCCTTTTTTTGCAAAACTGCATCCTACCAAAGATTTTCCTTATTACTCACTTTTATTCCTGGGAAGCACCGGATTTGTTTTCAGTTTATTGTTCAGGCTGGGTGATGCCATCAGTGCTATCCTGGCCATGCGTATTCTTGTGCAGTTTATTGCACAGGCTGCCGGCGTTGTTTTATTGCGCAGGCAAAGAGAGCCCGCAGGGCCCTATTTTAAAATGTGGTTGTACCCTTTGCCGGTGATTTTGTCGATCTGGATTTGGCTTTTTGTACTGTTTTCCACCGGTTGGTTCTCGGTTATCGGCCTCGGTTTATCGCTTGTTGGGGTGATAGTCTTTTGGTTTACGAAAGCTCTGTGGAAAAAAGATGATGCATTGGAAATGAATGATTTCCTGGCTGGTTTTCCATCAGAGACAGATAAGGAGCTATAGCAACTTAGTAAGCATCCGCATCTACTTCATTTCAACAACCAGATATTCGTTTGTATATTTGCGATTCGCTAAAAAAGCAAGTATGAGCCGGAAAGGAAAAGTATTGGTGGCCATGAGTGGAGGTATCGACAGTACCATCACGGCATTAATGCTGCACGATGAGGGATATGAAGTAGTAGGCATTACGATGAAGACCTGGGATTATGCCAGCAGTGGAACCAGCAAAAAAGAAACCGGCTGCTGTAATCTCGATAGCTTTAACGATGCCCGTATGGCTGCAGTGCAGCACGGCTTCCCCCATTTTATATTGGACATCCGCGACGAATTCGGCGATTTTGTAATAGAGAATTTTGTAGACGAATACATCGCCGGCCGTACACCCAACCCATGCGTAATGTGTAATACCCATATAAAATGGCGCGCTTTACTAAAAAGAGCCGATGCTATGGGTTGCGATTTTATTGCTACCGGGCACTATGCGAAAATTCACCAGCATGATAACGGACGTTATTTTGTAAGCAAGGCGGTGGATGACCTGAAAGATCAGAGTTATGTTTTATGGGGTTTGCAACAGGATTTGCTGAGCCGGACTTTATTGCCATTGGGGCCTTACCGGAAAACAGAAATCAGGCAGATGGCGCTCGACTATGGCTACCCGGAACTGGCAAAAAAAAGTGAGAGTTACGAGATTTGTTTTGTACCGGATAACGATTACCGGGGGTTTTTAAAAAATAAAGTAGCCGGCCTGGAAGAAAGGGTAGCCGGTGGAAATTTTATAGACAAGACCGGGAAGATACTTGGGCAACACAAGGGTTATCCCTTCTATACCATCGGGCAGCGCAAAGGCCTTGAAATTGCTTTTGGCCACCCGGTATACGTAACGGGAATCGATCCGGATAACAATACAGTAGTTTTAGGAGAAGAAGATGATTTGAACCGCCAGGAAATGACGGTGACCAAACTCAATTGGGGCAAGTATGACGGTATTTCAGATGGCATGGAAGCCGTTACCAAAATACGCTACAAAGACAAAGGCACGCTGTCAAATCTCTTCAACGCTTCTGACGGCGTGGAGGTAAGATTTTATGAAGATGCCAAAGGCGTGGCGCCCGGGCAAAGCGCTGTTTTTTATGAAGGCGATGATGTAATTGGGGGCGGAATCATTATGCGGAACAACCTGAAATAAATACAGGGCGCTCTTATTATTACCTGTTCAGGAATAGACACTTAGAGTACAATAATCTTGTCTTTTATACGTTTGCAAACCGGGAAACTATGTCGTCCCGGTTTTTTAATGCATCGATGCACCTGGTTTGATTGTCTGTTTGCTGGTACCTCTAAAACTGACTGATATTGTATGAAAAATAAAGTTTATGGAATTCTATTAATTGGTTTTTGCAGCCTGCTCCTTGTGCGTTGTAACAAAACCGAAACCCTTGGAACAGCCTCCATTCCCGACTATACCAACTTGGCCGTTGGCAAGTTTGTTATTTATAAACTCGATTCCACGGTTACCTTACCTTTTGGCCTTGGCTTCACGGTAAATTCTTATTTGGTAAAAGACAGTGTTGACGCTATCGTTACAGATAACCTTAACAGACCCGGTTACCATATCGTGCGCTACACCTGGGATTCGGTTGGGCACCAGTGGAATAACAGCAATACATTTTATGCCGTTCAAACCGGCAAAACCTTTGAATATACGGAGAACAACCTGCGGCAAACCCGGCTGGTAAGTCCTATTGCTAACAATGTAAGCTGGCAGGGAAACTCATTCATGGGTTCATCGCCCTTTAATTTTGTTTCCAATGATGATAATTATCTCGACTGGACCTTTGCTTACAGCAATGTAGGGCGTCCGTTCAAAGTGGGCAATCTTAATTTTGATACCACTATCACCGTGGTGCAGTATGATTCCAGCAATAACAAGCCTTTCTACCCCAACAGCATCAGTAATTACAGTAGGTCGTATGAGGTATACGCAAAAGGCGTTGGAAAAATTTTCCAGGATTTATTTTCCTGGGAATACCAGACGAGTTACCTCACCAAAAATTGTCTGTTGATACATTGTGCCAGTAATAAATGCGACACCACAAAAATTATCTGCCAGAGCGATGGTGTGACCGGTAACAACTGCGATTCAATTGCAAATGCTCAGGTGAGCCAGGGTGTGCGTATTGTCTGTGATACCATACCCGGCAATTTCACATACAACGGGTATGGCGTAAAGCTATCTATCATCAGCCACAATTAAAATATCTTATTCTATTGAAACGAACTGTTGTATGAAGAAATTTCTCCTGTTGATTGTTTTGAGCGAAATGCTTTTTTCGCTGGCGGCAAATGCACAGTATACCCGTTATGTTGTGCGTTTAAAAGATAAAAACGGAACCGGCTTTAGCCTGAATAACCCGTCTGCTTATCTTTCCGCAAAAGCAATTGCCAGGCGTACAAAATACAATATTACCATTGATTCAACAGATTTGCCTGTAACGGGCGCATACCTTGACAGTATTAAGGCAGTTCCTAATACAACCGTGCTGAACGTGTCGAAATGGTTGAACCAGGTATGTATTAAGATCTCCGATCCTGCTGCGCTCACAAAAATAAACGCATTTCCTTTTGTAAAAAGTTCCGGTCCGGTGGCTGTAAGAATGATTCAGCCATCGGCTGCGGTGCCTTCTAAATTTGAAACAGTTGATCCGTTTTCGCCGCCGCTTAAGCTCACCGGTACAACACGCACATTTAATATTGCAGATATACAGGATTTTTATAATTATGGCAATAACAGCGGACAAATACATATACATACTGGGGAATACCTTCATAACCTTGGATTTCACGGGGAAGGTATAACAATTGCCATGCTGGATGCGGGTTTTTACAATTACAAGGCTAACCCGGCTTTTGACAGCATACGGTTGCAAAACCAGGTATTGGGTGAGAAGGATTATGTGACCAATGATCAAAGTGTAAATGAGGATCATTATCACGGTGCTTTGTGTTTGTCCACCATCGCCGCCAACGAGCCGGGTATAATGGTGGGAACTGCACCAAAAGCAAAATTCTGGTTATTGCGTACAGAAGACGCCGCAACGGAATATCCGGTTGAAGAAGCCAATTGGGTGGCAGCGGCCGAATTTGCCGATAGTGCAGGCACGGATATGATCAGTTCGTCACTGGGCTATTCCGATTTTGACGATGCTTCTTTCAGTCATAGCTATGCCCAGCGAGATGGAAAAACTGCTATGATTAGCATCGGTGCAAACCTGGCAGTAAAAAAAGGTATACTCGTAACCATCAGCGCAGGCAATTCAGGTACCAGCACCGGTGACGCAAAATATGTTATGTGCCCCGGTGATGCAGATAGTGTTCTAACAATTGGTGCTACCGATGTAAACGGAAATATTGCTTCTTTCAGCAGTTGGGGCCCTAACGGCGCCGGCCACCTGAAACCCAATGTGGTATCCGTAGGACAAAATACAGTAGTTGCCCATTACAATACGGGCTTGCCGATTTTTGTAAACGGTACGTCACTTTCCAATCCTAATATATGTGGATTGATTGCCTGTTTATGGCAGGCCTTTCCTGAGTTCAGCAACATGGAAATCATGAATGCAGTACAGAAAAGTGCTACTAAATATGCAAGCCCTGATAATCGTTTTGGCTATGGTATACCTAAAATGGATATTGCTTACCAGGATTTGCTTTCGCAACGCAATACAAAAAACTACCAGCAGATACTGGGCAGCGACTGGCTGAGGGCTTACCCGGTTCCGGTTAGAGGCAACTTTACCGTTCTGCTGAAAGCCCCGTCTACAGGCCATAGCAGCATTCGCCTGGTTGATATGACCGGTAAAACAATCGAAATCAAAAACCTTGAAACCCAGCAGGGCGCTATTTATACGGTGGATTTAAGCCGCATTAAAACCGTTAGCCGCGGCATATACAGCATTCAATATACAGATGGCAGGAACAAGGCAACTGTACGGATAGTAAAATAAATAGTACTAAGTATATGGATGCCAGTACTCAGACAATCGGCGAACCGGGCTCGTATCTTGATACTGGGAGACCGGCGGGCGTTAGAATTCCAATTTAACTGTCGCGTGGTCTGAATACTAAGTACGCAATACTAAATACTTTATTCTACTTCCTCATCAAGGCCGCAAACATCGTATCCGCTTTTATGTGATAACCTTTTAATATTCCGGCCTTCACTGTTTTTGCACCCGCGGCAGCAATAAAATCAACCATATCTTCATTTTCTTTCTTAAAAACAGAGCAGGTTATATACAACAGGTAGCCATTCTCCTGCAGATGATGCATTGCGTTACCAATAATTTTTTTTTGTAATTGCTGGTATCGATCAATTTCCCGTTCAGAAAAAAATGACAATTGTTCCGGTGTTCTGCCCCAGGTACCTGAACCGGTGCAGGGCACATCGGCAATGATCAATTGAAAGTAGTCTTTTTTTAAATGACCGACGGGCGCCGATAAATCCGCAACAATCGCTTTATACCGATTGATACCAGCCTCATTAAATCTTTTTTTCAGGTTAATAATAATCTGCTCCCTGATATCAGAAACCGTTAGGTCGATATCACCGAGAATATCCTTTGCCATAATAGATTTACCGCCGCTGGCTGCACAACAATCCCAGGTGCGGGGTAGATCAACCGGGATGAGACGCAAAAAATTACCTGTCCGTTGCGAATTATAATCCTGTACAACGGCTTCTTTATTAATATCGATAATACTGTCTGTCTTACTGCCATTGGGAAGCCTGATACAATCATCGTTTTCTATTGAAAACGGCGTACCGGACTGTTCAAGTTTGCGTAGCACCTGCTGCTGCCTGCCGGGTCGTATACGCAAAAAAACATCTGGTTGGATCAAATGCGATAGAGCAAACCCTGTGTGATCGATCGTTGTACTGATTTGGTTTGTGCAGGGAAAGATTTCCAGGTCTTCAATAGTCATCTTGAGAAATGCCAGTTTTTGATCGACTGCTAAATGAATCTGTTCATTCCACGCTGGCCGCAACCGGTTTAGTAATTCGTTGTTTTCATGACTGCACAGGAAAAGGCCTGTCAATATTCTTTCTGGTACGGCTACAGCATGCAGTGATTTACCCAAACGGAAACAGCAATAGCAAAGATGTGTAATTTGTTTCCTGTCTGTTGATCCATACTTTTTATATTGCCTGAAAAAATCTTTGATGAAAAGTTGAAAGGGTTGCTGTCCGCTGTAATCCTGGATAATGTCAGCGGCGGTATTCAGGTAAGAAAAATATTTCATTGCCTGCAAGGTATTAAAACCGGGCGGAAGCATTTTCCATTCGCATTAGGAATTGCCGAAAGTCCAGCGTTGCAGTTCGTTGAGTTCCCTGGTTTCAATAAAAGAGTGGGTGGTTACAAATGCAGCTACAGTCTGTAGCCAGCTAAGATAATCGGTTAATTTATCCAGTAGCCGGTTACCGGATGGGCGCCGGATGTAGAATGGCATTTGTTTGCAGGCGGAAAGATCAGCATATTCCCAGGGATGAAAATAAAGGCTCAGGTAATTATCTTTTTGCAGAATCTGCAGGCTGCATTGTTTAATAAACCATAGCGGAAGGTTTTTGAAAGCCAGCCAGAACATGGGTATACGCAGCGAGGGCGTAACGGAAGAAGGCAGTATCCACAAATTATCCTGTCGGAAAACTGTTCGGGGATGGCGGAAATTATTATACCGGCCCGGCAACCAGGTGGGGTTTAGCGAAGCATCATACAGATAGCCTGCTTCATAAATTAATTTTTTATCAACAGGGGCTAATCGCGGCATTCTGAAACCCGTTACCCTTTGCCCTGATACCGCCTCAAGGACCAGCCTCGAATTTTTAATATCTGATTCTGCAAAACGGCTATGATAAAAACTGTGTGAAGCAATTTCATTTGAAACAGCCATTTTTTTTACCTGTGCTTCGTTTTGCTGTGCATAAAAAGCCGTTGTATAAAAAGTGGCGGCAATCTGCAGCTGATTCAATACCGGTAATAGTTTGCTCATACCTTCTGCGGTAACCTGTAACTGTTCCGCCACCGGCAAGTTTGCACCAAATTCATTGGGTATGTCAAACTCTTCCAGGTCGAAACTAAGCAGTACGTGGTATGGCTGTTTTGAACTTTGCATCAAACCTTCTTAATAACAGTAATTTATCTTTTAAAAAAAGGCGGCAAAAATTACCGGCTTCATTAATATATACCGATGAAGACATACTGGTAAAGGAAATGCCCTCACGGAGCGTGACTGGCAATGCCTTGATACGGATATTGCTGTATGAGCCGGCCAGCCAGATAAATTCAGTGTCGAACAGGAACCTGTTAATGGTTGTTTTCAGCAATAATTGCCGGCCCACGACATTCATTCCTTTCAATCCCGACTGTACATCTTTGTATGGCAGGTTCAACAATGTTTTATTAAGATAGTTGCACGCATTTGAAGCGAGCCTGCGCATGATTGAAAGCCGCTGGTCATAATCCTCCTCGCGTTTACCCATCACCAGTTCAGCGTTTCCTGAATGTAGAGCTTGATAAACTTTGCAAAAATCTGCGGCAGAATACGGGAAATCGATATCCGTATAAATAACGATTGGTGCCTGCGCAGCCGCCACTCCTTTGCGCACCGCATAGCCCTTGCCCATATTATATTTATAGGTGATATACTTAAAATGAGGGCATCGCCGGGTTAGAAACCTTTTGGCGGCCGGTGTAGCGGGTGCCGGTGAGCCATCATCAACTACTATCAGCTCAATCTGGATGTCGGCGGGTAGGTTTTTTTTGATTTCCTGGTATTGATTGGCAACCTGGAAATGCCAGCCGGGTTTAGGATTATAGCAAGGCAGTACAATGCTCATATTGAGCGTGGGGGTTCTCAATCGATTCATGTGTTAGGGGGTGTTTTTGTTAGCAAACTAAAGGTAGGGATATAGAGATCTACTTTAATGTTTTTTTAATGGTATCATTAAAAATATTTTCCACATTATTTCGTTTGTGGGCGCGCTTGTTTTTAATTATCTGAAAATAAATGCGTTATAAAAAGATGGCAAAACAACTCATTAACAAAAAGATTAAGCCGATGGCGCCAGGCGGTGCTGCGCCTTATAAAATAATTGGTATTGCAACCAGGCAAAAAAAAGCATAAACGCATAAGGCTTCAGGTGATGTTCCCTGAAAAACCGGTGTATGAAGGGAGGAAATAAATCGGAAGGAAAAAGATAGGTTACCAGCAACACGAAGCTTATCACAAGAATATTAGTCCGGTTAGCGCCGTCGAGCATGAACCAGCAAGCCATGCCCGTAACCGCCAGCATATAAGTAGGTGTTTCCGCTGCCCTGTTAAATAGTACCAGCCACACTAAAAGATAACAGCAAAGCGTGGCTCTTGAATAAAACGAATTCCTGGCATCAGCATTACAGGCAGTAACAGCGAAACTGGTCATCAGGAGCATCAAGCCGCCAATTGTAATAACCAGTTCTGCTGAATGTGTTTTCCCCCAGCGACCAACAATTGACATGCCTTCTTTTATTTCATCACTGCTGATCATTTTTAACCAGTCGGCGTAGTAATTCACCGTTTCATGAAACGTCACAAACAGCAGGGGTAAAGCAGATATGAGTATGCCCCACACAAATGCATAGCCGATAAATTTCATTTTTCCGGGGTAAAGCAGGAATAACAACCCAACCAGGCCGCCGTATCCTTTTATGCAGAATGCCAGTATCGTGAAAAATGCGGCCCAAAAAAGTTTACCCTTTTCAAAATAAATGAATGCCAGGAGCAGGAGCGAAGTAAGAAAAATATTTGTTTGAACGTATTGCTGGTTATTAATTAACTCAGGCAATACCAGCAGTAAAATAATTTTTTTTGAACGGTCTGTTATGCCGGGAAAAATATGTATGGTTTTCACAAATACCGCAACGCTGATGAAGGTCCAGGCAAATAATGCTACCGGTGCAGATAAAAATGCAAATGGCATAAACAGCACGGTGAACGAAGGATGGTAGAGAAAATAATCAAAATACGATGCTGGATATTCAATGTACAACGGCTGATGTGCCAGCAGGTGCAGTGATGAATACCTGAAGATGTTTATGTTATTATAATTAGCGGCAGCTACCTGCTGGAGACAGGTAAGTATGGTGGCTACGGCAATTAAGGGAATAATCCATTTTTGCCAATGGCCCTTTGCATATATACGGCCGATAGTTTTGATCATTTGGAAAAAAGCCGCAATGTACAGGAGACCTGTATTAACAGCATGCAGGATCCGTTCAGTATTATAATTCCAGCAATGTTTTTACCGGGTCTTTTCCGAATAATAGCAGCTCCGGGTTTTCCAGCAGCTCTTTTACCCGTACCAGAAAACTCACTGATTCCCGGCCATCTATAATACGGTGATCGTAACTCAGCGCCAGGTACATCATGGGTTTAATTACTACCTGGCCATTTACGGCCATCGGTCGTTCCTGTATTTTATGCATACCCAATATAGCGCTTTGTGGTATGTTGATGATGGGTGTGCTCATCAGGGAACCAAACACACCACCATTGGTAATAGTAAACGTGCCACCGGTCATTTCTTCGATGGTTAGCTTGCTTTCTTTTGCTTTGGTAGCCAGTTCTACCACCTTCTTTTCAATGTCTGCCATGCTTAGACTCTCCGCATTGCGGATGACCGGAACAACCAGTCCGCGCGGTGCAGACACCGCAATAGATATATCGCAATAATCGTGGTAGATAATTGAATCGCCGTCGATATAAGCATTTACAGAGGGCCATTCCTGCAAAGCAAAACAGGCTGCCTTCGTAAAGAAGCTCATAAATCCAAGATTAACCCCGTGCTTTTTATTAAATGTCTCTTTATATTTTGTGCGCAGATCCATGATCGGTTTCATATCCACTTCGTTAAAAGTGGTGAGCATGGCCGTTGTGTTTTTGGCCTCTACCAGGCGCCTGCTGATTGTCTTGCGCAGGTTACTCATCTTCTCCGGCTTTTCACTGCGCGTGAACAATTCTTTTCCCTGTACACGCCCCGGGTTATTCAGTGCAGCCAGTACATCATCTTTCAAAATTTTACCATTGGTGCCCGATGCAGTAATGGAAGAAGGATTTACTTTTTTGTCGGCAATAATAGCGGAAGCAACGGGTGTTGCTTTAATATCAGCGGAAGCGGAAGATGCTGCGGCAGTTATTTTTTCGGCGCTTTTTTGTTCGCCACCGGCAGGTGCCATTACCACAAGTTCCTGGGCTTTTGCTTCCTGTGCAACGGTGGTTTCTTTTTTGGCTTCGGGCTTTGTTGCGGCTTCATCAATGCTTGCCAGCGTATCGCCAATTTTCAGGGTATCGCCTTCTTTGGCCGCGATTTTTAATAAACCCGCTTTTTCTGCATTTACTTCAAAGGTTGCTTTTTCGCTTTCCAATTCTGCAATTACCTCATCACGATCTACATAGTCGCCATCTTTTTTCGTCCATTTTAACAGGGTTACCTCACTGATGGATTCACCCACTGTTGTAACTTTTATATCGATCATAAAAATCTTTTGTATTGATTTTAGCGCGGCTTATATTATTCTATATTCCCTGCCGCCGGATGTATTAAAAATAAACTTTAATAATATGATTACCGTTAGATTGAAAATGCCGTGTCAATGATTTCTGCCTGTTCCTGCTGGTGCACTTTATTGTAACCTGTAGCGGTGGAAGCACCCGGTTGCCTGCTGATAACGCCATAATTAATCGTCTTCAGGTTCATCTGCAAATAGGAGGCGGCGCCCATGTTCAGTGGTTCTTCCTGAACCCAGAACCAGGTGGCCCTGTTGTACTTGTTATACAAAGCTTCCAGTTGTTTGGCCGGTAATGGATACAATTGCTCCACTCTCAAAATAGCCGTATCCTTTCTGTTTTCCTTTTGCTGGCGCTCTGCCAAATCAAAATATATTTTGCCACTGCAGAACAACACCTTTTTTACCTGTGCCGCATCTGTAATGAAATAGTCATCCAGTGTTTCCTGGAAACGCCGGAAGGTAAATTCGCTGGCGAGTGAATAGGTGCCCGGGTGACGCAGGTTGGCTTTTGGTGAAAAATTAATCAATGGTTTACGGAAAGGCCATTTTATTTGCCGGCGCAACAGGTGAAAGAAATTGGAAGCCGTGGTAATATTGGTTATTACCATATTCAGCTCAGCACATAATTGTAAAAATCTTTCCAGCCTGGCGCTGCTGTGTTCCGGTCCCTGTCCTTCATACCCGTGGGGAAGCAGCATCGTCACACCGTTCATCCTGTTCCATTTTTGCTCGCCCGCTGCAATAAACTGATCAATCATTGTTTGTGCACCATTGCAGAAATCACCAAATTGAGCCTCCCATAATACAAGTGCATTGGGATTGGCCATGGCATACCCGTATTCGAAGCCCAGCACACCATATTCACTCAGCAAAGAATTATAAATCCTGAATTCCCCGCTGGCACCCTCCAATCTGCTAAGGCGATTGTAGGCTTTATCGGTTTCTTCATCACGCAGGACAGCATGGCGATGAGAAGAGGTGCCGCGTCTCACATCCTGACCGCTCATTCTTACATCATGACCTTCCAGCAACAGGCTTCCATAGGCCATCAGTTCAGCCGTTGCCCAATCTATTTTCCCTTCCTCTTTGAAAAGTTTTATTTTATCCTGGATACTTTTTTCAACTTTTTTCAATGGCTTGAAATCCGCTGGCCACGCCATCAATGCCTCGAAGATTTTCTTAAAGTCCGATTCACTGATAGCAGTCACCGGCGATTGTTCAAAATCTTCCCAAACGGCCCTGCGCATGCTTTTCCATACCAGTTCTGGCTGCTGGTATTTGTAAGGCAGGGGATTTTGTTTCACTTCATCAAGGCGTTCCTGCAAGTCGGCCCAGAATTTTTTCTCCATCTCTTTGGCCAGTTCTTTAGCGTCGGCCTCACCATTTTCCAGCAAAAAGCTCGTGTACACTTCTCGCGGATTGGGGTGTTTATCTATTAATGCGTACAAATGAGGTTGGGTGAATTTTGGATCATCGCCTTCATTGTGGCCATGCCGGCGATAACACACCATATCAATAAAAACATCTGCATTAAACTCCTGCCGGTAACGGGTGGCAATTTCCACACATTTCACTACCGCTTCTGCATTGTCGCCATTCACATGCAATACAGGAGCCTGAACGGCTGCCGCCAGCGAGGTGCAGTAGTCAGAACTGCGGGCATCATCAAAATCAGTAGTAAAACCAATTTGGTTATTGATCACAAAATGAATGGTACCGCCGGTGAGATAGCCATCAAGGCTACACATCTGCAACACTTCGTATACGACGCCCTGCCCGGCGAGGGAAGCATCGCCATGGATTAATATCGGAAGAATTTTATCGTAATCACTTTTGTACAATACATCGGCCTTGGCCCTGGCAAAACCTACCACAACAGGATCTACTGCTTCCAGGTGAGAAGGATTGGGCATCAGTTTAAGATGTATGCTTTTACCGGAAGGCGTTTTCAATTCGCTGCCATAACCCATATGATATTTAACGTCTCCGCTGCCCATGGTTTGATCCATTTTAGCCGTGCCTTCAAACTCACTGAAGATCTGCTCGTATGTTTTGCCCATGATATTGGCAAGGATATTCAGCCTGCCGCGATGTGCCATACCAATCACTACTTCCTGTACATCGTGGTCGGCAGCGGTATTTATGATGGCATCCAATCCGGCAATTGTGGTCTCACCACCTTCCAGCGAAAAGCGTTTTTGTCCTACATACTTGGTATGAAGGAATTTCTCAAACATGACGCCCTGGTTAAGTTTTTCCAGTATTCTTTTTTTCTTTTCCAGGGAAATGGGCTCGAGGAATTTTTTTTCGATTTCGTTGGTGAGCCAGTCCACTTTTTTCTGGTCGCTGATGTATTTGAATTCGATGCCTACAGGACCGGCATAACATTTTTCCAGGTGGTTGTATATATTCCGGAGCGTAGTGGTACCCAGGCCTATCAGGTTGCCCGCATTAAATACTTTATCAAAATCTGCTTCGGTAAACCCATAAAATCCCAGCCCGATATTGGCGCCGCGGTCTTTACGCGTGCGGATAGGGTTGGTTTTAGCGAGCAGATGGCCTTTGTTGCGATAACCCAGGATCATGCGGTAGGCCCTGATTTCGTACATCCAGTCGGTAGATTGGGCCGGTGGGGCGGTAGTAGCAGCGCTGGCATTTCCGTTACCATTTTTGCCATTGCCGATGGCAAAATCAAAACCCTCGAAAAATTTTTTTAATTCGGGATCGACGCTGCCGGGGTCTTTGCTGTAATCCTGGTATAAACCTTCAATAAATTGTGGATGAGCACTGGTTATATAAGAAAAATCCTTCATGAGGAGCAAACTTTTTGGGTTACAAATATCGGTTAAAATACTGAACCTTAATTGGTCTTGCAAAGGGCTTCGGCGTATTTTTTAGAAAAGAGGGTTATAACAAATGGAATTAATTGATTTCAGCAGCAGCGGCGGATGGGCCTGGCGCCTGCATTTACTAAATAGCGGAATTTTGGCGGTTTTTTAAAATTCTGGCATCGAATGTTCCGTTTTCAATTGCGTTTCCCTACCTTTGCCGTCCTAAATTTTTAGAACACATGGCTAATCATAAAGCTACCCAGAAAGATGTGCGTCAGGCAAGCAAGCGCCGCGAAAGAAACAAGTACTACGGTAAAACCACCCGTAACGCTATACGCGATCTGAGAGAAGTAAAAGCAAATAAGGAAGCAGGTGATGCTTTGCCTAAAGTAGCATCAATGATTGATAAACTGGCCAAAAAAGGCATCATTCATAAAAACAAAGCCGCTAACCTTAAAAGAAAGCTGGCCAAAAAAGTAAATACGCTGGCTAAATAAGGCCTGGATTATACATTATTACAAACGAGCACCCTGTACGCAGGGTGCTCGTTTTTTTTAGTGATAACTTTCATACCGGTTAACTGCGTTTTATGAAACCGGTAATTGAGTAATTTCATAGCATGATAAAATTATTGCTGGCTGTTATTGGACTATTTACCGGAATAACTGTTTTTTCGCAGAAAGACAGTGTTCGCAAATACCTGGATGCTGAATTGCATTTCACTACAAAAAAAGAAATGGTTTACCCGGCCATGGCCATTAGAATGGAAGATCATTGGGTCTTGTATGCTGTATACCCCGATACATCTATTTTACTGACCGCCTATTTTAAGGATGCAGCGCTGACCATTAAGGACGGTCCTTTTATTTTATATCACGCTAAGAAAGTAAAAGCGCAATCAGGGCATTTTAAAAATAATACTGCCAACGGTTTCTGGCAATCCTGGTATACCAATGGCCAATTGAAAAATGAAGGCCTTATTGTGAATAATCATTTTTCGGGTGTATGGAAGGCATGGTATCAGAACGGACAGATGATGAGTGAAAGAACCTATTATTATACCGATTCGCTCAACGGTACGCCTGTTCACCAGCATTCTCCGGATTACCGGGTGGAAAAAGTGCTGGACGATTTTACACCAGAAGGCAAATTGGAAGGGCCCTGCAATACCTGGTATGAAAACGGCAACAGGGAATCTACCGTTAATTACCATAATGATTCACTCACGGGTAGCTGTACCTGGTACAGGTCAAACGGCCATCCCAGCAGTAAAGAATTGTATGTAAATGGCAAAGTGGAAGAGCTTGAATGTTATGATGAGGAGGGCAGGTTAACAGGTTCAACCTGCAGCATTTTAAAGATGCCGCTGTTTATTCATCCTTTTTTATCGGCAGAAGACTATATAGTAGACGAACTGCACAAAGAGAAAAACAGGGATATTAAGCAGGAGGGTGATGCAATGGTGAATTTTACAGTGAATAGCAACGGAAAAATTGAAAATCTGACCATTGCCAATTCACCGGATCCTGCCCTTAGTAAACATATCATTAAGATTATTTCCGGCATGGCCGCCTGGTCACCAGCCATTACGCATAACCGAAAAATTGATTACCCGGTAAAACTGATCATTCCTTATTACCGTAATTGAAAACGTTCATCAATTAATTCATAATGATTACATGGATCTGCAGGTCATTTACTGAGCTTTCAAACGAGGAGTTATATGCCATGCTGAGGTTGCGCAGTGAAATATTTGTGGTTGAGCAGAACTGTGTTTTCCAGGATGCAGATAATAAAGATCAGGCCTCTCATCACCTGATGGGCTGGCAACAGGATATGCTGGCAGCTTACAGCCGTTTAGTGCCGCCGGGCATCGTGTATGCCGAACCAAGTATCGGGCGGGTGGTGACGGCCATAACGGCAAGGGGTAGTGGCATTGGGCGGCAACTGATGCATCAGTCTATTACCAACTGCCGGAAACTATTTGGCGAACAACCAATAAGAATCGGAGCGCAACTCTATTTAAAAGAGTTCTACGGTTCCCTGGGGTTTGTTCCCAGCGGCGGAATTTATCCCGAAGACGGAATACCGCATATACAAATGCTGCTTTCGTAAAAACACATGCATTCGCCTGCGCATAAGTACTTTATTTTAACTTTTTTTTACGGCGCGCACACCACAATTTTAGTTTCACCGTTTCTATTCCGTAAGGGGTATTTTTCGTTTTAGTACCCGAATCCAAATAACCATTCGAAAACTAAAATCTGGTATTCATGAAAAAGTTTTTACACTTTCTATGGGGAACGTGTGTCATTTTGCTGTTCTCTATTTTCCTTCCAACACATGTGCTTGCACAATACAATGATGGCGGCCCGTTCAGCGAAATAGGCGTTACCATTGGACCTTCCAATTTCCTTGGCGATTTGGGCGGTCATCTCGGTAAAGGCCAAACGTTTTTAAAAGACAACAATTTCAATCTTACCAAGCTATCAGTTGGCGCTCATTTCAGCTATTATCCCAAAGACTGGATTGGTGTGCGTGTGGCTGTAAACATTGGTAAACTGGAAGGTGATGATAAAATTATTAAAGGCAAAGGTGGCCTGGAAGAAGCCCGTTACAACAGGGGCCTCGACTTCCAGTCCAAATTTTTTGAAGCCATTGTAGTAGGCGAGTTTTTTCCTACTGTATTCTTTGAAGAAGATCCTTCGGATCTGTACCACAAACTGCGTCCTTATGGTATTGCAGGTATTGGTGTATTTCATTTCAATCCGAAAGCCATCAATCCTTATACCGGAGAACTGGTTGAGTTAAGACCATTGCGCCTGGAAGGCCAGGGATTTACCGAATATCCTGATCGCAAACAATTTTCGCTGTGGCAACCCAATATTCCCCTGGGTGTAGGTATCAAATACTGGTTGAATGATAACCTGAGCCTGGGCGTAGAAGTGTTATACCGCAAAACATTTACAGACTATATTGATGGTGTGAGCACTACCTATGTTGATAAAAATTCATTTTCAAATAATCCCAATCTTTTGTCTGCCTCACAGGCGGCGCTTGCAAAGATTATGTACGACAAAAGCAATAACGGTTCCGGAGGCGCCCCGGGATATGGCCTTGCGGGTCAAAAACGTGGTGATGCTTCGCAGAAAGATGCCTATTATACCTTCGGGTTAAAATTGGGTATACGTCTCGGAAGCAACAATAGTTTCAATAATTCAACCCGTTGCCCGGTTATCCGTTTCTAAAATCAGCGGCACTATCGTATTAAAAAGTTGGTTGTTTAGTTGATCCGTACCCTTTTTTACCTGTAAAATGCAAGTAATGATGAAAATATTTGTACCCCATGCACGGCGGCTGGCATACCTGGCAGCAGTACTGTTCATATTTATCAGTGCGCAACTGCCTGTTCGGGCTGCGTCGGGGTGCAGCGGTAAAGACAGCATCCTGGTGAATAAATTGCTTACCAGCAAAAAATATAAGATAAAGATTTACCCCGGTGCTACACAGGAAGTGCTTTTTTTCAATGCCAGCGGCGAAGATGGAAAAGTATACCAGTTCTTCCTGTTTGACATAGAAGGAAACATGGTAAAACAAACACAAATCAGGAATAAACAAACAACGATACTTACAAATTTTAATAAAGGTTGTTATACGTTCGAGGTATTCAGTGACGATGAACATATAGAAAACGGCACCCTTACCATTAAATAACAACAGAAGCTCTTTTTTTGCTAATACCAGTGGCCAATAAGCGGCGGGAACATCCGTAAAATCTGATATCCGGTCTAAGAAACCTGATCCGTTCCCTATCGTTACCAAGTACCCTTACAAACAAAA
>Ga0157378_10001603_pt1 | contig 20450 bp, 14 predicted proteins | sample M65metaG_FD_115309 | JGI IMG/M metagenome (GOLD analysis project Ga0157378, IMG submission 115309) | Miscanthus rhizosphere microbial communities from Kellogg Biological Station, Michigan, USA - M6-5 metaG | ecosystem: Host-associated > Plants > Roots > Rhizosphere > Soil | place: USA: Michigan...
CGTTGCGCATCGTCGACCGCTTGTTTACCGTTGATTTCTGCGCGTATTCTGCGATCGTCGCGCGCTACGTACCGCTGATTGACCTTTGCGGGCATCCATGGCGCAGTGGCGCTATCGTCGGCGCGCTGATTGGCGGAATCCTCAGCCGTTGGCGCCTGGCCACTTCCATACAGTCCGATGAACTTATCGCCGTGCTGGAGAAACTTTCCGCGCCGGCGAACGGCACTCTTCCCGATCCCGCGCAGCGTGCCATGCTCGTAATGGCCGGAGAAGCGGCCAACCGTCCACGCCCGAAAACGAATCCAGTTTCGGCCCGCCTCGAAAAAATGTATCAGGACTCGATCGACGATGATGAGGGCGGCGTAGCCGTCGCGGTGGAAAAGGCCGTCGCGGTCGAAAAAGCAGTTGTGCATGTCGCTGCCGAGCAAACGGAACCGCAGCCGGAAGGCCTGAAAGTGTGGTTCGAACGTTCGATGGACCGGGTCTCTCAACGGTTTACGTTACAAGCGCGAGTGATTACTGTGGTTCTGTCCATCGTTCTGGTGTTTTCCGCGCACCTGGATGCGATTCGCGTTTTCCAGACGCTTTCTTCCGACGCGCAGTTGCGGGCGCAGCTCGCCGGCAGCGCCGACGCGCTTTCGAAACAGGCTTCGAGCCTGCAGGCGGCTAAAGAGGGAGTGCGCCCCGTTGTACCGGACATCTACCACAGCGCGATGGTGGCGCTGCTGTCGTCAGCTCCTTCCCCCATTACGGAACCAAAGACGAAATCGCGTCATTCTTCCAAAAGCAGCGCCGCGTCGCAGCCGGCCAGCAATTCCTCTCTAGTGAACATCGCCTCGGCGATTCCGGGCGAAACGCCGGCATTGACCGGGGTTTCCGCAACGGCCGGCGAAGAAAGTGAAGCCGCGCCCGCGGTTTCCGCGCAAGCCGTACCTGAAGCTCCCGCGAAGGGACGTGAGAAAAAAAGCTCATCGCGTTCCAAATCAAAAACCGCGGCAAAAGTAGCCGAGAAGTCTGCCATGGTAGTGCCGACAGAGGAAAAAGCCCTCACGGCGAAAGAGAGGGCCGCAAAGGCTCTTGAATCCACGCCAGGATTTGCCAGCAGGGAAGATGCGGTTTCGTGGCTACGGACAACGCTTGACGGTGATCCGGCTGTTGAAAACCTGACCGCTGCGTACGAGCAAGAGGTGAATGCTGGGTTGTCCAGCGAAGCCGACAAGTTGGTGGATCACACCGCTTCGATGAGACGCCAACTCGCCCGCTCCGAGTTTCAGTTGTTCCCGGAAACGTGGCCGGGATTTAAGCCGTCCGAACACGAGCTTCCGGGATTGCTGGTGGCCATTGCATTTCTGTGTTTGGGCGCGCCACTTTGCTACAATACATTGAAAGTCCTCGCCAGCTTGCGGCCTGCCTCAACCAAGAGGCAGTACAAGCAGGCCTAGAGCTTCGGAACCTTCAAAAAACTCAGCGCATGTATACCAACCAGGTGCTGCCCGCGCTGCGTCGCTGACTATAGATATGTGAATTTTATTCCGCGCCAAGAAATGCGAAGCGCAGCAAGAAGAGCACGGAGAGAACCCAGATGAGGGGACTGATCTGCCGAATTTTTCCCGTGCCAATCTTGATGAAAGTAAAAGAAAGAAGCCCCAGGCTCAGCCCCGTGGCGATGCTGAAAGTGAGCGGCGTCGCGACCGTCGTGATGAATGCGGGGAACGCTTCGGTGAAATCGTTCCAGTCGACTTTTGCCAATGACGCGCACATCAGCGCTCCCACCAGAATGAGCGCCGGCGCTGTCGCATACGTAGGCACGGCCGCGACGAGCGGAGCGCAGAAAATCGCTACGATAAACAGGGCGGCAATCAGAATATTTCCGAGACCCGTTCGCGCTCCCGCGGCTACCCCGGCCGCACTCTCGATGTAACTTGTGACCGTTGAGGTTCCGGTCAAGGCTCCCGCCATCGTGCCGAAAGCATCGGCCAGCAGCGCGCGGCTGGCCCTGGGGAATTTTCCATTGCGCAGAAATCCGCCCTGCTCGCAAACGCCCACCAGGGTTCCCACGTTGTCAAACAGGTCCACAAAAAAGAAAACAAAAACCAGATCGCCAAGGCCAAGTTTCATCGCCGAGCGGAAATCCAGTTTCAGGAACGTGCCTCCCGGGTGCGGCCACGAAAAAATGTGCGCTGGCACGCCAGTGAGGCCGATGGGTATTCCCGCAAGCGCTATGACGACGATGCCAATCAGGATTGCGCCGCCAATCTTGCGCGACATTAGGATGGCGATCAGCACCAGTCCGAAGGCCGCGAGTCGCACCTGAGGGTCGGAAGATTTTCCCAGGCCCACAAACGTTGCGGAATTAGCCACAATGATTCTTGCGTTGCGGAGTCCGACGAAGGCGATAAAAAAACCGATCCCCGCAGCCGTGCCATGTTTCAAACAATCGGGAATGTCATTGACGATGTGTTCGCGGATGTTGGTAAGCGTCAGAAACAGAAACAGGGTGCCAGACAAAAAGACGACGCCGAGCGCCGTCTGCCACGGCACGCCCCGCCCCAGCACGATCGAATAGGTGAAGTATGCGTTCAGGGACATTCCCGGCGCGAGCGCAATCGGATAATTCGCCCACAGTCCCATCACCAGGGTTGCCAGCGCCGCCGAAACGCAGGTCGCGAAGAGCACGCCCTCCACCGGCATGCCCGCTTCGCCGAGAATCCGCGGGTTCACAACGACTACGTAGGCCATGGCCATGAACGTCGTCAGTCCGCCCAGAAGTTCACGGCGTACCGTAGTTTTGTTTTCCGTGAGGTGGAACACTCGCTCGAGCAACGTACACCTCTCTGAAAAGTGCGCCACTATAGGCCGGAGCAACCCACTGCGTCAACGAGAAGCTCAGGCCTGAAGCCTACGTTACTGGCGCAAAAATATAAAATGCTCCTACTCCATGCGGAAACAGATACAAATATCTGATAATCGTGATTGAAAGATTGCGCTTTTCAATCCGCTCAGAAAGGCGTACCTTCCTTCAAATTGTTTGAGTCCTGGTGCAGGTGTAAGAAGGGGGAATGATATCTGGTTTATAAACCTCGCAGCTGGTTTTTGGAGTCCTTGAGTTTTGGAATCTTGGAGAGGGGTTAAGATGAAAATCCGCAGCAAGAATTTCGCGTTACTTCCGGGTGTAATCATTGCCATTGCATTCCTGTTGATTCCCAGCGCTTATGCTCAGCAGACGCTTGGAGGAATTACGGGTACCGTTACGGATTCATCCGGCGCCGTAATCTCGGGCGCCACGGTTACCTTGGTCGGTGATCAGACTAAATTGAACCGCACTCAAACCACCGGCACGAGCGGAGCGTACAGTTTCGTGAACCTGCCGATTGGTACCTATTCTCTTTCTTTCACCCAGCAAGGTTTTCAGTCTCAGAACATTCCCGGCATCCTGGTGCAGGCCAATCGCACCGCCACGGTGAACGCAGAACTGAAAATCGGGAATGTGAGTGAATCTATAACCGTCGAAGAAACCCCGCTGATCAACATGGTCGATACGACCAACGGCTATGTAATGGATAAACTGGAAATCGATTCCATACCTCTCCCGACGGGTTCCTTTACCGGCCTCGCGATTCTATCGCCCGGCGTGAACGCTGAACTTTCCTCCGGAACCGGAGCCAACGCTGGATTGGGTAATGCGCCGGTCTGGGCCAACGGCCAGCGCGACACCAGCAACTCCTATTTGCTGAACGGAGTTGATGCCAGAAATATTTTCAACGGAAAGAGCACCAGCCAGGTTTCATCCGCCCGCGTTGTGAACAACACCGGAGTCAGCGGCGCTTCCAGTTTGAGCTCCATTCCTGTTCAGAGCAGCGCATCCGTCTATCTCGCCATCGGCGAGGCTATTCCGTCACCCGCTCCGGAAAGCATCCAGGAAGTTCGCGTAAACACGTCGATGTATGACGCCCAGCAAGGTTCCACCAGCGGCGCGCACATTGACATGAGCACCGCTTCCGGAACGAATAATATTCATGGCAGCGCCTACCTTCACCGCGGAACGAACTGGATCAACGCCGACCCGTATTTCTACAATGCCGATCCGAATATTCCGGCGGACCAGAAAAATCCCTCCCTGCATCGCTACAGCGCCGGCGCAACCCTCGGCTTGCCGATCATTAAGGACAAGCTGTTTTTCTATGGCAGCTACCAGTACACGCATGCTTCGGACGAAGAAATCGGCATTTCGCGCGCCTTCGTTGCACCGGACCTTACGAATGATCGTAGCGCTGCCGCGCTGTCCGCAGTTGCCAACAATAATAATCTGGCAGGAATCCTGGGCATCAGCGATGGGAACGTCAATGCAACGATCGGCACCGGTCCCGGAAATATCAACCCGATCGCCTACACCTTGTTCAATTACAAGCTTCCGAACGGGCAATTCCTGATTCCGTCCGCGGATCCGAACGCCGTGGTGAACACGTTGGGCAATTACAGCCCGGCAATTCAATCTTCCCTGGTGGAAGCATTTCCGGAAGACGCTTCGGTTCCGGGAACGGCTTATTTTAAGGCGCACCAAGCCGTCGCAAACCTGGATTGGAATCCGAATTCCTCGCATTCCTTTGCGGCGAAATATTACTACCAGCATGATCCGACGCTGGCGCCGTACGGATACTCGATGGTCGCGGGTTTTTCGCAGCACATGGATGCGGGAAGCCAGGTGTTGTCTCTTAGCCATACTCAAATCGTCAAGTCGAACTTGAGCATCACGGAAATCTTCGGGTTCATCCGTGAAAAGGCTTACAACACGCTTGACCAGCCCTTTACGCCGGCGCAGCTCGCGACGGCATGCCAATCCCTGACCGGCGCTTCCGCTTCGGACTGCACAATTAATACGTTCGGCTCGCCGGTTTTCCCTGGCATCAGTATCGTTTGGGGTGGCGCTGTGTTGCCGTCCTATCCGTACACAACGAATATCGGCGCCGGAGCTGCGTCCCAAGGCGCATTCACCGGTGTCTTCCAGAACCGCTTCAATCCTTCGGCCAACGCCATCTGGACGCATGGGCGGCACACGATTACGTTCGGCGGCAGCTTCGCCTATACGCAGCTAACCACGCGGGATCGCAGAAATCAGCTCGGGATGATCGCGGCGCAATCGATTAACCAGTTTCTGCAGGGACAGTTGAACGACGATTACATTTACAACGGAACGTTGTTCCTCAATGGAAATCCCAATCGTTACTGGCGGACTAAGGAAACCGGCGAATATCTGCAGGACAAATTCCAATTGCAGCCGAACCTGACCATCACGGCGGGCGTGCGCTTCGATTGGAACGGGGCGTTGACGGAAAAAAACGGCAACCTGCTCAATTTCGATCCGTCGAAATATGCCTACGATCCGACCACCGACACAATCACCTCCAATGGCTTGATCGTCGCCGGCAACAACAAAACGGCAGCTTCGCCCGGCGTGAGCGATTCCACTCTGACAGGACGCCAGTGGGGTTTTGCACCCCGTATCGGTGTGGCCTGGAGCCCCAAGGCGTTCAACAGCAAATTGGTGGTTCGTGCCGGGTGGGGAATGTACTATGACCGCGGCGAACTTTACTCCTACTTCTCACCGGGCGTAGCGCAAACCATTTCCGCGGGCGGCCCGTTCGGGATCAACCAGCAGCAGCCCTTTGTGAAGACGCAATTCTGCCCGACCGAGTTCCCAGGTACATTCCAAACCTGTACGTCCACTTTATCTAACCCTTGGGGCGATACCCTTGGCACTGCGCCGACCGGCAATCCAGCCAGCGTCATCCTGCCTAACGCCGCCTCTTTGGAGGAGGGTACGATCCCATTTTATCTGGGCGCATACAAACGGGATAACAAGCTGCCATACACGATGAACAGCACGCTCGACGTCCAGTGGCAACCGCGCAACGATCTGGCGATTGACATAGGGTTTGTGAACGGCCTGGGCAGACATGAGATTATTCCAGTGCCGTTCAACCAGGCGAGGGTTGCTTCTCCCAGCAATCCGCTGTGCGGACCAGCAGCGGTATGCGCCAACCCGGCGGGATCTCCATTTGCCCAGTCCTTCACCTACGGTTACACCGTACAAACTTGTGCCAATCCCGGATTCCTGGGTTGCACTATGATGTTGCCGGCCGCAAATGGACACTCCTCGCAGGCCATGCAGTTCAATTCAGAGGGTGGCAACGTCGACGAACGCGTTCCGTACATCGGCTATGCCGGAGAATCTGAACTGTTCACGGCAGCAGGGATTTCCGCCTACAACGCGCTGCAAGCTCACGTGGAAAAGCGACTGAGCCACGGGCTTGCCGCCGGCGTTTCCTACACATATTCGCGCTCGCTCGACGAACAGAGCGCGCTCGGCCTCTTTTACAACGGTAACAACCCCCTCGACTTGCGTGACGGTTATGGACCTTCGGACTTCGACCGCACTCACGTCATCAACATCGACTATCACTATGAACTTCCCAAGTTCTTCCCGACCTCCACTTTTGCAGGGAAAGTTGCGGATGGCTGGGCCGTTCAGGGCACGGTCATCCTTCAGAGCGGGCAACCGTACAGCGTGATCGATTATTCGGGAGCGGTCGGGAGCGTCTTCTACAGCATCAACGATGGAATCACGAATCCGATTGTGCCTCTGAATTTCGCCGCGGGTTGTAACCCCAAGAACGCACTCACCGGAGCAATCGGAAATACTCCCGGGGCTCCCGCGCTCAACGCCGCCTGCTTTACCGTGCCGTTGCTCAATCCGGGCGACTTGAATGGAGCGGTTCCCCCGGGTGATGTCTACGAGACCAACTTCACCTCGGGACAGCGCAACATTTTCCGGCAGGCCTGGCAAAAACGTGCCGATATTTCGATCGTGAAAGTCACCGCGCTTACGGAGCGAATTTCCCTGAAATACAGCTTCGACGTTTACAACCTGACCAACCATCCGAGCTTTGACATTCCCATCGATAACATTTCGCAGAATCTTGCGTTCAGCCCGTTCCCATCCACGGCCAACACGCCCAACGCGGTACCTACTCCGGCTGCGTGCGCGGCTGCGGGCGGCGATCCATTCATCGCAGGTTCCTTCTATCAATGCCCGAGCGGCCTGGGTCAGGTCACCAAAACCATTGGCAGCGCCCGGCAGATTCAAATGTCGCTGGCCCTTTCGTTCTAAACGCCCTGCGCGTAAATTAAAAACGGCGGCATCTCATAAGGATGCCGCCGTTTTTTATTAAATTGCATGGTGGCGCGCAGGAAGAAAACAATCTTTCGATTTAGAGGGCCTACTCTTCGCCGATATCTTCGTTCCAAAGCGTAGGATTGTCACGAATGAAATCTGTCATCATGTCGATACATTGCGTGGAATTCAAATCAATCACGTTCACGCCCAGTGATCGCAACCACTCCACCCCGCCTTGAAAATTCTGACTGTCGCCCACGACCAGGGTGCCGAAACCGAACTGCCGCACAAGACCGCTGCAATACCAACAGGGGGCGAGCGTCGTAACCATAATCAGGTCACGATAGCTGCGCTGGCGACCGGCGTTGCGGAAGGCGTCGGTCTCGCCGTGCGTTGAAGGATCGTCGTTTTGCACACGCCGGTTGCGCCCCTTGCCAATCATTTGACCGTTCTGGTCAAAGACTGCGGCTCCGACAGGAATGCCGCCTTCGGCCAGACCTTGCTTAGCTTCTGTCAAAGCGACTTCAAGCATAGAGGCATAGTTCAGTACTTTGTTCATCATCCCTCGGCCATTGAAAATCGAGAAGTCGCGCGACTATCCAAAATCATGTAGCGCCCGCCTTCATGCGAGCATCCGTCCCGCAGGCCCCAACGTCAACGCTTGGCGAGCGCTCGGCCTTCTCAAACTGTCCACCTGAACTGCAACCTGCCATTGCTCAATCAGGAGGCGCTTTATCCGGTTGAAGCTGCGAGTTTCGGCGGCAGCGATGGGCCTGCGCCGGCCTCTGTTTTGTCGATGGCGGTTGCGATTTCCGACAAATCGCTCTGAGTCAGTTGTAGCGACGCCGCTTCAATCCATCCGTCCACTTGAGCAGGAGTGCGAGCGCCAACAATTGCTCCGCTTATGCCGGGCCAGCTAAGCGTCCATGCGATCGCAATCGATGCGACAGAAGCGCCATATCGCGCTGCGATGGGCCGCAGAGCATCGCGAAGCGCGATATTCCGGCGAAGGTTTGGCTGTTGGAACTCGCGTCCGCGTCGTCGCCAATCGTCGTCGGCCATTTTCGCAACGCGGTCGGCGGTAAATCCGTCGGTCAAAATTCCAGACTGCATCGGGCTGTAGCAAATTACGCCCGTATTCTGATTTTTGCACCAGGACAAAAGTTTTTCGGCGGCCGCGCGGTTGATCATGGAGAACGGCGGTTGCAGTGAATCGACGTGGCGGATGGCCTCGCATCGCTCCAGGAGATCGACGTTGAAGTTTGACACGCCGATGGCGCGCACTTTTCCTTCGTCCACCAGTTTGGCCATGGTGGCCCAGGAATCTTCCACGGGAGTTCCGGTTTCATCCGGCCAGTGAAACTGGTAGAGATCGATGCGGTCCACGCCAAGCCGCCGAAGCGACGCTTCGCATTCGTGCCGAATCGTTTCCGGCTTGAGGATGCGCTTGGCGGCCTGCATTGGGTTATTAACGTCCCAGGTGAGACCGCACTTCGTGAAGATGAGTGGCCGGGTGGACGATGACGGCAATTCGCGGATCAGTTTCCCGACGACTTCCTCGGAGTGGCCCAATCCGTAAACGGCCGCCGTGTCAATCCAGTTGACGCCCAGATCTATCGCATGGAGCATGGTGGCAACCGACTCCCTATCGTCCTGGGGGCCCCACCCAAATGCCCATCCGCCGCCTCCAATGGCCCAGGAACCAAATCCTACGGTCGTGATATGGAGCCCGCTGGAACCCAGCGGACGTGTTGGCAAAGCCATCTTCGACCTCCAAAGCAAGCGGAAATAAGCACCGCGCTTCGCGTTCACCAGTGTAATCGTGATCGCAAACAGGTTCCAGTCAAACGACAATCTGGATCGATTCAATGGAAAAAACCGTGCCCGCCCGATATGCGGGCACGGTTGTGCTATATCCTCCGACCACACAACTATGCGACGGAAACTCCGCGAATTTATTGTCGACATCAGTGTGTTTGTGCCGATAGACTGCCGCCAGTCACAATCCAGCACAGGAGAAACCGATGCCGAATCGCCGGGACTTTATTAAGAGTGTAGTAGGCGCATCCGCCGGGGTTGTTTTTACTGGCTGCTCTGTCTGTGATGCAATAGCCGCAGGGCGTCCAGCGCAGGCCGGAAGCGGCAAAAAGCACAAGCCGGCGATGGTCGCGGGCCGGCGAGTAAAAACCATCGACATTCACTGTCACGTCAGCGTGCCCGAAGTCACCGATTTGCTGAAGGGCACGAAAATTGAGCGGCGCCTCGGTGCGGGACTTGCGCTTGGCGGCTACGATGATGCCGGATTGACGCCCGCTCGCATTCAGCTCATGGATGAAATTGGGATCGACGTACAGGCCGTCAGCATTAATTCATTTTGGTATTCGGCCGATCAGGAACTCGCCAGCAAACTGATTGACCTGCAAAACCAAAAGCTGGCGGAGATGTGCGCGGCCCATCCGGACCGCTTCGTGGCCTTCGCATCGGTGGCTTTGCAATTTCCCGAGCTGGCCGCAAAGCAAATGGAAGAAGGCATGAAGAAATACGGCCTGCGCGGCGTGGCCATTGGTGGAAGTTGCGAGGGCAGGGAATTGTCGTCGCCGGAATTCGATCCCTTCTGGGCCAAGGCGGAGGAACTCCAGGCACTCGTTTTCATCCATCCGCAGGACAGCCCCAATGCCACCGGCGTTAAAAATCGCGTGCAGGGAAATGGCGTTCTGACCAACGTCATCGGAAACCCGCTGGAGACGACGATCTGTCTCTCGCACTTAATCATGGAAGGCACGCTGGATAAGTTTCCCAATCTAAAAATTTGCGCCGCGCACGGTGGTGGTTTTCTTCCCAGCTACAATGGCCGCATCGATCAGGGATGCCGCGTGTTTCCGCAGCAGTGCAATAAACAAATCAAGATGAAGCCTTCGGAATACCTCAAGAAAATCTACGTCGATACGATTGTGTTCAATCCAGAGGCCTTGCGTCACCTGATCGCGGTGCTGGGTGCCGGGCAGATCGCCTTGGGCACGGACTATCCGTTTCCCTGGGCCTATACTCCGGTGGACGATGTGATGTCGCAGCCCGGGCTCAGCGACGTCGATCGGATCGCAATTCTTGGCGGGACAATGAGCAAGCTTTTGAAGATTTCGGGGTAGGTAGAACAGGCTTCAGCCTGTTTTCTTTCTCTTAGTAATAGCAGGACTTTCAAAAAAAAAGGCTGAAGCCTGTTCTACCGGCAGGACTCCCAAAACGCCACCAGTTTTTTAACGAGCGCAGCATCCAGGATTGCACCTTCACCCACATGGCAATTCTCAGCCATGTGCTGGGGGTTCCCGGTCCCGGGAATAACGCAAGTCACTGTGGGATGCGCGAGCGCGAACTTCAGCAATACCTGCGACCACGTATCGCATCCGGCCTCCTGCATCCAATGAGGAACTGTTTTACCGCGCAAGGCTCTGAACAGATGTCCCTGTCCAAACGGGCGGTTCACAAGGATGGCAATTCCGCGCTCGGCCGCCAGAGGCAGGAGGCGCTGTTCCGCCTCGCGCTCATCAAGCGAGTAGTTGAGTTGCACGAAATCAAGCTTCTCGGCCCGCATGATTGTTTCCAGATCTCCGTAAGCGCTCGAGGAATAATGCGTTACGCCCAGGTAGCGGATGCGTCCCTCCTCTTTCCACGCGCGAAGCGTGGCCAGATGAGTGCGCCAGTCAACCAGGTTATGAATCTGCATTAGATCAACGCGCTCGCTTTGCAGCAATTTCATCGAGCGCTCCATCTGATCGATGCCCGCGCTGCGTCCTTGCGTCCATACTTTTGTCGCAACGAATGCTTTTCCACGCGCTTGCAGGCTCTCGAGCGCTTCGCCAGCAACCTGTTCCGCCCGGCCATACATCGGCGAACTGTCCAGGACTAACCCTCCAGAGGAGAATAGAGTGCGGACAACTTCGATGACGGCAGCCTGCTGGGGGCCTTTGGAGGCGACGTCAAATCCTTTGTAGGTGCCGATTCCGATGACGGGGAGGGCCTCTCCGGTGGAGGGGATTGTTCGAGTGAGCATTCAACTCCTAATATATTCGATCCTCGAGTTCGACGATAGCCCTCAACAGCGACCCCCAATCTTGTCGCATTTTCGGGCGATCCTTCCAGAGCCGGATATTGCAATTCGGATTTAATGCCGGCGTCAAGCCAACTGGGTCAGAGTGTGAACCTTCCTTGACACCCGTTTGCGCTGGACAGTAAACTGCTTGTCCGATTTCTTCAGAGGACTCAAACGATGCTTCTCTCGCGGGATTACGTTGGATACATGGCAGGCGAAGTCGTAAAGCGCCTCCTCGCCTCCAAAATGATTGAAGCCCCCTCGGCGGCCACCCTGACTCAGCGCGTGCGTGTGGCCATGCAGGACGAAATCAGCGTGGAAGACCGCCTGAACGAGGAAGTTCGCGAAATTCTTACCAAGCATGCCGAGGAAATGCGCCGAACGGGCGTTCAGTACCAGGAAATGTATAAAAAAGTGAAGGGCGAGCTGGCCCGGCAGCGAAAGCTGATCCTGCGTTGAAGCACAACGGAAGGGAAGTTCGATAACCCACTGATGCGACTGACCCGCGAAAAAACTATTCGCCTATCCCACGTGATTACCGATCTTTTGGTTGCCGGTGACGATGTCGAGTTCGTCGAGGACCGCGACACCATTCGCCAGAAGGTTTTGGCTATCCTGCAGGATTTGTTGAAGGAAGAAGAAGCGCTGGACGCCGAAGTCCGCAAGAAAATCAGCTCCCAGAAAAAAGAAATCCTGGAAGGAAGCGAAGAGTGGGATGTCCTCTACCGTAAATACTATGCGGAAGAAATGCGCCGCATGGGAATCGTCCACCTGCCCGCTTCGTCCTAGTCGTAAAAGTAGCACAGGCTTCACAGGCTGCGGAGAAATCCCTTGTTCTGTCATTCTTCGCTTCGCTCAGAATGACAGCGTTTTGAGTTTTTCCGCAACGTATTCAGCCTGTGCGGTTTGCCTCTGGAACCAACGACCGCTCGCATGGCTGAAGCCTGAGAAATCCAAAGAGAAAATTTAACTTAATTGGGATTCGTTCCGTCGTCCGTGCGCTTCTTCAATACCGGGCGGTCCGGATCAGAATCATCACCAGACTGAGGCTGCTGACTCCCGCCGGTGGTGCTGGCGGGCGGCTGCGTCTCGGTGCGCGTGCGCATAGTAGGCTTATCGGGGTTGGCTTTCTTGTCATCCAGCTTGTTCTTATTTTCAATCCGGCGCAGACGTGACTTGACCACGTCGAACTCGGAAGTCGTGACGATGTACTCATCGCGAGCCGGAAGAATCGTGGTGATTTCCTCTTGCGCTTTTTGCACGCGGTCCGGAGTCGGCGGATGCGTGGAGAAAATCTTGGGAATGCTTCCCGGATGCCGCCGCTCCTCCGCCTCGATCTTCTCAAAGAAGCTAACGAAGGCATTCGGATCGTAACCCGACTTATACATGTACTGAAGACCGAGGAAATCCGCTTCCTTCTCAGCGTCACGCGTGAATTTCAGGTAGCTCATCGGGATGGCCAGATTCAATCCTTCATACAGGCCATAGCCCGCCCACCCGGCCGGTCCCACCATGATCAGCGGGATGGTAGCCAGCTGCATCAGTTCACCCTTAGTCGCGGTCTTCGTCCCATGCCGCGCAGCCACGTGCGCAATTTCGTGCCCCATGACGCCCGCCAGTTCGGCTTCTTCATCGGCGCGCAGGATCAGGCCGCTATTCACATAGAAGAAGCCGCCCGGCAGCGCGAAGGCATTAATTTCATCCGAATCGATTACCTTAATCGTGAATGGCACCTTGGCATCGGAATTCCGCACCAGGTTCTGGCCGACGCGGTTCACGTATTCGGTGACCACCGGGTCATTGATCATCTTGGCGGTCTTTTCGACTTCCATGGCCGCTCCCTTGCCGAGCGCGATCTCGCGCTGCAGGGAATACAAATTTATGCCCTTGCCAACGCCGCGATTGCCGATGGAGTTGACATCCTTATCGGACCCGGGCTTGACGCCCTTCATCGTTGCATCGTCGTTGGAGGTTGTGGCCTGATCGCCGGTCTGGGGTTGCTGGCCGGGTTGCTGGTCTTGATCCGCAGTGGTCGGCTGCGGCTGAGACTTCGCCGCAGGTTGTTGCGGGGATTGCGTTTGCGCGTCCGCGTGTCCGCTCGGGACGGCCAGCAGCAGCCCTAAGATCAATCCGATCATTCCATTACAGAGGCGTGTCATGGCTCCTCCTCCAGGCTCTCGCTGGACCAGTATACAACACACCCGGACCCGTGGAACCATATTCTCTTTTCCTTCAGATGTGCGCGCCAGCAGCTAAGGTTGCTTGTCTGCTCTGGAAAGCCCGCAGCGGCAAGTAATTGACACTCACAAAAGTTCTAACTAACCTGATCATATGCCTATCGTGGCCCAGAACATAAGGATTGGACAGGTTTGGAAAAAGGTAGGGACGGAAGAAACGTTTCTTGTTACCAAGCTTTACAACGAAGCCCTCTCCACCATCGCTGTGCTGCGTCCTACGGACGCGGCAACCGAGTCCATGATTCGCGTTCGCGTGGAACGCCGTAGCGAAGGGCAGACATTGCCCGGCTATTCCATGGCGCAGGACGGCCAGTAGCCCGCCAGCGTTGATCGCATCGCTAATGTTCAGATTGAACGTACCGGTAGCTTGACGACGTCCTCCACCTGCATCACTTCCTTTACTAGAAACGGCTCCGCATATTCCACGCCGGCCATCTGTCCGTAATAACGCGCGATCAGGTTCACTTCATGGTGCAGGCGATCCAACGGAATATCCACTTTCGATTTCTTGTCCTTGGCCTTTGGATTGAATTGCGAGTGGTATGCGAGGATCGCTTCATACCGCCGGTCGAAATAGCGCGAAATGTCCACGACGAACGTGGGCCGTACTTCGCGGAAATACACCGTCGAGTACAGTATTTTGAACGGACGAAAAGCCTCGCCTTCAATCGGCAACTGTTTCAGACCCGCCAGAAAGCAGCCTTCATAGCCAAGCCGTGCCGCGGTGTAATGATCTGGGTGCCGCCCTTCCCAGTAGGGAAGGATGACCGTGTGGGGCTTCAGTGCGCGAATGCGGCGCGCCACCGCCAGTTTTGTCTCTTTCGTGACTTCGAGGTGGGCGTCCGGAAGCCGCAAGTTTTCGCGGTGCACGACGCGCATAATCTTCGCGGCTTGGGCGGCTTCTTTCAATCGCGTTTCGCGCGTTCCGCGCGTTCCCATTTCGCCGGCCGTTAAATCGAGAATGCCAGTTTGATAGCCCTCGTCGGCGGCCTTCATCAGCGTGCCGCCGCAAGTCAGTTCGACGTCGTCCGGATGAGCCGCGATTGCCAGCAGGTCCAGTTTCATCGTCCCCCCCAAAGTCGTTCGAGGCACGGAAGAGTAGCACATCACAAAACATCACGGTTTTTTGGCGCAGGCGTAATTGCCTGGACGGTTTTTGCAGGTTGCCGGCAAGATACAGAGTGGGCATGGGTTGCAGAACGTTCTTAAACAGGGTAAGCCATATCGCGAAGAATGGCACCGCTGCGAAGATTTCGCGACCATCTGTCGTGTTTCAATCGGAATACCTGTCCTCTCTCTAGCTGCATCCTGTCCCTGCGTACCATTGACCCCTGCGTCCCCGCCTTCTAGTATTCTTGCCAGAGGAACGTCCGCCCGCGAAAGACCTTTGCGGCCATTTCTCTGATCCACTGAGGGGTCCTGGAATGACTGACTTTCGGGCCAAGCGTGCCCCAAGTATTCCGGGCAGGTCTATCCACCCGGTTGCAAATGCAAAGCCGTCTTCACTGATCGGCATCGAGAAGCGCCGCGGCGTGCGACTGAATTCCCGTGTCCCCGTGGCAGTGGAATGGGATGCGGGCGGTGAGTCGCTTCGCAAAGAAGCACAGACGCGCGTGGTAGGTCCCTATGGATGCATGGTGGTCCTGCCCATGAATCTGGAAATTGCGCAGTCCATACGCCTGACGAACATGGTGAGCAAGCAGACCAATCTGGCCGTAGTAGTCTGGCGCGGGATGGAGCGAGCGGAGGGATGGGAACTGGGAATCGAGCTTATTAATCCTCGCATGGGATTCTGGGAGCTGGACCTCTGATGCAGACGAAAGAACAACAGAAGCAAGGAACCGGCTTGATGGCCGGGGAGGAACGCCGTCGAAGCCAGCGCGTGATTATACGTGTGCCGGTGGCGCTGGTGGTAACCGAGAATGAGAAGAGCACACGGATTTCCGCTCATACCGTGGCCGTAAATATTCATGGCGCCATGGTCGTTAGCCCGCGATCGCTGGAGGCGGATGCAGTTCTGGAAATCGTAAACGGTCGGACGAACGAAAAAATTGGTTGCCGCGTCACGCGCGCTCCGCGCGAGAGCTCGGAAGGATTCCTGATTCCAATCGAATTTACCTCGCCCTCGCCGAATTTCTGGCAGATTTCTTTTCCGCCGTCGAACTGGAAGTCCCCGGAAAACTGACGCGGCGTCCCTCGAACTCTTCTAATTCCGTAACTGTCTCCTGTTTTGTCGATAACCTGCGCTCAAGCTCGCGATAAACCTGTCTACTTTCCTGATTCGAAGTATTAACAAACTCGGCACTATCCTGCACTCGCGAATTGCCAACAACCTTACAAAGAGAATAGCCTTGGTTAGCTTGATGTGATCCCCGAGCTTGCAAATTTTGCGGGAAAACCCGAGGGCGAATCCTGCATCCAAGAGATTTGACCCAATGGCCAAAGTTGCGCCTTTTGAGGATCTTTTGTTGCTTTTAATGGGGATCTTCCGGCGGTTGGTCTTGTCTCAATCCTGGCAGAGCTAGAGGGAAACGTGAAAAACGCGAGTCACCGATTGTCCGGTAGTGTGAGTGTGCGTAGGAGCGCAATCTGCGATGGTATGGTTCCGCGCGCGTTCGGCGGGCTTCGCCGCGTTTTTTCGCAGTGGGGTCGCGCTGCGGCCGTGGCCTGGGCGTTGTCGCTGGTCGCGCCGCTCGCTTCCTTCGCGCAGGGCAACATGGCGCGGCCCCGGGTTACGGATCGGGTGGACATCTCACGCATGACCGTCCTCTCCGGGAACACTCATCCGCTCGCGAGCGCCCAGAATGACCAGGGCGCGGCGCCGCCGGATCTGCCGATGAACCGAATTATGTTGGTGCTTAAGCGGTCGCCAGAGCAGGAGGCCGCGCTGCAGGATTTGCTGGTCCAGCAACAGGTTGCCTCATCGCCGTCGTATCACAAATGGCTTACGCCGGAACAGTTTGGACAGCAATTCGGTCCGGCCGACGCGGATGTTCAGGCCGTAACGTCCTGGCTCGCGTCGTTCGGATTTCAGTCCATTAAGGTATCCAAGGGCAGGACTGTCGTTGAATTCTCGGGAAGCGCGTCGCAGATCGAGTCGGCGCTGCACGCACCCATTCACAAGTACATGGTGAACGGAGAAGCGCACTGGGCCAACGCCAACGATCCGCAGGTTCCTGCTGCGCTCGCTCCCGTGATTTCGGGTTTTGCGTCACTGCACAATTTTCAGAAAAAGCCCGCTTCCGTAAAGTCAGGCCGAACTGCGACCATGACCAGGACGGCTGACGGAAAACCGCAAATCAATTTTACGGACAATTCCCACGGACTGGCGCCGGCGGACTTCAACACGATCTACAACATTGCGCCGACGATGACCGGCAGCGGCGCGACGATCGGCGTGGTGGCACGTTCGAACATCAATCCGCAGGACGTCGCCGATTTCCGCAGTCTTTTTGCGCTGTTACCCGGACACGCGCCAAACATCATTGTCAACGGTCCTGACCCCGGCAACCTGGGTGGGGGTGAAGAGGCCGAGGCTGTGGTCGATACCACCTGGTCCGGTGCGGTCGCCCCCGCTGCGACCGTCGATCTGGTGGTGTCGGAGTCCACAAACAGCACGCCTGGGGAAGACCTCTCCGAAATCTACATCATCGATAACAATCTTGCGGACATCATGACGGAGAGCTTTTCGGTTTGCGAAGCGGTTTTCCAAAGCTCATTGTCGCAGGCGGCCAATTTCTATTCTGCTCTGGCGCAGCAGGCGGCGGCTCAGGGCATCACGTTTACCGTGGCCTCGGGTGACAGCGGGCCGGACAGCTGCGACGATCCGAATTTCGTGCCAACCACATTCCAACCTGCATCGGTCAATCTTATCGCCGCAACTCCTTACACGGTAGCTGTCGGCGGAACCCAATTCAATGACATTGCAACTCCCAGCACGTATTGGAATGCCACGAACGATCCCACCACGCACGCTTCCGCGAAGTCCTACATTCCGGAAAATGTGTGGAACGAAAGCTGCACGGTGGCTCAATGCGGATCAAATTTGACGGGGCTCTGGTCCAGCGGAGGAGGTCAAAGCATCGCGTTTACGAAACCGCCCTGGCAGGTGGGTGTTGTCGGAATCCCTAGTGCGAATTCCCGATTCGTGCCGGACGTCTCGATGGCTTCAGCCGATCACGATGGCTACGTGCTCTGCCTGGACGCTTCGTGTCACGGAAGCAGTATTGGGTTCTCAATCTTAAGCGGCACTTCAGTGTCAGCTCAGGTATTCGGCGGAGTCATGGCTTTGGTCGTGCAGAAAATCGGAACACGCGTGGGGCTTGCGAACTTCGCGCTGTACAATCTGGCCGCCGCCCAACCTCCCACTTTGCCTGCCAACGGTACGTGCAACGGATCCAACACCTCCACTCTTCCGGCGGGTTCCTGCATCTTTAACGACGTAACCGTGGGAAATACAAATATTCCGAAAGTGAACCCTGGCGAGACTGGGTTTCCCGCGACTACGGGTTACGACGAGGCTACTGGACTTGGTTCGGTGAACATTTCGAATCTAGTGAATCTGTGGAATACAGCCGTCAACAAAGCGACTACCACCACACTTACCCTGAACAACGGAACTGCCGTTAGCGTGGCGCATGGCACAGCGGTTCCGGTGGGGGTAATTGTTGCGCCTGTACCACCGGCGACAGGGACGCCTACCGGGACGATCTCGCTGGTGGCGGGTTCGACATCCGGGCAAGGTGTGGATTTCTTTCCGTTGACGAACGGCGCGGTGAACTCCAGCACAAACAGCACGGTCTTTCTTCCCGGCGGGACCTATCCAGTGAAGGCTCACTACGGGGGAGACGCGAGCTTTTTGGGAAGCGACTCCGCGCCGGTCACTGTTACGGTCACGCCAGAAGCCAGCCGCACGACGATGGGCATCGTCACGAGTACGCCGTGCACGACTTCGGCGTCTGTCGTTTACGGATCGCCATATATCTTGAGCATAGCGGTGTCGGACGTTCACACGACGGCGACGCCCTGCGCCCCCAATGAAACCGGGGCATTTCCCACGGGCAACGTGACCGTGACGGATACATTCAACAGCGCGACCTCTCCGCTTGATGGCGGCAGTTTCAAATTGAACAGTGTCGGATATTTCGAAGACCAAATCATTCAGCTTCCTGTCGGCGCGCACACCATTAACGCTGTTTACGTAGGCGACGCCAGCTTCACGACCAGCAATGCCACGGTTACGGTCACCGTTACGAAGGCCAACACGACCACGGCGGTTTCGGCCAATCCGATGACCGTCGCGGCAGGGCAGACGACTGCGCTGACGGCGACTATCGGGACTCAGAGCAACGCCGTTGCGAACGCGTCTCAGGAGCCCACGGGCACGGTGCAATTTTTCCTGGCCAGCGCACCGTTTGGTTCTCCTGTGCCGGTTTCCGGAAGCGCCACCGCGGGCGGTTTTGCTCAGGCTATTGCAACCATACCGAACGCGTCCCTGCCGAATGGTTCGAACCTGGTCACTGCGAAATATTCCGGTGACGGCAACTACGCGGCGAGCACTTCACCGCAGATCACCGTGACCGTCGGTTCCTCCGGCCTCAACGTCACGACCGGTTGCGGTGCCACGATCATGATCGCCAGGCGTGGACTCTCCGGTTCTTGTTTGATCACGGTGGTGGGCGCAAACGCGTTTAGCGGTGCTGTGAACTTGACTTGCGGAGTCAGCGCTTCGCCAGCGAATGCGGTGGATTTGCCGTCTTGCAGCTTTGTCAATTTTACGGCGCCGCAGACGATTACCTTGAGCCCTTCGTCCGAGACCGGAACTGCAACGTTGACGGTGAGTACCACCGCAGCGAGTCACTTACTGCAGCCCGCAAGCCGCCATCAGGGGCCCAATTGGCCGTTTGTTACGGGCATCGCTGCGGTATTCGCTGCGATGTTCCTGGTGACACTCGCTCCTCGGAAGCGCTATGCCAGTGTGATTCTTACCATCGCCGCCTTTATTGCGCTGGCGGCGGTGACCGCCTGCGGGGGCGGTGGTGGATCAAGTGTCGGCAATCCAGGCACGACAATCGGTTCCTACACCATTACTGTGACGGCTACACCGGCAGGCGGGGCGGCCCAACCGTTACCCATAACTGTTGTGATAAGCAATTAGAAAGACTAGTCAGGGCTGGGAATTGAGCAGCTGGACGTTATCAGCAGTCGGCGATCTCATAATTGGGCGGTGTTTCAAGTTCGTCGGTAGCCGGAGGCTAACGCCATCTTTTTTCGGGCCCCTGAATGTCGCTGCTGGATGTGCTACGGAAAAAGTGTATTGTCTTGTCATTCTGAGCGAAGCGAAGAATCTCTCTTTGTTTCTTCTTAATAGTTAAATCGAATCTTACAGTTAAATCGAGGAGAGATTCTTCGCTTCGCTCAGAATGACAGCGTTTTGAGTTTTTCCGCAGCGTGTAAGCGGCGATCAACAAAGATCATCTGTGAGTATGAGATAGATTGACCGATGCTAGTTCTCTTCGGGGCGTCTCTGGCGCTGGGGTTTCATCCTGTCTTCGTATTGCGAGGGGATGGCGGTGGGATCCAGATTGCCGCCGCTGAGAATGATCCCGATTCGCAAGTCTTCGCCTTCGATCTGCTTATGCAGGGCGGGCGAGGCCGCTACGGCGCCCGAAGGTTCGACCGTGCTGCGCAAGTGCTCGGTGATCAGACGCATGGAGCGAACGATCTCGTCTTCGGTAACCAGCACGATGGCGTCGACGTTGCGTTGCATGACCGAGAACGTCAATAGACCAGGCACTGGGGTCCGCAAGCCGTCGGCGATGGTCTCGGGCGGCGCGATCTCGACACGCTTGCCCGCCTGAAGCGAAAGGTAACCGTCGTTGCCCAGTTCCGGTTCCACACCGATCATGTGGATATCGGGGCGCAGATGTTTCGCTGCGATCGAGCAGCCCGA
>Ga0157378_10001608_pt1 | contig 20415 bp, 14 predicted proteins | sample M65metaG_FD_115309 | JGI IMG/M metagenome (GOLD analysis project Ga0157378, IMG submission 115309) | Miscanthus rhizosphere microbial communities from Kellogg Biological Station, Michigan, USA - M6-5 metaG | ecosystem: Host-associated > Plants > Roots > Rhizosphere > Soil | place: USA: Michigan...
TCCCTTATAGTAATAATCATGTTCAACGCTTTTCAACACATAGGCGAAAAACATAAGGAAATATTTGTAGCCCCGACAGGAATCGAACCTGTATCTAAAGTTTAGGAAACTTCTATTCTATCCATTGAACTACGGGGCCGGGCAAAAAGTGCAAATGTGTCAAATGTGAAAATGTGCTAATTCTTATATCGCAGCTATTGACTCATCACACAAATCTCAAAATCCTTTCCGTGGGCGGCAAAAATAAGCGATTCCGGCTAAAATGCATAGATGAAATTGGAGCTGTTTAATCCTTATCTTCCCCGTCTTAAATATGATTGTATCATGAAAAAAGCCTTGTCTTTATTGAATATCTTATTAATAATTGCCGCTTTTGCGGGTTCTCAATTGCAGGCGCAATCATCCGGTGCCCGTCTTAACCATATTGCCCAATATGTGATCGATCTCAAAGTCAGTACGGATTTTTATATGAAGGTGGTGGGACTCGATACCATTCCCGAGCCTTTTCACGACGGCCGGCATACCTGGTTCCTGATTGGTCCCAAAAGCCACCTGCACATCATTTCAGGGGTGAAAACGCCGCTTCCAAAAGAGAAAAATACCCATCTGTGTTTCAGCGTGCCTTCCGTTGAAGCATTTATTCCAAGACTTACACAAAATAAAATCCCCTATGAAAATTGGGTAGGAGAGAAGATGGCCGTCACCAACCGGGTAGACGGTGTAAAGCAAATTTATTTCCAGGACCCAGATGGTTATTGGATAGAGATTAATGACGCGAAAGAGTAGTCGGTAGTCAGTAGCCTTTAGCCGGGAGCGCCACTGGCAGCTTTCGGGTAATCAATTTTTCATGGCCCAGGTTGTTATTGTGCTTTGTGGATCGTAGCACGACTACCGACTCCAGACTACCGACTAAAGACTTATCTTTGCCCTCCTTTTTAAGGCTACAATTATGAAATTTTACAATGTTCTCATTAAATACCGGTTACAGATAGGTCTTGGGTTGATAGCACTCGGGCTGGTAGTTAATATTTGGGGCAACAGTTTTTGGGCTGCATTTCCGGCTTATTTAATTGGTATCGTGCTCATCTTTGGCCATTTCTTTTTTGGCCCTTTGCGGCTTATCCAGGAATATATGGAAAGTGGCGATATGGAAGGCGCAGAAAAAGTGTTGAATTCTATTAAGTTTCCGGGTCTCATGTATAAACCCATCCGTTCTGTTTATTTTACCCTTAAGGGAAATATCGCCATGATGAAACAGGATTTTGACGGCGCGGAAAAAAATATGCAGAAAGGTCTCGATCTGGGAATGCCCATGAAAGAAGCAGAAGGCGCCAGCCTGCTGCAGATGGGCATGCTCTCGATGCAGAAAAATGATATAAAGAAAGCAGAAGGCTTTATCCGTTCTGCCATCCGCAAAGGCCTGCCCGATAAAGAAAACCAGGCCGCTGCTTATCTGCAGTTGTGCAGCATCATGATGACAAAAAGAGAATTCCGCGCTGCCAAAGAATTTTTCAGGAAAGCAAAAGGATTAAAGCCTACCACGCCACAGATAGTGGATCAAATCAAACAAATAGAAAAATACATTAGTCGGATACCGGGTTAGAGCAGATGTCAGATGTTGGATGTCAGATGCCAGAAAATCGATATCCATCGCTTGAGATTCCTGCCCGCGTAGTTTGACGATCACCTGATAGCATGTGTTTTGCGTCAAAGACTACCGACTCCGGACTAAGAACTCCGAACTATTTCTCCGGCTTCATATTATCAAACAACTCTTTAAAGACAGCACTGAATTTTGATGGTATGCGCTCAATGCTGATGGGCACACGGCTATCTGCATCATCGTCCTTCTGGATCGAATAATGGAATGCATCCTTCGCCTTGGATTGGCCTTCTGATCTTGTAATAGAAGCCACCAACTCGTGCCACTCAGCATCGGAGAAATTCCACGCCGTACTGGCCGACATTTTATTGCCAACAGGACCTCCGGATTTTATCAGTTTTATATTCAATGCAAATGGTTTAAATGATCAATTAAAGAAGTACAAGTCTTATACCAATCACGCGGATTCTAAACTGGAGCTGCTGTGGGCATCTGGGCTATTCAGGGTTAAGATTTTATATTACACCGGCTTCCTTCCACCCCTTCTCAATCCCTTTTACTTCCAGGCTGTTTTTTCCAAACCGGGCAGTTGCCTTTTTTAGCGTGGCCGCCGCGGCATCGGCAAAGTTTGAATTTTTATTCATTAGTTTTTTATCAATCAGGGCTGCATACCAGGCGGCACCCGCTTTTTCCCATGCATTGCCATTGATCTCAAAGCTAGCCACGTAAAATGCAAAATTGGGTATGCCCGAATTAATGTGTACGCCACCATAATCGCCATCTTCTGTATTGGGCAATTTCTGGAAGCCTTTCATGGTAGCCGGTTGCGGATCATCGCCGAAAATGGGGTCGTTTAAGAAGGCGGTACCCGGAGCCTTCATAGAACGCAGTGCATTTTTTCCTTTCAGCACATTACTGCCAATCAGCCAATCGGCTTTACGCGCAGGGGTTTTATGCACCCATTGTTTTATCAGGCTGCCAAATACATCGGCATAAGATTCGTTCAATGCCCCGCTTTGAAATTTATATTCCAGTTGAGCCTCAAAATCCACCACGCCATGGGTGAGTTCATGACCAATAATATCCAGGTCTTCGGTAAAGCTGTTGGTGAATTTAGGATTGCCCGTGCCGTAAAACATTTGCTCGCCGTCCCAGAACGCATTATAAAATGGTTCTTGCGGATTTTCACGGTAACGAATGGTTTGTATAAGTGGCAGCCCATGGTTATCGAGTGAATTGCGGTTAAAAAACTTTTTATAGAAACTCCATACATTGCCTGCACCCGTAATTACATTTTTTGCGTCCCTGTCATTCCTGGGCATCGTCTTTTGCCCTTCTTTCCATATTAGTTTGCCGAGGGCAAGCGGCATTTGTCCAGCATCATACAATTCGCGGTACACTTTTCCCGCGGGTTTGATGCCTGCGGTTGCCATACTGGTTTTCTTTTTTGTGGGTGAAATGCTGGCCAGCACCTTTCTTTTATCCCTGAACTGGCTATCGGCTTTTAGATCTTCCTGGCCTGTTTTTGCACGCAATTTATCGCTCATATAGGGCGGTAAAATACAATGCAGCGGGTTGCGGTGATGTGTACACATAGAATAAGTTTAAAATTGCAGAATAAGTAGCGGGTCGGAGTGGGAGTTCAAAAATCTTTAGAAAAATTACTGAAGTTTGGGAGACTGGCAATACCCTTTTGTGGTAATCTGGTGGATCAATTCATGCATTCCCGGCTGAAAAGATAAGGTTACTGAATATTTGAAAGCCTGTTTTGAAGGTGTGCTATTAAATTGACGATGGGAGATAGCCCTCCATCTGCGAATCAGCGGCAAAAATTGGCTGCCACGAATGCACGAATTTTTTAACCATTCGGATACGCCAATTTTAACTGTCCGATAATTCGCCGAATTCGTGGCTGAAAAATAATTGCCACAATATTTCAGTCTTTGGAAGCCTGTTTGCGTTGAAAGAATGTTTAGTGAATGCCGCAATCTGCGAATCAGCGGCAAAAAATTGGCTGCCACGAATGCACGAATTTTTCAGCCATTCGAATACGCTAATTTTAACTGCCCGATAATTTTTTAGACTGCCCGACAATTCGCGAATTTGTGGCTGAAAATAATTGTCAAGATATTTCAGTCCTTGGAAGCCTGTTTGCGTTGAGAGAATGTCTGGCGAATGCCGCAATCTGCGAATCAGCGGCAAAAATTGGCAGCCACGAACGCACGAATTTTTTAGCCATTCGGATACGCCAATTTTAACTGCCCGATAATTCGCGAATTCGTGTCCGAAAAATAATTGCCACAATATTTCAGTCTTTGGAAGCCTGTTTGCGTTGAGAGAATGTTTGGCGAATGCCGCAATCTGCGAATCAGCGGCAAAAAAAAATATCTGCCACGAATGCACGAATTTTTTAGGAGTTCGAAGATGCAGGTTTTGTAATTCAAACCAGGGACTTGGTAATTGGCATATTGGGGCTGAACTGCCGGTTCTTATGCTTTTGCAACCTTGATGCCCATTGAACTTTCCAATATTTTTGTAATGGAGTGCTTTAACCGCGGCAGCGTAAAAATCGTTTTTTCAATATATTCTACTACACCGAGTTTTAAAATGGAAGAGGTTACAGAAATTTCCAGGTTGCTGGAGAAGAATATTACTGGCGGGGTACAGGCAAGTTTTTTCAACTCTTTTAAAACATCATAACCATTGATGATACCGTCCAGGTTATAATCGAGAATAATAAGATCGGGTGTGTGGTTTATTTCCGCAAGAAAATTTTCACCGGTGCTGAACACGTGGATATCCTGGCTGATATTTTCCAGTTGCTTTAATACAAGCGTTTGATAAACAGGATTGTCTTCTACTACAAATATTTTTGCCTGTGGCTGTTGCATGGGTTTCGTCTTGTGCCAATAATGTTTCAACAATACTGCCAAAGAGATCCTGCCTGCAATCAACTGGTTGTCAATAAGGGTTCGTAAATTTACCTGCCCATTGCTTCCCAATGCCGGAATCGGTTTCCGGTGCGGGAACCCCTAGAGAGCGAAATCATGCTTCAATTGCCCAATACATTTATTAATGACAGTGGTTACTTTATCAACCAATGGTGGAAGGCTATCAGTATCCTTCTCATGCTTGCCACTGCTTTCAATAGCGCGGATATCCGCGTGTAGCGAGGATATGCCTACAGAATCAATGGTTGATTTTAATTTATGCGCAATCTTTCCAATCTTTTGCCATTCGGCGGCCGCCAATGCATTCTTCAGGTCAGTCAGGCCGGGCGGCACCGTATCTATAAACAGTTGCACCATTTTTTTAATAAATGCTTCATCGCCGCCGGAAACAGATCGTACCATAGAAAGATCATACAGACATGTATCATCTGCAACAGCCGCCGGGTCAGTATCTGTAGTTGCTCCGTTTGCCGGCAGTTCTATTTCTGCCTGGGGAGGAAGATTGCGCCTGATCACCTCAAACAACAATTCCTCTGTAAAAGGTTTTGAAAGATAATCGTTCATGCCTGCCTGTAAGTAAATATCACTATCACCTTTCAACGCATTTGCGGTTAAGGCAATAACCGGGATAGCCGCTTTTTTGGGATCGGCCAGTTGCCTGATGCACTGGGTTGCATGAATGCCGTCCATCTCCGGCATTTGTATATCCATTAATACAAGATCAAAGTCTTTTTCCTGTAATACTTCAACCGCTTTGCGGCCATTTTCTGCTATCGTTACTTCAAAGCCCCACGACTGCATGATATGTTTTGCCAGAAACTGGTTCAGTTCGACATCTTCTGCCACCAGTATATTTTTTTTGCCCAGCGCCTTGTAGTTGGTCGCCGGTTTTGGAACATTTGCCTGCATATGGGTCTCATGTTTTTGGTATGGTAAAATAAAGCGAAAAGTAGATCCTTCGTCAAGTTTGCTTTCTACCCACAGCTCTCCGCCCTGCATTTCTATCAGGTTTTTGCAGATAGACAATCCCAGTCCGGTGCCACCGTATTTGCGGGTGGTATTTGAGCTGGCCTGCGTAAATGGATTAAAAATGCTTTGCAGTTTATCATCGGGAATACCAATGCCGGTATCTTCCACCACAAATTCCACTGCTGCCCAGTCTTCTTTATCGAATTTAATCCTGGTCGTAAAGTTGATGCTTCCCCGCTCTGTAAATTTGAGTGCATTGCCTAAAAAATTATTCAGCACCTGCACCAGCCGGTAAGGATCTCCTTTTACATGGAGATTTTGATTCAATTGATCATTGTAATATAGCGACAGCTTTTTTTCTTCGGCTTTAAACCGGAAAGAACTGACTACTGTTGCAATTTTCTCCGTGATGTTAAAAGGAATTTCTTCCAGTTGCATTTTGCCAGCGTCAATTTTTTCAAAATCCAGTATATCGTTGATTACCGCCAGCAGGTTGTTTGCTGCATCCTGTATAATACCCAGGAAGTTTTGCTGTTCTTTGTCGAGTTTTGTTTTAGCCATCAATGCGGAAACACCCAATATACCGTTCATGGGTGTACGTATTTCATGGCTCATATTGGCGAGAAAATTTTTCTTTGCGTTCATCGATTCTTCGGAGAGCATTTTGGCCTGCACCAGTTCCTGCTCAGCCAGTATCCGTTGCGTGATGTCCTGTGAAAAGCCTATGATATAGGGTTCTTTGCCAGCCTCTTCTACTTTATAGTTTTGGTAGAGTACGTATAGTTTTTTGCCAGATTTGTTTACTATGCTGAATACACCCTGTGACCGGCCGTTTTTATTGATTACATCCAGGTAATTCTTTTCAAACAGCGGTTGCTGTGAAATGGGGATGAATGCTTTTATACTCTTGCCCACCATTTCAGGTTCCGTATACTGCAGGGCGTGCAGAATAGCAGGGTTAACCGAAATAATTCTGCCATCAAGCTCGTGCGTGCAAATAAGTGCCTGGCTATAGTTAAATAAATCACGGTAACGTTTTTCACTTCTGATTACCTGCTCTTCGATTTTTTTTCTTTCCGTGATATTGATGCCGTAACCAATAACCATTTTGGTATTCCCCGCTTCATCGGGCACCGGGAACATTTTCCGCAGCAGTATTTCTTTTTCTCCTGCACGATTAATCATTTCTTCTTCCCATTCTACTTCCTGTTTTGTTCGCAGCAATTGATTGAACAAAGTCTTTCTGCGTTGGGCAATGGCCATATCTCCGCCACGGCTGGCAAAGTATTCTTCGTCTGTTTTACCAACCATCCAGGCACGCATACCAGGATCTTTCACTGCCATCGGGTTAAGGAATATGTAACGGCCCTCCGTATCAAGCACAACAATGTCTGAAGGAACATAACTAAGAATGTCCTCATAAAAACTTTGCTGCCGCAAGAGTGATTCATGGCCTGTTGTCATGAGATTGGATAGGGTTCAATTCGGTTTAATTAATAACCAGTTCTTTGCTTTGGATCATCCGGTAAATGGTTGACTTACCAATATCAAGTAATTTGGCCACCAGTAATACATCGCCATTGTTATTGTCCAGATAGTGCTGAATGATAAAATTGGTATGCTCACGCAGCGTTTTGCCATTGGCAAACAGGTCGGTCACCTTTGTGGTTGTATTGAGCATGATATGTTCCGGTTCAATCACCAGGCCATCACTCATTACGACCGCCAAATCAATCACGGATTTCAATTCACGTACATTGCCGGGAAACCGGTAAGCAAGTAGTTTTTGCTGCGCTTCCTGCGACAATGTTTTCTTTTCTGTTTTATTTTCGGTGCAGAATATTTCAATGAAGTATTTCGCCAGTAAGAGTATATCACCGCTTCGTTCTCTCAATGGTGGAAGATGTACCGGTAAACCATACAAACGGTAATAAAGATCCTCGCGGAATGTTTTAGCCTGTACAGCTTCCAGCAGGTTTTTATGCGTAGCTGTAATAATGCGCGCGTTAACGGGTATCACCTGGTTATCACCTACACGGGTAATTTCTTTTTCCTGCAATACACGTAATAGTTTTGTTTGCAGGGCCACATCCATTTCCCCGATTTCATCGAGGAAAAGTGTTCCTCCATCCGCTTCTTCAAATTTGCCGATACGGCGGGTAACAGCACCGGTAAATGCACCCTTCTCGTGGCCAAATAATTCGCTTTCTATTAAGTCTTTTGGAATGGCCGCAACGTTCACTGCTACAAAGGGCTTTTTGCGGCGTTCGGAATTGTAGTGAATGGCTTTTGCTACCATTTCCTTGCCCGAGCCCGTTTCACCATAAACAGATACGGTGATATTGCTTTGCACCGCTTTCTCGATCATGCTGAATACTTTCTGCATGGCATCACTGTTGCCAATCATGCTTTTGGAAAAATCGTATTTGCGGCCAACCTCTTTTCTGAGCTGTTCTACTTCTTGTTTCAAGCCGGCTATTTCCTGCAGGTGCTGAATAGTATTCCAGAGGCGATCCTTGGTATCATCGTCTTTAACAATGTAGTCAAAAGCGCCGTTCTTCAATAGATTGATGGCTGTGGCCACATCTTCCTGGCCCGAAATGATGACCACCTGTATACTGTTATTGGCTTCTTTGATTTTTTTGAGCGCCTCGCTTCCGTCGCAATCGGGCATTGAATAATCCAGGGTTACCACCTGGGGACCCTCATGCAGGGCTGCAAAAAAACTGGCAGAATTTTCAAAACGCTTTACTTCATAGTCGGGGTTTAACGAAAGATAATGCTGTAGCATAGAGCCATACCAGGCATCATCTTCAAGAATAAAGATCTTAAACGCGGCGCGGTTTTTCATAAATCAGGATTTTCTGTTGCTATAACGCAGATTTTTTGAAATTATTCCCAAATGAGGAAAGCTTCCTGTTTTTATTATTGTATCCATCTGAACACTCTAAATAATTAAGTATCAGCATATAGATATTTCTACTTATTAGACAGTGCCTGCCAAACAGGCTAATTCTTATCTTTGATAGATGCAGGAAAGCAAGGCTACATTCTCCGAAAAATTTGTACATGAATACAATAAACTCAACGAACAGCAACGCATAGCGGTAGATACTATTGAGGGGCCGGTAATGGTAAATGCGGGTCCGGGTACCGGTAAAACCCAGCTGCTGGCATTGCGCATCGGCAACATTCTCAGGCAAACAGATACCAATCCAAATAATATTCTCTGTCTAACGTATACAGACAACGGCGCCATAGAGATGCGTAACCGCCTCTTGAAAATAATTGGCGCTGCAGCCTATAGCGTGCGTATCCATACATTCCATTCTTTTTGCAATGAAGTAATTCAGGACAACCTCACCTGGTTTGGTAAATTGAACCTGGCGCCAATTGGTGACCTGGAAGAAATCGATTTGTTTTATAAACTTATCGATGGCATTGGTAAGGACAATCCATTAAAACGTTTCCGGGGAGAAGTGTATTATGAAAAGGATCGGCTGAAATCATTGTACAGCCTGATGAAGAAAGAAGCGTGGACGCCAGCTTACCTGAATGAACGTATTGATGCGTACATCAGCGCGTTGCCCACCAAAGAAGGTTTTTTTTATAAACGGAAATACAAAGAATTCAATGCGGGTGATCCTAAGGTCGCAGCCATTGCAGATGAAAAGGAAAAAATGGAAATGCTGCGGGCTGCAGTAAACTTGTATCCGCAGTATAATGCAATGATGGCTGCTGAAAGCCGTTACAATTTTGACGATATGATATTGTGGGTGCTGGACGCATTCAGCACAAACAATAACCTGCTGCTCGACTACCAGGAACGGTTTCTCTATTTTTTGGTAGACGAATTCCAGGATACCAGCCGCTCGCAAAATTTGTTATTACAATACCTGACCGGTTATTGGGAAATACCCAATGTATTCCTGGTAGGTGATGCGGATCAGAGTATTTTTTCTTTCCAGGACGCCAATGTAGAAAACATGGTGGAGGTAGAAAAAAGGTACGCCGAACATCTTAAAAAGATCGACCTGGTGAATAATTACAGGTCTACACAGAATATATTGTCTGCGGCCCACCGCGTCATTATCCACAACAACCTGCGTACCGTACAACCGGACAATGATCATCCCCTGGTCTCGGCCAACACCAATTTGCAGGGCGTTTCTATTGAGCCGGTGATTGCCGAATATGCCAACCCGGCACAGGAAGCGATTGATATCGCATTGCAGATCGAGGCATTGATTCAACAGGGCATCAGTGGCCGGGAAATAGCGGTTATTTACCGCAACCATTCCCAGGTAGCGGCGATTACTTCCATACTTGAAGAGAAAAAGATCGCAGTAAATACAAAAAGGAAAATCGATTTGCTGCAACAGCCCTTTATTCGCAATATTATTAACATTTTAACCTGGATATGCCGTGAAAGAGATATTCCCTATAGTGGCGATGATATATTATTTTATTTGTTGCACAGCGATTTCTTTACACTATCGTCATTGGAGATTGCCAAACTAAGTATGACGGTAAATGCAAAGAACCGCGCCAGCCGGGAAGACATCTTTTCATTGCGCCGCCTGATGGCAGAAACTTCAATGCCCAAAGCTGATTTATTTAACCAACCTAACGGACAATCGGTAAAAGAAATAAGTGATACGCTTGAATATTTATTGAAGGCTTCTGCCAATCACACCCTGCAGCAATTATTGGAACTGGTGATTCAAAGAGCTGGCGTGCTCAGCTATATTATGCAAAGCCCCGAAAAGCCGTGGCTGATGCAGGTGCTCAACGCATTTTTTAATCACCTGAAAGAAGAAAATAAACGCAACCCGGACCTAACACTGGAAGAATGGCTGGCTGATATGGAGACGATGAAAAAAAATCGGTTGCCAATACCGTTATATAAGGTAACTGCAGTTGATGAAGGTGTGAATATGGTCACTGCACATGGGGCCAAGGGCTCTGAATATGCACATGTTTTTGTAATTGGATGCACGGGGAATATTTGGGATGAAACCGCCAATTCAGGGAAATACGCATTTAAATTACCCGATAACCTGGTGAGCATGAATAGTACCGCCAGCAACCTGGAAGAAAGCAGGCGGCTTTTTTATGTAGCCATCACCCGGGCAAAAACGCATTTGCAGGTATCCTATCCATTAAAAGATGAAAAGGACAAAGAACAGATCAAAAGTAATTTTATTACAGAGTTGCTGGAAGATGGCAGTCTAACCGTTGTTAGCAAACAGGTGCCTGACGTGTTGCTGGCCGATTATTTATCATTGCAGTTTGCAGAAAAAGCCAGGCCGGAGATTCAATTGGTAGAAGATGAATATATTGATCAATTACTGAAAAGATATACCCTCAGCGTAACCCACCTGAATAATTTCCTGGATTGTCCTTTGAAATTTTATTACCAGAATCTCATCAGGGTGCCTGCGGCGAAAAGCGATAGTATGGCTTTCGGGAGCGCTGTTCACTGGGCCATAGAAAGATTGTTTATAAAAATGAGGAACAATAACAACATTTTTCCATCAAAGGAAGAACTGGTTGCAGATTTTAACTGGCACATGAAAAACAACCGCGAAGCTTTCACAGCGGAATCATTCAAACTCAAAACAGATTATGGTGAAAAAATACTACCTGCTTATTACGACTATCATATCAACCGCTGGAATAAAGTGATTGTCGCTGAGAAAGCCGTGCGCAATGTGGTTATCAACCGTGTTCCCATCAATGGCAAACTGGATAAACTGGAGTTTAATGGCAAACTGGTGAATGTGGTTGATTACAAAACCGGCAAATATGCCAATGCAAAAAGGAAACTGGTTGCGCCAAATGAAAAAGAACCCAACGGCGGTGATTACTGGCGACAGGCCGTTTTTTATAAGATACTGCTGGATAATGACACAACCAACGACTGGCAGGTGGCCAGTACCGAATTCGATTTTATAGAGCCGGTAGGAGACGAATATAAAACGGAAAAAATAGAGGTAACCTCAGCGGACATTACCACTGTAACGCAGCAGATAACCGATACCTGGCAAAAAATTCAGAACAGGGAATTTAAGACTGGCTGCGGTAAACCAGATTGCGAATGGTGCAGTTTTGTCAAATCGAATCAATTGGCGGTAACGCTGCATCTGCAGGAAGAGGAAGAAACGGTATGATAATATAGGAGTGGCACGGGGATTTGGTATTGACTGAATAACACCAGTACCTGCATAAGCCGCCTCGCTTTTCCGTTAGCTTTATTCTAAAGTTGAAAATTGCGATGGCTGAAACACTTACTACAGTTGAATTACAGCCCAGAAGGAAAACGCAGCGGCGTTGCGGGTACGAAGCCCTGCCGGCTTGAGGCAAACCGGATAAGGTATAATCAGAAACAACCAGACAACAATGACCTGGATATTTTTGTCTGCAAACAGACAATTCACGTTATTTGGAATGCCGTCAATTTTATGGCTTTATTAGCAACACCCGCATAGCTAAATACCTGAAACAACTTATGTTTGCAGCTTATGAAGGGTTTTCGTTTCACCTCTTTTCTATTATTAATTATAACACTGTTTTTTGCCGCCGGCCCGGGCGGCGGCTGTGCCAATCCAATTGCACCTTCGGGTGGTCCAAAAGACACACTGCCACCACTACTTGTAGAAGTGGTTCCCAAAGACTCTATGCTGCAGTTTACGGAGAAAAAAATAACCTTTTCCTTTAATGAGTTTGTGCAATTGGACAACTGGCGTGATAACGTGGTTGTTTCACCCCTTTACAAACATGACCCCGAGATTAATTCTAAATTGCGAACTGTTACAATCAAGATAAAAGATACACTGGAAGAAAATACTACCTATAGCTACAATTTCGGAAATGCTATCAAAGACATCAACGAGGGAAATATCGCCAAAAATTTTACCTATGTGTTTTCTACCGGCAGATACCTCGACAGCCTGGAGTTATCAGGAACCGTGATCATTGCACAAACGGGTAAGGCCGACAGCACACTGATTGTTATGCTGCACCGCAACGGGGCCGATTCTGCTTTGAAGAAAGAAAAGCCCCGGTATTTTACTAAACTGGATAATAAAGGACATTTTGTTTTCCGGCACCTGCCCCCGGGCGTTTTCTATTTGTATGCTTTAACAGATGCGGGCGGACAAAAAATATATACTTCACAAACACAATACCTTGCTTTTGCAAATAAGCCGGTAACCATCGGCAAAAATAACCTGGCTGATACCCTGTATGCCTACCTGGAAAAAGATACCGTTGCACCAAGAACCCCTGCTCCGAAACCGGTAACTAAAGCAGACAAGGATAAAGAAAAGGAAAAGGAAAAAGATAAGCGCTTGAAGTTCTCTATGAATCTTGAAAATAACCAGCAGGATTTGCTGGGTGATCTGGTATTTACTTTTGCAGATCCGCTGAAGAATTTTGATTCTTCCAAAGCGCGGTTGACGGATGAAGCCTTTAAAACGGTTGACAATTACAGCTTCACAAAAGACAGCAGCAATAAGAAACTTATACTCTCCTATAAATGGCCCGAGAACAGGGTATATAACCTAATCGTGGACAAAGACTTTGCTGAAGACAGCAGCGGACGCAAAATACCCAGAACCGATACACTGAGATTTACAACAAAAAAGGAGTCTGATTATGGCAACCTCAACATCCAGTTCGTTCACCTGGATCTTAGCCGGAAACCTGTACTGCAACTGATGCAGGGAGAAGAGGTAAAATTCCACGCTAAGTTAACCAGCAATAAATTTCATGACGCGCGCTTCCGGCCGGGTGACTATGAAATCCGTATTTTGTATGATGATAATGATAATGGTGTATGGGATACAGGCGCATTTTTTGGTAAGCACCAGCAACCGGAAAGAGTAATCGCTGTTCCAAAAAAACTATCGGTAAAAGCCAATTGGGATAACGATAATACGATTGAACTATAACTGCATCAGGGTCGCTAAAATGATCCGTATGCGATGTCTGAACGTCTTCCACGCAATCCCAAAATCGCAAAATCCCCCAATCAACAATTCTTCCTTCAATAATATTTGCTTTTCCACGTTATAGGTTTCCACGTACCCCTCCCTTTTACATAAACCCAATAGCCTCTGTATGAAAAAACTGTTCCTGGTTTGCACCGCCATCGTATGCACCTGTCTGTTAGTTGCGCAACCATCGTTTCAAACATCATTGGAAGCCGGAGTTTCCCTTCCCCTGAACAGCAACGGAATAAACGATACCCATAACGGTAAAGCTGTTCATTTTGGCAACCACCTGGATTATTTGGCAGGTAATGGCGCTGTAAAAATTGGACTGGGCGCCTATATCGGTTACCTGAACGCGGTATCGGTGGATAATAAGTATAAGGAAAACGCTGAAGCCATTGCAGAGAAATACCGGTTTGCATCCGCTAATCTTGTATTTAATTCATCCGCTTTTAAAAGCACCCAGGTATTGCTGGGTCCGGTGGTTTCTTTCGGTTCCGGCAAATGCAACGTTAATATCTGGGCAAAGGCGGGCTATGGTTTAAATGAACCCTCGCGGTATACAGTGCTGTATAAAGAAAATGGAGTAACCAACAGCATATATGTAAACCAGGCCGGGGAACACAAAAATGGATTCACCTGCGCCGCAGGTGCCGGTCTCAATTATGCACTGTCTGGCTATGTAGGATTGAAACTGGGCGCCCATTATTTTAGTACGCAAACCGATCAGGTCAATTATAATTTCGATAGGGAAAAAGGTTTAGCACCTCTCTATTATACCGCCGCCAACCAGTTTATACAGCTTTCAGCCGGCCTGCAGTTTACGATTGGCAATCCTAACAAAGCAAGCGGGACGGTTCGGAATAATCGTTCGCAGATGCAGGATACGGCTGGTCCTTTAGCGAAAGGACAAAAAATCAAAACAAAAAGTAATATTAAGAATGATCGTGTTATTAATACAGGAATAGATAACCCCGTTGCATCCGGGATGGACCAGAAAATTAAAACGAAGAGCAATATTAAAAATGATCGGCTGATAAATGCCGTTGAAGACAATGAGGGAGATACAGATAATGATTCATTGTTTTTTTCACCGGAGAAAATAGCATTCAGGACAAAAATCGCTGATATGGGAATCAGTCGTATTCAACTACAGTCGGTAGACAATTACCTGACCGGTTTTGCGTATCAAACGCCGGCCGGCAATGTTGTCGGGCAGTGTGGCAGCAATGCAATGCCGGGTGAGCCGATCCCCGGTATCGACGTCAGATTGAGAAGTATGGCGGCGACAGCAGCCGATATAACGGCAAGGACTAATCGCGACGGAAGTTTTTCCTTTAATAATATAACACCCGGCAATTACAGGGCAGAAGTGGATGGATCTGCTATGGATGTTGTTGTAAAAGGAAATGCGTTCAACGATTTTAAAATACTGGATATTTACGGCGGTAGCTGCGGCAACAGTAAGGAAAATTATATACTTACCGCGGATGATAAAACCTATGTAGAGGTTATCAGTGCCCGGGAGGCTTCCAGCGGCATGGCCACTGGTAAAAAACATATCGGTAATGTGAAGTATGAAGATATCAGCCGAACGGCACCCCGGGATGCCGCTACAGGCATGGCGACCGGCAAACGCATGCATAAGCCTTATCGCGTAGTTGATACTGATTTTGATGTGAACATGGATAATATAGTGAGCAGCGATGGAAAACTGTACGCGGAAGTGATTACCGCAAGAGAAGCTTCCAGCGGCATGGCAACCGGACGCCGTACGCTTGTTACCGGCGATATAGATGGTGATGGATTAACCGACTATTCAAGTGCTTCGCCACGGGAGGCTGCAACCGGTATGGCCACCGGTAAACGCATGCACAAGCCTTTTGTAATCACAAAGGAAATGAATATCTCAGAAGACGACGCCATTGTTTCACCGCGTGATGCAGCATCGGGCTTACCTGTAGGCAAGCGTATGCACAAGCCATTTGTTATTACAAAAGAAATAAATATGGCCGAAGAAGAAAATGCTGATATTGTTTCGCCGCGTGATGTGGCAAGCGGAATGCCAACCGGTAAACGTATGCATAAACCCTTTGTGATTACGGTTGATGCCAACGAAGAGGCCGGTGAGATCATTTCACCGCGCGATATAGCTTCGGGTATGCCAACAGGCAGGCGCCAGTACCAACCCCTGCTGATACGGATCAATCCCGAAGAAAATACCTACCAGGTACTTGCGCCGCGTGATGCCGCAACCGGTATGGCCAGCGGTAAACGCATGCACAAACCTTTTGTAATTACCAAAGAACTGGATTATACAGAAGACGGTGATGAATCCGTTAGCTATAAATTGGTTTGGGGCGATCCGCATGTTGATCAATATGAAGGAATGGAAAGCAATCCCTTATACCAGGGCTCGGGTAACAGTGGCACCAATCCATTGTATGAATCCAATAGACGACTCTTTATTACCGGTGGAAATGGGAAGGGCTATGATGTATTTATTCCCTCTGGCATTATGGTAAAGCAGGTTCCGGAAACAGGTATAACAGCTTCTACCGTGTATGATGTAATGCCGGTTAAATGGGCTGCACCCGAACTGCTTTCTCAGGGAAAAGGCATCACTGAAAAAAGAATTAACAGAACGGATGCAACAGACAGAAAAGGCTGGGATGGAACCGTAAAGGGCAATAGCAGGAACATCAATACCAGTGAAGACAACCTGGGCAGCGGCAAATCAAATGAAGCCTTCGCCGGCAAGGGATGGGATGGTTCAGTGAAAGGAAGCGGTAAGATAAAGGAGATCAGTCGCGTACATTGTGCAGATGGCACCTGTACCATAGATGCCATTGTTGAAGCAGGCGGAGCCTCTTATGAAGCAGTCATTACCGGGGTTATGAAAACAAGACATGATACGGTAAAGAACAGCATTGGCAATATTCGGTAAAACAGTTCAGGGTTCAATAGTTCTTGGTTTTGGAAACTGTGAACTCAGAACTACGAACTTGGTTACCTTTGCCCCATGCAATTTTCTTCCTCCTTACTGGAAAATGCGGTCAATGAATTTGCCAAATTGCCGGGCATTGGCAAGAAAACCGCCCTGCGCCTGGTACTGCAGTTGCTGAAAACAGAACCGGGTAAAGTGCAGGCTTTTGGTGAGGCCATTATCAAAATGCGCGAGCAGATCAAATATTGCCAGCGTTGTTTCAATATTGCCGATGCCGACATTTGCTCCATTTGTGCCAATAGCATGCGCCAGCAGCAAATCACCTGTGTGGTGGAGAATATACGCGATGTAATTGCGATTGAAAGCACCCAGCAATACAATGGCGTTTATCATGTATTGGGCGGCATCATTTCGCCATTGGACGGTATTGGACCCGATCAACTAAACATCGAACCCCTGGTGAGCCGGATACAAAAGGAAAATACCGAAGAGTTGATTTTTGCCCTCAATCCCAATATACAGGGCGACACAACCATCTATTATATACAAAAAAAATTACAGGGCCTGCCGGTTCGTATCACTACCATTTCAAGAGGCATCGCTTTTGGCGGTGAGCTGGAATATGCCGACGAAATGACCCTCGCGCGCAGTCTTCAAAGCCGGTTACCGGTTGAAAATTATGTTTCCAAAGGTTAACGCTGCTGCCTTCAAATATTTAAGCCTTCTGCCCTTTGTTATTAACACAACTTACTGTAAATTTGCCCCTCAAATACAGGCGGATTTGTTTATTGTTCAGCCTGTTTAAAAACTGAACTAATAAACGATGATTATTCTGGATAGCTTCTCCAAAATTTCCTCGTTAATAGTTTAGAAACTGTGCATGACCCGGGTATATTCCGCAGGTTGTATTATTTAAAATAGCGTGCTGGTGGCAGGTTCGCCTGCATGGCAGCGCATAAATTTTCAAGCTATGACAGATATCAGAAACGAACTCAAAAAACGCATCCTTATTATTGATGGCGCCATGGGTACCATGATACAGCGGCACAAGCTGGAGGAAAAAGATTATCGCGGGGAACGCTTTAAAGACTGGCATACCGATGTAAAAGGGAACAACGACCTGCTGAGCATTACCCGACCCGATATTATCACCGGCATTCACAAGCAATACCTGGAAGCAGGCGCAGATATTATTGAAACCAATACATTCAGCAGTACAGTAATAGCACAGGCGGATTACGATATGCAGTCGCTGGCTTATGAATTGAATGTAGCTTCTGCACAATGTGCGCGCAAAGCGGCAGACGAATACACAGCAAAAAATCCTTCTAAGCCGCGTTTTGTGGCGGGTGCTATTGGACCTCTGAATAAAACATTGTCTTTATCACCCGATGTAAACAACCCGGGTTACCGGGCGGTCACCTTTGATGAAGTAGTGGCTGCTTACCTTGAACAGATAAAAGGATTGGTTGATGGCGGCGTGGATATCCTGCTTATTGAAACCATCTTTGATACGCTTAATGCAAAAGCAGCTATTTATGCTGCGAAAAAGTTTTTCCGTGAACAAAAGCTTACTGAGTTGCCCATCATGATATCCGGCACTATTACCGATGCCAGCGGCCGTACGCTGAGTGGCCAAACACTGGAAGCATTCTATGTTTCTGTAATGCATGCCAAACCATTGAGTGTGGGTTTAAATTGTGCGCTGGGTGCGCAGGAAATGCGTCCGCATATTGAGGAGCTCAGCCATATCGCGGGTTGTTATACTTCAGCCTATCCCAATGCTGGCTTACCCAACGCTTTCGGTGAGTATGATGAACAACCGCACGAAACCGCACATATCATTGAAGAATGGGCCGCCAATGGCTGGTTGAATATTGTGGGTGGATGTTGCGGTACCACACCCGATCATATCAAACATATTGCGGATGAAGTGAGCAAGTTTGCACCAAGGGAATTGCCGGTTATCGAGCCAGCGTTATGATGGTAACCACAGAGGGAAATGAGGTTTTTCACGGAGGTAGTAAGAATTCGCTGCATTCGTGGAAATTTGCTAAGTGGAGCAAATAAATATATTGACGGAAAGAATTCTAAAGTTTGCATTCGTGGTGCATACGGAACTGGGACCTGGCCTGCTGGAATCCTCCTATAAAGAATGTTTATTTTATATACTAAATAAAAATGGGATTTGTGCAGAAAAAGAAAAGGCTTTACCCTTAGTCTTTGAAGAAATAAAGATGAATATTGGTTACAGGGTGGATTTGCTCGTTGAAAAGAAAGTAATTGTAGAAATTAAAGCTGTAGAGTCATTTACGGACGTGCACATGGCGCAGGTGCTGACTTATTTGAAATTATCGGGTTGCAAAATTGGACTATTGCTCAACTTTAATACGGCCCATTTAAGGAACGGTATAAAGTGATTAGTGTTATAAAAATAATAATAGACGAATGTATTGGTTGCAGTAAAGCGGCGCATTGGCCTCTTTTTACTCTTGAAACCTCATTCGCCTCTGTGGTAAAAAGAAATTAATGTATGTCAGAAAAAGCTATCATCAGACCCTATCTCCGTTTAAGCGGTCTTGAGCCTTTAATTGTTCGGCCGGAAACCAATTTTTTAAATGTGGGCGAACGGACCAATGTAACCGGTTCAAAGAAATTTGCCCGTCTTATTAAAGATGGAAAATACGAAGAGGCATTAAGCGTAGCCAGGCAGCAGGTAGAAAACGGCGCGCAGATACTGGACGTAAATATGGATGATGCCATGCTGGATGGGATAGAAGCCATGACCACATTCATTAACCTGGTACAAAGCGAGCCCGATATAGCGAAGATTCCTATCATGCTCGATAGCTCCAAATTCCCGATTATTGAAGCGGGGCTAAAATGCGTGCAGGGAAGATGTATCGTGAATTCGATTTCCATGAAAGAAGGAGAAGAAAAATTTATTGAACAGGCGGTTATTTGCCAGGCCTATGGCGCATCCGTGATTGTAATGGCGTTCGATGAAAAAGGACAGGCCGATACCAAAGAACGCAAGGTGGAAATATGTCACCGCGCCTATAAAATTCTCACCGAACAGGTAGGGTATGATCCACAGGATATTATTTTCGATCCCAATATTTTTGCGATTGCCACGGGCATAGAAGAACACAACAATTACGCGGTAGATTTTATTGAAGCTACCAAAGAAATAAAAAGGCTGATGCCGCTGGCCAAAGTGAGCGGTGGTGTAAGCAATGTATCATTTTCTTTCAGGGGTAATGATCACGTGCGCGAAGCCATCCACAGCGTATTTCTTTTTTATGCCATTAAGGCCGGGATGGATATGGGCATCGTAAACGCCGGACAACTGGTGGTGTACGACGAAATAGAACCGCAGTTGAGAGAGATGTGTGAGGATGTAATTCTCAACCGCAACAATGATAATAACGAAGCCACGGAAAGATTGATCAATTTTGCGGAAACCGTAAAAGCAAAAGGAAAAGAAACGGTAAAAGATGACGCATGGCGGAATACCAGCGTAGAAGAACGGTTAAAACATTCGCTGGTAAATGGGATCACCGATTATATTGACGCCGATACGGAAGAAGCGCGACAGAAATACCCCAAACCATTGGATGTTATTGAAGGCCCCCTGATGGCAGGAATGAACGTCGTGGGCGATTTGTTCGGCAGCGGTAAAATGTTTTTGCCACAGGTCGTAAAAAGTGCCCGCGTTATGAAAAAATCGGTGGCCGTTCTTACACCTTATATTGAAGCAGAAAAAGAAGAAAGAAAACAGGCGCACCTGAAGGCAGGCACCGTAAACGAAGAGGCAGCTGGGGCAGCGAAAATTTTACTGGCCACGGTAAAAGGAGATGTGCACGATATCGGTAAAAATATTGTAGGGGTAGTGCTGGGTTGTAACGGGTACGATATTATTGATTTGGGCGTAATGGTACCCACCGA
>Ga0157378_10001615_pt1 | contig 20397 bp, 23 predicted proteins | sample M65metaG_FD_115309 | JGI IMG/M metagenome (GOLD analysis project Ga0157378, IMG submission 115309) | Miscanthus rhizosphere microbial communities from Kellogg Biological Station, Michigan, USA - M6-5 metaG | ecosystem: Host-associated > Plants > Roots > Rhizosphere > Soil | place: USA: Michigan...
CTAACCATATCTCCACAGCTTTCGCCGGAGTAAATAGGCTTGCCGCTATCTAAGTATTTTTCGTCTCCCCATTTTTTCTTAGGGTCGTCTCGATCTACAACTTTAATTTCAATCGGAACTAACGCGACAACATCTCAGTCTTCGGTCTCCGTAGGCGACTACACGGAATCATCCAGAGCTATTCCGGAAGAAATTGACCGCGAACGCGGAAAATACATCCCATCCGACCCAAAATCACAAGGCAAATTGAGCCGTGGCCCGTGCCGCAGCGCCGTCCATCAATGAAATCCTAGAGAAATCGCGAATAGCGAAAATAAACCAGCATACAGGACGCACAATATCGTGAGGACAATTCCATACCACGTCCCTTTGATAGACAGAGATATTGACGCGGAAATGGCCGACAAAACGGATGAACCAATTACTATCCAGAACGCAGTATGCAGAGAGTCCGGCCATGTCGCAGAGTGCGTATCGGCGGTGATCCATGCCGCAGCCAAGCCGAGAACAACGAAGACGATTGCGGCAATCGCAAATCCGGCCGGATTTTTCTCATTGGATCTGTGCCGGGCGGGCCCTGAAGCAACGTTGGCCTGAATCACTCGAGGTGGGGCGGGGGGAGTTGGAGGAACGGCAGGTGGAGCCGACGTGAAACGAGCAGCCGCGGGGGCAGTAGAAGGAACAGTAGGAGCAGGGGGCGTCGGACGCACTGGCACCGTCACTGGCACTGGCATTGGCACTGGAACCGCCGGAACCGCCTTCGGTGTGGCTTTTACCTTTTTCGGAATCCCCATCAAATCGAACGCGGTATTCACCGCGTTGGAACAGTAAACAAGCTTCAGAGTGCTCGCTTTTTCCAGTGCTCCATTGATCCGGTTTCTGAGGACTCGGATGTCATCTACAGTCTTGAAGGGTTCATCGGCTGTTTTGATGTGCCATTCTTCGAAAACTTTAAATTTGAAAGTGGTTACGCCGAGTTCCTGAAGGATTTGCTGTTTGGTGAGAGAGATGTCGTGCTTGTCAACGACCTCAATGGCAATCTCGCTTCCGAAGACAGAGACGAACGGAGATGTGGGCTTCAGTGTCGCCACGCAATCCACGTAAATCTTTTCGTTGGTCTCTGGATGTGTGTAGAGAATCTCGTCTTCGACCTTTTCAAAAGAGAGATCAATCTCCCGATTCAGAATCGTGACGTGCCAATCCTGTAGATGGCACATGTGCTCCTGGACAAGCTCGTGTGCGATGCCTTTCGAGCCTTCTCCATGGCCCGGGGGACCATATCCAGGCTTGTAGGCAAAGGTGATCTCATTTTTGCCTGTCGTCCGGGCGCTCATCGGTCGAAGGCGTGCGATGTCGTAGTAGGTGTGTCCGTCCCAGATCCGAGGATTGTTCCTTTTTCGGTGCGCAGCTTCCCAGATCGAAATGATCTCACTGCCTCTATCATTCTCTACATGGGCCAAGCGCTTCATTATTATCGTATTACTCGAAGCTATCGGTTCGGATCAGTCGGGCAAGTATGAGAAGACGAATTCGACATGAAAACTTGGGTCCGATTCGTGTGTGACCGCGATCCACCTACCGAAGCGAAACGAAAGAAGCAGCGTCAAAAATCCTGGAAGGAGGTGGAGTGGCATTCCTCCACCGGGAGGAAATTTACGGGCATTAATCCGCGTGGTCGTTCGTCGAATCCAGGCGAGGCAATGATGACGTTTTCTTTTTGCCGAGAATGGTGGTCGCGTCGTCGCCGAAAATATCGACCAAAGTAACGCCCAACTTTTTGGCGATTTGCTCGAGTGTATCGATCTGGACGGAACTGTATCCCAATTCAATCGCATAGACGGTGGATTTCGGTAAACCGCACCGTTTTCCGAACGCTGCGTAGGAATCCGCTCCCCTCGCTGTCTTCAGGAACTGGGACAAACGTCGTTCGAGGCGGCCGGGCATGGCGCACATTGGAGCATGGCCATCGTCCAGAGTAATAAACGTTCAGAGTAATGAACGATTTTGTTTGCGCGATACATAACGCTACGTCAATGTCCGCGTCGTCCGGTTTTCGGAACGTTCACTTGGTTGATCGCCCCGTCCACCTGGATACATAACCTCTTCAAATCCGCACTGCGGTTTCGACTCTTGATGAATAATTATCTGCGGCTGCTTGCCGTCGTTTCGAGCGTTTGCATCTGTGAAAACCGGGCGGATGCATTGGTGATTCTGGACACTGTCAGCGACGCATCATACCAAAACGCAGCATCTCAATTTACGGCCTCTGGCCGGGTCAACGCGACCCGATCCACCGGCTCTTTGGTGGATGTCGGATCTGGAACGTATTTGGGTGACGGCTGGGTGCTGACTGCTGCTCACGTCGTGGGCGACGATCCGAGTAAACTGACCTTCCGTGTCGGGGGCGTTCTTTACACGGCCGACTTGGCGACAATTTCGATCTATCCCACCACTGGCAATACCGACAGCGTGTTTGTGGATGACATCGCCGTCTTTCGACTAACCCTCAATCCACCCATTGTTCCGGCACGATTTTACGATGCGGGAACGGTTATTGGAAAAACGGCATCGTTGGTTGGAATTGGCAATACGGGCACTGGATCGACGGGATATTCCGATGGGACGCTTGGGACGCCCCGAGCGGGCACAAACAAGATCGAGGGCAGTTCGGACGGTGGGAAGGTCCTCTGGGCCGATTTCGACTCGCCAGCAGGCTACACCTACGTGGGCGGAACGTCACCGTATTCGCTCAATACGCCAACGTCGCTCGAGTGCCAAGTGGCCCCCGGCGATTCCGGGGGAGGTTGGTTTCTGAGCACCGCGAACGGATGGGGGTTGGTGGGCATCACGAGCGGTTTTATATCGTGGGGTGGAGGGATTCGGGGGACCTACGGCAATGGCTCGGTCGCAGTAGCGACAGCCCCATATACCACTTGGATGCAGTCGCTCGGAGTTCCCGTAGTGTATGCAAGCGCAGTCCCTGAGCCCGGAGTGACCATCTTGTTGATCCTCGGCTGTATTTTCACGTCCTGGAAGCGAATCACCCGGCTTTTTCGAAAGAGCGGTTTGGGAGTTCCGGTATTGGTGGCATCGGTAATTCTGATCGGACAAGTTGGCTGCTCAAGAAAAGGCCCCGCAGAAAATCCCATATTGGTCTCACAGCCACCTGTTGTGCCGCCTTCAACGCCAGCGCGACCCACGCAGCCTTCGGTTCAGCAAGCGACCGACGCACTAAAATCCACGGTCACTCTGCTGGAGCGAATGAGCGGAGAAGTGCAGGAGTTTTCGATTACCGACATCCGCTGGGGACCATCCTTCCGAGCATCTGGAACAGAGGGCGGGGCAATGCGAGGTTTACTGCCGGTAGAGGCGCCTACAGCGGGTTCAACAATCTACCCGGCAGAGATCGCATTCTCGTTTCAAGTGTTCACGCCGTTGAATCGCCACATATCGAAACGTCAGGTGAGGATGCGGGTCTATTATTGGGTCAATGCGATGGGTGACCTCTCCGCCTACCCCGTGCAAGACCTCTAATTTATTACGTATGCTGGTTTACACACCCATGGAGTTTGTGACCCTCATCATGGAACTCGACAGCCTGATTGAGGGCGACTTCAGCCACCCATTACTGGCAGAACCTGGTTTCCGTCGCTCGCTTTACGCAACGACGAGAGCCATGTCAAAAGCTTGGCGGATCCCGCGACCGGAGGACCTGATGAAGGCCCACAATCCTGCGACCGTGCTTTCAATTCTGATTGAGAGCCGACGAGCACTCGAAACGATTTTTGCTCGTCGTCGGACGTTTGTTTCGGGTGTCAGCCGCGAGCTTCGTATTTCAACCGCGGTATGTTCATTGCTCACCGAGCAACGCACCCAGATCGACAGATTGATTGTGGAAGAGTTGGGCCTGTCGCATCCGCTTTTAGAGAGCATTGTTGTGGAAGCGGGAGGGCACACGAAAGAGCAGTTGGAAACTGCCATGTGTGACTTTTAATCGCTTTTACCAAGGCATGCTCTTTTACACGCCTCTTGAGTTTATATCGATGCTGATGCAACTGGATGGTCTGGTGGCGGGCAATCACAGGATCAAAGAAGACCCCCTACGAACCGCTCTTCATAAAACTACGATGGCCATGAGTCGAATTTGGGGCATACCTTCACCCGCCTCTCTCACGTCTCCGGTATCTCCAGCGACTACTCTCTCGATGTTGATTGAAGCTCGGCGATCTCAGCATGTTATGTTCGCTCGCCGGGGCTTACTTATATTCCATGTGGATCCAAAATTCCGTGGCGCTATCGCGTTAAACCGGTTCCTGATTAAGCAGCGGCAGCAAATCGATGATATGATTATCCATAATTTGGGGATTGAAGGAAAACTTCTATCCGAAAAATGCGTGGTTTGCGCTGGAGGGTTAAGCAAAAGCGCCCTCGAATATGAGATGCTCGCAAATTTTTAAGAGGAAACGTCGCTGGAGTTACGGAGTTTCGGTTATTACGTAGTGAAAAAGATTGCCAATAAATTCAGAAAAAGAGTCTGAGACAAAAAAAACATTGTTTAGAGTTGGCTCACTATCTTCTTTTTCGTGATCCCAAAAATAAATTTTACCAAAATTGTCACCTGACGTTTTCAAAAGAATTAGATTCCCAAAAGGGTCCCTTCCAATTGCCAGAAAACCAGCGGGTAAACGACCTTTAAAATTGGTGAAAGTCATTTTGAGACTCCCGATTTTTCCATCATATAGAGCGAGGAAAAAATCAACGCCTCCCTCCTCAAGTCCCCCATTGTGGTTAGTAAGTCGGAAGTTACACGGGTCCGGGCGTCCGCCGTTTTCGTTTTTGAGAAACGCCTTATAATCTTCAGGTAGTTGTGTTTGAGAAAAACGGCAGAACTCTTCAATTTCGTGTTCTCCTGGACGAACTTCAGTAATGTATTCCGTAATTTTCATACTCAATTGCCGTTCAGCGAGAACCCTCCTGTGTGGGAGAATATATCATGAACGTTGCTGTCAACAAGTTCCATGAGTCCTGTATCTTCGTTGTGGTGCCATGTGTAGCCAAGTGGTTTTTTACTGAACCCAGCGGCAGCATTTGCAGCAACGTCGTCAAGCGCCCGATTCCCCGTCAACATGATGCTAACCTGACTTTCTCCGGCAGTGCCCTTATAAGATACGGAGAGAAGTCTGGGAATCCGAGATTGTTATATCTAACAGCCGTTCCATCCGCTAACGAATATGTCGCGGCACCATCTACGTGATATGTTACGCTACCGCCGTTTTCAATAAACTTTGCTGGGTTTGGAACCCGTCCCTGTAGTGAAGGAATTGATCCAATTTTCTCGGCAACCGCGCGTGTGCCTGCTTGCAACGCGCGTTGAAGCACCAGCGCGGCAGCATCTGAACCCAAATTTGCCGCGATTTCTAAAACCACGGCTTGCTGGGCAGTAAGCCCTGCCGCCTGAAGTCCGATATTGAGGAAAGACTCCGTCTGCTCACCGGACAGCATGGTGCGGTAGCCCGCCTGTGCCTGATCGGCAGCAAGAAGGGCGCAACCGCCTAGAAGCAGCTTCGACTTCCCTGGAGTGCGTGCTGCCAGAATACCTGTTCCAGAGAACCCGGCTGCCCCTCCCAAAAATTGAATTCCGCCGAGAATTCGGGTGCCAACATGCGCGTCTGACGCCATGAAGCCAAATGGGTCAGAAAGGCGAATGGGATCCCCGTTGGCGAATGTGTAGCGATTTAACGTCAGCGGTTCTTCAGGCGAACCCAAGTAGCTATCTTCGTTTATGAACCTTTTAAGCGCGGGGCTATAAAACCTGCTTCGCATGGATAGCAGGCCGTTTTCGTCCGTCTGAACGCCATATTTGGCGTTGTAGAGAAACGGTGTCTGTGAGGATCCGGTGCGCCCAAAATTCTCACCATAGGGGCCATAAGCGAAAGTATCTGAAACTGCACCGGTGTTGTCAGTCAACGCGACGGTGGAGCCTCGATCGTCGTAATGATATGCCTTGATGGCAGTTCCAGTTGCCTCGTAGAGCAATCCGGCGTCTGCCCCGTAAACAAACTTAGTTGTCGTCGAGCCCGGAGCTATCCGGGCCAAGACCCTGTCCAATGGTTCGATCGGGTCATAGACGAATGTCGTGGTGCCCGTGGAATCTGTAATCGACGTCCTGCGACCCTCTGGGTCGTAAAAGGAACTTACACCGCCGGCGCTCGTGAGGCGATTCCGGTAGTCATAAGTCAGGGGTCCGATCGAATACGGGGGGCTAGAACCTGTAGGGCCAGTCGTTAGATTACCGTCGAGATCGAAAACTAAAGAACTCCCATTGAACGTCAGAGCGCGGTGATCTGAATCAAAAGTCAGTGTCGTATCTGAAGGAATGGCTGATGGGGCCGGGGCCCCCGTATCTCCAGTTATGAATCCATCGTCGGAATACGAGATGGTTCGTGAGAGAAACGCGGTGCCACCGCTGGCCTTTGAAACGATCGTCGCGATCTGACCAGTTGGAGCGTATGTGTATTCTTGTTTTGCACCATTGGGGTAGGTGATCGAAGAAATTCGACCCATCGTGTCGCGGGCAATGGTAGTAACCCGTGATGCCCAGTCAGTGACTCCAGTTAGCCCTCCATCGGCATCGTAGGTGTAGGTAACGTATGTGCTGTCTGGATAGGTCAGGCGCTGGAGAAAGCCAGCCGTGTTATACAAATAGCTTATGACCCGCCCACTGGAGTCCGTGTAAGAAGTCAATCGCCCGAGAGCATCGTAAGCTCGGCCTACAGTGTGAGTGCCTTCAGTCGTCCCAGTGACCCGTCCCATGGTGTCCCGAGCGAACGTCGTGGTTCCGTCTCCGGTGACAATGCTGGAGAGTGCACGATAGGTGTCGTAATCGTAATCTGTGGTGTGCCCCGAGGGGCTCGTCACTCGATCAATTAGATTATCTTCCCAATACGAGAAGGATGTTTGTCTCCCCAAGTTCGTTGTGAAAGTCTCCAAGAGCCCAGATGTGTCCGCGACGAAAGACATTGCGGATGCGCCCGTGTCGGTGACGGCACGGGTTCTTGTCGAATCGTTATAGCTGACGCTCGCCGACTTAGTGGAGGGAAGGGTTGAGGTTAGAAGCCGTCCGAGCGTGTCGTAGGCGTAACTACTGACTCGTGACTGAGGTGTTGTCAGGGTTTCGACCTGCCCGGCAGCGTTGTGCGTAAGTGTAGTTGTCTTGCTGTTCTCGTTTATCAATGAGGCAACGAGTCCAGCGGTGTCATACGTCGCAGATGTCACCGTTCCATTTGGCGATGTCGTCGTGAGAACATTGCCATCAGCGTCGTAAGTGAAACTTGTGACCCGCCCGGCCGGACTGGTCACTGACGTTACCAAGCCAGAGTAATCTCGTGCGTAAGTGATAGTCCTGCTTCCCGGCATGGTGACGCTCATCAAACGGTCTTCGTTGTCGTAAACGCACGTCGTCGTGCAATTCATGGCATCGACCATCGACGTCATATTGTGATTCCCGTCCCAGCCAAAAGACGTAAATGTTCCATCGGGCTGAGTGACTTTCGTGGGCCTCGACCGCCCATCATAGACGGTAGTTACTGTTCGTGATCCCGGCCCTGTCAGTGTAAGGACGTTGTTATTGCCGTCCAAGGTTCGGGAGTAAGTTTTGCTCCCGGGGAGCGTTAACGATTGAAGACGCCCTGCTGCATCGAGTCCGATTCCTATTGTGGTGACCCCGTTGGTCGTTACGGATGACGGCAGCTTTCCTGAATATGACATGACAACACTACTGCCGTCGCTTCCGGTGATGGTGGTCGCCTGGCCATTGGCGTTATACGCGTAATCCGAGTAGTAGCCATCAGGGGCAGCAATGTGTGTCGGGCGTGCCGCAGAGTCCCTGGTTATCGTGGTGGTCCGACTTCCCGGCTCAGTAATTGTAGCCGGCAGTCCAGTGGTTACCCCGCCAATGGTCGCAAATGTCGAGGCAGCGGCATAGGTCGGCGTCGCGGCATTCGTGATGTCACCCTCGGCCGAATATGTGTAATCTTGGTATCGTCCAGATGGATAAGTTACTCTGGTAATCTGCCCTGCCGAGTTGATCGTCCAGGTTGTCGTCCGGTTCATCGGGTCTTTGTAAGACGTCATCAACCGTTTTTCATTGAACGTGTAAGTGTGAGTTCGACCATTGCGGTCGGTCAAAACTCCTTGGTAACCACCGGTTACTTGGGTAAGACTGTAACCTAAAGTGTGGTTGCGGGCGTCATATTGGAGATAAACCCTCTCTCCCGAAAAATAGTTCGTCGTAATCCGTGACCCGCCAGTGTCATTCTCCCAAGTAAGCTTCCCATCCGCCCCAAACCCGAACGAACTGAACTTCCCGCGTGCGTCGGTGATCTTTGTAAAGTTTGGCGCCGTCCCCGAATAAGTGAAAGTTACGATCCTTCCGGCATTGTCCTGAACTTGCGTTAAGCGTCCGTTAGAATCATAAGTAAACGTCAAATATTTGCCCGTTTCCGCGTCCGTGACTTGGCTCAGCTTTCCGGAGGAATAACTGTAGTTGATGAGGTTGCCGCTCGAGTCGCTATCGCTCGTGATTGTTCCATCTGCCGCGAACTCCACCTTTCGTCCATCACCGGATGCCAACCACATCGTGCCATCGGTGCGCTTCCCAAAACTGACATGGAGAGCAAATCCTGTAACGCAGTTCCAAGCACCTAAAGAATCCTTCTGGAACATCACTGTGCTGGTTCCAACTCTCACCGTGGCAAGGTCCGCCGAATCCACAAAGGCTCCGCCTTCAAAGCTGTGGCCCATCCCAAGTCCTAATGTGCTACGTCCGGCGGTCGAGCTAGAGAACAAGGAGGAGTATGATATCGAAAAATCGAGAACGCGAACTCCTTGAACGGTCAAAAGCTGTCGGTTAAATTCCTCCGCCCCGGTCGCCAGATTTATGGAGCCGCCCCAATAAACGAGATGCGCCCATGTTCGTTGCCAGACTCCGCCAACTCTATTTTCTGAATACTGCTGATCCTCATAAGGATTTGGGATGTATTCAAAATCTGTGTAGGTGATCGAATAGTCGCCCGTAATCTGGAATGACAACTGGGGCCCGAGATTGTTGGCCCACAGAGTGACCCAGGGGGACGATGTCGCGAAGGACATCGTTCCGGATTTGGGACCAGTTCCTGAGGCGCTTGCTTCGTTATAGTCGTTCCAATTGTTGTTGTAAGTGGTCCCGATGTTCCAGCTTTTGGTAGGGTTGGCTTTGACTGTGTATGTAACGGTGCCAGTCACGGCATAAGCTGCCATCGCGCTAGCAAGCAGCAGGAGTGAGGTTAAGTGCTTTTTCATGGTCGAAAGTTGGGTTAAGGCAGTAAAGTTGGAGTTAAGCGCCAGGCCGGAGCGCTCGTTGAATACAGAACTTCGGCTTCATACTGCGTGTATGCCCCGGAAGTGGTGACCGTGGTCACCGAACCAGAATGCGTGGCCCAGACTCCTGGACTGGCCTCGATCTCTAACTGCACTGATAACGTGGGCATATCATTCCTGGCCCACCAAGAAATTGACAGAGTGGTCGTTCCTGGGTCATCAACCGCGGTTGTGCGGGAAGACAAACCGTCCCCCGTAGCGGCTCCGATCGAAAACCTCAAAAGGTTGCTAAGGCCATCGGAAATGGCTGAATCGCTCGCTAAACCGATTGAATCGAGTGTTCCAAATGAGGAATACCTCCAAAGCTCAAGCGGAGATGGACCTTTGCTCGAGATCAGGTCACCGGCGTCATCATACGAATAGGTGATCCGTGACGAGCCGCCGTAGTCAGCGGATTTTATTCGCCCGTCTGGCGAGTATGTGTAGGTGACGGATGCCTGTAGTGCGCCGCAAAACAGGCCCAAAAAGATGGCTAAGGTGAAAACTTTCACCTTCCAGCAGATGGTTCCAAAATCCGCCAAGTAAAGAACTATTTCGCAAAAATGGCATCTTTACGCATTTTTGTCGCAGATTTGGTGCCTAGAAGCCCCAAAACGATCTTCTCGTGACAGGAGCCATTCTCAACAGCCGATTGCTGAGATAGTCTATCGCCCGTGTTTATCCCATAACTTACCTGGCATCCCGATTCAAAAACTGAAAGGCCGGAGCATATGCCCCGGCCTTTCTCCGCTACTACAAACAACTGAGTTCGCTGACACCGATCGATCGGATCGTCTTTGGAATTTAACGTCGCCGTTCGCAGAAGTGCCCGAAAGCACGGCCTGCTGCCTTACGCTTCGTCCGTCTCGTCATCATTGTTCATTTTTGTTTTGTCAGTGGATCATATCGTGGGACTTCGCAGTTTCCCGACATACCGGCTTCTGGCCAGTGTGCGGTCAATGTCGTCCCATGCGAAGAATATGCTTCCTCCGACTCGGTAGTGCGGGATAACGCCCCCGGCTACCCAGGCCCAGACGGTTCTTTGCGAGACGCCGAAGCGACTGGCAACATCCCGAGCCCGAGGTAACGGAGGAGCGGCATTTGTCCGTTCCACAGATCAAAGATACTGGATCGCCTCACGGCGCCCTCCAGATCCCGAACTCCTTCCGCTTACTCGATCAGCGCCGCAAGGGATTTACTGACCGGCATCCCGTATTGCTTGTGAAGCGCGTCCCACTCTGCCCATACGACTGAGATGTTGTATTCGCTCGGAATGTTCAGGCTTTTGCGAAGACTCGAAAGATCACTTTTCAGCGCCTTAACGAGTTTTTCAGGGCCGAAGAACTGGCGTTCTCCATCAATAACTCGAAGGCAAATGACAGCTTTGCCGTTCAGCAGGATAGAGCATACTAAATCGGCATCTTCTCCCTCAAGATAGACGAAATCCTTGACCGACCACCGAGCCATGGCGTGATCCGTGTCGATAGCGGGTCCCGCTACTTTGCTTGGTTTCAACGAGTCCCACGGGACCAGCATTCGAATCTCGCCACCGTCCGCAACAAAGTTCGTGCTCCCGCAGGCAATTGTTCCCAGCAACCTGGTCCTCCCCAAACGTAGTTCTGCACGATCTCCCGAATGTAACTCCTCAGAAAATAAGTTCATGAGGCAAGATACTTAGAAGATGGTTCTTATTTATCTTCTACGCAGCCCACTTTCGTTTACGCCTTGCCTCTTTAAGCTCAAGCGTCTTTTTGAGAGCTTCAATTGCGGCCAGTGCGTCAGCGTGTGTTTTAATGTCGTTAGGAAGCCATTCAGCAATTGACTTCTCATCGAAGGAACTGTCGAACGCGATGCTGATACAAAAATATCGGACGGCATCGGCCCGATGAACCATCGTAAGATAATGCGCATACATCATGTCTGGATGTGAGCCCATCAAGTGAGCGGTGCGTTCTAAGTTGTAGGTGAGGACAAAAAAGTTGGAAGCAAAGCTGTGGCGAAGCCCATTCTTTTTGTAAGTGACTCCAGCGGCCGTCAAGCAACGCTTGAAGAGTAAGCGGAATCCATCGGTGCGGTTTCTGCCGTCGTCCCCATACCAAAGTGGCATGATTGGGTCTGTTGGATTTTTACCGTCCCCATACTTTTCGAGAAATGTGAAGTTGGCCGGCGACACAGGAATGATCCGTTCGTGGTGGCGTCCAGAAATCTCGGAGGTAACAGTAACGGTGCGATTTTCAAAATCGATGTCACCCCACGTCAAATGAGCGATCTCGGCAAAGTGGATTCCCAGGCATCCCCACAAAAATGTTGTGGGAAGCCATGGTGTCGCTTGCGGATCGATCGTGAATTGCTGAAGTATTTTAGTCATTTCCTCAGCATCGTATGCTTCGGTTTTCGCTTTCTTTACGACAACACGATTAATGTGTTTTACACCCGCAGCATCGGCGGCTGTCTTTCCTTTAGGCAATGCCTTCTTTACGTCCCGAGCCCAGTTAAAAAATTTACGCAACTCAGACCGGTATTGTCGTGCGGTGTCTTCGGATACGTCCAGGCGAGAGTCATACCAGAAGGTAATATCGTCGTCTGATATCTCGCTAATATATCGAGTTCCAGCGAACTCAATAAACAGCTTGACCTCTCCAGTGATGCGTTTTCTGAGGGAGCGCATCCGAGGATCATTCTCATACTTCTTGTCGATTACATCGACGAATTCTTCAGCTAGCTTCGAAACGAGGGCCGGCTTGAGTCGCTTGAGGGCTTTCAGCTTTTGAATCGCTTCAGCAACTACCTCTGCCACGGTGACGGCAGGGTAGCCTTCGGTTTCTGCATTCAGCGCTAGTTGCAGTTGAACATGTTCGCTAACCACTTGATAGAATTTTTTACCGATCAAATTGGCTTCGATTTCAGAATCGACCGCAATAGTCGCTAGGCTTTGGCCAGCGGAAGATTGTCCTGTGGTTTCGACCGCCTTCAACTGCTCGGCATGCTCGGTCGCCAATCGCTTGATAACCGGCAAAAACTTGGACCAACTGAATTTCCGAACGCCTCCTACCATTTTAGGGAAACGGTAACGAGCTTCCTTCCCACCGCTTCCATTATCTACCTGGTCCATATAGATTGGCACAATGATGTTGCCTACTTGAACTTGGTCGAAAGGCTGCCGGCGCATAGCCTCTAAGATACTGTCTTCATCCACAATCAATCGGACACGGGCTCCCGACATCGCGGCTGTCATGAGACGGGCATGCTGGCCCGCAGAAAGCTCTACTTCCGTAGTGACTTTTCCAGCAATGAGATTTCCGCGCACGTTCGACACGGATATCCAAATATCTCTAATAGGCTTGAAAATAGATAGCCCAACTGGGCTTTTCTTTAATCTCCCTTCCTACTTGACCATCTTCCGATATCCGGCAAAACGGCTGGATGCCCTCCTTACCGAAGACCTTGAAACCAACTCAACGTTCGGTTTTGGCGGTCTTATGGGAGTTCTTTGTGCGGTTCGGATCGCTTCCTTCAACGCGATACTTGGAGTCCCATACGAAGCTTCGGGACTCAAGGGGGAGTATTCGCCTGCGTATCGACGCCTTACTGGAGCGGGGATTCTTGGAAAAGACCGCCGACCTGGCTCTCACCCAAAATGAAAGACAGGACTACATCAGTTCAAAACAACGCGGCTATAGAATCGCTCGACGATATTCCCCAGCAGTCATTCCTTGGGGGACGGAGACAATGGAAGACCCTTCATCTGAATTCGTCCTGCTACGATTGCCGTCAGCCTCTATCGATGCCCGAAATCAAAACCTCTTCGTGGTGACCGGGAAAATTCAGACCGATGAATTCGACTTGATAGACGGTTCAATCTTGATATGTGAACGACGATCAGTTGGAAAAGGAGAATTGGAAGTCTTGCCAGAAGAGAGTGGATGGAGGATAGAAAGGCGCACCAGTTCCTACCCCTCTAATTCGATCTTCCTACGAGCGATCGTTACCGACCCAAAGTAATATATTTTGATATATTTTTTTTAGCATCTACGCCAACCCCCTTAAATCCTAAGATCCGGTATCTATGAACAAGATACCGTTTACACTTTCTACAGAGAGAGGGTGTGTCGTTTTAATGAAGTATGATGAAGAATCAGCATATACTTTGTGTGTTGATACGGAAGGGTATCAACTGATTAAAACGAAGCTTGAGTTTGGTTTACCGCGTGACTGGAAAATTTACAATGGGTAACCAGTAAAAGTTTCGGGATATGGGCAAAAAAAGGCCGCTCGTGTGGAGCGGCCTTCAACGGTGCAGGCACCAGACTTTAAAATTCGGTTACGACGAAATTTTAATTTTCGGCAGTTTCGCGTCGAGAGATTTGGTCTTCATATCCGATTCTACGTGCACCCACTTCGACTTCGAAGCGAAAGCATCATCGTGAAGGGCTTGGGATATCTCAAGCCGTGTGGGATCAACCCAGGCGAAAAGGTTTTCGGAAATAAACTCATCGCTCAAAATCTGAATATGCGAATTCAGTCTCTTCGCGACATAGAGCTTCCTGTTGTGCCGGGCGCCATTCAGCAAGCTGTCATAGGACAGGATTTTGAAATCATCGCGTTCTTTTGCGGTTATGAGATTTCGTCTGCGTGCATCGCCGGCAAATTCCGCCCGACGGCCGGTCACGAGAACAAATTTGACTCGCTGCGGGTTGGAGCGCATGGCCGTCGGCCTCCAAATCGGCTCCAATGTCTCCGCAAACATGTGGTCCAAGTTTCCGTTCACAGACACCCACGCACGCCATCGATCGATCTGATTCAATCCTTCGTGAAATTCCGGACTGAGATCGTCAGTTCCTTCTTTGAAAAACGGTGTCCAAGGTTTCTCGAGTTCTATAAAAACGACATTCCAATCGGTGGAGGACTTCGACAGATAAAGAAAATCCGTAACGTAGTTCTCTGCCAGCCGCAGTTTTCGAAAAACCAGATCGAAATGCACTCCATGGTTCTGAACGAACTCCCGAGGGATCAAAATCGAGGTCTTTTCCAGAGCTTTTTGGTAAACCTCCTCGCGCTCGGTTTTATCTAAATCTTCGATAAATTTTTCGACTCGAGTTTGCTCAGATTGGGTCATGTAGAGGCAGGGAGGTGGACAGAGTAAACGGGTTTTCCAGATAAAAAACTACAGAGAAAAAGCCGAATTATTCAGAAGGTATGAAAGTCGATGGCCGGGCTTGTTCGGCTGTATTCACCTCACTGAAATTCGTCTGGAGTAATCAGGGCTGCTCCACATGATCCACATCGATAACCAACTCGTGAAAGAGAGGGGACCAAGACTGTAGAAGTCTGATTCTGATTGGAAGTAAAGTGAACCTCCATCCAATGAACGCCTTGGGATAATAGATTGAAGCCGGTGTTAGTGATTCCAATTTCACCTTGGGCCATCGGGGAATCACATAATGGGCAATTCATAATCTTTAAGTGATGCGCGGCAGATTTGGGTGGAATTAATTAGACCGTCAATGCTGGATGCATTAAAAATAGCCGAACGCCAAGCTCAGCTGCCCCGATCAGGCCTGCAACTCAGATGGTGGGTGGAAGAGGGAAGGGACGTTCGTATGTAAAGCTAACCCCTAGCTTCTAGGGGTTAGCTGCAGCGTCTTGTTCGGTCTGATACGCGTCGATCGCATCTTCGACTGCCGGAACTAAAATCTCGATCAAATCCTCACTCATAAATTCATAATCGTCTGGAATATCGAGAGAATGAAATGGCGGAAATGCTCCGAAATCAGAAAATTTAGATTTTATCCGTGATTCGTATTTGGACTCCATGACCAGAATCAGGTCCGCCCAAGATAAATCAGATTGTTGAATTGTTCGTTTACTCGAATCACTCGTGCCGCCCGATCTCACTGAAAGACGTTGATCAGACTGAAATAATTTATGAGCGGTAGGGCTTCGCTTCTGATTGCGGCCGCAGACAAATAGGACGTTGATTCGAGGCATTTATTTATATGACCGAACGCCAAGCTCAGCTGCCCCGATCAGGCGCACGACTCAGATGGCGTGTGAATGGAAAGGAAGGACGGTCGTAGTCGGTGACGCGTGGCGGCTAGGGGTTAGCTGCAGCGCCTTGTTCGGCTGTATTTATTGAATTCTGAAACTTTCCAAATTGAAACTTTTGGATTTATCGGAAGGTTTGGTGGGTGGTCTGAATAAAATCCAGAGTATAAGTCCCAAAGGAAATGCACCGAAAAGAACAACCAATGAAACGAGCCATCCAGATTTTCCTCGCGTTTCAGCATCACGATATGCCCAGCCTCCGAGTAAAAAAACATAAGCGATAAATACTGCGGTTCCACTCACCGCAGCTACGATGAGTGCAAAATAATTTACTGGATTAGAAGAGGCGTAAATTTCCATAAAAATACTAAATTATAGCCGAACGCCAAGCTCAGCTACCCCGAACGGGCGAACAACTCAGATGGCGTGTGGATGGAAAGGATAAACGGTCGGAATCGATAACGCGTCGCGGCTAGGGGTTAGCTGCAGCGTCGTGTTAGCCCCGCATTTGCCTTTTTCCATAGGTGGTCGCTTAGGGAGAAAGAAGAGTTGCGAATCTCAAAACTATAAATTAAGAGTAAGAAGTGAATCCCAGTAAAATGGCTCCATCTTATAACATCCTCCCCGAGGAAAAAATTATTGTCATTCGCTTCCAAGGCGAAATCACTGGAGAAGAAGTGATGGAAGCTTCAAGAGTCGTTTCTGCAGACGAGCGCTATCAACACGGATATGATGGAATAATCGATGCAATTGAAGTCTTAACCACAGTAGATCGCGAGCAGATAGAGAATCTCGTTAAATTCTCCCTTTCAAAGCGGAAACACGGATATGGAAAGTGGGTTGTTCTCGTAAATACACCGGCAGCCACTGCTTACGCGATGATTTATCATAAAAAAGTGGCGTCTAAACATCCTTTTTCAATCTGTTGTAGCTTGGAAGGCGCATCCGATCTGCTGGGTAAAAAGATTGACGAAACGTGGATGGATAAGAATTTGCCAAAATAAGAAGTTTGGCGTCGCTCTGGTCGACGAAATATGCTCCGGTGTGGGTCTAATAAAGATAGAATATTTGGGCGGAGGGAATTCGAAGTTTTATGGGCTAACGCCAAGCTCAGCTGCCCCGATCAGGGGTTGGGGTTGCAAGGCGGGAAGGGGAATGCCGAAACGTTCGTATAAAATGAACGCGTTGCGGCTAGGGGTTAGCTGCAGCGTCTTGTTGGGCTTATTGCTCGCATTGGGGGGCGGTTTTTGGGAAGTCGCTTTCAATATCCTCTTTGAGTCGCTCTCTCGTTGAATCTACACGCCTGCCGATATCATCGCATTGTCTTTTCTCACAGTTGTTTGCGATGAAAACCTCCCATGTAGATGCCGCGTTATCAATCATATCTCTGATTGTGGCTAGCTTTTCCGACGTCTCCTTGCATTGAATTTCGAACATTCTTTTATTTGGAGGTGCCGCTTGATTTTCACATGCCATTTTTTGCACAACTCTCATTCTTTGTATCGAAAATGAAATAGTGATTAATTGTTTTACAGCGGTTTCTGCCGCTGGGAGCCATTTTCCTGCAGCTTCTTTGCTCGCATCTTTCGATGCCAGAGCAATTCCAAGCCACACGGAAAACCCTGCTAGCATAACACTGAATAGAACTTGGGCCAAAGGAGTAAAACTATTGGGATATGCAGCAACTAAATAAATTGGAAGTCCTAAACATATAATTGAACCAATTAAGGATATAAAAATTTTCATATTTAGAATATTGCTATTGGTTATATTGATAATGGCTTCTAACGGAATGGAAAGTGGAATTGATATTAGGAAAAGAAACAGTCTTCTAGTTTTCGCGAGAAATCCATCTTTTCCAAATTTGATTATTAGGTAAATCGCTAGAACTTGTAGACGGCCGAAACATCGCAGTATAAAAGGCTGTGATCTTGATCCGCATAACGAACAAGCGGAAGCTTCAAGGGGGAACTCGCGAAAAACGCCTAGCTCTTCTTCTATGCTAGGATTCATTGTGACAAAAAAGTAGCCCAACGCCAAGCTCAGCTGCCCCGAACGGGCGAACAACTCAGATGGCGTGTGAATGGAAAGGAAGGACGGTCGTAATCGGTAACGCGTCGCGGCTAGGGGTTAGCTGCAGCGCCTTGTTCGGCTTTTGTTATCGATATCCTTTGTTCTTTTCGATGACAGGATTGATGGTCGATCCGTCCATGTAAATGGGAATTTCTAATTGCCAAGGAACGCCGGCAATCGGCCCTGAAAAATCCTGAAGTCTTATTATATAAATCCAATCATCTGTTAAAGGATATTTGGAAATAGCGCTTCCCATCGGTTGAAGTTTTATATCTGCGATATTCCAAGTTATGACTTCTGGACGAAGCGTTTTGGCTTGCGAGAGAGCAATCTGCATCGCCTTGCGGGAAGAAAGAGGTGGATATTCTTCATTTAATTTCCATTTGGGCGCATTTTTAATAGCCATTTTGGAAAGACGAAAGTCGTAAGACTTTTCTTTGAAATAACTTATTCGAGATCCGAAAAAATCATCTGCAAATGTAACAGATGTAAAAACGAGAAAACATAAAAGCGCCGCAAGTAGAGATTTCATAAATTATAGCCGAACGCCAAGCTCAGCTGCCCCGAACGGACGTTCGGGGTTCGAACTCGCGTTGGAGGGGAAATGGAACGTTCGTAAAAAAGTGACGCGTGGCGGCTAGGGGTTAGCTGCAGCGCCTTGTTAGCCCTTATTTGCTATTTGTAGAAATATGAACACTGAGGCTAATAGTGTCGCTGGTAAAAATCTTAAATTCTTCTGTCGAAAAAGGAAACCATGCATTTAAAATGTATTGCGCCTGTCCTGAAGATGATCCTCCGCCTGGAATGATAAAAGCTAAATTCTGAATTGAGCAATTAATTATCTTTTGTTTGGAGTCGTCAGTGGAGAGTGCTGCCGTAAAAACGCAGGCAGCTCCTTGGATGGAAATTGGAATTGTTAAAGAAACGTTATCAATAATGAAATTTGGAACTTCATAAGTAGTCGTGGTTTTCTGACTTTTATCAGAAATGGTCAGTTTCAGACTTTGAGTCGAAGCGCCAAATGCCGAAGCAAATGTTGCGATAATGAGGAGGGCTATAACTAGGGTTTTCATAAATTGGGCTAACGCCAAGCTCAGCTAACCCCGATCAGGCTCACAAGCTCTAAAATCAGTGTCGCTGTAAATCTCACGTTCGTAAAAAGCTGACGCGTCGCGACTAGGGGTTAGCTGCAGCGTCTTGTTCGGCTCATGTCTGAATCAAATTTGCCTTGATAATGTCTTTAGAAAGATAGGTAGATTCTGAAAGCATTTTATTGAATAAAGTTTTCCAACCTTTGTATGGAATAATTCCGTTGGGATATTTCAGCATCACAATACATATATCGTCTTCTTCCGCTTCTCTCGGATTCTTCACAAAATATGCTTCTGATTGCTTTACTAAATAATCAATCGCTTCTGCTTCCGCAGATAGGTCATCGTGGGAGTAATGACGAAGTATTCTACGAGGAATTTCAATGCTATTGCCCTCAATATAGAAGCTGATTCCCGCGATTATCGATTTAGCGGTTGAATTCATTTAATTATAGCCGAACGCCAAGCTCAGCTGCCCCGATCAGGCGCACAAGCTCAAAGTGTGGTGTCGATGCAAACCGGACGTTCGGAACAAAATCGGCCCGGTCGCGGCTAGGGGTTAGCTGCAGCGTCTTGTTAGGCCTAATGCGTGTAATAAGAAAGGTCTGGATTCTGTGACTGTGCGATCAATGCCACAGAAATAGAAATAATTCCTGAAACAATTCCGGAATATGTCGCAGTAGACTGCACATCAAATTTGGTCCTGAAAAGTGGAAATGAAATTATAAGTGAAAGGACCAGAGCAAAAAACCAATAGAATGCTACGATCAAAGGATAGATACTCCAATTACCGGAACTGTCTCCTTGGCGATGTCCAAAGATCAGAGCTGATAACACTGCACTAATTGCACCGGAGAGAAAGGCAGACCCAAAGAGTGCTCCAAGAAACGCTGCGAATGTTTGCATTTTATGTATGGCCTAACGCCAAGCTCAGCTGCCCCGAACGGGCGAACAACTCAGATGGCGTGTGAATGGAAAGGAAGGACGGTCGTAATCGATAACGCGTTGCGGCTAGGGGTTAGCTGCAGCGTCTTGTTCGCTGTCTTTCTTGGAATGAAAGAAATAGTTCTTGGTCGTCTTGTAAATCAAGATGCCTCCAATAATGCCTATCACTAAAGAAACCAAAAATGAAAAAACTGGAGCTTGCCCAGTCAATGCTGCATACAAACCAAAAATACCGGCGCATACAGGCGGGAAAAATAAAATCCACATTCCTATTACAACAATCAACTTTGGTTTTCCAGTGACAGCGGCACGAAATGCATATCCTTGAGCAAGTGTTCTTTCAAAAGGAGCCGTGGCTGAATAAGAATCTAATGGAGCCCCGCACTTTTTGCAGAAATGAGCTTCTGGTTCATTGGGAGCAAGACAACTGATGCACAGGGGGTGTCCCTCATGGGGTTCGGAATCCGGGGTCATAAATTATAGCGAACGCCAAGCTCAGCTGCCCCGATACGGCGAACAACTCAGATGTCGGGTGGATGGGAGAAAGCGCGGTCGGATGAAAGCTAACCCCTAGCTTCTAGGGGTTAGCTGCAGCGTCTTGTTAGGCCTCATTCAGAGGTGTATAAAATTCTGTAAAGTGTGAGACATAGTGAGGTGGCGCGAGTAAATGTCCCGGAATTGTCCGGAGACATTGCACCGTTATTTCGGGCGAGCCCCGCACCGATAGGGGTTAGCTGCAGCGTCTTGTTCGGTCTTCAATGGGTTCCTCGATCTATGCCGAGAGAGGATATGACAATCCATCTCGTAAAAATAGATGCGAAAATCAATCCAATGAGAAAAGGAATCC
>Ga0157378_10001622_pt1 | contig 20343 bp, 25 predicted proteins | sample M65metaG_FD_115309 | JGI IMG/M metagenome (GOLD analysis project Ga0157378, IMG submission 115309) | Miscanthus rhizosphere microbial communities from Kellogg Biological Station, Michigan, USA - M6-5 metaG | ecosystem: Host-associated > Plants > Roots > Rhizosphere > Soil | place: USA: Michigan...
ATAGCACCGGGCAGCAGCAGACGTCGCCAGGACTGTGCGCAAAAAAAGAGCGGCCAGGCAGCCGCTCTAAATATTTTTCAATTTCAAAAGCGACGATTGCTAAGGAATCACTTTCTTGATGGTCTTCGTGGTTTTCTTTGCCCCTTCGGCAGTTTTATTAGCGACGGTCTTGGCGCCTTCCGTAGTCTTGTTGGCTACTGTCTTCGCCCCTTGTTTGGTTTCGTGGCCGACAGTCTTCGCAGTGCTAGTCGTTTTGTCTTTGACGTCTTCGGCCTTGTCACCAACTTCGTTTACGCCTTGTTTGGTTTTGTCTACTGCGGTTTCACCTTTGTCTTTGACGAAGCCAGCGCCTTCAGCGATCTTGTCGCCAGTCGCGTGCAGCGCGTCGCCCACGTCATCTTTGATTTCCTTCGCTTCGCCGTTTTTCGAATAAACGGTTGTGGTGCGCTTTCCATCGCGCGTGGTCACGACGACCTTCGAAACATTCGGATTGTCGCGAAAGACGCGCGTCTCAGTCTTTGTGCCGTTGCTGTCCGTCGACGTGGTGATTTCAGAGTTATCTGCGCCCGGCTGCGTCGTCGCCACCGTGCTGCTGTTAGCATTCTCGTTCGTGTTTGCGTTTGATTGCGAAGCGTTCTGACAACCAAAACATACGGTTAACGCCATCAGGACGAATGCAATAAGAAAATTCTTTGACACGAGTTTCCTCCTTCCAAATGAAGAACTGTTGATTGGACGGCAAGCAATATGCCAACCCATAGCTGCTCAAACGGGGATGATGTGAATGCGTTGAATGTACGCGAGGATTTCAGCAGAGTAAAGGACAGTACTAAAAGATGACGGGCGTGAGTGTGCGGCCCAGACAAACACAGTTGATGAGGATAGTTCGATGGCTAACCCGTTTTGGCTGACGGAGACATCAAAGCTTTAAGTTAGCCGACCAGCGCCAAACGCGGCCACGCACGCCGGGAGATGTTCTGGGACAGCAAACGCGCTCCCGTGAGCAACTCTTCCGAGCAGGAGGCGGGCGCGACAGAGCCCAGGAATTGCAGCACACGGAACGAGAAGATGGAGCGATCGAATTTCTCCGCATGACGCCGCAACCGATACTGATCGAAACGCATGCCCTCAAATTTTTCGATGGCTTCAGCGAGTGAGTTGCCGCTCGCGTGATCGAAGAAAACTCCCGTAACGTTCTCGCGGACTGTCTCCATTGCACCGCCCCCACGATAAGCAATCACCGGACGTCCGGAAGCGTTAGCCTCGAGCGGCGCCATGCCAAAATCCTCCGCGCCCGGAAATAGCAACGCGCGACAACGTGCGGCGTAGTAATTCACGATCTTATCGGGCTGACGCCCAAGAAACTCAATTCGATCGTCGGCCATTTTCTCTAACCGCGCGCGGTCCGGCCCATCACCAATCACAATCAGCCGCCGATTGAGGCGCTTGCAGGCTTCGATGGCCAGGTCAATTCGCTTGTACGACATCAGCCGCGACAGCACGAGATAGTAATCATCAGTCTCGTTCGACATGTGAAAACGATTGACTTCGATCGGGGGCGGAATGACGTGAGCTTCGCGACCATAAATTATTTTGATTCGGTCCGCGACCAGCTGAGAGTTTGCGATGTAGTAATTCGGTTGCTGCGAGGCGCGCAGGTCCCACTTCTTTAGAGGCCAAATCATCATTGGGAGAAGCGTGCGAGCAGCGCGACCAAATCGCTCGCGCGCGACATAGTCGTCGTAACCCCAAACCCAAGGCATCGGAGTGTGACAGTAGCAAACGTGAATCGCGTTGCGCCGGCGCCGCACGCCTTTCGCGTAGCCCGAACTGCTGCTGAAGATCAGGTCGTATGCAGACAGATCGAAATGCTCGACGGCAAACGGATAGAGCATGAAATAGTGACGAAACTTTTTGTCCATCGCCGGGAGCTTTTGCAGCGGCGAGGTACGAATGTCGGCGTTTCGCAAGCGTGGGGGCAAGCTCTGTGGGAGTGCCACCGTGGTATACACCGGCGCCGAAGGAAACGAATCGTGCATAGCCTCCGCCACGCGTTCGGCGCCGCCCATCTGCACAAAATAGTCGTGTACGAGTGCGATTCTCGACAAACGGATTGACCCTTCTGAACCTTGTTAATAAAGTCAGAAAAGGCGTTCTTTTTCAGTCCGCACTCAATTTGACTTTGAGTTTTTGACTGTACGGGCCGTGCGCTAATATCGGCGCGTGTTTCTTTGGCGGAAACCGAATGGCCCAACTCTCGCGCGGTTACTCGCGACGCATCAGACCAACCCGTTTTCATATGCGGCGGTTCGAGGTACTCAAGGAGATGCGCCGGCCGGTTACCGGGTCGATCACAATCGAATCTTGATCGGTCATGGGGTGGACCAATTCGAAGCCGCGAAAGCCGCAATTGACGAGTGGAAGATGTTTGACCTTGACTGGGTTGAACTGTTTCCCACTCGACCATTAGTTCACATCGGGACCACGGTTGCGGTTGTCGTGCGTCATCTGGGATTTTGGTCGGTAAATATTTCGCGCCTCATTTACGTGATTGATGAAGTGTCACGATACGGCTTTGCCTACGGCACGTTGCCTTGTCATTCGGAAGAAGGTGAAGAGCGATTCCTCATCGAACGCGATCCTAATACCAACGAAGTGTGGTATGACCTGTACGCCTTTTCGAGACCAAAACATCCGCTGGCGCGAATCGGTTTCCCGATCGCCAGACACTTGCAGAAACGATTTACGCGTGAATCTCTGGCGGCAATGAAACGATCGGTGACCTGATGAAGACACTCGTTGTGAGCTATTCCCAGGCGAAGGAGCTTCTGCCGATGCGCGAGTGCATCGACGTGATGGCGGACGCGCTCTCGGCACTCGCGCGCGGTGACGCGGAAATGCCTTTGCGTACGATCTTTCGGCCACAGGACGTTCACGGTGTGATGGCGATGATGCCTTCGTTTCGCCGAGGCAACGTTCCGCTGTTTGGTCTGAAAGCAATCTGTGTCTTTCCTGACAACGCTGCGATGGGCAAAGATGCGCATCAAGGCGGCGTGCTCTTGTTCAGCGGCGAGACTGGCGAGTTGCTCGCACTGGTCAATGCGTCGGCGATAACTGAGATTCGGACCGCAGCCGTCAGCGCCGTCGCGACACGAACGCTCGCGCGCGAAGACGCAGGCGAGTTGGCGATTATCGGCGCGGGGGTACAGGCGCGTTCGCACCTGGAAGCGATCACCTGCGTGCGACCAATTAGACGAGTCCGCATCGCTGCGCGCAGCCTCGAAAGCGCACGACGGTTTGTTGAAGAGATGGCTTCTCTACCGGCCTCTGATTCCCGACTCGCGGCTCCTGCTATCGAGGCGGTCGAATCATCGGAAGCAGCGGTCCGCGATGCTGACATTATCGTCACGGCGACCACCTCCTTCACGCCGGTGGTGCAGCGCGAATGGGTTTCGCCCGGCGCGCACATCAACGCGGTCGGCACTTACTCTTTCAAAGCCCGCGAACTCGACACCGCGACAATGGCTGATGCAACTTTGTTTGTCGATCGCCGAGAATCTGCTCTGAACGAAGCCGGCGATTACGTGATCCCCGCGGCGGAAGGCGCGTTCGGACCGGAACACATTCGCGCGGAGTTGGGAGAGGTCCTGATTGGCCATCATCCCGGCCGCAGGTTTTCAGAAGAAATCACAGTCTTCAAGTCACTCGGATTGGCAGTTGAAGATCTTGCCTCGGCCGCGCACGTTTATAAGAAAGCGCTGGAACAGTCAGCCGGGACGTGGCTTGAATTTGGTTAAAGCACAGAAATTGGCCGCAGATGAACGCGGATTACCGCTGTTAGGAAACAAGAGATTCGTGGTTTTGGCGCTGTTCCTTTTTAATTTAGATCTGCGTCATCCGCGTAAATCCGCGGCTGATTCTAATCGCTCACTTCGGTACCGCAATCACTGGCAAACCCTTTCCTTGCAACTCCTGATTCAGCGCCGGCAGCGCCTGCGTCTTGAACAACTGCCAATTCGCGAGCAGCGTTTGCGCGTCTTTCACAGTTTCAGCGGAAGCTCTCCTCTGCTCCGCTGTCGGCGCAAGATCGACATCCTCGAGTTCCGAGAACAGCGTTCGCAATCTCCCTGTGACAGAGGCAACAGTCGCACGCGGCGTCTGACCTGCCGCCGGCGGACCTTGCGGACCACCGCCACCGCCGCCGAACACATTGAACTGCTCGTTGAAATCCTCGAACCGCTTTTTCAATTCTTCAGGAAGTTTGGCTCGCAGTTCCGTCAACTGTCCGCGCAGCGGTCGTGCGCTTTCAGATAATGAAGCTAATGCAAGCCACTCGTCGTAAAGCTGCTTCGACAATTTGAATTGCTCACCAAGGTCTTTCTGCGAAGTGGTCACACGTGGATCCATCCGCAGCAGCAACGGCTGTGAATAGCTCCGGCCGTTCACCGTCAGCACGACGGTGTACTTACCGGGCATTGCCCATGGCGAAGTCGACGAAGGGGCGGTGTTCATGTAGGTCGCCGAGATTGGATAGTTTGGCGCCACGCCGGGCACGGGCTGATAGTGCATGTCCCACAAAAAGCGGTGCATGCCGGGTTCGCTCGAAAGCTTCTGCGGCGGCCGTACCCAATAAGGCGGAATCGCCAACTGCGGATCGGGAGTCGGAACCGGATCAGCGCTCGAATAATGACGGACGGTGCTTCCGGAATCATCTTTGACTTCCAGCGTTACTGCGCCCGACGTACCGGGGCCAAGGTAGTAATCAATCATCGCGCCGTCCGGAGGATTTGCGCCCCCGGGTTCGTCAGGTGGAAGTGGCGTGTCAGTGTTGTTGTTCCAGCGCACGCGCGTCGCAGTCTGCGGCTTGAAGAGCACAGCGTTTTCGCGCGCACTCAAGTCCATCTGGCGCAGCAGCGTGATGTTGTCGAGAATCCAAAAACCGCGACCATGAGTTCCCACGGCGACATCGTCGCCTTTGATAATCAAATCGCGAATCGAAGTCGCGGGCATGTTCAACCGGAGCGATTGCCAGTGCTCGCCGTCATCGAACGAAACGTAGACAGCGCGTTCGGTTCCCGCAAACAAAAGACCTTTGCGCTCCGGATCTTCGCGCACCGTATCCGTCGGTTCGTTCTGTGGAATGCCATTCGTGATTTCCGTCCAGGTGACGCCGGCGTCGCGCGTGCGAAAGATGTGCGGCCGCAGATCGTCAAGCCGCAACGTGTTCACTGCCGCGTACGCCACGTCCTTATTGAAGTGACTGGCTTCAAGAATCGAAACTTTCCAAAACGGTTTAAGTTGCGGCGGCGTGATGTCTTTCCAGGTCTTGCCGCCATCGTTAGTGATGTGGATCAGTCCATCGTCGGTGCCCGCCCAAATGCGATTGACGTCCTGGAACGATAGCGCGACTGCGTAAATCACGCCGCGCTGTGTCGCCGCGGCGGTCGGCATCGAACGGTACTTGCCGATACTCGCCGGCACTTCGAAGGTCTTGCGCGTGAGGTCGGGGCTAATCTGCTCCCAATTGATGCCGCCGTCTTTCGTCTTCCACAGAGCGTTCGCCGCAAAGTAAAGAGTGCGCGGATCGATTGGCGAAAAGACGATCGGTTGCGTGCGTAGCATGCGGTAGTCAGCGCCGTTGAATGCGCGCGGAAGGATCGTTTGTGCCTGACCCGTGCGGCGGTTGTAACGCGTCAACTTACCGCCGATGACGGTGTCGGGATCGAGCGGATCGGGAACGACATAGCCGTACTCCTGCGCCGCGACTGGATGCCATTCGCGAAAAGTAATCTGGCCGTCATCGCCGCGACTGGAAACACACGCGGAACCACTCTCCTGTTGGCCGCTGCACAAACGATACGGAAACGCATTATCAGCATTCACGTGATACATCTGCGCGGTTGATTGGTTGTACCAGCTGCTCCACGTCTTGCCGCCGTTGACCGTGATGATTGCGCCTTGGTCGCTGCCGAGCATGACAATGTCCGGATTGTTTGGATTGATCCAGACGTTTTGGTAATCGTCGCCGCCCGGCGCGCCGCGAAAAGCTGACCACGTCTTGCCCCCATCGATTGACTTCCAACTTACTGTGCTGGCGATGATAACTACATCAGGATCTTTCGCACTAAACCTCGGAACCGAAAGATCGCCGCCACCGATGCGTCCCGCGGGCCGCGAGTCTCTGGTGATGATGGCCCAGGTTTTTCCCGCGTCATCCGATCGATAAAGGTTGACTGCGTTCGCAACCGCTACCGAAGCCATCAAACGATTCGGCGCGCTCGCGGCGATCGCGAGGTTTGCTTGAACGATTCCGTCAGGCAGTCCGCCACCCAGTTGCGTCCAAGTTCGGCCTCCGTCCAAGGACTTGAAAATGCCGCCCCCAGTGCCGTTCCACGCGCCGTTCTCCCAGGGTCCCTGCCGCGCTTCCCAAAGCGACGCGTACGCGATGCTGGGATTCGTCGGATCGAATAGCACGTCAGCACCACCAACGTTTTCGTCTTTGTAGAGAACTTTCTGAAAAGTCTCGCCCCCATTCGTTGACAGGAAAATTCCCCGCTCTTCGTTCGGCCCGTAAGGATGACCCGCCACGGCAACCAAAACATGATTCGGGTCGCGCGGGTCAACAGCTATTTGTGGAATCTGTTGTCCGTCGCGCAGACCGAGGTGCGTCCATGTCTTCCCGGCATCACTCGATTTGTAAACTCCGTCGCCGACGGAAAGGTCCGGCCGCTGTAATCCTTCGCCACTGCCGACGTAGATGATGTTCGGATCGGAAATTGAGACGGCTATCGATCCGATTGAACCGGTCGGCTGATCGTCAAAAATCGGCGTCCAAGTGCGACCGTAATCGGTCGTCTTAAACACACCGCCATTCACCTGGGCGACGTAGAACACATTCGGTTGCGAAGGCACGCCCGACACCGCGCGGGTTCGTCCTCCGCGGTACGGACCGATGTTTCGCCAGTGAAGCGAGTTGAATACTTCCGGAGATGCCGTCTGGGCTATCGTCGACACCAACGAAACGGTGACGAACGCAATAACGGCGAGTCCGAAACACAGCAGTCTACAAGCGAGACGACAACGCATGAGATTCTCCTTAGGTTGTAATGATTGCCCGCGCAGGATATATCTGTGCCGCCGCAAAGTCTATTGGATACCCGCACCCCGATTTCAATCTGAATCGTGAATGAGATAAAGTTATCCCGACCCAAGCTGTATGAATCCATTGTGTCCTAGCGCCCGATTTCCGTTAGCAGCAATCGTGCGACACGCATTCCGTGCGAGCTGCGTCGTTATTGTAAGCGCTGCCGCCATTTTTTTATCGCCGCACGCTCTGCGTGCACAGCAGTCTGACACCAGCGCTCCTGTAATCGTCCAACCCGGCGCGCCAGGACAGCCAACGCGCACGCTTCCTGCGGACACCAAAGGAACGCTGCCGCCGGGCTCGCCGAAAGATGTCGAGTTCATGCAGGGCATGATCGTGCATCACGCGCAAGCGGTTGAGATGACCGCGCTGATCGAGTCGCATACGACAAATAAAGACCTGCGCTTGCTGGGCGCGCGCATCTCGCATTCACAGTCAGAAGAAATCAAATTTATGAAGCATTGGCTCGAGGCCAAAGGTGAACCCACTTCGGTGCCAATGGCGGAAATGCCGGGGATGCACATGCCGGGCATGGACATGTCGAGTCATCACATGATGCCGGGAATGCTGACGCCGCAACAGATGGAGGCGCTCCGGCAAGCAAAGGGTGACCAGTTCGACCAGTTGTTCCTGACCGGAATGATTCAGCATCACAATGGCGCGTTGATTATGGTCAAGGACTTGTTTGACACGGCGGGCGCGGGACAAGACGCAGTGCTGTTCAATTTCGCAACCGACGTCGATAGCGGCCAACGCGCCGAAATTCGAATCATGCAAAACATGTTGGCTAAATACCCTCAAGAGGAGAAACGATGAACCACATTCGCACTAATGTCTTACTCATAGCAGTCGCTTCCGTTTTCTTGTTTGCGGCAAACTTGTTCGCGCAAACGCCATCACCGTCCCCGACGCCGGCGCAACCCGAGAATCCGTTTGCTCCACAACCGGCGCCGCCGCTGCCGGCGGGCATGACCGGCTCTGACGCAAACGATCCGCGCGCGAAGCTGACTCCGGGCGTGTACGACGCGGGCGAGACGTCGATGGGTCTCAAGCACATCACGCTGCTCAAGAAGCCGGACTCCTTCGATCTCGGGACCAACGATCCCAATGCCGATAAAGTGAACAAGTCACTCAGCACTGTGCTCGGTATCGCCGATCCATCGAAGGTGCCAGGCGCGATGAAGTTGTCGCTGGCGGGACTGGGCTTTGCGAACTCGGACATGGCATTCCAGGGCAACTACCTGTTTCTCGGAAACTTTAACGGCGTCAACATCTATGACATCTCAAATCCGGCCAAGACAGCCCTGGTGACATCGATGATTTGTCCTGGGGGCCAGGGTGACCCTTCGGTTTACAAGAACCTGATGTTCATGTCCGTCGAGATGGCTAATGGCCGCGTCGACTGCGGAGTACAAGGATTTCCGCCGACACCGCCGGCCGCGAACGGACAGAACCAGTTGCCGGCAGCCTCGAAGGATCGTTTCCGCGGCGTGCGAATCTTTGACATCTCGGACATCAAAGCGCCGAAACAAGTCGCGGCCGTGCAAACATGCCGAGGCTCGCACACGCACACGCTCGTAATCGACCCGAACGATAAGAACAACGTCTACATTTACGTCTCGGGAACTTCTTTTGTCCGACAGGATGAAGAGTTACCAGGCTGCTCAGGTGGCGCGCCGGACAAGAATCCGAACACGGCGCTGTTTCGCATCGACGTAATTAAGGTCCCGTTGGCCGCGCCGCAAAACGCCAAAGTAGTTTCCAGCCCACGCGTGTTTATGGATCCGCGGACGGGCGCGGCTGCCGGCCTGAGCAGCGCCGCGGTTCACGGCAAAGGCAGCCCAGAGCCGACCGACCAGTGCCACGACATCACGGTGTACTCGGCGATTGGGCTTGCCGCCGGAGCTTGTTCGGGCAATGGAATCCTGCTGGACATCAAAGATCCTGCGAACCCGAAGCGCATCGACGCTGTGAATGATCCGAACTACGCGTACTGGCACTCGGCCTCGTTCTCGAATGACGGGAAGAAGGTTGTGTTCACCGATGAGTGGGGCGGCGGTCTCGGTGCGCGATGTCGCGCGAACGACCCGAACGTTTGGGGCGCCGACGCAGTTTTCAATCTGAACAACAACAAACTCACTTTTGCCGGCTACTACAAAATGCCGGCGGCGCAGAGCGACAGCGAGAACTGTGTGGCGCACAACGGTTCGTTGGTCCCCATTCCCGGGCGTGACATCGAGGTGCAGGCCTGGTATCAGGGCGGCATCTCGGTGATGGACTTCACCGACGCCGCACATCCCGCTGAGATCGCTTACTTCGATCGCGGTCCAATCGATCCGAACCTGCTTGTGCTCGGCGGTGACTGGTCGGCGTACTGGTACAACGGGAGCATTTACGCTTCGGAAATTGCGCGCGGCCTCGATATCTTCGAACTGACGCCAACTGACCATCTGACGCAGAACGAAATCGACGCAGCGAAGCTGGTTCAGATGCCCGAATTGAACGTGCAGAATCAGCAGAAGATCGAGTGGCCCCGAAAGCTTATCGTCGCTAAAGCGTATGTCGATCAGCTGGAGCGTTCGCAGGCGTTGCCGGCGGATCGAATCACGGCTCTGCGAGACGCAATTCAAAAAGCCGAGACTTCAAAGCTGAGTTCAGGCGACCGCGGCCGCCTCCAGGGCATTGGGCTTGCCATGGAAAAGGGCGCCGCGAGCGCGAAGAGTGAAGCAGATGCCAACAGAATGCGCGCGCTCGCCGATATTCTGAAGCGGCCCACTCTCTGAGCCAGGCGCTGACCCCACAACATTGATGACGGTGTCCTTATCGGCCGCCAGCTTCAATCTCTATCTGGATAGCGAGTTCCTTGATGCCCGCACATGCGGCGAGATAATCAAGGAACTCGCTAAAGTCCCAAACAATCCCGCAACTGTTTACGGATCGAGCGCGACCGGTGCTGTCGACGAAGCGGTGCGCAAAACCATCCGTCTCCTGCCATCGGCGCCGACAGCAAATTACATCACCGCGAAATTGGTTGCGGCGCGAGAACCAATCGCGAGGCATTACGGAATTGATCTCACCAAGTATGAAGAGCCTCAATTCCTGCGCTACGAAGTTGGTGACTTTTTCGTCGCGCATCAGGATGGCAACACTGGGTTGATGCTCACTGAGCGCGAACAGTTCCGCAAAGCTTCCGTCATCATCTTTTTGAATCGCCAGTCTGATGTCCCCACACCCGATTCCTACTCCGGCGGCTCACTGGTTTTCACTGAGTGGCGACCCGGACGTAATTGCGGCCAATACTCGTTGACAGCAGAACCTGGAACACTGGTCGCCTTCCCCGCCGAAACCACCCACGAGGTCACACCTGTTACATCGGGACAACGATATTCAATCGTGAGTTGGTATGGCTAGACCTACGTTGGCAGAGGCGTTCCTGGCGTTAACATCCTGCTACTGAATGAAATTCAGTTTCGCTCCAAACTGGAAGACTCTTGGATCACCTGCCGAGGTGATCGAACCGAAACCTGGTGATCCAAGTACGGTGTTGGGCGCTCCCAGAGGCGGCGTATTCGTGACGTTGAAGACCTCGGCGTGAAATTCGAAGCTGCGTCCTTCACCGAACAGGACGCGTTTGATTAAAGCTATGCGCTACGGTTTAAGCAGCGATTGCGACGCTCTGGGCGATTGAGCGGATTTGTTCGAGTGTGGAGCTGGTCAGAAATTTACTGAGAGTGTGGCGGATAGCTGCCCCTGTGTGATACAAACTTATTAACGCTCTTCCCCTGAACAGTTTCCTCAAGACGATATGGGCTGGCTCACTGACCACTTCAAAGATATTCCGCTTTCACTGGAACTGCGCGAGAAATTAGCTGCAGTTGAAGCCGAGAACGATTCCTTGAAAACCGACAACGTGATTCTTAAAGATGACTTGCGGCAGGCAAAAGCCCAGCTTCTGAGGCTTGAAAAGCAGCTCGATCAATACACCCATACTCCTGAGCTTGATGAAACCGACATCAGCATCCTGAAAGAGGTTGCGCTCACGAGTGAGCCTGCGGCTACGTACCTCTCCGCAAAGCTAAATATTGAGGTGGGCGCCCTGGATTTTCGTTTGGAACAACTGACCGAAACCGATTACCTGAGCACGTGGAGCATCGGTGGAATTGAGCGTTATTCGTTACGACCGAAAGGCCGCGAATACCTGATTCGTCATAATCTGACCTCTTAAACCAGGGATGACGCGGCACGGATACTCGCGCGCGAATTCGGTTCATGGTATTGCACGCGATTGCCACGGCCGCGATTTGGGTAGTCTCAAGTGCACGCTCGCCACGGCCTGGTAGCCAAGAATCTTCCCGTCGTCCGATCGACGATTAACTTGCAGAACCCAATCGTGCGACCATCGATTAATCGTGCGGATCGTGGATTTGAATCGAATGACTGTAGGTACGAACCGACGAGGGCCCCACTCGCACCCAGCATGGCCATGTTGGGGGGACGTTTTCTTACCGTGAATTATTGTCGCGACCTCACGACGCCGCTGTCATCGCGATCGGAATAACATCCCGTGGAACGTTCTCCATTGTCGCTTCAATCAAGTGGTCGACGACGGCGTTAATGTCGCCGGCCTCTCGCCACACCCGCAGCTGATCGTCGGCTGAGGTGCCGCGGTCAAGAATTGTATGGATGTGTTCGATCTCTTCGCGCGAGCCTAAGCCGTCTACGACATCGTCGACGAACCCCAGGAGTTCACGAACGAGGTCACGGGTAGACACTTCCTTACCCTTGCCGAAATCGATCATCTTGCCATCGAGCCCGTACCGCGCAGCGCGCCATTTGTTTTCCTCGATTAGCATTTTGTGATGGAGTCTGAAGGTTAGATTCTGCTCAAGAAGCTTATTGACCTTCGCGACCAGTGCCTGAAACAGGGCAGCAATCGCGATCGTGTCATCAACCCGTGTGGGAATGTCACAGATGCGAAACTCCAGCGTTGGGAAGAAGGGATGAGGTCGCACGTCCCAATAGATCTTCTTCCCATCATCTATACAGCCTGTTTCGATAAGCAGTGCGACATAACGCTGAAACGAGGCGTGCGACTCGAATTGGTCAGGAATGCCTGTGCGCGGCATCCTGGTGAAGACTTCGGATCGGTACGATCTTAATCCGGTGTGTACGCCCAGCCAGAAAGGGGAGGAAGTCGAGAGGGCGAGCACATGCGGCAGCATATAGCGCACAGCATTCATGATCTGGATTGCTCTCTCAGGATCCGCGATGCCGACATGGACGTGAAGACCGAAGGTGAGCAGCGAACGTGCGATCATCTGATTCTCTTCAACGATCACCTCGTATCTGGCGTTCTCAAAAATCTTTTGATCTTGCCAATGTGAGAACGGATGTGTACCGGCAGCGACAATCACCAAGCCCTTTTTGCGGACAAGACCGGAGAGAATGCTGCGAAGATTTATGATATCGGTGCGCGCTTCTTTTATATTTTTGCAGATCCCCGTGCCCACTTCGATCATCGACTGAATCATTTCCGGTTTCACTTGCTCGCCGAGCAGCGTTTTGCCGTCATCCAGAATTTCCGAGACGTGCGAGCGCAACTGGCGGGTCTCGGGATCGATTATCTGAAACTCTTCTTCGATACCAAGGGTGAATTGCTCAAACATATTCGACTCGGCTTTCAATATTTTTCCTTCAAATTACCTTGCTAGAACGTCTTAAACAGGAATAGGCCGGTCGCTATCACGATGACGGACAGAATAATGAAATGGCGCCATGTAATCGATGATTGATGGCAATAGGGGCATTTCATGTCCAGGAGGCGCAAGGCCCTTTGGCAGTGATGGCAATGTGTTTTCATCGCGTGGCTATTCAACTTAGCTCGCGTTGTTCAATGAGCTGTGGAAGAAATGAAAAGCAGCACTGCCGGAAAACCAGAAACATAACGAGGAAGAGAATGTGGGACTTCTTATCGAACGCTTTGTCTTCGGCAACTGCTTTGGCGTTGAGGGCTCCCGGTTGAAACGCTTTTCCGCAATGCGGACAGGATGCCGTGCTAGTAAAGCAAAGACGACGACAGCAGAGACTTCGTGTAAGACCCATTGTACTTACCTCTTTCTAGTTTCCGGTCGTGGCTTCATGTTGATAGCGCTCGACGAGTTCTTTCAGGATGGGGGCGCCGTCAAAGGCGGGACTACCGTTCACTTCCAACATTCGGGTGACGACCGACTCATAAGCGAGAAGCGCAGGCGTCGTTCCATCATTGCCCGCACAACCCTGGCTCTTAAGTCCTGCCTTGCAAAGTCGCCAGAAGACGGCGCGCACGAGCGTTGCCTCACCGCTCAAGCTGCCACGTCCTCTGAGTACGGTCGCACGGTCATTCCACACAAAATCACAGATTGTTTCGAATTGCGCTGAGTCTATTGTGGTCATATGACGATTTCCCAAAATTCTTAACGTGCCTCAACCGATGAGTCCGGCGGGGGAACGCTATTGCCGGCAAACCAACCAGGCGCATCACAAACTTTGTCAGATTGCTCATTCTCAATTCCACCACTCACTTTGAAGAAGCTTGCTGAGTCCGGGTTGAAGGCCATTTCCATTTCGTGGCGCAGCCGGCGATGCATTGGAATTTCGCATCAACAGGGCAAGTTGGGAGCGCTCCATGCAACTACTGCGCTTCAGGCTTGCGAAAGGATCTTTCACGATGCAGAAGTCCACATCACTATCGCCTCTGGGTGAGATGTCTTCGAGCAACTTGGCGTCAAGCGCTACGGGCTCGAAAAGCAGCATTCCAAAGTTACGCAACCGCGCGATCATGCCGTCGTTACGGCTGCGAAAGAGCGGCACGCGAAGCCGTCCCTGGCGCTCAAGTGCAAACCAATCGCCGTTAGCGCGCCGCATTGCGTAGACTTCGCTCACAGGATGTCTCTCCTAATCCTTCCGTCATCTGGAGCTTGACCCGGCGAAGTAATGTGAATCTCACTCCGCTTGTCGTAGCGAAGGAATCCTGAGAATAGGAAGAACCCGGCGATGCCCACGCCAAGCGCGCTGCCGATAGCCAGCCATAAATGAACTGTGCCGCCTTGAACATCAACGACCCCGTTAACGTCCTTAAAAACCGTGAACAAGTAGAACTGCAAGGCCGCAAATGCGCTGAGGGCGGCCAACCCGACTACCGCCATTAGAGTTTTAGTGATGCTCTCTTGATGATGCACGTTTTCCTCTATCATTTTTTGCCCAGTGCTAGTTTTTCAAACTCAGTAAATCCGCAAACTCCTTTTGAACCCAGCGGGTGCGAACTTGAAATCGTGCGATCAGTCGCTATCCGAGTCCGACGCAAACAAGCGCCATAGTGCCGAATTCCTCAGGCGCGCCTGGCTGACCTGATAGGGGTCAATGACATCCTGGCTTCTGATTCGATTGGTCAGGGTCGAATGGTTAATGAACGATGAGGTGTTTTCAGTGAGGCCGTCGTCGGTGCCAACCGCGTTAGTATTTCCCAGGGCTCTATTCCCCGCTTTTCTGTAGGTTGCCAACACTACAGCAGACTATCCTGCGCCCAATGAGCAGTCTGTGCGCTAGACCGCTTATGCAGTTGCTGATTAGGGTCAAAACCAAGTTATTTCGCATATGTGTGTTGTCGCACTGACGGCTTGAATTTCAAGCCGCATTATTATGCCCAGATGAAGTTCCAGCCTCGAATCGACCTTGGCGGCGAAACTGAAGGCTGTAAATGCAAAACGAAACTGAGAAGTCACAATGGATAAAGAAGAGACAATCAAGAGAAGCGTGAAGGGTATTAATTGGGACACCGCCATTTTCATGGGGCTGTTTCATCTGGGTGCGATCGCAGCGCTCTTTATGTTTAGTTGGCAAGCACTAATAATCGCGCTCGTTCTGTGGTGGATTAGCGCCAGCCTGGGAGTCGGTATGGGATTTCACCGGTTGCTAACGCACCGGGGATACAAGACGCCAAAGTTGATCGAATATTTTCTAAGCGTGTGCGGCACGCTCGCTTTCGAAGGCGGCCCCATCAACTGGGTGGTGACGCATCGCATACATCATGCTCATTCAGATGCGCCGGGTGATCCACACACACCGCGCGATGGCGGCTGGTGGGCACACATTGGATGGATTCTGAGCGGCACTGCACAGCAGTATGACAGTGCCACTAAGGCGCGCTATGCGCCGGATATGGTAAAAGACAGGTTTCATGTGTGGCTCAACCGTCTGTACTGGGTGCCGCTGGTTCTGCTCGGCGTGGCATTGCTCGTGTTCGGCGGTTGGCCATACCTGATGTGGGGCATCTTCTTTCGCGTTACTTTTAATTTGCATGCGACCTGGCTGGTCAACTCAGCCACGCACATGTGGGGCAGACGCCGTTTCGTTACACGCGATGATTCAAGAAACAATTGGTGGGTAGCGCTGCTGACGTTTGGCGAAGGCTGGCATAACAACCATCATGCTCATCCAACTTCGGCGCGACATGGACTTGCCTGGTACGAAATCGACCTGAACTGGTGGGGCATCCGGGCCATGCAATTCCTTGGTCTGGCGAGAGCGATCAAACATGTCGGCTTGCCTAATCATGCCAACGCTTAATGGGACTTAGAACTTGCGCCATGAATTATTCACAAACTACCAGCCAACGACAGGAGATTTTGGTGAAGGAAAATAACCCCACGAACCCGCTTATCCTGGTAGTCGAGGATGTCCACGAAATTCGCGACGGCATGGAGAAGCTTTTAACGGCAGATGGTTATCGCGTTTCGATGGCGCGAGACGAACATGACGCCCTGGACAACGGGCGGCTAAAACACCCCGATTTGATTCTGGTAAGCCTCGCCGGATCCCCGACCGACGTTAGCCTGGCCGCAACGCGCATCCGTGAAGGCATACAACCGGGAGAGGACGTGCCGGTCGTGATTTTTTGTGGAGGTGGAATCGGCGAGGGTGATGAAGTTGCTATCGGGCACAATGTTCATCTCACGCGCCCCGACAACTTCAATCAATTAAGAAGCCTGCTTGCTCGTCTGCTCGATCAAAACTTATCCGCGGTCTGCAATTGACGCAGGAGCAAGCGCTCCAGAGAAGAATGTGGCTAATCATGAATAACAGCACTACAAAAACCCTTACCGCGAGATTTCTCGATACCAAACCTAAAGTGCTTTTGGAGCTGACCAACGAAACCGAAACGACACTCAAATCTGTCGAGATTCTCACGGTCTTTTTAAAAACGAAGACGACACTGAACAACGGCCATTCCCAGGCTCACATAAGATTCGACGCCATAAAGCTTATGCCTCCGCGCCACACGGCGGTGATGTCTCACCGAACGTGGATCGATGGCGAGCCGGCCAGCGATGAGCAGGATCAAATGACTGAACTAAGAATCATCGCGGGTAAATTCAGTCCCTACGTGCTGGATATTTCCTGGGAGAACGCCGAAGGCAAGGCGCGTTTTCAAAGAATTCCAGTTGGGCATTGATCCGAAGCCTACTCCAAAAGGACGGCGATTTATCTTGAGTCAGAGCCCAAACACAGATATGGACGCACACAACTCTGAGCAAGAGACCCCAGTTCGGGAACCATTCTACGAGGAGTCTAATATTCCACTCTTCCTCAGAGGTGGTTCCGAAGGTAAAAAAGGGAACGCCCAGGATGAGAAAGATAAGACTGCAGAATAGCGGGTGATGAATTATGGTTTATCCACAATTAGAGGAAGAGCTGAATCACGCCAGGAACGCTTTGAAGAGCGCGACCTGTGAAAACCTCATTGAGCTTTGCAAAGGATACCTGGCGGTGCTCGCCGAATACCGCAGCAAGCTTTACGAACTGCAATGGACTTATCGCACCCGCCAACCGTTCGCATCTTCTACGCCAGCGGACATTGCCCTAACGAGGAAAACGGTCCGCGCGGCGATCGAGAACACTACCAAAGAACGCCACGGAACTGAGATGCTCCTCTTCTCATTTACGAAGATTAGTGGCTTTGAGGCAGTAGAGATATTCAATCGCCAAAAGTATGAGGGCCATGAAGATTGGGAGCTACGGTCAAGCGGAGTCAAATCTATCGGCGTCTCGGGTAGCGATCTGATGACGATCCAGGAAGCCGTTCACATTGCGTCTCTCCTTCGGCGCGAGGAATACGTCGCACAAAACGCAGCCTAGGCTTTTCATAAGGCAAGCTGAGCGTTAAAGAGAAATCTTGACTAGCTTGTGAGGCCTTCTCGAAACTTCGGCCACCTTTGGCAGCGAACGAGCCAAAATGCCGTCCACGTCGAGATACCGGCTCCGGCGACGCGGGGCGGCCAAGGCGACGACGCGGTTAATTGGCGGATGGGCCTCGGCCTCGAACATGTTTTGCACAATGATTGTGGGCGGCGGCGTGTCTCTGACTATTGTCAATTTAGCTGTTTCCATCTTTTCCTTTTCTTGTTTGCGAACGTCAGGACGCGCTTCCGTTTGCGGGTCCGGGCTCGGAGAGCGCGTCCTTGAACAAACTGTCGAAGGCTGGGAGCGATTCGTTGTAATCGCGGTTTTGGAACTCATCGACCCAGGAGCGTACCGACGTCGACCATTTGTTGGAGCCTACGGATGATTTGACTCTCACTCGGGCCCTCACTAAGGCACGTTCCCGCCGCTTCAGTTTTGCTGGCGCTTTGTTTTTCATCTTCTGATTATGAGCGGGATATCCACGCATCCCGCCGTACTGACGATCCCCTTACGCTAAGCGACAGCGATAAGTATCTGTAAAAACCAACTCGAAAAGCGGAAGGACTTGACTCTGGAATCCGAAGATCTAGTGCCCGCTGATGCCGTCGGCGTAGCCATGCTCGTATGCCTCGCGGAAATATCGGCGATAGATTTCGCGGTCGCCAAGGCGTGAGCTGTAGTCCTTCGTCGCCTTCTGGTAGGTGCTTTGGCCTTGGAAGCCCGAGCCGTTGCGCTTATTCCGATCTTTGCGGCCTTGCTTTGTGCCTTCATTGAAGCCCGCGTTCAGAGCCGTTTGTCGAAGCTGAAATGAGCCGCCGAAGTTGCCATAACCATCCCGGTTCCGGCCACGAGTTTGGTTATTGTCGTTGTTGCGGTCGGGGTATCTGTCGCGATCGTTGCGACCGAAATCCCCCCAGCCGCCCTTAGAGTTGTATCCGTTTTCAAAAGCTTCACGGAAGTATCGTCGGTAGAGTTCGCGATCGCCGAGACGTGAGTTGTATTCTTTAGTAGCCTCCTGGTAGACATCAAAGTCTCGATAGTCAGCGTGCCGGTTGTTCTGGCGGTCTTTGTTTTCTGCCCTGACACCTTCGTTGTAGCCTGTGTTCAGAGCTGTTTGACGCAGCTCGTAAGAGCCGCCGTAGTTGCCGTATTGATCCCAGTTGCGGTCGCGGCGATTCCGATCGTCGTTGCGATCCTGAGCGTGAACGGCAGCGCTTGAACCAGCGCCGACGACCAAGAGCAGAGAAGCTCCCAAAAGTACTCCTGCAATCCTATTGTGTAAGTTTCGTATCCTCATATCTGATCTCCTGATTCTTGCGACCCTAGCTGTTCCGCTCGATTGGAAACTGCGCGGCTCGCTTTCATAGTCAAATTGTCCGAGTTGGCAACATAAACTACGGTAACTGCAGCCGTCTGTGGGCTAGCACACATATGAACTGTCCAGGTGGAACACTTCATAGGTTGTAGTCGATGTTAAAGAAACTAGTAACGCCGGCGATGGCGCTTCCGAATCTTGTAGGTGTAGAGCGCGCCGCTTCCTGCGCCAACGCCAGTGCCTACCAGCGCGCCTTTTTTTCCGCCGATGACGGCGCCGATCCCCGCGCCGGTCGCCGCCGTTCCGGCTACCGTCAACTTATCGCGATGCTTCTGCCAGAAAGTGCGCCCATGTCGGTGGCGACGGTGACGTACTTGTGCCGAAGCGTTCGGCGCTGTGAATGCCAAAAACACGAACATCAACATTAAGACGAGAAACTTTTTCATGCTGTACCTCCAGTTGGTAACTGCGCGGAATGTTTAGAGAATGAGTTTGCTGGAGGTGACTGTATGACTTCGCGAAACTGTTGTATGTGCCGTAACACACATATCAAGCTGCGGCGGGATCAAAAGTGAATGGAGAGATTGAATTGAGATTTGGTCTGAATGGGAGGATTTTAGCCGGCGCGTCGCTTTCCTCTTCAGAGACGAACTGCTTGATACTTCCGAGCAAAGCGTCAAGGTCGGGCTTAATCACATAGCCATTCGCGCCGGCTTCGATGCCTTTCTTCTTGTCGGCCTCGTAGGCGGCGCCGGAAAAGAAAAGAATCGGAGTCTGCGGATCATAATCACGAATCTGGCGGCACAATTCAAAGCCATCGGCATCGGGTAAACGCGAGTCCAGCAAGTACAGGTCGAAGTGTTCTGTTCGAATAGACGACAAGGCCTGGGCGGCAGTTCCGACAGCTTTGGCTTCAATCAAAGTGATGCCTAATAACGCGGTTAACATCACGCGCGAGTCCTCATCGTCATCGACGCATAGAACTCGCAGTCGGGGGCTGGACGGCATTCTGGCCTCCTGCAAATCGGAGATTGTGCCTGACTCAGTGCGCAGTCTTGATCGCGTTCGAAGGGCGGGTCTGTGCGTTAACACACATATACACCCAAACACTGTTATTCAGGATCATAAAACCCATTCTTCGGCCACGAGAAAGCGTCAACTTCACTGGTTTTGGCCTCTGTGTGTTGTCGCACAGACGGCAGATCTCTTCACTTGTACCTTCACTATTAGTCGTTCTTTGGACAAATCACTCTCGACCATCCGGGACAGGGCCTAGCGGCTTGTGATGTTTGCTGTTTTCTCAGGTGGGAGATTAATGGTGGGAGCTTAATGAAAGCGCGGTGATCTAACGCTTCATAATCAGGTGATATCAAGAACGGCAGATTTCAGGATTCCAATGAAAAAAGAGTACGAAAGCACGTGGGTCAATAGCCCTAGCCGGCGAAGCGAGGTTGTAACCGAAAGAACCCAAAGGGGCCCGCGAGAATCGCGCCTTTCAGCGGGTACGATTACCATAGCTGCGATTCTCGCGATCACGGCGATCGCCATCGTCCTATATCTACGCAGTATGAGTAACAGATCTGGTCTTGTCATTTTGAACCGCCAGGAGAGTTCGGCCTTGTCTTTTGTCGCCTGGATTGTGATCGGTCTGCTCGTTGGTTTCATC
>Ga0157378_10001623_pt1 | contig 20335 bp, 14 predicted proteins | sample M65metaG_FD_115309 | JGI IMG/M metagenome (GOLD analysis project Ga0157378, IMG submission 115309) | Miscanthus rhizosphere microbial communities from Kellogg Biological Station, Michigan, USA - M6-5 metaG | ecosystem: Host-associated > Plants > Roots > Rhizosphere > Soil | place: USA: Michigan...
TACGGAAAGCGGCAGAGCCGCATCGAGGTTGTCTGCCATCAGATTGCTTTGGCACGCGAAACGCTAGTGGATTCCTACCGTGAAGTCATAAACTACTCCGGATGTGAGAAAAGAAGCGTTGCGATTAATGATAGTAGACGACGAAGAAGCCGCGCGGTACGGCATGCGCCGGGCTTTGACTACCAGTGGCTACAACATCACTGAGGCTGGCTCAGCCGAAGCAGCCCGCGCTCTCCTCAAACAAACCGAACCTGACCTTCTGTTGCTCGACGTCAACTTACCCGGAATGAGTGGTCTTGAATTCCTCCGCGAGTTGAAGGAGTCAAACGGTCACGGCCCGCTCGTGATTATTGTCACGGCCCATGGTTCAGAGCGAATGGCTGTCGAAGCTGTAAAGGCCGGTGCCTACGACTACCTATCGAAGCCTTTCGAACTAGATGATTTACGACTCGTTGTTAAGAACGCAGCTGAAACAGTTCAACTTCGCCGTGAGAACTATTCACTTCGGCGACGGATTGAAGTCGAGAGATCACAGCGTGGTGCGTTGATTGGAAACTCGCAGTCAATGCAACGAGTGCGCGCCATGATCGAGAAGGTTTCGGAGACGGACGCCACAGTCCTGGTTCGAGGTGAATCCGGTACCGGGAAAGAGTTGGTCGCGCGTGAAGTTCACGAACGAAACAGCGCGCGTCGCAACGGTTCTTTTGTGGCGGTGAATTGCGCAGCCTTGCCTTCTGAATTGATCGAGTCTGAGCTTTTCGGGCATGAAAAAGGCGCTTTTACGGGCGCAGCAGCGCGACGAGAAGGGAAGTTTGAACAGGCCGATGGTGGAACTTTGTTTCTCGACGAGATCGGCGATATGAGTTCAAATGTCCAGGCAAAACTCTTGCGCGCGCTTGAGGAAAGGCGCATAGAACGGCTTGGCAGTAACGAATCGATTCCCGTCGATGTGCGCATCGTCAGCGCCACTCACCGTCCTTTAGAACAAGAGATCAGCAATGGAAACTTTCGTGCGGACCTGTTTTATCGTCTACGGGTTGTGACGATAGAAATTCCACCTTTGCGTGATCGTCGTGAAGACATCACGATGCTTGCTGAAACGTTTCTTCGAACAGCGTCCGAACGTTACGAATTGCCGCAAAGAGCACTTAGTCAGGCAGCTCTAAAGAGACTCCTTGAGTATTCCTGGCCGGGAAATGTGCGCGAACTCAAGAACACGATCGACCGTGCCGTGATCATGGCTGAAGGCGATGAAGTTAGTGCTCGTGATTTACCCGATGAGGTAACCGTCGGCATCCCCAAGAGTAGCCTTGCTGAGTCTGATGAGGACGACGGCGATGGCTTGCGGGTACCCTTCACGGCTGACTTTCGAGAGGATCGACGAGAGTTTGAACGTCGTTACATCACGCGGTGTTTGGAGCACACGCAGGGGAACGTAACCCGCGCCGCAGAAATCCTGGACATGCACCGCCAATCACTACAGCACAAATTGCGACAGCTCGGCTTGGGCAGGCGGTACGTCTCTGTTGGTGGTGAGACGCAGGATAATTCCGACACTTGATGGGAGTGGCACTGTTCCAAGAAGCTCTGATTCTCTTATCTTAACCGCGAAGCGTTGCGACCTAGAGCCCAGGGTCCGGGCTTTGGCGGCTACCCAGGGAATAAATGGACACAGATTCCAACTCGACGAGGTTGCGTCGGTTTCTCTTCACCCGCGATTTATTTATCCAGCGTTCGGTTTGGCGCAACCCCGTTGGGGTTGGGTCGCTTGTTTGTTCAGGTAGCTGCGAAAGCGCAGCAACCCTGGGCTCTGAGGCGCAACCGCTTCGCGGTTGACAGTTATCCTCACCGTCATCTCCAAAACATTTCATATGTCATTGGACCAAAGCGGATGACTTCAAGGCCCCCACATCGCTCACGAAGCACCAATTAATCAACCGATATGTCGAATGACAGATGGGAAACTATTCTTTTTTCCCGTCAGGCTTTTATGTTCCAACTCACAGACTGAAGTCTGCGTCACTACTCTTAATCTTGCTCAAACTTTCAGCCGCGTGTTAATTTTCCAAAGGTCTCCGGCTTTCAGAGACTCTCACCGTTCTAACCTCAAAAGGCGAATTTTCTCCCAGAACTTCGCCGACCTTATTGGCTGGGATGCACGACATTAACAGTCTTCAGCCTAGACCCCCAGGGCATTGCTTGGAGATTTTCTGATGAGTAACCCGATCTGGAAACGACTCGTTGCATTAGGCGTCTTAGCTTGTTTGGCGGCCTTCGGCTTTGCTTGCAACTTCACGTCACAAGGGGATTACTTTGGCAGTAACGAGCCGCCAAAACTGAATATCTTCAGGTATGTAACCGGGGATGAACCTCAATCACTCGACCCACCAATGAGTCTCGGCCAACCCGAAGCTCGGATCTATATGGCGCTTTATGAGGGTCTGGTTGAATACAACCCGAAGAATCTCAGCCCGATACCGGCGCTGGCTGAGCGGTGGGACGTTAACAACGACTCGTCAGAGTTCACTTTCCATCTTCGTCAAACCGGTCGTTTTTCGAATGGCGACCCGATCGACGCAAACGACTTCGTTTATACGTTCAGACGCGCTATTTCTCCGCAGCTCGCATCAACAAACGCTTCCCTGGCTTACTACATTAAGTATGCGCAAGCCTTCAATGAGAAAAAGGTTTTCGTCCGCGACCCAGGCTCAAATCAGTTCCTCTTAGCCAAGGACTTTGAAGAGACGGAGACTCCGGAGCCGCTGAGTTCTAAGCCGGCGGGCGAGGCTAGCGAGAACCCGACATCCCAAGCTGAAGTTAAGCCCGATGCCGATCTGGCGTTTCACCAACTGATGCATTCGCCGACGCGGCTAACTCTCCCAGGTACGGAAAAGGCCCGGACGAAACTGTTGGCCTCCAACGCCAAGCTCAAAGCTGCAGTTGAGGGCAAGGAACTCGTACCAGTCAAAGCCGAAGATATTGGTGTTGAAGCCGTCGACAAATACGTTCTGCGGGTTTCACTGGCCCAACCCGCACCATTCTTTCTCGGATTGTTAGCGCATCAACTTTTTAGAGTTGTGTCGCGCAAGAATATCGAACAATACGGAGACCACTGGACTGAGCCTGGTCATATCGTCACGAGTGGTGCGTTCAGGCTGAAAGAGTGGACGCCATATAACCGGTTAGTCGTTGAACGCGATCCGATGTACTGGGATGCGGCTACCGTTCGTTTGGATGAGATCCACTTTTATCCGATGGCCGACAACCCTTCGATCATGAATCTCTACAAGGTCGGTGAGATCGATGCGGTTTTGAATCATACTGTGCCAAACGCATGGCTCGATGTGGTGCGTAACAAGAAGGACTACATGGATCAAAAGGAGGCTGCCATTGATTATCTCCAGATCAACGTAACGCAGCCTCCGATGAATGACGTGCGCGTCCGTAAAGCTTTCAATTTTGCGATCGACAAGAATGCCTGGGCCGCATGGCGGAAGATCGTGAAGCCGCTTACCGCTTTTACACCGGAAGGAATCTTCCCCGGCTATCCGCAGCCCAAGGGTGACGACTTCAATCCGGAGCGAGGGCGCCAACTGCTTGGCGAAGCGGGTTATCCTGTGACGCAAAACAGCGACGGCAGTTATTCATGCCCGAAGTTTCCGGTGAAGGAAGTGGAGTACATCTACAACACGCAGGAATCAAACAAAGCGATGGCTGAATGGATGCAAGCCCAGTGGAAACAGAACCTGGGAATCACGATCAGTCTTCGCAACATGGAATCAAAGACGTTTCTCGAAGCGCGAGCCAAGCTTGACTACAAGGGTTTCTCGCGCGGTGGCTGGTCGGCGGACTATATGGATCCATTTACGTTTCTGAGTGTGTTCTACACCGGTGGCGATAGCGGAACTGGCTGGCAAGACACGAAGTACATCAGCATGTTGGACCAGGCAAACCGAATGCTGGATCCGCAAAAACGTTACGAGCTTTTGGCGCAGGCCGAGAAATACCTGATTGACGCACAGCCAATAATTCCGATAGATACGGCGTCAGTAAACTGGGTTAAGAAACCCTACGTTAAAGGAATGTTTCCCAATCCGGGCTCACTATTCCCGTGGAAGTTTGTTTATATCGAACGGGATCGGGCGAAGTGGGATGTTGGTACGCCAAGCCTGGCAGAATGATTCCAGCAGTAGACTGAATTTGAAATCAAGAACCGTCCTGGTTACGTAGGCAAATCGCAAGTCGCGCCGCCCAATCTTCCATGCTTAGATTCATAATCAAGCGTCTACTCGTTACCATTCCCACCATCCTGGTTGTGATCACGATCACCTGGGGACTGGTTAGACTTGCCCCGGGAAATTTCTATTCGGGAGAGAAAAAGCTTCCCGCGGCGATTGAAAAGAACATCAGGGAAAAGTACGGACTGGACAAACCGTGGTACCAACAGTACGGCCGTACAATGTGGGGCATTCTTCGTCATCTGGATTTTGGTACCTCTCTCAAGTACCAGGGCCAATCCGTCAACACAATCATCCGGCGCTCGTTGCCGGTATCGGCCGGAGTTGGAATTCTTGCCTATCTGCTCGCACTGATCGTTGGCATACCTATCGGTTCCTTTGCGGCTCTGAAACAGAATTCGCGCTGGGATTACGGCTCGATGGCCCTGACCATGTTGGGAATTTCTATTCCTAACTTTGTTCTCGGCCCGATTCTGGTACTGATCTTTTCGCTGTCGCTCTACTGGCTCCCTCCCTCACGTTGGGATGGCTTTCTGAGCCGCAGTATCATCTTGCCAGTTATCACCCTGTCAGCAGTCTACATGTCGTACATCGCTCGTTTGACTCGGGCTGGAATGTTGGAAGTTCTGCGTTCTGATTACATTCGTACGGCGCGAGCAAAAGGGTTGAGTGAAAAAGATGTGGTGATTCGACATGCATTGCGCGGCGGATTGATGCCGGTCATTTCCTACACCGGACCCGCTCTAGCTTTTCTACTGACCGGTACAGTTGTCATCGAAAAGATCTTCGCGCTGCCGGGTCTCGGCAATTACTTTATCCAAGCCTCGTTGAATCGAGACGAACCTCTTGTTATCGGGATTGTCGCCTTTATCGCGATTACTCTCTTGTTGATGAATCTACTGGTTGACATCGCTTACGCGTTTCTCGATCCGAGAGTGCGGTATCAATAAACGAACTAATGGACGAGAAACCTCCAAAACCATCTTCTGAACATACTCATGCTGGGCCAGCATTGACCCCTCAGGGTGTTCCTGCCGATTCCTGGGTGAACACTCACGATCCGGACGTCATAGCGTTAGGACCAGAGATGGCGATCGCGGAAGGTGATGTTCCTTTCAGTGATGAAGATGAGTTTGTTCGCGGAAGTTCTCTGTGGCGAGATGCGTGGCGGCGGCTTCTGAAAAACAAACTGGCGATATTTGGGTTGGTAGTAGTTGTCGTGATAACCGTTGCTTCGATACTCGGGCCACCTCTCATTCACAAGACCCTGGGATTTACTCCTGACTACATTCCCACAAACGACGTCAAATTAACCAAGTCGTTCCCCCCGTTTACCGGCCCGGATGGTAAGTTCTCATGGAGCCATCCAATGGGGACCGACAACGCGGGACGTGATCAACTCGCGCGTGTTCTGCAAGGCGGTCAGATATCGCTTTTCGTGGGCGTCATCTCTACCCTGGTATCGCTTCTTATTGGTGTGAGCTACGGTGCAATTGCCGGCTACATCGGCGGACGGCTGGACAACTTGATGATGCGTCTGGTGGATGTTCTTTATTCGCTTCCCTACGTCATTCTGGTCATCGTTCTGCTTTCGATGTTTCGGAGCCAAACACCTCGCGGTCAGCTAGTGCTTCTCTTCGTCGCCCTGGGTTCAGTCTCCTGGTTAACCATGGCGCGCATAGTTCGTGGTCAAGTGCTCTCAATAAAGAACCAGGAGTTTGTCCTGGCAGCCAGAGCAACTGGAGTCTCAACGTTTCGAATAATCTTTCGTCACATCGTTCCGAACACTCTTGGTCCTGTGATCGTGTACGCAACCTTAACGATTCCACAGGTGATGTTAACTGAGGCGTTTCTCTCGTTCCTCGGCTTTGGGGTCCAGGCGCCTTTGGCATCGTGGGGAAGCCTGGCGTCAGACGGAGCACAGAACATCGCAATCTTCCCGTGGCAGATGATCTTTCCCGGAGTGACGATGGCTCTCACGTTGTTTTCTCTGAACTTTCTTGGTGACGGATTGAGAGACGCACTCGATCCGCAAATGCGAACTGACTAACACGCTGAACAGAGTATGACTTCAAGTAACGGACATCTTCTCGACGTAAAAGATTTGAGAACTTACTTCGAGACCGAAGACGGCGTCGTAAAGGCTGTCGACGGAATTTCGTTTAGCCTGATGCGTGGCGAGACCCTGGGAATCGTCGGTGAGTCAGGTTCGGGCAAGTCAGTCACTAACCTGTCTATAATTCGTCTTATTCCAGACCCACCGGGAAAGATTGTTTCTGGTGAAATCGTTTTCAACGGCCAGGACATTCTTCTACTGCCGACTGAAGAGGTGCGAAAGATTCGTGGCCGACGCATTGCGATGATCTTCCAGGACCCAATGACGTCGCTGAATCCTTTCCTCAAGATTTCCAGGCAGCTAATGGAAATGACGCAGTTGCATCTTGGTCACAGCAAGGGCCAGGCGTATGAGCACGCAATAAAGATGTTGGAAATGGTCGGGATCCCGGATGCACGAACGCGGGTAGACAACTATCCACACGAATTCTCCGGAGGTATGCGTCAGCGAGTGATGATCGCGATGGCGCTTTCGTGCGAGCCCGAACTACTGATCGCCGATGAACCTACTACCGCCCTGGACGTAACGATTCAAGCGCAGATACTGGAGTTGATAAAGAAGCTCAAACAAGAAACGGGTACCAGCGTCATTCTAATCACACATGATCTCGGCGTTGTGGCCGGAATGACGGACCATGTCATCGTGATGTATGCCGGGAAAGTTTTCGAGCAAGCCAGGACTACGGAACTCTTTGCTCGTCCAGGCAATCCATACACAAAGGGATTACTCCGTTCAGTACCAGATCCTACGTCCGAACAAGGAAACCTCTACCAGATTCCGGGTTCGCCTCCGGACGTCGCACATTTAAAGCCCGGTTGTCCTTTTGCGCCACGGTGTGATCGGGCTCAAGAGATTTGCCGGAGGGAGTTTCCACCCTTCGTCGCATTAACCGCCGACCATCATTCGCTCTGCCATTTTGCTGATGAAGAATTTGCCGAATCGAGGAGCCAGTGATGAGCGCATTACCTTCACAAGTTGGACGGTCACTTAACGACGGTGAGCCTTTACTCTCGGTTCGAGATCTAAAAGTTCACTTCAATCTTCGTAAAGGGGTAGTGAAAGCGGTCGATGGAGTTTCACTCGACATCCTTCCGGGAGAGACGCTCGGGCTGGTTGGTGAATCAGGATGTGGCAAGTCGACGTTTGGTCGTGCGCTTCTTCGGTTAACTCAACCAACCTCAGGCCATGTCTTGTTTCGCGGCCAGGATCTCGCGAAGCTTTCTGGTAAACAACTACGCGAACAACGCCGCCACTTGCAGATCATTTTTCAGGATCCTTATGCGTCGCTGAATCCAAGGATGACGGTCGGGCAAATTGTGGGTGAGCCGTTGGACACATTCCGTCTGGCGCGAGGTGCTGAGGCGGAGAGGCGCGTGCAAGAATTATTGGAGACTGTCGGGCTCAGTAAGCGGTATATCAAACGTTATCCACACGAGTTCTCGGGTGGACAGCGCCAGCGGATTGGTATCGCGCGTGCCCTCGCCGTCGATCCCGATTTCATCGTCGCTGATGAGCCAATCTCAGCGCTAGATGTCTCAATTCAAGCCCAAATACTCAATCTGCTGGAACGGCTTCAGCGTGAGAAGAATCTCACCTACCTCTTTATTTCACATGACCTGCGAGCCATCAGACATGTTTCGGACAGAACAGCTGTAATGTATCTTGGTAAACTTGTTGAGTTGGCCGCCGCCAAAACGATTTACGATGAACCCTTGATGCCTTACACAAAGGCGCTCATCTCTGCCGTCCCTGTTCCGGATCCGAAAGTGGAAGCAGTACGACAGCGGATTATGTTGGAAGGTGACGTGCCGTCTCCCGTAAATCCTCCCAGCGGTTGCAGATTTCATACGCGTTGTCCCTTTGCGATCGAGGCTTGCCGCGAGGTTGAGCCTCGATTGATTGAGATCAAACCGGCGCATTTTGCTGCATGTATACGAATTAGCCCGAGCGAGCCGCATATCGAGAAAGTCGCTCCGGGCCGTGCTCCAGGTCTTGAACTCAACAAAACGGCCGCCCAGAGCCAGTAGGATATTGATGAAACCTCAGGGAACCGACCACAGGTAATCCCGCTCGAGTTTTGCCTCTTCATCGTGAAATCCCGCAGGCATTAGGCATTTAACACATAAGTAAACTATTTTGGCGTGCTGATATCAGACCGCTAGATGTGCTGTCTGAGGCAGTAAACTCTTGAAGAAACTCATGGAGAACGGTTCCGCCCAGAAAACAGGAACCGAACTTTGATGGTAGAGAATTCCCCCACTTTTGATTCTCCCGATTCGATGGAAGATCGTGAGAAGGCACCGGAGGGTTGGCCAGACACCCAGGACGGATTGGCCGCCACTACGGGTCTATCAGTCCTTCTCGTCGATGGCCCTCAACCGCCTGCCGTAGTAGTGTCTAACAACAACTCGATTTGCGGCGCCCTGCAGTCGTCCCCTACACACAAGAAACTTTGTGATCCCTATTGCGGCGTCGCTCATCGGAAAGCCGTCGAAGCAGGCACGACGGTCGAATACAAATGCCACGCAGGTTTGCAGTGCTTTGTGATGCCTGTCGAAATCGCCGGCAAAGGGAATCTTGCGGTAATAGGTGGCCGAGCGTTTGTAAGAAGTCTCGACTATCAGAAGCTGATCGAACGTTTCAGAACAGGCGATTTGCAGTCCATCGCGTCTGACCATCTATTTAGAAACATCATCTTTAGTGAACGCCAACGAGTACGTGATCTGGCAGACGTAGCGGAGAGAACTGCGCGCCGGTTCCGCCCGGCCGACCATGTGCCAGTCGTTAAACCACAAGTGGAGAAAGCGCTCGCAGCAACCGCTTCAGCTTTGGAAACAGTGCAAGTACCACAAACGAAAGCCAGCGGAAGTTTGGAGTTGGAAGTAGAACGCCTTAGGAGCGAGTTGGAGTATCGGAATCGGTTTGCTGATTCGCTTCAACATTTCCTGGAGCGCATCAGTTCAAACGATCCAACCCAAACCTACCAATCAATAATTAGCAATTCCAAGGATTTGCTCCGTTCAGAACGCGCGTCAATATTGGTTCTGGATGAGTCAGCGAACGAACTGATTCTTAAAGCTGCCATCGGTCTCGCAACCGATCCGTCGACAGTTAGCCACATGAGATTGGGTGAAGGTGTCTCTGGCGAAGTAATGGAGTCTGGAAAAGCTCTGATGGTTGACGACGTCGAGTTGTCGGCGGTAACCCCGGCGCCTGCTGAGCGACTCTACAAGACGAAGTCGTTCATCAGCTATCCGATAATGATCGCCGGAAGAAAGATCGGCGTCTTGAACGTCACCGACAAGTCGGAAGGCGGCAAGTTTGACGATGTGGATCTCAGCTTGCTGGAGATCATCGGTCCCCAGGTGGCCCTCGCATTAGAGCGCGCTGAGTGGCAAGAACGGGCGACTGAGTTTCAGCTGATGTCGATAACCGACCCGCTGACTGCCTTGCCCAATCGTCGTTATCTCGAAGAGCGGTTAACTGAAGAACTCAACAGATCGAAGCGTTACGACTATCCGATGAGCTTTCTGATGATCGACATCGACGACTTCAAAGCCTACAACGACAACAACGGCCATCAGGCAGGCGACTTGGCACTTCAGATAACGGCGCACTGCCTGAAAGCTGCGCTTCGCTCAGCGGACGTCGCCTCGCGATATGGTGGCGAAGAATTTTGTATTCTCCTGCCGCAGACTTCCATTACTGAAGCCGGCGTCATTGCCGACCGTATCAGACATCGAGTGGCGACTACCCATTTTCCACATGGCAAATCTCAGCCATTGGGTCGCGTTACCGCAAGTATCGGCGTAGCAGCTTACTCAGAAATTGTTAATTCGTCCGAAATGGTGATCGCCGCTGCTGACCGTGCGTTGTATCAAGCGAAGGCCATGGGAAAAGACCGCATTGAGTTTTATCACGACTAAGGGTGGGGTTTCACAACAGTAATGCACGGGGCTAACTCAAGCGACAACTTCCGCCGGGTGCTGGGCCGCGTAAACCGTCAGGACTTTGTTGGTCGCGTTCCAGAGTTAGAACGGACACTCGCTCAGGCTAGTCCTAAAAGTAACGGCCGGGGACTGTTACTTCTAATGAAACCCGCCACTGGTGTCTCCGAACTTCTCCGTCAAACCTACGATCAACTCTTCAATCAGCGCACGGATGTCATTCCTGTCTACTTTGCTTTTACCCGGCAAGACACTTCAGCGGTTCATGCTGCAATCGAATTTCTCAGCAGCTTCCTACAGCAGTACATTGCATTTCGTCGTAACGAGCCGGCGTTGTGCGATGCAGCGCTGACTCTGCAAGACCTTCTCGTTCTCGCGCCCTCGGCGGATTTACTCTGGATTGAACAATTGGTTCAACTCTACGAGCGAGTTCGCTCCAGTAACGACAAAAAGGAGCTGGTGAGACTTTGCTTAAGTGCGCCACAGCGTGTTCCTCCGCATCTTGGAAGAAGCTTTGTGATGTTGGATGGCGCGGAACTGGCTGAGGATCTGAACGGCGATGTGGTGTTGGGCACCGAGATCCTGCGAGTATTTGGCCGCTCTAAACAGTCATTCGTCCTTGCCGGTTTGCGTCGACAGATTCTTGAAGCTGCGCATAACGCAAAATGCAACTTCGAACTGCTCGACCTGCTACGCCTGGAGGAGCTGACTTTCGACGAAGCAAATTCGCTGGTTGATCACGTAGCCCGACGCCAACAGGTCCCCACAAGTCGAGAAGTTCGTGATCTATTGGTTCAGCAGTTTGGCAGCAGTCCGTTTTTCATTAGCGCCTTCTTGCAGGCTGCACGTGAAAAGAACACAGCACTCATCTCATATCTCGATTGCGAGCGCCTTTATGCAGACGAACTTCTCGGTGGTCATCTTAATCATCACTTCCAGGCCTTGCTCGAAGAGATTGCACCGGAACTCGAAAACCGCCTGATGCTAATCAAGTTGTTATGGGAAGGATCCGCAACCGAAGAGAAGACGGCTTCGGTCGACTCGTGGCGTAAGCGACTCCATTTGAGTACTGATGAATGTGAGGACGTTCTGCACCAGTTACATATTCATGAGTTGGTTAACTGGAATGGGGCGACGATCGATGTCACCACCGGTTCCCAAACCTGGAAAGACTTTCTAAAGGTTAGTTATCGCTTGTCCGTCTTGAACGAGCCGCGTGCGTTGGTTGTGGCTGATACGATAGGCGACGCGTTAAAGCGAGCGCCCCATACGATGTCGCGGCATTACAAGCGACTGGCTCAACTAGGCCTTCGTGAAGTTGCACTCCAGTTTGATTGTCAGCGGGTTCCTGAAGTTTTGTTTGACTACGCGAGCTTTGCGAAGAAGTTTAAAGGGGTGAGCGATGCAGAAGTACTTGCCGGACTGGAGTCAGAGTCGGTGCGGTTAAAGCTGCCGCAGACAATCCATGTGGCGAGCTGTCTTTCATTCAATAGAGATCTACGTCAGGTTTGTGAAGAGCAGAAGTGCGTTGTTGTTCACACGTTTGATGACGGAATTTACAGTGATGCCCAGGAAGTCATCTGGTTAATTGCCCGGATTGATTCAAAGCTTGAGGTAGAGGTTGGGCTGGCCGAGGTCTGGCAAGAACGACTCGCAGAGCTGGCTCGGGCGCACAGTTTCGGACGCTATCGCATATGGCTGGTTTCAAATGAAGGCTTTTCGGATGACGCCTCTCACTACCTTGAGGCACGCAATGCCTTTTGCTCGAGTGAACGTCAGCTGTCCCTTTTGATCGACCAGCTTGCCATGACGCCAACGTCGCGACCCAGTGCAATCGAAACCAGCGATGAGTTCTTGATAGTACTCCCCATGGGCGAGGACAACGAACTTCTGGCAGCCAGTACGGTTGAGCACATAGCTCGACGCCTGACGTTCCCGCCTGCCGCGATAAATCAGATTAAGACCGCTATAGTCGAGGCTTGCATTAATGCCTCGGAGCACAGCTTCAGCCCCGACCGAAAAATATATCAACGGTTTCGGCTCGAAAGTGATAGATTAGTGGTCACCATTTCCAGCCGCGGCATCTTGCCGACCAACGTGGGAAGCGGCACAGCTAGTACAACTAACAACGAAGACGACGAGGCAACCGAAGAGCGTCGAGGTTGGGGACTCAAACTCATTCGCACTCTGATGGATGAGGTTGAGTTTGAAAGAGTTGACGAGGGAACGAGCTTGCGCATGACGAAGTACGTTCGAAATGGTTCAGTCTAGTTTTTCAACTTAAATTAATTTCACCCAAGATCTAAGTAACATTCGTAGCAGGAGGGAGCTACTGAGTGGATATCTCATCCGTGAGTGACGTAAAGTCACACTGCGTCGGTACTACTGCGGTTGTTTACGCCAGCGACTATCTCAACAAACTTACCGGGGAAAAAATCGAACGCGAGTGTCGACGACAACTGGCTCAGGGTTGTCGGGCGCTGGTGATCGATTTCGCAGATACTCAGCTTGTAAACAGTATCGGCATCTCTATCCTCCTGGGAATTATCGACGTAGCTGAGAAGAACAAAGCGCAAGTCGTCTTTGCCGACGTTAACAATCAAACAGTTGAATTGTTCGACATGTTGGGACTCACCCGACACGTAGCATTAGCAAAAGACGAGCAAGAGGCGCTCTTAACTTTGTCTACCACAGTGTCTGGCTTCGACTCGACGCCAACAGTCCACTAAGAGTCGCATGGAGCCATCTACACAAAAACTCATACACACTTTTGGTGCACTCGCAGATCTTGGTCAGGAAGTAGCGAGTGCGGGTGACTTCAGCGAGATGGTGCGTACTTCCATGCACCTCTTGCTCGGCACTCTCGCTTTACGACGCGGCGTTGTTGCTGAATGTAGCAGCAGTGGCGCGTTGAACTGCGTTGCCGTCTGGGGACTGCGCGAAGATTTGCTAAGTGCGCTGTCCATAACCGACGACGAACGGAAGGAACTGCTCGAGTCGCCAAAACCTGCTTTGTTGGTTGACGAAACTAGTTCACGATTCCTGGGGCGATATAGTGATGGATTGCTGGATGAGGGACTTGAGTTAGCGGTTCCGATGATCGTCCGCGATGAGTTGACCGGGTTTGTACTGCTTGGTGGCAAAGCCAGTGGGGAAGGTTTCTCCGCTGAAGATTTTGAAACCATTAGAGCAATGGTGCGACACATCGGGGTTGGCATTCATACCCACCGGCTGGTCGAGCAAGTGGCCCGGCGTGCCGAAGAGAATCGCCGGCTCTATGAAGAGTTGCGTGCGATTTATCGTGACACGGTTCGCGCCTTCGCGGCCGCTATCGATATCAAAGACAAGTACACGCAAGGTCACTCGGAGAGGGTCGGACGATACAGCGAAATCATCGCGCGTGAGCTGGGATGGAGCGAAGATGAAGTTGAGGGAATTCAGATCGCCGGATATCTTCACGACGTCGGTAAACTCGTCGTCGATCGAAACATCATCAACGCGCCTTACCATATCGACGCCAAGCAATCGAGTGAACTGAATAGACACCCGGCAGCTGGTTACGAGATCTTATTGCCTATCAATCACCCATACGCAGACATTCCTTTGATGGCGAAATATCATCATGAACGACTCGATGGACGTGGTTATCCGGACGGACTTGTCGACGAACAAATCCCTTTAGGCGCCAAGATCGTTGCGCTCGCTGACTCGTTCGACGCGATGACTACAGATCGACCATATCGTCGACGACGAACATTCGCAGATGTAGTTCGCGATCTACGAGAGAGCAGTGGGACGCAGTTTGACGGTAAGGTAGTCATCGCATTCGCCCGAGCGATCTTGAAAGAAGTCACAGGTGAGACGAAGGAACGTCGTGTGATCAAGATGCTTGGGAAAGGTTATTTGGAAGGCGAAGAAGTACCAACGCTGCTTGCTGATCTGATTGCTGAGTTGAGTGGGAAGCAGACGAGCGCTGTTAGCGGGTAGGTTAGCTTTTCGCCAACCAAGAAGCTCCATTCAAATCGACAAACTACGCTTTTCGTAAATAGAAACAGGCCTGGTCGCCCTGGCCGGTCTTATTAAGTGTTTCCGCCTGTTGTTCAAAAGCAATCAATTCGTCTTTAGTGAACACATCCGCGCGTGGTTCTATGACGCCGGTGGCTTTATCGATCAGTGGCAAACCGCGTTTGATCTGTTCGCTACCCCAAAACTGAAATCCGGTTGAGTCGTAGACAACTCTCTCCACTTCGAAGCCAGTTCGCTTTGCCAATGCCTTCAACCCGGCTTCGGTGTGAACGTTTAAATGACGAGGTGCGTCTAACTGCGCCCAATCAGTTCGATACTTCTGCCACGCGAAAGTACCAGCCACTGGTATCCGAATCAGCACACGGCCCAGCGGGAGAAGCAAGCGATACAAATGCTCCATCGCCGACTCCTGATCTGACATGTGCTCAAGTGAGTGGTGAAGCATGATGAAACTGTATTTCCCGTCCGCCTCTTCAAGGCTTCGTTTCAGAATGCTGATACCGTTGCTGAAACGTCTGTCCTGCTTGATGAACGGGTCAATACCGGTCAACTTTGAAAAACCCATATAACCCAATTGCGTGAGATACGCTCCCGCACCGCAGCCCACGTCAAGAATTGCATCGTCAAACTGAACTGCTTTATGCGGGAACCAGGACGGTGAAGAAGGTGCTGGCGTAAGTTGCGAGTAAAGCCATCCCACGGGGCTTAGTTGACCCGCAAGATATTGGGACCGACGGCGGATTAAGAACTGCTTTAGCGGCGACTCTTCAATGATGTTATCGAAGGAGTAGTAATCCTGTGGGTAGAATTCTGCGAGATGAGCTGGAACTTCGGCAATCTGCAAGGAGCCACACGACGCGCACTCATTGTAAGAGAACTCCTCGCCGCTACCATACATTGCCTCTCGGGCAGTGAACCTTTGTTGTCCCGTTGCATTTCCACAAACGTTACAGGTTGACATCAAAGGGTATCGTTAACGCGGCTGAATTCTAATTATGAAATTACAAATCGAGATCTTCTGATCGGCAAACACCTCAGATGCTTGGTCCCGCGATAACTCTCGGCCATTCACGAGCGTTGGATTTCTTCCTTTGGCTACTACCCAGAACCGACCTTCATTGTCGCGTGAGAGCGTGGCATGAACGCGACTCACCTCCGGATCACCCTTAATAGGTAAATCAACCGAAACACTTCGTGAACCTCTGCCAATCGTAATCTCGTTCTTCAGGATCGGCACAACCGCTTCGCGCACTCCATCACGCCAGACTTCAACTGAATACAAGGGAACAGCCTTGGCACGAACTACAGTCTGCTCGCTCTCGTTCGTATCGCTGAACGCAAACTCTCGAATTGTTTCATTTGGATTAACGTTCGCCGGTAACTTCGCAGGATCAACTCGCGGTGTCACCATCGTGTGACCGGATTCAGTTTCATCCCAAACTGGTTGCACACGGAATTCGCCCTTGTTAAGAGTTCCGTCAACACGAAGTTCTACAGCGAATGACTTAACAGCAAGTTGGGTTGACCCACTGAGTTCTCGTGCTCGTTCGGACAACACATGGAAAAGACCTTGTTCAAGTCCACGTCGCTTATCACCTTGCCAGTCTTTGTCGTCCTCGGCACTCAAATAGACGATGTATTCACGTGGTATGTAGGTCGGGCCACCAGGCGGGGTAAACATTTCTCGTTGCATCGCGGCTTCAACTTCACGCGCGATCTTGACCAGAAACTCTTCCCACACTCGTCGTGGTTTAGCGTGCTCGTCCGCAGCCTCGAGCAGGTCCTCGCCGGTTTCACCGTCGATCCATTTTCTAATTGATTCAATAAGACCCAATCTAGACTCTCCTCTTGTCCGATAAACTTCAGTTTGTCGCTATCCTGACCAAACAGATTCGCTAATGTGAGTAATCGACAAACTAAAGTTTATCGGACACTAGACTACTCAAACCTCACGTATCGCTTATTAATCCATCCGCGATCCGATGAATAAGGATCAGTTTTTGGTCGCCCGTGCGCCATCACCTGCACTTCCACCCAGTTATTGTCGGCAATATTCAAAACCTTCACACGTGACCCCAACTCCGCAATTCCTATAGGAGCATTCGCTGTGTTCGCCACGGGCCGAAGGTTTACATCAGTCGTTGTAACACCTTCTTTGCCGATTTCGAAAGTCTCACTCAACCGCGTCAAGGAAGAAAAGGGATTCCAGTGTGACGTGACGTACTTATGAGTGGCGAGCAGCATTCCTGAAAACGCCAGAATTAATCCTGCCGCCACCACCGCACGACGTGCCGGTTGTGGCGTCTGACGAGGCTCTGATGGTCCACCGACTGGTGGTTTGCGCGCATTCAAAGTCGACTTATAGACTTTGGCCTCATGCTTCGCCTCCAATTCCATTTGTAGCCGAGCTTCAAGGCTTATCGGCACCACGATGCGCGGACGCTTGATGGAGGCAGTTTCAGACAGTGGGTTCGACTTAAGTGCTGGCTCGGCAAAGTGCGGTCTGGGCGGTGCCGCTTCAGTGAACTCTTCAGGCTCAATTGAAAGATCCTCACTCGGCTTTCGCCTTAGTTCAATATCTTCCGTCGTCACGGCACGAAGCGGACGAGTCGGTGGCAGACTTGCCTCGGCAAACTCGTCCCAGAACTCTTCGACAGTTTGATAGCGATCTTCCGGCCGGTTCTGGGTAGCCTTTTCCAATACCCGAAGCACCGCACTCGACCAATTCTTCTCCGTCACCGTCTCCGGCAACTGCGTTAACGTGTGCTGTGCGAAACGACGTGGTGATTCACCAGCGAGCAAGGTGTAGGCAGTCTTCGCAAGCGAGTAGATATCAGCCGCGGGCGTGAGCAGATCCCGTGGCGCACTCAGCGTCGCAGTGTCGAGTTGCCCCGTCTGCATGAGTGGATTGTGTTCAGGTGCTGAATAGATATTCGTACCTACTCGTGTAATCGCGCCTTCGTTGGCATCCAGTCGCGCAACACCGAAGTCGGCGATCTTCACAATCTTCTTATCAAGAGTGAGTAGAAGATTTTGCGGTTTGATGTCTCGGTGGATCACGCCACACTTGTGTGCGTGAGCTAAACCAGAACAAACCTGTTCCAGGTAGTGAACTGCGCGTTCGATTGGCAGCGGTCGATTCCGCGTCAACGCAGACATGTCACCGCCCGGAAGGTACTCGAGCACGATGTAGTGAAACGTAGTTCCAGCCAGGTCGATCGCCGTTCCGTGTCCAAGTCGATTAATGACGTTTGGATGTCGAACGCGATCGAGCGCAACGGCCTCATTTTGGAAATTGGCAACGAGGGTGCGTTCGAGTTCGGCGTCGGGTTCATCCTGGAGGAAGATGTTCAACGCCTTGATGACGATTGTACGAGGCGCGCCGTCGGTAGCCGCATTGTCGTTAGCAACGTAGATCTCTGCGTAGCTCCCACGGCCAAGACATTCGACGATGTCGTACCGGCCATCGAGTCTGCTCTGTTGAAGTTTTAGTTCCGACATTAGTTCGCCCTGATTCACATCCGTTAGATGTTAAAACGAAAAGATCAGGGAACGGTTTCAAGGGGTTGATTGGGCGGCAGGAGGTTTTGTCAGGTCGTCATAATGAAGCAGCGCTTTCTCGCGAGCTTTTAGAGTTTTCAGGCTCACAGCCGCCAGCCCAAGTACAGCTTCTTTCTTGATGGTGGCGTTTGTTTGCGAGGCATTGGCGTCGACTTTGGCAATTGCCGCCTCGAAGGCACTCGCGGCTTCGTCCGCATTACCGGTCAGGAGATTTGCCCTTCCATACAAGTACAAGAACTCAGGATTTGGCGACTCCAGTGGCTTTTGAATCCCAGAGTTAAGCAATTCTTTACCGATGTCGGTTGCGAGCCAGGCGCGCGGGTCTCGATCAACTTCACGTCGCGCTCGCTCAAACTGTACAAACGGTTCTTCAACCGGCTTGGGGACCTCGACCGGAGGTTCGGCTGCCTTTGTTTGGCTGGCGAGGAACGGAATTCGTTCTTTGAAGCGAGCGCCCGCGTAGAACGCTCCAGCAATCAATGCCAAGACAAACAGAAACCCGAAGAAGCGGGCTACTGAACTACCACCCTTTTTCGAGGGCGGAGCGGCCACGTTAAGTTTCTCCTGCGCAACGACAGGTTGCGGATCAGATGCCGGGGCAGGGAAGGCAATACGCGAAGGCGCCACAAACGATGAGTCCGGGACTGCAGGTGCACTCTGATTGCCATTTGGCTTCGCGGCAAAGACTGGTTGTGTTTCAGGAGTAATCGTGGGCTCCAGGTCTTCCAGCCTTTGATCCGCAGAAATTCGTTGTCCAACGCGAACAACAACCACGGTTAGGTTGTCTTCTGCACCACGTTCGTAGCAGCGCTCCTTAAGTTCAGCACAGACCCCCTCAAGATCATCCGTCAAGACCAGGAGTTGTCGAAGTTCGTTGTCCGAAACGTGACGGGTAATGCCATCGCTGCAAAGCAGGAATTCCGTTCCCTCCTGGACTTCCATCGTCTTCATATCGACTTCGACATTGTCTTCCGCACCGAGCGCCCGGCTGATTACATTCTTGCTCGGGTGGTTCGCTGCTTGTTCCGGCGTCATCCGACCGGCCCTGACTTCTTCTTCAACGATGGAGTGATCTTCTGTTTCCCGGTAGAGATGGCCATCCGGTGAAAGTCGATAGAGCCGTGAGTCACCGACGTGTCCAAAGGTCGCAAGATTGCCGTTTACGTGTAACGCGACGATGGTAGTAGCCATCATCGAAAAGCGGGCGTGCTCCTGTGCCATCTGATGAATGGAGGCGTTGGCTCTTTGTATCGCAAGCTCCATCAAGTCTTCGACGTCGCTTCCGTCAGTCTGATGACGAAATGCTTCGTCGAGCACTTCGATGGCGGTTTGTGAAGCTACTTCTCCTGCTTCAGCTCCACCGACACCATCCGCTACTGCGAATATTGAGCGTTCGCGGTCGGCAAGAAACGAGTCTTCATTAAGCGGACGACGCTCGTTTAGACCACGGTCGGAAAGCGAGGCCGCTTGAATGGTGAAGGCCTTGGCGTTTTGGCTCATTGGACTGCCTCCAACTTTAGAGGAGACGAACTCTTTGGGGCTGGCCGATCGGCGATAACTTTATCCCGTGCGTTGCGACTTGAAAAGGCCATCAACATTCCTAACATCGCAAAGCTCGTAATCAAACTGAACCCGCCGTGGCTAACAAAGGGCAAGGTGATACCGGTCATTGGTAGTGCTCGTACAATTCCACCCATATTTACCAGAGCTTGAAAGCCGATAAAGGCCGTTAGACCAGCCGCGCAAAGCTTTGTAAACATATCACGCGCCTCCAGCGAAGTGCGAACACCAGCGATGACAAAAACTATCACGGCAACAATGATGATTGCTCCGCCTGCCAATCCGGTTTCTTCGGCGACTGCAGCGTAAACGTAATCTGAGTCGGCAATCGGTATGACTTCGGAATACCCAAGGCCCAATCCACGTCCTGTCGCCTTGCCTGAAGCGATTCCATAAACGGCCTGCGCAGGTTGGAATGCGAGCTTATCAAACCAGACATCGATATTGACGGCCTTTTGCATGGCTGGACTTTGTTCAGCAAGCGCTTTCAACGTTGGGTCTTTACTCAACGCCTCATCATAGTCTTTCTTCCACCAGGAGACTTCGGGAGATGGCGGGTCAAAGCCGTCCAGCCAGAGATGAAAGCGTTGTTGAATTCGGGATGGCAGAGTCGCGCTTATGGGCCGAGCAATCGTCGGTAACAGTGGAACCTTCTCCTGAATGTCGCGCGGCAGTGCACCGACCACCAGGATTGCGATTACCAGCATCACTGAGCCAACGAATAGAAGCAACTGTGGCCAACGACGAACGGCGATGAGGTACAGAGTTGTGTAGGCACCACTAAAGATGAGCATCTGGCCGAAATCTTTTAGGGCGAAGAAGGGAACAAATGGCAACGCCGCCATAACCAGCAAAGGAACGATGTCGCGCGCTCGCGGAATACCCCA
>Ga0157378_10001624_pt1 | contig 20327 bp, 19 predicted proteins | sample M65metaG_FD_115309 | JGI IMG/M metagenome (GOLD analysis project Ga0157378, IMG submission 115309) | Miscanthus rhizosphere microbial communities from Kellogg Biological Station, Michigan, USA - M6-5 metaG | ecosystem: Host-associated > Plants > Roots > Rhizosphere > Soil | place: USA: Michigan...
ATGGCCGCATACCGGGATGCAGAAGATCTGATTCAAATCGGCGCCTACGTGCAAGGCCGGAATCGCGACGTCGATCGCGCCATCGCGTTGATGCCGCGCATCAGGGATTATCTCTGCCAAGGGCGACTTGTCGATGCCAACCTCGAGGCAAGTGCGCAGGCCTTGTCCAAGCTGTTAGCGGGTTAAACTGACAATCATTTTACGCTGATGGCAGGCTTCAAATTCCGTCTCGCAGCGGTGCTTCGTTTCCGTCAACGAATGAAAGAAGAGAAAGAGTGGGAGCTCGGTTTGATTCTCGACGAGCGGCGCCGCAAGGCGCAGGAGATCGCGGCCATTGAAGAGGAACAGCGGCGTGCCATCGACGCGAGCTTGGCCGAACGAAACATTCTCTCCATTGTCGACCTCCAGCAGCACGCGACCTACGACGAGTCTTTGGCGCGGACCGTTCAAGAAAAACGGGCTCAGCTGAAACAAATCGATCAAGCGATTGCGGCCAAGCGAGAGGAGCTTTTAGAAGCATTGCGCCACGTTCGCGTTTTAGAACAGTTGCGCGATCGTTGGGCCGAGAAATTTCAACGCGAGCAGAATATCCAGGAGCAGAAAATCGCTGATGAGCTAAGCCAACAAAAAGCCACCCGTCCTACCGGTGGGCACAGCTTACCCTGAACCGGCAACTCTTTCCCAGATCAAAACCGGGACAATCTCATTAAGCTCACTCCTGCCGCAGATCTTTTTCTTTCTTTACCGCCAGTCTTACGAAAACAGTGGAGTTTTGGCCGTTTGAAAGCATGAAGCTGCTCAATCATCGCCGAAGCTAATCGGAAAATTCAATTATCGCTGCGTGGCACCTTCATTGCTCAGCCGTTCTGCCGATGATGGTTAACGGCGTTGCACCAGCGATCCCTTCCGAGATCGAACCTTCTCCACAAAACAAGAGCGATCCTTCTGCGGTAAATTTAAGCGCGGATTTTTCAGCGCTGTTGTTTCTCGTATTGGCAATTCCGCAAGCACAACCCACCGGTCAAAACGGTACGCCACAGCTTTCTCAAGCTGCTTCTTCCGCGGCGACCGCCGTGCAGAACGCTTGTGCCGGAGCACCACTGTTGACCACCGCGCCTGCGGGCTTGCAAGAAATCATATCCAGCACACAAGCGCTCGCGACCGAGCAAACCGGCGCGACTGCCCCGCAAGCTAACGCGACAATTCTTGATGCTGCGCAGGCTGCAGGCCAACTCGCAGCCGCTACACCTGCTGTGGCTGAAGCTCAAGTCGCAGCCGCACTCCAAGCGGCGCCGAACCTCACCGCAAAGACTAATGAGTCGAACGAAACGACTACTACGGCTGAACAGAAGGGTTCTGTCGGCGCTGCGGATTCTCGCGCTGGTGGTACTCCAGTGTCTCTGCTGTCGCAGTCTGTTCAAAACAAAGTAGCCAAGTCGGCGGCCGTAGAAGACTTAGATGTGCAACAGGGACAGGATAAGCCAGCGGTTGCAACGGCCGGCAATCACACAACAGCGACGCGCGATGGTATTTCAAGTATGCATGCCGCTAGTGAGGCGCGACTCGCCCATGAGGATCTGCTTGAAAAGCACAATCTCAACGAGCTGAGCGATAAAGTCACCGCTGATCTCCGCAGCGCGATACGCGATCATTCGCTGCAGCCCGATCACTCGATAGCAGCCGCAATCCATAGCGACGCATCAAAAGGCGCTGACAAAGCTTCGGCCACAGTGGCCGCGCCGGTGATCAATAGAGTTGCAAGCGAAATTGCCCTGCAGGTCCGGCAAAACAAAAATCAGGCTTTGATCACGCTCGATCCCCCTGATTTGGGCAGTTTGAGAATCGCGCTTACGCTCGATGGCGACAAAGTGCAAGCACGCATCGTTGCCGAGCTGCATGAATCTGGAAACCTCATCCAGAACCACTTGCCCGAGCTGAAAGACGCGCTGCAGTTTCATCGACTCGATCTGGTCGACGTGCATATCGACAGCGGAAACTGGGGCGGCGCGCATAACGATTTCACACAGAACTTCGGACGGGAATTCTCAAATCAAGATTCATGGCAGGGACGGCGGGAGCGGGCGGAGCAGGTAAATGACGCGCCGATTATTGCGCCTTCGCAGCCTGTGAGAAGTCGACCGGGCCGAGTCAGTATGTGGGCATAATAAATAATCTGAGTAGCAGCAATACACACTGAGCAACGCTAAAATTTAGATAAAACGTTCGCGAGGAAAGAATAATGGCAATCGATGCCACTCAAGCAACGAGCAATCAGACGACTACGGCGGCTCTGAGCAGCAAAAACAAGGAAGTTACCAAGGAAGACTTTCTCAAGCTTCTGATATCGCAGTTGCAGAACCAGGATCCGCTGAAACCTCTCGACAATCAGGAATTCGCCCAACAGTTGGCGACGTTCAACAGCCTCGAACAGTTGATCAGTGTTAACGACAAGCTCGGTTCGTTGAGCGATCAGCTGCTCAAGACGAACCAGTTTAACGCGACGTCATTGCTCGGCAAACAGATCGTGGCCAACGGTAATCAAGTGAGCCTCACTTCCGGCCAGAGTGCAGCGCTCGGTTACAAGCTAAGTGCAGCGGCCGCGCAGATAGTCGTTGAAATCAGCAACAGTCAAGGACAACTGGTACGACGGATTCCTCTGTTTGAGCAAGGGGCCGGCGATCAGCGCATTTCATGGGACGGCAAGGACAGCGCCGGCCAGGCGGCACCGGCTGGCTTGTACACTTTTAATGTCACTGCAGTAGACAGGCAAAGCAAAAACGTCGATGTGACGGCCCAACTCCAGGGCGCTGTTACGGGAGTTAATCTTAATGGTACCGAACCCATCCTGGACGTCGGGGGGCGGAGTGTGCCGCTCAGCAGCGTGACCAGCGTTCGTTAGGATCTAGAGATTTATGTCGCTAATCGGACCGTTGTTTACTGCGCAAACCGCAATTAATGCCTTCAGCGAAGATCTGAACATTGCCGGGGACAACATCGCCAATCTCAATACTGTCGGTTTCAAAACTTCGCGCCAGTCGTTTGCTGACCTCCTGCCAACCGTGGACGGCTCGTTGGAAATTGGCCACGGTGTGCGCCTTGGCCCGACGACTCAACCGTTCCAACAAGGTGCGATCGAAAACAGCGGCAACGATACCGATCTGGCGATTCAAGGCAACGGCTATTTCATCCTGAAAAATACCGCGGGTGATTCCTACTACACTCGTGCCGGACAGTTTCAGCTCGACAACAATTCGAATTTAGCGAACCCATCAGGATTGCTGCTCCAAGGGCTTGGCGGAAATATTTCGCTCGCCGGTGCGGAGACTATTCCGGCAACACCAACCAGCCAATTAGAACTGAATCTGAATCTTGATGCATCGGCGGTATCACCGACGGCGACCTTTCCTGGAACCGGAAGCGTCAGCCAATGGATGACAGCAAGTAATTTTTCGACCGTGACGCCGGTTTACGATGATGCCGGCAATAGCCACGATCTGACTTTCTATTTTCGCAAATCCGCGCCCAATACCTGGGACTACGAAGTTGCTGCAAACCGCAGCGAGCTGGATGCGACGGCACCGACGAGTCAGGAACTCACGTCGGTCGGAGCCGCGGGACAGCTGGTTTTCAAGCCCGACGGTCAGCCCGATTTGAGTCTCAGCACGATCCCAAACGTCGGATCGATCACGTGGGTCGACGGCGCAACGACACACACTTCGGCGGGCGTTGCGATAAGCTTCACACACACGGAGACTCAGACAGATCCTCTCGGGAATCCGCTAACTGTGGTGACGGGATTGACGCAGTACAGCGGATCGTCGGCAGCCTCCGCGATTCGCCAGGATGGCATGGATGCAGGTACTCTCACGAAGATAAAAATAAGCCCCGATGGCGTCGTTTCAGCACAGTATTCCAATGGACAAATAAGAAATCTCGACACCGTCGCTCTCGCGCTATTTCCCAATGTCGATGATCTCGACCGTGCGGGTGGAACGTTATTCCGGCCGACCCTCCAGTCGGGGGCGGCCATCGTCGGCGCGGCAGGGACCGATGGACGCGGTAGTTTGCTGTCGGGTTCCCTCGAACTCTCCACCGTCGATTTGGCCGCGGAATTTGTTTCGCTGCTCACGTCGCAGCGCAGCTTCCAAGTAAACTCGAAAGTCATCACTACGGCGGATCAAATGTATGCAGTGGCCGCGGAGCTCAAGCCATTGTGATGAATAAACCTAAAACTGTTTTTAGAGGAGGTTTTTTGTGGCATTAACCGGAGCCCTGTTCAGTGGAGTTAGCGGCGTCAATGCGAACGGCAACGCGCTCAACGTCATCGGCGATAATATCGCCAATATCAACACCGCCGGATTCAAGGCGACGCGTTCGGTGTTTTTTGATCTCTTGAGCGCAGACGTCGGCGGCACAAAGGTCGGCCGCGGTTCGCGCTTCGCGGCGGCGCAGCGGCTTTTCACCCAAGGCAGTGTGGAGACAACCAACAGCCCGACGGATTTGGCGATCCAGGGGCGCGGCTTTTTTGTAGTTCAAGACGATAACAACACCAAATTCTACACTCGCGCGGGTCAATTCGCCGTCAATAAAGACGGCTTGCTGGTCGATCCCCAAGGTTTGAAGGTTCAAGGATACAAGCTCAGCACGACCGGCAGTCAGCTCACCAGCCTTACCGATATCGATCTCAATACCCGTTCGTTGATCCAGCCAACGCCGACTACCGGCATTAAGATCGCCCTGAATCTCGATGCCGGTGCTACGACTCCTGCCGTGGCTTTGCCAACAGATGCGGCGGGGACGCACGACCAGCCTAGCGATTGGTTTGACAATTCGAATTTTTCGACGCTCCTGACTGTTTACGATTCTCTTGGAAAAGGCCACGATCTCACTTTTTTGTTCAGGAAAAGCGCCACAGCGAATGAGTGGGATTATCGCGTGCTGGCTAACAGTGGCGACATTACCGGTGGCACTGCAGGCGAGCTGCAGCAAGTAAACGCGGCTGGCGGCAAATTGGTTTTCAAAAGCGACGGGTCGCTCGACCTGACGAATTCCGTAATTAAGGATATCACAATGGCCTCGCCGACAGGGTGGGCGGATGGGTCGGCAGATCAGACGATCAAGGCGGCTGATATCCATTTCGACGGTAGCACGCAAGTTTCATTAGGATCGGCGGCTGTTGCGCTCAGTCAAGACGGCCTTCAATCGGCTACGATCACCGGTATCAGAATCGGTACGGATGGAATCGTCACCGGTCTTTTCAGTTCCGGTCAGGCGGTGCCGCTCTATCGAGTAGCGATGGCGGACTTTGCCAGCCCGGAAGGTTTGAACCACATCGGCAATACGCTTTACAGCGAATCCACCGAATCAGGAGCCGCTCTAACCGGGGTGCCCGGCACGGGTAGTTTAGGCACCGTGCTATCGGGTGCGATTGAGCTTTCCAACGTCGATCTGGCCACAGAGTTTGTCAAAATGGTCACGACGCAACGCGGCTTCCAGGCGTCGTCGCGCACGATCAGTGTCACCGATTCGCTCTTGGAAGAGATCGCGAACCTCAAACGATAACGGCACGCTTCGAGACTCGGTGGTGCGATATCCTTAAGACCACATCGCATGATCCGATTATCTCAATGCTAGAACGACAATCCCCGTTGCGGAAAGCCGCACGGGGATTCCGTCTCCCGCTCACCTCAGCCCTCCTTTCAGGACACCGACTGCGCCGGCAGCTGTTGCGTGTCAAAAGCCCTCCCTACTGGTTGGCGGGGAGGGCTCAGGTGAGCGGGAGTTTCGTCCATATCACCTGCCTTTAGATCGACACTCCTGCAGACACTCCTGACGCGATTGCGGCCTTACAGCCCGGCAAACGGTTCAATAGTTCAAAAAATGTAAATTTTTAGCCTCCCAGGGCGATTCCTTCATATGGGTATGCTCGCACCTTTTCGGTCCTAGAGGATTTTTCCGATTGAGCAAACGCCACGGTGAGAACACAGTGATAAAAACCAGCACAAAGGCGGGTTACTTTTTTGCGGCCCTCGCGTGTTTGGCCGTGCCTGTGGGATTGGCCCGGTACTCCTACATTTGCGCAATGGCGGCATTGCCACTCTTCGCCGCGATTTTGGCAGGCTATTTTTGCCAGCACAGTGCCGCGACAATCAATAAATTGTGGAGCCATTGGCTTGACGAGGCCAAGAACGAGCGCAGGGAATGGCAGCAGATGTTGGCACGGCATGTTCCCGTCCTGCCGGTATTGGCCGGGCAGTTGCGCGCAACGGTGGAACAAGTCGAGCAGGTACAAACCCTGGCACAGGAACTCGCCCAGGCCGCGCGTGTGATGCAATTTGGTGACGCCGTGCGCGAGCGTTTAAACAGTGTTGCGCGGACGCTCGTGGCAACGGAAAAGGCGCTCTACACCGACCTGGCGGGCATGAGTTTACCAGGAGACCAGAGAACCCAGTCGAACGGCGAAGTGTCTATGCAGCCCAAAAAAGTCACCACGAGCTTCGAGGAGCAGGATATTTTTCGCCCGAACATCGACCCCGCCGCGCGCGCGCGCGAATTGCTAAATCGGGAAGTTTAGGACAGCGAGAGTTTCATTCGCGCTCCCCAGGAAGCCTGGCAAGAAAATGGATAATTTCGTTACACGGAGAAAATTTGTTGGGTTGTTAGGCCTGGTAGGCTGCTCGGGGTTGCCGGGCGTTGCCAGCGCGGCTGGTAGCGCCGCGGATGCTTTGGCGCAGATTCTCAAGGAAAGCCGCCCACAACGCGAGAAGGACAAAGCGCACTCTGAGAACCGCGCCAAACCAGGCGACGAGCAAACTGCTCAGCCCGGAGCGCGGGCGCCCAAGGAGGACCCTGAAGAAATCTGGAATGATTTGATGCAGGGCAATAAGCGCTTTGTCGCCGGCAAACCTAAGCCGCGACCGTCGGTTGCAGGGCGCGCACAATTTTACCAAAGCCAGAACCCGAACGTGATTGTGTTGGGCTGCGCCGATAGCCGCGTCAGCCCGGAGCTCGTGTTCGACAAAACTCTTGGTGATTTGTTTGTCGTGCGCACCGCGGGCAATATCACGGATCCGATCGCCCTCGGCAGCATCGAGTACGCGGCGGAACACCTGCACTGCAAAGCTTTAGTCGTGTTGGGACACGAGAAATGCGGCGCCGTAGCGGCCGCGGTGGCTGGGGAAAAAATGGCGACGTCCAATCTCGACGCGATCGTCAATAAAATAGCGCCGGTGATCGAGCCTTTCAGAGGCTGTGCGCAAGGCGAGCAACTGCTTGGCCTGGCGGTCGAAGCCAATGTGAAACAAAGCGCCCGTGAGGTTGTCGAAAATAGCCCGGTTCTGCAGAATCTGATTTCTGAAGCCAAGCTGAAGTTGATAACCGCAGTCTACCGGCTCAAGACCGGTGAGGTTTATCGACTGGGTTAGCCACTCCAAACGCAAAGGGCAGGCTTAAACCCGCCTTTTTGCCGCCCGACGCATTGCGCGCTTAATTTTTCAGACTGTAAAAACGTTCCGCGTTGCGGTAGCGCACGGCATCCTTATCCACCGCGGTCAGCCGCTTGTTTTCCTCGAGTTCCTCCAGTTCTTCTTTGCACGTCTCATTGTTGACCTCGTGAGGAAAATCCGAAGAAAAGATGAACGGCTTATTGCCGACGATGCTCACCGCGAATGGCAATGTCAGCTCATCGCCTTCGACACCCACGAAGATGCGGTCTTCATCGACGTGGCGCTTGATGTAATCGGTGATCGATTCTTTTTCGCGCAATTTCAGAAAACGGCCGCGCGGATCGTACTGAATATGGCTGTTCCAGGCGCGCTCGAAACGCTCGATGCATCCCGTAAACCAGCCGCAGCCCGCTTCCATGAAACCAAAGCGCACATTGGGATACCGGTCGAAGACGCCGTTGAAGAGAATGCCGCCGAAGTTGACCATCTGCCCAAACGGATGGCCGAGCGCGTTTACCGGCGCGTAGGGTGTCATGTCGTCCAAGCCCATGTGATCATGCACGCCGCCGTGAATGCCGATGCAGCATTTCAGCCGGTTGGCTTCTTCATAGATGGGCCAATACTTGTCGTCTCCAAGTTGGTTCTGCGCGCCCATGACTCCCGTGCTCGGCAGCATCGCGCCGCAGAACCCGAGCTCCTGAACGCTCCGGCGGAGCTCTTTTACCGCTTCTGACGGTTCTTGCAGCGGGATTAAGCTGAGCGCCTGAAACCGCGAGCTCTTGCTTAGATATTCGTCATGCATCCAATCGTTGTAAGCTTTCGCCAGTTCTATGGCCCAATCGAGACTGACGATTCGACCAAACGATAATCCATTGGTTGGGTAGAGGACCGCACTGGTCAAGCCGACATCTTCCATGAAATCGATCCAACCCTCGCGTCCGACTTTGGCGAAGGCGCCTGGCGGCAGTGTGTGCGCATTAGCGGCGTGCAAATGATCGTTCGGAGGGTACGGGCCACGCGCAGAGCCGAAGCGCTCGCGATAGATCGCCGGCATGCGCGCGGAAATCTCCGAATGAGCTTCGACGACATGGCCGTCGCCATCGATGATTTTGTATTTCTTTGTAGTCATAGGCTTTCCCGGAGCGGCGTCTAGTTCGCCAATTGATAGAATCTCTGCGCGTTGCGGAATAAAATTCCGTCTTTGTCGTCCGCCGATAAATTCGGGTTCTCGCGGAGCTCCTCCAATTCATGCTTGCAAGTGTCGGCGTCGACTTCGTGCGGATAGTCGGTGGAGAACACGTAGGGCTTGTTGCCGGTTATGCGCACCGCTTCGCTGATACTTAGCTCTTCGCCTTCGCAGCCGATGAAGATCCTGCCTTCATCGATGTGGCGCAAAATGTAGTCGATAATCTTCTCGCCTTTTTTCAATTGTAAAAAACGGCCGCGCGGATCGTGTTGCACGTGGCTCGCCCACGACCCGCTGAAGCGCTCCATACAGGTCAGCAACCACGCGCAGCCCGCTTCCATGAAACCGATGCGCAGCCCCGGATATTTGTCTAAGATTCCATTGAAAATGATTCCCGCAAAGCCGATCATCTGGCTCATCGGATGGCCGAGAGCGTTGGGCACGGCATAGGGACTCATGTCATCCATCAATAAGTTCTCATGCGCGCCGCCGTGGATCGCGATGGCACAGCCCAGACGCTCCGCCTCGCCGTAGATCGGCCAATATTTTTGTGAACCGAGATGCGGCATGTTGACGCCCATGGATGGAAGCATGGCGCCGGAAAAACCTAGATCGCGCACGATGCGGCGCAGCTCGATCACGGCTTCGGCCGGCTCCTGCAAGGGGATCAAGCCCATCGCGTTGAAGCGATGACTCTTGGAAAGATAGGCGTCGTAGAGCCAGTTATTGTAAGCACGGGCGAGCTCAATGGCCCAATCGCGGCTGACGATTTTGCCGAACGCCAAGCCCGCGCTCGTGTAGAGCACGGTAGTACCGATGCCAACGTCTTCGAGAAAGAGCTCCCAGCCCTCGCGGCCGACATTGGCGAAGGCGCCCTTGGGCGTGTAATGCCGGTTTGCCGAGTGCAAGTGATCGATTGGCGGAAAAGGATTTTTGCCACGCGCTTCAGAAAAGCTGCGGCCAACATACTCTTCCGGCAGGTACTTGGCGATGGACGCAAGGTCTTCGACCACATGGCCGTCGCCGTCGATTATCCTATTTTCAGATCCCATTTGTTCATCCTTTGCCCGATTAAACTAAGCCGGATTTCTCGGCGCACGATCTTCCGAACTCTCCACCACGCGCACGATCGAGTCAAGGCGAAGCGTTCCGCGTATTTTAAATCGTAAACGGCTGCTGCCCTTCGAACATCGGGTTTGCCGCGCCGACAAAAAAGTAATTTGGCGTTTGCGTCGAAGGCATCTGCGCGACAATTTTATCGCGCAGTTTGCGATAATTGCCGATGAATTTGCCGCCGTTCCAGACCGTTTTTAACATTCCGGTAAACGCGCCATTTTTCGCGCCGTCCATCGATGTTTGGTTATCCATGCAGCCGGAAATGAGGAGTGTGCTCGCCGACACTTTTGTTTTCTCGGCGCCGCGATGCTGGGCTTGAATGGCGCGATAGAGAGCCTTGTGTGCGTTTTCCACTCGTCGCGCCACTTCTGTCGGCATAGCGCGCGGGCGCGGCCCACGACCACCAAACGGCGGTACAGCGCGGGTGACGGTGCCACTATGGCAGCTGTCCGAGAGCACTAACAGACGCACGCCGGCTTTGAATTTCCCCCACAGATCATACAACTCGTCATCGACGAACTCACGATTGTACAGTACCCAGGTTTCATCCATCCGCCCTTTATCGGTCTCATCGGCGTTGGTGTCTTTCACCTGGCCGCCATGGCCGGAATAGGTAAGAAAGAGCAAGTCACCCTTCACTAATTGCTTCGCTGCATCCTGGAGCGCTTTCGTCACGGCTTCCGCCGTCGCTTTCTCATTGAGCAGCGCTGTACTTGAGGTGAAGTTCTGCTTCTTCGCCAGTGCGAGCATATCCTTCGCGTCCGCGACGCACGCATTGAGCGCTCCATCCCAGCCCTGATAATGCTTGGGATCGACGTGATTCAAACCAATATGAATAGAAATCCCTTTCGGCATGGAAAATTCTTCCGGCACGCTTCGTTGCGCGCTCTCTCCCTACGGCTTCCAATTTTGTTTGTTTAGCTGTGCTTCCGCTTCGCGCGCGAAGGTGAAATCGTAGGCGCGCTTCGGCGGAATAATCTCGTTGACCTCCGCGACTTGAGCGACGATGGCCAGATCGTTCTTTTGCGTCTGTTCATCGACGTAGCCGGCTTTGGTGAAAGTTCCGACCAAATCATCGTACATGCGCGTCGACAGCGGTTTATCCAACTCGCTGAATTTAGCGACCGCGGCAATGGTGCCTTCGCGGTCTTGGCGCGCGACGCGCAAACCTTTGAGCACGGCGCGAACGAAACCGGCAAGCTGTTTCGGTTGTTCTTTTACGTAGCGCTCCGAGGTCGCGAAGGTTCCCCAGGAGTTTTTTACCGCTTTGCCGAAGAACAAAATATCGCGCATGCCCTGGTCTAAGGCGGCGTATCTTTCCTCGGGACTGACGATCGCTGCGTCGACAGCGCCGGAAAGAAGCGACGGCAACCGATTGACGGGTCCCGGATCGAGCAGGACGATATCTTTGGGAATGTTGTTCTTGGTAAGAATGTTGCGCAGCATGTAGGCGGCAATCGAAGCGACACCGGTCGTGGCGATTTTTTTGCCGCTTAAATCGCGCAACGATTTAATGTTCGGCCGCGCGACGATCCATTGCAGAACCTGGTCATTAAATGCGAGCACGGTGCGTAGCGGCGCATTGCCTTTGGAGATCGCCACCAATGCGCTACTGCCGGAGCCGGAGAATTGCACGGCGCCCGCGATCAAGGCCTGGAGACCCGGAGCGTTCTGCATGTAGGCAAGTTTTAAGTCCAAGCCCTCTTCGCGCATGTAGCCGCGCTCTTGTGCGATTACCAGCGGCACATATTGAAACGCTTTCGAGGTCAATGCCGCGGTGACGGTTTCGAGCGCATGGGCCGCGGGCACGCGCAGCGCAACCGTGCAAAACAGCGCCAGGGAAATGGAGACTTTAAACATCAATGCGATCCTCCGAGCAAAAGATCCACTCCTTATATGTAACAACCCGAGAAGCTTCTCAACCGCGCGAGACGAGCGGAACGTCATTATTTCAATACGTCATTGGCTAGTTTGGTTGCTCTTGGCCAGAGCTCGGTGAGAATCTCCTCGCTGGAATTCTCCCGTCGTTGGTTCTCGTCGACGCTGAGAAAATCTTTGGAAGCGCGCGTGCCGAACTCGATCAACCATTTGGTATCGACGTCAAGCCGGCGCGTCGCCTGTCCCATCGCTTTGCCGTAAATCTCCTGACCTTCTTTACTGAGCAGCCAATTGGTCAGGAGCTTTGTCGCGTTCGGGCGCTCGGAATTCTTTATTACGGAAAAACTACCGCTGCCGCTGCTCGTGTAACTGCCTTCTTTGGGTTCGGGCAAAGGTTTAATCGGCAACCCGGCTTTGAGGAAAGGCGCTAAACTGTAATAGGTGAGTCCGATCGTCATCGCATAGCGCCCTTTGGCCAGGCTGTCGCCGAGGATTCTTTGATCGCGCGATAGCGTGAGTTCCTGGCGCGCCAGCTTGCGCAGATATTCTTCGCCTTTCACTTTGTAAAGAAACGCCCATGTCGAGGCGCCTCCGCCGGCGTTGCGCGGATCGAGCATGCCGATTTTCCCCTTCCACTTGGGGTTCAACAAATCGTCGAACGAGAGAAATTCGTCGGCTTTCATCATTTGTGTGTTGTGCCAAAGATTTTCTGATTGATACGCCTGAAACGAATAAAGAAACCGTTTGGCCTTGTCGGACCAAACGTGACCGCCATACCAGCGCTTTGGGTCCTTCACCTCGGGGAGCACAAACAACGATTCCACCGGATCGAGAACGCCTGCGTTCAACAGATTGAGCGGTGTCAAACTGCCGCTGATCAAGACGTCGAAGTAGCGCACGCCGGCCGCATATTCCGCCGCAATCTTGTTCGCGTTGTTCGGACCGCGCGCCGTGGAGATTTCGATTTCGATGCCGGGGAAGCGCTTGGTAAATGCAGCTTCGAGCGCTTTGCGCAGTTCGGCACTGGCTGGCACACCGGCGACTACTTTGCCGTCTTTCTTCGCCGCTTCGACAATCTTATCCCACTCTGACTGCGCCCGCGCAGTCCGCGTCCGTGAAACGAGCAAAGAAACCGCGCAGATTAGAAGCATTGACCATTTCATGAGCCACATCCCTTGTGCGCTTGTTCCACGCGATCGCAAGCGCGGAAAGTTTCTCGGTTTTTAACAGTTCCATGGAAGCGTGTCGAGAAAACACCCTGGCTTTTCTCGGCTAAGAATCCTACGAAAGTGATTTGATTCGTGACGCGGGAGGTGCGCGTAAAAATCGGAAGCCGAGGCTCGACAGATTACTTCTTTTCGAGATGCAGCAGGCCTGATTGCGTGTCGATGTCCATGCGAAAGTTACTGAGGAAGTTGAGGCCCAGAAGGCCTGACACCCGCGGGTCGGCTTGAATGTCGTGCACAGCGGCCATGAGATTTTTTACTTCGATGCCGCCGACGGTGATGGAATCCAGGTTTATGATCGGCGCTTGAATGACGCCGTTTGCGGTTTGAAACGGTGCGGTACGCTGGCTTTGAGCGGTGTCGATGCTCAATTCCTTCGCTGTCGCATTGGAGATCATTGTGTAGCTTGCTCCGGTATCGACGACCAATTTGGTGGTCGTTGTCTTATTCAGCGTCGCATCGACAATCACCACGGAGCCCTGCTTTTCGAAGGGGATTGAAGTTTTGGTCTTTATTGGCGCGGGTGGCGGAGATTTGACATCCGGGGCTCGGTAGGTCTCCATCTTCGGACGGAATTTTTCCGGAATGTTGTGTAAATTGTCGGTAAAATTTACGTTGCCTTTTTCGTCTATCCAACGGAAAAACTCGGCCGCCCCGACAGAGGCGCCAGCGCCGAGCACGAGCAGTAGAGCTATGAGCCGAAGCAGGGATCTCATATGCAGATATTTTTATATCACATCGGATAGGCGGGGAGAAAGATTAAGAAATGGTCGTTGGAAGCGGAGGCTGTCCCCTTTCCAGTGGCTACGGAACGCGCTCATTTTTTATGACATTTGTATCGATGCTGCCAAAGGCGATTCTCCGAGGAGAAACGCTCTTGACAATTTTCCGATGTGGTCCATACTCTTAAGTCTGTTATGGGTCAACTCGTTCAACTGACTGTCGTGCACCAGGCGCGCCGCCGCCGCTCTGAAAAAGAGCAATGTTTGCAGCTGCTCGAGTGGAGCCTTAAGAAAAGCATTGACGAGTATTTCTCTTCGCCCCTGGCTGAACGTTCCATCCGGGCGACGCAAATTCGTAAACTCAGCGAAATCCTCGAGCACGCGTTAAGACTTCTGTAGCTTCACCAGGGTAAGGCGTGGAATTTTTATCTCCACTCTCACTTATTCTGCTGTCTCTGCTTGCCGTCTGTTTGGGCGGCTGGTTTTTTTTCACTCGTTTGCGTTGTTTGCTGCGCGATCGCCAATCGGACGCGTCGCTTTTTTTGCTCCAGCAGGAAATTGAGTCACTGCGCGGCCAAATGAGCCGGGCCATGGATGCCAACGCGCAGCTCTTACAGCAGCAGGTCACGCATGTGATCGGCCAGGTCAATGAACGGTTGCGCGAAAACGCCCAGGCGCTGGCTCATGCACAGACGACGCTCGACGAAAGACTCGACAGCGCAGCGCGCGTCGTGGGAAGTGTGCAAAAAAGCCTCGGCGGTCTTGAAGAAGCCAATCGCAAGATTTACGAAGTCGGCAGAGACATCGCGTCGCTGCAAAATATTTTACGCGCGCCCAAGCTGCGCGGCGGCCTGGGCGAATTTTTGCTCGAAGAACTCTTGGCGCAGACTCTTCCCGCCAACCAATTCGTCATGCAGCACGCATTCAGCAGCGGTGAAAAAGTCGATGCCGCCATTCGCCTGGGCGCGGCGCTCGTCCCGGTCGATGCCAAGTTCCCGCTGGAGAATTTCAAGCGCATTTTGCACGCGGCAAGCGACGAAGAGCAGCTTCAAGCGAAGCGTCAGTTCGGCGCCGACGTGAGAAAGCATATCGATGCCATCGCGGCGAAGTATATTCTGCCCGACGAAGGCACCTACGATTTTGCGTTGATGTATATCCCGGCGGAAAATGTCTATTACGAAATCATCATCAAGGATGACGCGCTCGGGGAGAAAAACCTCAGTCAGTATGCTCTCAATAAGCGCGTAATGCCGGTTTCGCCGAACAGCTTTTACGCTTATCTGCAGGCGATCGTGTGGGGCCTTAAAGGATTGCGCATTGAAGAAAAGGCAACGGAAATTCTTCAGTACTTAAGCCGTCTGCAAGGCGACTTTGAGCGCTTCCGCGACGATTTTGCGATCTTAGGAAAACATCTTGGACACGCCCAGGCGAGCTATCAAACCGGTGAGAAGCGCCTGGACCGCCTCGGACAGAAATTATCTTCTGCCGACGCCGGTGAGAACGCGCCGCAGGTTGCGGAGCCGCGCAGAGTTGTCGGCGGAGGCGCGGGTAGTTGAACGAGTCCCAGCCGTGGGGAGCTGCCGCCAGTGCGGATCAGTTTGTTTGCACGACTAATCATTGGCTATTCGCTGATCTTTTTGTTGGTCGCCGGGGTAAGCGCCTTCGCGATTCTTCAACTGAGCCGCTTTAATCGCATCAGCGCGTCCATCCTCGAACTCGACAATCGACTGCTCGACAGCGAGAAGTCGCTCGCCGATCTGCTTCTTTCGCAAAACCGCTACGAAGGAAAATTCGTTATCGCCAAGGATGAAAGCCTGCTGAAGCAATACGAGCGCTTGAAGGAGGACTTCAACGGCCAGCTCGAAAAAGCGCTCGCGCTCAAGGATTCGTCCGCGCGCGCGGCGCTGACGAAGGTCGCGCTCGACTACAAGAGCTACGACCATCTCGTTCTCGAGGAAGCCCAGCTCGTGCGCGCGAACCGCAGGTACCCCCAGGCGCAATACAAGGAAGAAAAGGGTAAGCTTGTCGACGGCATTCTCACGTCCTTGGAGCAGCTGCGGATTGATCAGCAACAAGCGACCCATAGTAAAATACGCGAGTTGGCTGAGGCTGCCGATCGCGCCACCGAGGTTTCGATTGCGCTCGGCGCAGCCTGCATGCTCGCGGTGGTGTTGTTATCGTTGTGGATAACCCGTAGCGTCACGCGTCCCATGGGCTTGCTTAAAAAGCGCACGCGCGAAATCGCCGAGGGCCGTTTTGAAGGAACGTTGAAGGTTGGCTCGCCGCCCGAGATTCGCGACCTCGCCAACGCTTTGAATGTGATGTCGGGTCGACTAAAAGAAATCGATCGGATGAAGGCCGATTTTTTCGCCACTATGTCGCATGAACTGCGCACGCCGCTCACTTCGATCAAGGAAGGCACCGGCCTGTTGCTCGATGGTGTCGGCGGCGAGACCACGGAAAAGCAGCGCAGGCTGCTGACGATTCTGGCCGAGGAAAGCAATCGGCTCATTGGAGTCGTCAATTCGTTGCTCGATTTTTCCAAGATGGAAGCGGGCATGATGGCTTATGATTTCGAATTGACGCGTGTCGATGCGCTGGTGCGCCGAGCGATATCGGAAATCACGCCGCTTGTGGAAGCCAAGCAGATTGTTTTGCAAAGCGCGGTCGAAGCGAAGCTGCCAGCCGTGCGTTTGGATCCGGAGCGGATTCTTCAGGTGCTGCGCAATCTGATCGGCAACGCAGTGAAATTTACGCCCAAAGGAGGGCGGGTGCAGGTGTCGGCCCGGCCGCGCGATGGCAAGTTGGAGGTGTCGGTGCAGGACTCGGGACCGGGCATTCCGGCGGAAAGTTTGATAATGATCTTCGAAAAATTCAGTCAGGGAAATCACAAAACAGTCTTGACGCGCCATGGCACCGGTCTCGGATTGGCCATCGCGAAAAGTATCATCAAGTCTCACGGCGGAGAGATATGGGCGGAAAGTCAATTAGGACAGGGCAGCAAATTTGTTTTTGTCTTGCCTTGCTGAGTCTCCTCGCAAGCTGCAGCGTCGTCAGTGACTGGGGCACGCGCGAGCGGATACGAGATTCATTGCACCAAGGGCAGTTGTCGTTGGCCAGTGCCGATTACCAGACATCCTTGAAGCAATATGAGAGAGTGTTGTCGCTTGCGCCGGGACGCGCTCCGAGTGATTTTGCCTGGTTTAACATTGGTGTCATCTACGCGCATCCGTTCAATCCCGAGCGCGACGCGCAGAAGGCGTTCAGCTCGTTTAACCACGTGATCGCCGATTATCCGTCGAGCGCATGGTGGCAGCAGTCGCGCGCGTGGGTCGGTGTCCTCGAGGAGGAGAACAAGAACCGCGAGGAGATGGAGCGCTCGAAGCAGATGATCGAGCAATCCAATGAAGAGCTGAACCGCTCGAAGCAGGAGCTCGAGAGATCCAAACAGGAGTTGGAAAAGTCTAAACAACAGTACGAAAGAGCCAGGGCGGAATTGGAAAAGTCCCGTCAAGAAGTTGAGAAAACCAAGCAGGTGATTGAAAAATCGCGGCAGGTTGATATTGAGATTGAGCAAAAAAAGCGTGCGCGAGGGAGATGAATAGATCATGTCGTTGGGCAAGATTTTAATTGTGGACGACGATCCCAATCTGCTGGAGCTTATCAAAATGCGCCTGGAAGCGGCGGGCTACGAAGTTGCCGCTGTAAGTGACGAGAGTGAATCCGTCGAAGTTGTCAAATCTCAAATCTTCGATCTCTATATTGTCGATCTTATGCTCGCCACGCGTGACGGCGTGTCGCTCATGGAAGATTTTCACGCATTCAATCCGGAAGTGCCGACGATGATTCTCACAGCGCACGGCAGCATCGAAAATGCCGTCGAAGCGATGCGCCGCGGCGCCTGGGGCTATTTGACCAAACCGTTCGAACCGCAGGATCTCTTGATGCAGATCGAGCGCGCGATTCAGCATCGCCGCCTTAATTCTGAGATCAAGCGGCTCAAGGTGCTTCTGGAGGAGCGTTACGATTTCGCCAACATCATCGCGCGCAGCGCCAAGATGCGCGCCGTGCTCGACGTGGTGAGCCGCATTGCTAAGCTCGATTCTACCGTTTTCATCCAGGGCGAGAGCGGCACCGGAAAAGAGGTGATCGCCAAAGCTATTCACATTGCGAGCGATCGCAAAGAAGAAGCTTTCGTGGCGCTCAACTGCGCCGCACTGCCCGAGACGCTGCTCGAGAGCGAGCTCTTTGGTCACGAAAAAGGCGCGTTCACCGGCGCCGTTAAAAGCACCCGCGGGCTGTTTACGCAAGCGCATCGCGGCACGCTTTTTCTTGATGAAATCGGCGACATGCCGATGTCGACTCAGTCGAAGCTTTTGCGCGTGCTGCAGGAGCGGCAATTTTACCCCGTGGGCAGCGAGGTACCCATCGAAGTGGATGTGCGCGTGATTGTCGCGACCAATAAAGATCTCGCCGACTTGGTGAAGAAGGGGCTGTTTCGCGACGATCTGTTTTATCGCATCCATGTGATTCCGATCTATCTGCCGCCGCTGCGCGAACGCAAAGAAGATATCGTGCCGCTGGTCGAATTCTTTTTAAAGAAATGCGGCCAGCAAATGAAAAAAGAGGTCAAGGGACTGACGCCGGAAGCGCTTGGCAAGCTGATGTTTCATGAATGGCCGGGCAACGTGCGAGAGCTGGAGAATACGATTGAGTATGCGGTTGCGATGACGCAAAAAGAGCTCATCACCGACGATCACATCCTGCAAACCAGAGCCGCTGCCGCAAGGAATGGCCGCGCAGCGTCACCCACGGCCGCACCGGGCCAGGAAGATCGGCTCAAACCCTTGAAGGATGCGCGCGATGCATTCGAGCGCAGTTATTTGGTTCAAGTGCTGTCGATGACAGACGGTAATGTCAGCCAAGCCGCCAAGCTTGCGGGCAAGTACCGCGCAGATTTATACGACCTTCTGAAGAAGCACGATTTGCGGGCTGAAGACTTCAAGAAGTCCAAAGTGGCTCTGGCGAACTAGTAAATTCCACTTTCAATAAGTCCGTTTCTCCTCCTCTTTGGCATAGGGAACTGCGCTCCATGGGCGTAGGGAAAACCCTACAGTTAGAACTCTCCTTTGCAATAAAATTGCTTATTAACTAGAGACTTACGGCTCATAATGGGTGTGGTACATGCCTTGCTCAAAGGAAGGGATCGGGTTCGTATGGGGAAGGAAATCAAACAGAAGAGTGTGCTGGTGGTCGACGATGACGAGGCGCTCACACGGACCATCGCCAATCTGTTGCGGATCGAAGGGTATGAGGTTTCGACGGCCTATAACGGCATCCAAGGCTATGCGAGCTATTTCCGCCAGCCCACGCAGTTCGTCATCACGGATATCCAAATGCCGGAGTGGGACGGCTTCGAGATGATTCGTTCGATTCGCGCGCTCTCTCCAGCGGTGAAGGCTGTCTATATCAGCGGCGCCATTGACGCGTATCGTACGGTGCTCGATGAACAGCGCGGCGAAACTGAGCCGGTTATCCTCGAGAAGCCTTTTACGCGCAACGAGCTGCTGGCGCTGTTAAACGAAAAATCTATCGCCGGGCGCGATGCCAGCGAACCCGATCAGAACGATTCTGAAGCGGTTCGCGGGACCATTCGCGGATGAAGCTACGGCAGGTTGCATGAACGGCCTGGATTCGGTCGCGGAAACGTCGTCCCGGGATTTGTTCTCTGAACCGCTGAGCTTCGCTGCTGAGGAGATAGCGATGGGGTCTGCGACGGAACTGGGCGCTGCTGGAGATGCACAGCAAAAGAAGTGGGGTTCGCGTTCTTACGACGAGAGTATTACGTGGGACGCTTTTCTACCGGCCTGGGAGAGGGCGCTGTTGCTCAGGTCGTTTATCTGGACGCAGGAATGTGGCGAAGAGAAAAAGCTGTTCAAACAGTTTTCGATCCGTCTGAAGCGGTTATTCAATAGCGACTTCTGCCTTATCGCTCTTAGCGAATCGAGCGCCAAGCTCGTTTCCGCAGGTTTCCCCGAGAGCACAGCCGATAGCCTGCCGCCGCATTTTGTTCGCCGGACGCTTGATCTTATCGCCGGCTCTCGAGTCCCGTTGAGTTGGAATCAACCAAGCAAAGAGTTTTCTTTCCGCCACGTTGTTGTGGCGCCGGTGGCAGCTGAACTCGGCAAACCGGTCGGGTTTATTATGCTCGCGCAGGCGCAGCCGCGCAGCTTCAGCCAAGCCGATCTTTTTATTTTGCAGACGCTCGCCGGCGAACTTAGCTGGGCCTTGCGTGAAATGCAGGTTAAACAGCGCCAGGAGAGGCTCGTGACGAGTGTTACCGAGGAGTTGCAGAGCTGTCTGAGCGCGATCAGCGCCGACTGCGACAAATTGGCGCAGCAAGTCAAACCGCTCACGGACACAGAAGAACCCGCGGAGCTCAATCATATTCGACACGTGAACCAAGAGGTCCATCGTCTGATGCACACACTGGCAGCGAATCTGCCGCGCGAGGCAGGCGCACTCAGCTTGGGAGATGAAATCGATCTGCCGACCATGCTTGAAGAGGTGTTTGCCGCCGCCAGAGATCGAGCGCAGGCGGAGAAGATCGTGCTGGCGATTACCCGCGCTGCGGATTTGCCGGCGGATATTTCAACCGACGGCTTGCGGCTCAAACAGGTTGTGCGCAACCTGCTGAATCACGCGATTGAATTCCATGCCGGGTCCATCGTCCAAGTGGCAGTGCGAAGAAAGG
>Ga0157378_10001625_pt1 | contig 20326 bp, 14 predicted proteins | sample M65metaG_FD_115309 | JGI IMG/M metagenome (GOLD analysis project Ga0157378, IMG submission 115309) | Miscanthus rhizosphere microbial communities from Kellogg Biological Station, Michigan, USA - M6-5 metaG | ecosystem: Host-associated > Plants > Roots > Rhizosphere > Soil | place: USA: Michigan...
AGTCTCTCCGCGCCTTGCCATTCCGCAAACCGCGCCGTTCTGCTTTCTCAAGCCTTGCTTTGGTACGACTCTTGCGCTTTCGTCAACTTTTCAACTCCCGCTGTCGTCTGTCCTGCTCTTCCGCACAACCTCGGCGCATCTCCACACCGCACCTGCCCTCAATTGAATTTGCATAAGGCCCGCCTCCGCCGCAACCACGGGCGGCTTCCTTCTAACACGCTCGATCGAAAGCGCGCCGGAGCACCGTGCTCGTGCACGCTCTTCCTGAAAGCGCGCCTCCGATAAAGCGCTAACGTCATTCGGGAGTTGAATTGACTAAAGCGCCAGGTCTACACCAATGGTTCTCTGCTCCCCCGCTGCTTGAGCGAGCTGCCACGTCGCGATAACGGCGTGGTGTGAGCCCCAGAAGCCGAACGAACGCCCGCCTCATCACGTCGACGTTACCGAATCCAGCGGCTGAGGCAACCTGCTTAAGGCCTTTCTGCGTGCGTTCGAGCTCGCGCCGTGCCGCCTCGACTCGCATCTGAAGCACATACTGCGATGGCGTTGTGCCCACCTCTCGCGTAAAGACGCGCTCGAAGTTCCGCACGCTCATGGACATGCGATCCGCCAGATCGTCCACCAAGAGTTTCGTCTGTAGATGCTCCACAATCCAGATCTGGAGCTCGCGAATGGACATCATCTCCGATGCCTGCGAGGCAAGGGAAAGACTCAATTGCGGCTGTCCGCCCGGGCGCCTCAAGAACAACACCAACTCGCGTGCGGCCTCATGCGCCAGACCGGAGCCGCAATCCTCCTCCACCCATGCCAAAGCCAGATCGATGCCAGCAGAAATGCCAGCCGAGGTGTAGATATTTCCGTCTTTGACCCAAAGTGGATCGTGCTGGACGCGCACCCGCGGAAACCGGCTGGCCATTTCCCGGCCAAACTTCCAATGCGTAGTTGCCGTGCGGCCGTTCAGGAGTCCGGCCTCAGCGATCAGAAATGCGCCAACGCACACTGCGCCGAGTCGCCGCACTTCCGACGCTATATTCCTCAGCCACGCCGAGAGCGCGGCGTCGCGGACGGATCGACTCTTCAGTCCGCAGACGAGGAGCACTGAATCGCAGGCGCCATCCACCTTGGTGAAATGGTGCTTAGCGACGAAGGTCAAAACCTCACCCTCACCTTCAACAATCAGGCTGTCTGTGTTGGTGACGACTTCAATCTCGTAAATCTTCCTGCCAGCAAGGCGATTCACGGAGTTGAACACTTGGAGAGGCCCCACCAAGTCGAGTTCGTCCACTGGAGGGACCGCGACAACGACGATCCGTCGGCCGGAGTTATGGAGACGCGGGCCAGAGTTCTTGTGTAAAGCAGACATACGCTTAGCTCCTATGCCAGGTTGAAGCATTTGGCAAGGATGAACAATGCGGCTGGCGTATTTCGATGTATCTATGTCACAAATTGCCCGTCCTAGTTCGTTAGGATTGCCTCCGCCAGCAGACTTGACGCCGGCAACGGCACTGGCTGGAGGAAAAATCGTGAATTACTGGAGCAGGATTGTTGGCGCAGGAATTCTCGTCGGTACTCTGCTACCGACGTTACTCATTTCGCAGACTACGCAGAGCGCTCAGCCCCCCGGTCGGTACGCTCTCATTGGGTTCATGCGCGCTCTCGACGAGAGACACAGCGTTGACTTGGAGGCCGGGTATGTCCGCCATCTCGAGTGGCACCGTCAGGTTAAGGATCCATTCAACTGGTACAGCTATTCCGTTTCGGCATCCACGGAACGGCAGCGGTGGATCATTTACGCGACCTTTGGACATACCGCCACTGAACTGAGTAATCCGGTATCGCCGGCCGAAGACTGGCGGGACGCGAGCATTAGCCTACTGCCGCACGTCGAATTCACCGGAAATGCGACTTACGAGTTCCTGCCAGGGCTCTCGCGCGGCAATGGTGTGCCCACTGCGACTCCGCTGGCCGAGTACACGACAGTGGAAGTCACCTACGGTGCGGGAAAGGGCTTCGAAGCTGCACTTGCCGGTGAGCAATCCAAGCTGCCAGGCGAGACGCTGTGGTACCGTCTTGTTGAGGGAGGAAATGTGCCGCGCTACGTCCGCCTTCGCCCGCGCACAAGCTTGGCGAGCATTCTGGACGAGCATGCTGATCAGGCGCTTCCTGACAAGGTGAACGGGTTAATCTCGAAAATGACCGTCGAGACTTTGAACCTACGGCCGAACATGCTGGTTAACGTCACGCCGACGCGCTGATCCGAAATGAACGAAACACTGGGGAACGGTCTTCAAGAAAGCTCAGACTGTATTTTATCCGCATTCTATCCGACGAAGGGAGAGTACCGTCATTTGGCGGATTGTCGGCAAACCTTCCAAAACACCACGGCTTCAAGGATTCGGTTCGATAGCGATACGTGGCACAGCCTAGCGCAAGTCCGGCGAAGATCGTGAGGCGAGAGTTTTGCAATGCTGATTGTTCTTGCCGCTTCTTTCACGATGTGCCACACAGATTTCTCCGTCATGCCAGATATTGCTGATCGGCTGACTTTTTCGCTCGGCGTTACGTCCGCGGTGGTGGCGGCCCAAGTGGCTCCGTGTCGCATTTCGGCCATATTTTGGCCAGTTCCGCAAAGAACTGGGGATCGGGCGATTTAATCCCACGCTTGATCAAGCCGTCTACCGCCGGAAAGAGTTTTTCGAATCCCGCTGGATTACCGGAGCCGATAAAACGGACGTTGGCTTTCGTGTGATTCCCCTGCGCGTGTGGAGTACCTCGTGGAACGAGACCCAACATTCCCGGCGTGAAGTCGTGCCATTGGCCGTCGAAGTACATGGAGAGCACACCTTCCAAAACATAGAATTGCTCGTCCGTATTCGGGTGGCGATGAAGTTGCGTCAGGAATCCGGGAAACTCGCGGAAGTCGCCGAGGAAGAATGCTTGTTCGGATTGCTCCCCCGTGACCAAAAGTCGTGCTTCACCCCTTCCCATCATGCTGTACACCATTGCTTGTTGAGAAGTAATGACAGTAACGGAGGTGTGCGCTGGTTTGGTTGAGCTGCTCAAGGGATTCTCCTGTGCGCGAACAAATTGACTCAGAGCGCTGTGGATAGGGAGAGCGGAGAGGAGCAATTCTCTTCGATTCACGAGATCTTCCCCTTTGTGGTCACCATGATACGTTGTCGCCATTGCAGCAACTACCCCCGTTCGGGCACTACATCCAGATTGTTGGTGAAAACGCTGTTTTCGCTCCTCGCGCAAGCGATAGTATCGTCCGTGGGGAAATCTGCGGGTTAGTTCGGTGTTTGGTTTCCCGATTGTCTCGCGACTGATTGTGATTGAAGGGAAACGAATGAGTGATCAGACAAATGCAGGCACTCTATCCCGGCGCCGTTTTGGCTTGCTTGTTGCGGCCGGCGCGGCGGCTCCGGCGTTAGTTGCCCAAGACGTTCAGCAGCCGAATACCGCCTCCACACGTCTGGCTCCGGGATCGTTCCAGCGACCGCTTGTGCCGGACACGCCGGCATTCGACGGGCCGCTGGAGTTCACGCGTGGAGAGGTTGCGGCGAGGGTGTTGCCTTTCCCCATGAGTCAGGTTCGACTGCTGCCGAACAATGTGTACTTCAATTCACAGGAGTGGAACCGCGGCTATATGGCGCGACTGCCGGCGGACCGCCTCCTGTATACGTTCCGCGCCAATGCCGGACTGCCGGTGGGGTCGGCGAAACCGCTCGGAGGCTGGGAGCAGCCGGAGAACGGCCAGCGATCGAGCGAACTGCGCGGTCATTTTGCCGGCCACTTCCTGAGCGCCAGCGCGCAACTGGCGGCGATGGGGGATAAGGAGGCCAAAGCCAAGGGCGATTACATGGTCGTTGAGATGGCGAAGTGTCAGGAGAAGCTGGGCGGCAAGTACCTTAGCGCCTTTCCGACAACGTGGTGGGACCGGCTCGAGAAGGGCGAGCGGGTCTGGGCTCCTTTCTATACGATTCACAAGATCACAGCCGGGATGTTTGACATGTACCGGCTGGCCGGGAACAAACAGGCGCTGCAAGTGCTCGAAGGCATGGCGGCCTGGGCGGACGAGTGGACCGCTTCAAAGACAGAAGCGCACATGCAGCAGATCCTCACGATCGAGTTTGGCGGCATCGCGGAGAGCTTCTATCATCTCGCCGCAGAGACGAACAACGCCCGGTGGGCGAAGTTGGGCGACCGCTTCCAGAAGAAGAGTTTCATCAATCCGCTGGCGGCGCGGCGGGATGAGTTGCAGGGATTGCACGTCAACACGCATATCCCGCAGGTGATAGCGGCCGCACGAAGGTACGAGATCTCGGGCGACAGCCGCTTTCGCGACCTATCGGAGTATTTCTTTTATGAAGTCACGACCGCTCGTTCCTATGTCACGGCGGGAACGAGTAATGCGGAAGCCTGGCTGGCGCCGCCGCAGCGTTTGGCCGCCGAGCTAAAACAGAGCGTAAATACGGCGGAATGCTGCTGCGCTTACAACATGCTGAAGCTGACGCGACAGCTGTATAGCTGGAACGCGTCGCCCGCCTTGTTTGATTACTACGAGCGCTCGCTGCTCAATCATCGCATCGGCACGATCCGGCCGAAAGTGGGATACACGCAGTATTACCTCTCACTGGCTCCGGGCGCCTGGAAGACCTTCAATACGGAAGATCAGACATTCTGGTGTTGCACGGGTTCGGGAATTGAGGAGTATTCGAAGCTGAACGACAGCATCTACTGGAGGGATCAGGAGGGGCTGTATGTGAACCTTTTTATTCCGTCGGAGCTGGATTGGGCGGAGCAAGGATTCAAGGTCCGTCAAGAAACTCAGTATCCGGAATCGCAGGAGGTGACACTGACGGTGACAGCGGCAAGGCCGGACACCATGGCCTTGCGTCTGCGCATTCCCGGTTGGCTGCAATCTGCGCCGACTGTGAAGTTGAACGACAAGTTCCTGGATGCGTCGGCAGCTCCTGGCTCGTACCTGACTCTCAGGCGAGTGTGGAAGATAGGGGATAAGGTGGAGATGCGGCTTCCCATGCGCTTACATGCGGAAGTCATGCCGGATGACTCCCACATGCAGGCGTTTCTATATGGACCTCTGGTTCTGGCCGGAGACCTCGGCGCGGAGGGGCTGACCGAAGCCCACATCATTGGACCAAACTTGCGGGTGGGCGCGTCGATTCCAGAGCAGCACGGCTCGCCGCTGGGGCCGGTGAACAGAACTCCTCCTGTGCCTGATCTCGAGATTCCGAGTTTCAGGGCGTCAGGGTCCGATCCGAGTTCGTGGATCAAGGCGGGAGACAAGCCGCTGACATTCCGGACGTCGGGGCAGCGGAAAGATGTGACGCTGGTTCCTCTGAACAGCCTGTATGACAGGCGTTACTCCGTATACTGGGACGTTTCGTGACGGGCCGCGGGTTTGCTGGTGGCGTGTCCACCGAACAGGGTTAGTTCCGAGTTGCCCGTGATCCGCCAACAGCTGGGCGAAATGCTTCCGAATTGGCGCGGACCAGGCACGTCGAGCGGCCAAGCCTGCTCACAGTCATCGTAGCAGCCGTTGAAATTCTGGGTTGTCACGCAACGAGATCAGATCGGGATCGTTTTTGATCCACTCTTTCCGCCACCCAGAGTGAACGACTCCTCTCAGACAGTTTAGAGCCTCTTTTGTGCGGTGCAGCACGGCGTAGAGACACGCCACGTGACGAACCATGACTCGAGGAGGTCTTTAAGACATGCATTTGGCGACGAATTGCTTTCGCTTGCTTTGCTGTTTGCTGCTGAGCCTTGGCAGTCGCAGTTCCGCGCGTGCTCACGGCCGGGCAACTATGCTTTACGACGCTTTCGGAAATTCGGAACACCTCAAGAAGGATTGGGGTTTCTCGGTCTTGATCGAATATTCAGGCAAAAAGATTCTGTTTGATACCGGCAATAACTCGAAAATCTTTGCTGGCCAATGCCAAAGCGCTGGATGTCGATTTGAAAAACCTGGACTTCGTCGTGATTTCCCATCGCCATGGCGACCACACTAGCGGCCTTAGCCATCTCTTGAAGGTCAATCCGAAAGTGAAAATCTACGCCCCAGCGGAGTTGTTCGGCGTCTTTGGAAGCACGCTTCCCTCGGGGTTTTACAAGACTGTGGATAGTTTGCCGGAGAGTATGCGTTTTCGACGGGGCGGAACCCGAGGCGATCCCTACGGGGAGTCCGTGGCCGGAGGCGAACTTCGTGTTCGTCGACACCCGAGTGGAAGTCGTGCCAGGCATTTTCATCATACCCACAGTCTCCAACGTCAAGGGAACTCTGGAACTCCGCGAGCTCACCTGGCAATAGAGAGTCCTCTTGGCCTGGTTCTGGTGGCCGGATGCTCGCATCCGGGAGTAGAAGAGATTCTCAGCGCGGCTTCTGTCGTGGATTCCCACGTGTTCATGGTTCTTGGGGGTCTCCATCTGGTGAAAACGCCCAATTCTGAGGTCGAGCGTCTGGCTATTGCGCTACATGACAAATGGAAAATTGAGCGCATTGCACTGGGACACTGCACCGGAGAGGCTGCCTTCGCTAAATTAAAACAGGTCTTTGGCCCGTCCTATCTATATGCAGGTCTTGGCTCTCATGTAGATCTTCCGTAGAAACTGTTCAGCCTGAGGGTTTATTTCTCCAGGTAGTTAGTTTGAAATTTTCCGATGCCGCTTAGCTGAACGACGACAGTGCCTTCTTTGGCTGCGACAAAATGAGGGATGCCGGCCGGAATGACGATGAAACTACCCACCGGGTAGCCTTTTAGCTTCGCGGAGTCGAATTTCGTTCCCTCGCCCAGATACCAAGCGCCTTCGATCACCGTGACTAGTTCGTCTTGCGGGTGGGTATGCGCGAGGACACGCGCACCGCCAGGTATTTTCACTCGATCGATCCAGGTTCCGCCCTGGCTGGAGTCGCCGAACAGTTGCGCTCGTTGTCTGCCATCTTTGTAGTAAAACGGCGTAACCCACCGTACTTCGTCGGCAGTTAACCCGACAATGTCCTTCTTGTTCTGTTCGGCCACGCTTGTTGCACAAGCAACTGCCGCAACGATGGCGACCACGACAGCCCCTGCAGAAAGGACTCTTTTCATCATCGTTCTCCTGTCCCAAAAACTGTTGTTGTTCGCAGCTGGTTCATCGGCGCTCATTCTACTGCTGAGACATGAAGCGGCCAGCTAGGGGCCTGGATGGCTAACTGCTTGGCGCATAAGGCAGGTGGCGAAGCTCTTCCCCTATGGGAGGAGATATGGCCAGCCATATCACACTGCCGAGGAACCCTGGTGTTCGCAAACCAAGGCGGTTCGTGGATGGCCCCTCGCGGCCGCGGAGAGGGTGCGGGAAACGCTTGTGCTAGACTCCTGAGTTTATGACTGCGACGACGAATGTAGTGGGGCTGGAGTGCTCGGAGTGCGGGAAAAATTATGACGCGGCGGTGGAACAGCACTTGTGTTCGTGCGGTCGGCCGCTGCTGGCGCGGTATGACCTGAAAAGGGCGGCGGCGACGCTAAGTCTAAACGCGCTGGCGAATCGGCAACGGACCTTGTGGCGATTCGCCGAGGTTTTGCCGGACGGCGCTGCGGTGTCGCTGGGCGAGGGGATGACGGCGCTGCTGGCGACGCCGCGACTTGGCGCGGTGATGGGCGTGCCGCGGCTGTACGTAAAGGATGAGGGGCTGAATCCGACGGGGTCGTTCAAGGCACGAGGGATGACCGCGGCGGTGACGCGCGCGAAGCAGTTGGGCGCGAAGGCGCTGGCCGCGCCTACTGCGGGGAATGCTGGCGGAGCGCTGGCGGCTTACGCGGCGGCGGCGGGATTGCCGGCGGTGATCGCCATGCCGGCGGACACTCCGTCGGCGAACGTGATGGAGTGCAAGGCGTTCGGCGCGAAAGTGGTGATGATCAACGGGCTAATCTCCGACTGCGGGAAGTACGTGGCGGAGAACAAGGATCGCGAAGGCTGGTACGACGTGTCGACGCTGAAGGAGCCGTATCGCGTCGAAGGCAAGAAGACGATGGGGTATGAGTTGTGGGAGCAGTTTGGCGGAGAGCTGCCTGATGTGATTTTGTATCCGACGGGCGGCGGTGTGGGATTGATCGGGATGTGCAAAGCGTTTGACGAGATGCAAGAGATGGGATGGATCGGAGCTGATCGGCCGCGGATGGTGGCGGTGCAAGCCACCGGTTGTGCGCCGATTGTGAAGGCCTGGGAGGCGAAGAAGGATTCGGCGGAATTTTTTGCCAATGCAGCGACGATGGCGTCGGGGTTGCGCGTGCCGGGTCCGCTGGGGGATCGATTGATTTTGCGGATGCTGCGGCAGACACGCGGGACAGCGTTGACGGTGAGCGACGAGGAGATGCTGGCGGCGGGGAAGGAGCTGGCGTCGCTGGAGGGGATTTTTGCGGCGCCGGAGGGCGCGGCGACGGTTAGCGCGGCGCGGAAGCTGGCGGCTTCGGGATGGATACGGCGGGAGGATCGCGTGGTTTTGTTCAATACGGGGACGGGCTACAAGTATGCGGAGGCTTGGGGGAGGGCGCTGGGGGCGTGAAGGGAAGAGGCATAAGTAATGAAGTAACGAAGTGAAGAGGAAAGAGGCGGAGAGGCGAATGAGTGGGGTGTGGTCGCGGTTAGATCGGCACAGAAGATCATGACGACACGGCGGCTTTATTACGACGATGCATTTTTGCGGGAGTTTGATGCTGAGGTGATCAGCTCAGAACCTGCGGTGCACGGCGACGGACGGCGGGTTTGGGAGGTGGTGCTGGACGCGACGGCGTTTTATCCGACGTCGGGAGGACAGCCGCATGATGTCGGGCGGCTGGATGATGCGGAAGTATTGGACGTGCGCGACGAGGGAGAAGATATCGTGCATGTGGTGGATCGCGATTTCGAGCCGGGGAGGGCCCATGGATGCATCAGCTGGCCCAGACGACTGGATCACATGCAGCAACATACCGGACAGCATCTGCTGTCGGCGATCCTTCTGGAGCGATTCGGGTTGCCGACGGTGTCGTTTCATCTGGGACGCGAGGTCAGCACGATCGATGTGCGTGGCGGGGAGCCTGCAGAAACGATTCTGGAAGGCGCCGAGCGCGCGGCCAACGAGATCGTGTTCGATGACCGGCCCGTGACCATACGGTATGGAACGGCGGAGAAGTTGGCGCAGTTGGGCGTGCGCAAGGAGGTGGAGCGCAGCGGGATCTTGCGGGCCATTGAGATCGAAGGCGTGGACCTGCAGCCTTGCGGCGGCACGCATGTGAAACGCACGGCGCAGATCGGAATGATCCTGGTGCGCCAGTGCAGCAGGATCCGCCAGGATTGGCGCGTGGAATTTGTGTGCGGGCGGCGGGCGGAGCGCGTTGCGCGGGTCGATTCGCGGTTGTTGCGTGGAGTCGCTAAAAGGCTGAACTGTGCCGCGGACGACGTAGTGGCCGCGGCGGATCGCGCAGTGAGCGAGCGCGATGCGCATTTCAAGAGCGCCAAGTTGAGTTTGCAGCGGCTGGCGGAGGCCGATGCAAAACTGACGCTGCAAGAGCAAGCACCGGACGTGCACGGATTGCGCATGGTGACGCGCGTGTTTCAGGAAGATGTACAGCCGGAATATCTCAGTCAGCTGTCCACAGCGCTGGCGAAAGCGGAGGGGACGGTCGCGCTGCTGGCCAGGATCCCGTGCGGGAATTTAATATTTGCGCAGCACCCCTCGGCGGGCAAAGACATGGACGCAACGCTCCAGAAGGTGTTGGAACAGTTCGGGGGCAAAGGCGGAGGCGCGCGAGACGCGGCGCGCGGCAAGTTGAATGATGCAGCGCGCGGCGGGGAAGCGCTCGATTTCGCAAAGAGCCTGCTAGGTTAGGTAGGCGAGCGTCGCCCCTAAGAGGAAGCGTTATGGGAACGCGGATTACGCGCCGAGATGCTCTCAAGATGGGAACGACCGCGGCGGCGTCCGCTGCAATGGCGCCAGTGCTGCCGCGGGAACCGAATCGATCGATAGAGGACCCAAGTAAATTGGCCAAGCCTTCGCGAGAGCTGCCTTCGGCGGAGAACCGATCGACTCCGGACCTCTGTCAGCTTGCGGCGGAGAAGCTGGCTCAGCTTTTTCGCACGAAGGGCGTGTCGGCGCGCGAAGTGATGGCCGCGCACTGGAAGCAGATTCAACGCGTGAACGCAAAAGTGAATGCGATCGTCACGCTGGTCCCGGAGGAGCAGTTGATGGCACAAGCGTTGGCGGCGGATGAGGCGCTGGCGAACGGGAAGTGGCTCGGACCGTTGCACGGAATTCCGGTCGCGGCGAAGGACTTGCACGAGACGAAAGGAATACGCACGACGTTTGGCTCACCGTTGTTTCGCGACCATGTGCCGGATTTCGATTGCCTGGTGGTCGAGCGGGAGAAGAGCGCGGGCGCGATCGTCGTTGGCAAGAGCAATGTGCCGGAGTTCGGTTTTGGGTCACAGACCTACAATCAGGTGTTCGGAGTGACCCGCAATCCGTACGATGTAACGAAGACATGCGGAGGAAGTACCGGCGGTGGAGCGGTTGCGGTCGCTTGCGGGATGACGCCGCTGGCGGATGGCAGCGATATGGGTGGCTCGCTGCGGAATCCGCCGAGCTTCTGTGGCGTGGTGGGGATTCGGTCGTCGCCCGGGCGGGTGCCGAATACGCCGTCGCGACTGGGCTGGCAGACGCTTTCGGTCGCAGGTCCAGTGGCGCGCAATGTTTCTGACTGCGCATTTTTTCTGAGGGTATTGGCGGGCTTCGACCGGCGATCGCCGATTGCTCTGGACCAACCCGGGAGGGATTTCACGCAGGAACTAGGACGCAGTTTCAAGGGTGTGCGTGTGGCGTTTTTCAAGGATTTGGGACTGCCGTGGGATTCGCAGGTCAAGGCGGCAGTTACTTCGCAGCGAAAAGTGTTTGAATCGCTGGGATGCGTCGTGGAAGAAGCCGAGCCTGATTTTCGCGACGCGAATGAGTGCTTCCTGGCCTGGCGGCATTGGTCCGTGGAACTGGCTTTCGGAGATATTTTGGAGAGCAAGGGCGATCAGTTGAACGAGTACGTGCATTGGCACGTGGAAGAGGGCCGCAAGCTGACAGGACCCTATCTGGCACGGATCGAAGCCAAGCGGACGGCGTTGTACGAGCGCGTCCGAAGGTTCATGGAGAAATATGAGTTTTTTGTTTTGCCGGTGAATCAGGTGCTGCCGTTTGATGCCAACGTGCACTATCCGACGGAAATCGCCGGCGTGAAAATGGAAAGCTACATGGCCTGGATGAAGTCGGCATACTACATTTCAGCGGTAGGGAATCCAGCGGTGTCGGTGCCGTGCGCCTATTCGGTAGAGGGCTTGCCGATCGGGATGCAGATCGTCAGCAGGCATCACGATGATTGGGGTGCCCTGCAGATGGCGTATGCGTTCGAGCAAGCTTGCGATCTGCGAAGGCGAAGGCCAAGTGTCATGGAATCGGCTTGAGGCTGGATTAGTGCTCGAAGGAAGCGACAGGAGAACGGTGCGGATTATGGCTGGAAGAAGCGGGTGCGAAGGCGGCTGGGAATGGATTGCAGGTCGAGCAGGGTCAGGAAATCGATGGTGCGGAACTCGCGGTCGATAGCCGGTGGGCCGCAGAGGCGCGCGGAGAGATCAAGGTAGGCGCGGAATAGCTTTGGCGGCTGCGGGCAAGTATTTGTAGGTTGGTTGGCGACGCGTGTAATTCCCCGGCACTCAAAACCGGGTTTGGGAGCTGTTTGTAAAGACGGTTCCACCAGATATCTGTGCTTAAGATCGCGGTAGAGGGCTATTCCTTCGGCCTCATCCTGCGACGTGATGGAACTGCAGCCGATCATGTAACGTGCGTTGCAGAGCGCGGCGTACGAGGCAATTCCTTTCCAGAGCATAAACAGGGCAGTTGTGTGGCGGTAGTCCTGGCGGACGCAGGCCCGGCCGAGTTCAAGAATCTCGCCGCGTAACGGCTCGAATGGAGTGAGGTCGAATAGTTGTTCGGAGTAATAGCCGAGATTGCCTTTTGCGCGGTAGCCGGTTTGCATGCGATAAGTGCCGACGAGATGGTTGGTGGCGGCGTCGTGGACCATCAAGTGATCGCAGATCAGATCGAAGGGATCGCGATCGAGGCCGGAGTGATCGGAGTCGGCCAGGCCTTCGCCCAGTTCGCAATTGAAAACGAGGTAGCGCAGGCGCTGACAGGCGGCAAGGTCGTTCATGGTCTGCGCAAGGGAGAGACGGAACGACGGCGTGGCGGCAGCGAGGGACTGGCAGTCCTGCACGAGCACGGTGTTCGTGGGCATGCGAACAGTTTCCGTGGGTGCAGATTACGGAAACGTTGCTTAATTGTGATTTGCGTGTTGCGGTGAGGTATCGGGTACCGCGGTAGCTATTGTTGCCAACCGCCGCCTAAAGCCTGATATAGCTGAACCGAGGCGAGGTATTCGTTGAGCTGCGCCTGAACGAGACCAAGTTCTGCGGTGAAGGCGTTGGTTTCGTTGGTCAGCACTTCCAGGTACCCTGTAACGCCGCCGGTATAACGCATGTGCGAGAGGCGAGCGGCATCCTGCGCGGACTGGAAGAGGAGTTCCTGCTGGGTACGAAATTCGCTGGACTTGCGGCGGGCGATCAGAGCGTCGGACACGCTACGGAAAGCGCCTTGAATCGCCTGCTGATAAACGAGCAGGGAAGCCTGCTGTTGCGCTTCGGTCAGACGAACGCTGGAACGAATTCTTCCGGCGGTGAAGATGGGTTGCACGAGAGAGGCCCCATAGGTCCAGATGCCTGCAGGACCGCTGAACAAGCTGGTCAGCGCATTGCTCTCGAAACCGGCAGTTCCGCTCAGTGAGATCTGGGGAAAATAGGCGGCTTTGGCGACGCCGATTTCGGCGTTCGCGGCGATGAGCTGTTGTTCCGCGGCGCGGATGTCGGGGCGACGCTCCAGCAACGACGAGGTGAGGCCCGGGGGCACGTCGGGAGGATGAGGCTGGTCGGTGAGTTTTTGTCCGCGGACAATGGAGTCGGGATTTTTCCCAAGAAGAATGCTGATCAAGTTCTCCTGCTGCTCGACTTGCTGCTCGAGCACGGGAATTTCCGCCGCGGCGGTAAATACCAACTGTTCCGCTTGGCGTACGTCGAGCATGGAAGTTGAACCGCCGTCGGCGAGAATGTGCGTGAGACGCAGGGACTCTTGCCGTGAGGCGAGGGTGCGCTGGGAGATTTCGAGCTCGAGATCGAGCGCGCGAAGCTGGAAATACGCGGCCGCAACGTCGGCCACCAGGGTCACGATGACTTCCTGCCGCGCCTCCTCGGTGGCGATTAGGTTGGCCCGTGCGGCTTCGGTGGCGCGGCGGAACTTGCCCCAGAAATCGAGCTCCCAACCCGCGGAAACACTTAGCTGTCCCGCACCCACTTCGAAAGCGGGAGCCGCGGGAGAGCGAGCAGATCGCTGATCGAGAAGGCTGGCGCCGGCGGTGACAGTGGGATATTGATCAGCGCGGGTGATTCCAAGCTGTGCCTGTGCCGCAAGGATACGCGTCGCCGCGATGCGAACATCGTAGTTCTGCTGTATCGCGGTGCGGATCAGCGAACGGAGTTGGTCGTCCTGATAGACCTCCCACCATTTTTGATCGCCGATGGAAGCGGGATCTGCTTTCGCAGCTTGCTCCGGCGTCAATCCCCGGTAGGTTGGCGGAACGTTGGCGACGGGCTTCTTGTAATTTGGGCCAACGGTGCAGCCGCAGGCCACGATCACGAGGCCGGCGAGGGCGAACAGCTTGTGCATTTCAGTTGCCCTCAGCTGGCGTGATTTCTGGTGACAACCCTGCCTGGCGGCGTTCTTTGCCGGCTCCGGACATGTGCTCGACGACGTAGAACACCACCGGGATGAAGAATACGCCGATGATGCTGGCAGCAAGCATGCCGCCAATGACTGTCGTGCCCATGATCTGGCGCGCGACCGATCCTGCGCCCGTCGCAGTGTAGAGGGGGACCGTACCCAGAATAAAGGCGAAGGAAGTCATCAAGATCGGGCGAAGACGCAAGCGCGCACCTTCCAGTGCTGCGTCGATAAGCGGTTTGCCCCTTTCGTACTCGTCTTTGGCGAACTCCACGATCAGAATCGCGTTCTTGGCGGCCAAGCCAATGAGCATCACCAATCCGATCTGTGAATAGACATCCGCTTCGATCTGGACCATGTAGCTGGGCAGGTAAGCGGCGAGAATGGTGCGGCGCAGCCAGAGAACCGCGTAAGCTCCGAAAACAGCGATCGGTGTGCTCAGCAATACGCTGAAGGGAAGCGACCAGCTCTCATACAGAGCCGCCAGGATCAAGAAAACGAAAAGGAGCGAGAACCCGAAGACGACCCAGGCGGGTATTCCTTGCTGCGCTTTTTTTTCTTGAAAGGACATGCCCATATAGTCGTAGCCCATCTCTCGGGGCATGGTTTGGGCGAAGGTTTCCTCCAGAGCAGCCATGGCCTGACCAGCGCTGTAGCCGGGCGCAGCAGAGCCATTGATCTGCGCGGCGCGGTATTCGTTGTAGCGCATGGTGAACTCTGGCCCGGGACGCGGTTCGAATCGCGTGAGTGCAGCGAGCGGCACCATTTCGCTTTTGTTGTTTCGAACGTGAAACTGGCCGACATTTTCGGCGCGGGTCCGATACTCACCCTCGGCTTCGATATAGACCTGCCACTGGCGCCCGAAGCGGTTGAAATAGTTGATGAAAAGGCCGCCCATGAAGGCCTGAAGGGTCCGGTATACGTCGTTGACGGCGACACCCTGCTTGAGGACTTTGTCGCGATCGACATCGACGAATTGCTGCGGAACGCTGGGCAGAAACGTGGTGCTGACGCCGGCGATCTCCGGGCGCTTCCTTGCTGCGTTCATGAACGTCTGCAAGTTGGAAGCGAGAAACTGAACGTCGTTGCCGGCGCGATCCTCAAGCGCGAACGTGAACCCGCCGGAAGTGCCTACGCCCGGGATTGACGGAGGCGAAAAAGAGAAAGCGATCGCTTCCGGGATCTGGCTGAGCGAGCGGTTGATCTGCTGCTTGATCTCTTGAAGTTGCACATCGCGTGATTTGCGCTCGTCCCAAGGCTTCAGCGTGACAAAGAAGAAGCCGTTGTAGCTGGTTCGAACGAAACTGAGAAGGCTGAAGCCGATAACGCTGGTGGTGTATTGAACGCCGGGCGTCTTGGCAAGGGCGTCTTCGATTTTTCTGGCGACTTCGTCGGTGCGCTGCAGGGAAGCGGCGTTTGGGAGCTGGAGATTGATGTAGAGGTAGCCCTGGTCCTCGTCAGGTAAGAAACTTGAGGGAATCTTGCTGCCGAAGAAGCCGGCGCCGGCAGCGAACGCCACCAATAGGATGAGTGCGATAACGCTCTTGCGAATCAAGACGCCGCAGAGAAAGACGTAGGCGTTGGTGACGCTTGTGAAAGCGCGATTGAACCAGTTGAAGAAGCGCTTGAGCAGGCCCCCTCTCTCTTCCTTGGGCTTGAGTAGAAGCGCGGCCAGGGCAGGGCTCAACGTGAGGGCGTTGAAGGCCGAGAGGATCACTGAGATCGCAATGGTGACGGCGAACTGTTGGTAGAGGCGTCCGGTGATACCTGGTATGAATGCGGTGGGGATGAAGACCGCGGAGAGGACGAGCGCAATACCGACAACCGGGCCGGAGATTTCTTCCATGGCTTTCAATGCCGCGGCTTTCGGCGTCATGCCATCTTCGATGTGGCGCTCTACGGCTTCGACGACGACGATGGCATCGTCGACCACCAAGCCGATGGCCAGCACGAGCCCGAACAGCGACAGAGTGTTGACCGAGAATCCGAAAATCGGAAAAAACATAAACGTGCCAACCAGCGAAACCGGCACCGCCAGCAGCGGAATCAACGTGGCGCGCCAGCCTTGCAAAAAGATGTACACCACGACGATTACCAGAGCGATGGCGATGACCAAGGTAAGAACGATTTCCTTCATACCCTCGGTGACGGCCCTGGTGGTGTCGAGCGATACGACGTAGTCAATATCGTTGGGAAAGCGGGTTTTCACGTCGGCCATGAGTTTCTTGAGGCCGTCGGCGGCCTGCACGGCGTTCGAGCCGGGGAGCTGATACGCCGCGATGATGGCGCCGGGCTTGCCGTTCAGACGGCCGACCACACTGTAGTTCTGGGCACCGAGTTCGATGCGGGCAACATCCTTGAGGCGGACGACCGCACCGCTGATGGCCTCACGGACAACGATCTCGCCGAACTCTTCGGGTGATGTGAGGCGACCTTGCGCACGAACGGAATAGGTGAACTCCTGACCCTTAGGCGCAGGCTCGCTACCGACTTGTCCCGCCGGATTAACCGCGTTCTGGGCCTGAATGGCAGACACGATTTCGGGCACGGTAATGGCAAGCTTTGCCAAAACATCGGGTTTGACCCACAGGCGCATGGCGTATTGGCCAGCGCCGAAAATCTGCACGCTGCCGATGCCGTAGAGGCGAGTGATCTGGTCGGCGAGATTGATGTATGCATAGTTGGAGAGGAACCGGGCGTCGTAGGTGCCTTTCGGCGAGTACAACGTCATCAGCATCAGGGGAGCGGTGACAGTTTTCTGGACGGTGAGGCCGAAATTATTCACGTCGGCCGGAAGCTGAGACTGTGCCTGAGTGGTGCGCATCTGCGTGAGAATGAGATCGGTATTGGGTTCGGTCTTTACGTCATAATCGACGATCAGCCGCATCGTCCCGTCCGCCGTGGAGTTCAGCGAATACATGTAATTCATGTTGTCCACGCCGCTCATTTGTTGCTCGATGGGCGTCGCGACGGATTGTTCGATGGTCTGCGCATCGGCGCCGACGTACGTGGCGACCACCTGAACTTCCGGGGGAACGATGTTGGGGAACAGGGCGACGGGCAAGCTGGTGATCGTGACTGCTCCGATGATCACCATGAGAATCGCGATCACCATGGCTACGATGGGACGGTTGATGAAAAACCTGGACATGGGTCAGTAACCTTTCGCGACCGGATTGCTCTGTTTGAGTTTCACGACGGATCCATCGCGAACTTTTTGCAGGCCTTCGGTGATGACGAGTTCACCCGCCGTCACGCCTTCGTGAATGATCCACATGGTGCCGACGCGATCACCGACTTTTACGGATCGAAGGTTGACCTTGTTCCCCTCGCCGACAACCGCCACTTGATAGGTTCCCTGAAGTTCGCTTACGGCTCTTTGAGGGACCAGCAGTGCGCCATTCACGGTTTCTGCGGCAACGCGCACGCGGCCGAATTGGCCCGGGCGGAGAATGTTGTCGGGATTCGGGAAGGACGAAACAATGCGAATGCTTCCCGTGGTCACATCTACTTGGCGGTCGGTGTAGAGGATTTTTCCTTTCTGTGGATACACGGTGCCATCAGCCAACAGGAGCTCCAGCGGAGGAGCGTCGGACGGCGCGCCCTCTCTGCTGCTTGCGTTAATTCGTCTGGCGAAGCGCATGTAAGTCTGCTCGCTAATCGGAAAATACGCTTTGATGGGATTTACGCGGGAGACTGAGGTTAACGTGGCGGCGGGAGTGACCAGATTTCCGATTTGGACTTGCGCGATTCCTGCCACTCCGTCCAGGAGCGATGTAACGTGAGTGAAGTCCAGATTCAGTTGTGCTTGTTCGACCTGAGCTTCCGCGGATTTCACCGCTGCGTTGGCGGCCATGTTCGCCTGGATGTCGTTATCCAACTGGCTCTGAGCAATCGCCCGCTCTTTTGCTAGCGGTGTGTCACGGTCCACGTCGAGTTTTGTCTTGCCGAGCTGCGCCTGGGCTTGCGCAAGCTGGGCCTTGGCCTGATCTAGCACGGCTTGAAAGGGACGCGGATCGATCTCGAAAAGGATCTGGCCTTTGCGGACGGGCGAGCCTTCTTTATAGTTCTGGGTGATGAGGTAGCCGGTGACCTGCGGCTGGATTTGCGCGTTCTCGTAGCCATCCAAGGTCGCCACCCAGTCGTTGTAGATCGGGACGTCCTGTTGGACGACACTGACAACCTGAACCTCAGGGGGCGGCGGTGTCGTAGCGGCCTTTTGGGCCTGACATCCGACAAGCAGCGAGGCGAGTGGCAGTGCCAGCAGCGCGCAGCGAAATGAGGACACATTGCGAAAGATACTTGACCATCTATGATGTCGTCTTGATGACTTGAATTCCATAAATTACATTCCTTGCCTGGGAGCGAAGGCCGCTGCGGATCGCGAATCACGCGTCGCAGGTTTCCGAAGCCAGTTGGCTCCCTTCCTGGGGGAAGCTACTTTACTCCCTTTCCCTACGACTGCAAAACCTTGCGAAGCCGCAAAGAATTAATGCAAGGCATCGAGGTGCGCCAATCCGACCCGATGCGGAATGTTCACCCACAACGAGACTGCATGCCCAAAGTTAGCGTGGGATTTTTGGTCCGGGGGCGGAAAAAAAGATCATATCCAAGCGCGGCACCAGAGATTGGAAAGCGGAGATTTTCCACGAGCATGACAGGGAAGATGGAGCGGGGATTTGGCAAGGTTCCGAAATTAGTCAAACCAGCAACTTCGACTGTTTCTGTGGGCACTTAGATCTTGAAGAGATGGTGGACGAGAAGGGAGTTCACCAAGTCCAGCGGAAGCCAGGCGAAGCTGAGCTACATGGGACATGTATTGATGGCCAACCGTAACGGGCTTTTGGTACAAACCTTTCTAACCGAGGCGAGTGGCAGAGCGGAGCGGGATGCTGCGATGCTCATGATGGAAGCGATTCCACCGGGAAAGCGCGTGACGTTAGGTGGGGACAAGACCTATGACACGCGGGAATTCGTCCGAGAACTGCGGGTGATGAACATCACTCCGCATCTGGCGCAGAACACGACCAAGCGGAGGAGTGCGGTGGACGAGCGGACCACACGGCACGCCGGGTATGGGGTCAGTCAGCGGAAGCGCAAACGAGTGGAGCAATCGTTCGGGTGGATGAAGATGATCGGGATGCTAAAGAAAGTGAAGTTGCGAGGAATCGACAAGGTGGGGTGGTTGTTTACCTTCACCGGCGCAGCTTACAACCTCTGCCAATTGCGAAACCTGATGGCCAGAGCATGACACGGAGATTCGATTCGGCGCCACTTCACAAAGCAGCGATAACCTAAAATTCAGAATCGAGGACCAGCAAAACTGAATTCTTCAACGAACTGTTAGTTCCGTTGCCGACAATCCACCCACCAGGACCCCGTTTTTCACTTCCCACAATCGTTTCTGGATCCTTTGCGAGTCCGTGACTAGGTGAATCTTGGATGAGCATGGCGGGCCCACACGCGGCCAAAAACTACTTTGCTGCTCGTGGGTTGGGGACCTTGTAGCCGTCGGTGAGGGTCGCCAGGAAAGAAACAAGGGCATCTTCCTCCTGGTCTGTGAGCTTAAGGTTGCCTAGTTGTCGTTTGTTGAGGTTGGTTGAGTCCTCGGGCACTGGCCAGCACGTGACCTTTTCGCCTGGATCACCTGCCGCGCACTTGGGCAGAACATCCCGCGTGTTGTAAAAGTGCACCACCTCTTTCAGACTTTTGAAGTAGCCATTGTGCATGTAGGCTTTCACGAAGTCAGGCTTTGGACGCATATCGACATTGCGCAAAGTGGCTACTTGGAATTTCGCGTCGAACTTCGGCGCGAGCTTGATCCACTCTGAATCAGGATTCAGTTGGCCGCTATCGCTTTGCAGCGTGCGCAGGAAGGATCCGACTCCCTTATCGACATAAGCGTCTCCGGCGGGGTTAGGAGTGTAGCCACGTTGGTCAGGCCGGCCCTCGTAGTAGATCTGTAATCCCGGATTTCTGGGGACGCCGAGATTACTGGCCGTGAAGTCCGTAAAGAGGGGCTCTTCGCCGGGCCCGCCATCGCGATGGCACTCGTTGCATCGCGCCTTGCCGCGGAACAGCTCGTAGCCCAATTTTTCCTGCGGCGTGAATTGGTCCGTTCCTGCCTGGACGTGGTCGTACTTGGATGTGAAAGGACTCACCTCTGGTGAGAACTCGTATGCAGAGATCGCCAAGGCGAAGCAGTCATATGCATGGTCAGCCCGCGCTCGGTCTGCCACGCTGAGATGGACCGGGTACTGATCATTCGCGGGTGGTGGCCCGGGACTCGTACAGACTTTTTCCACGTCGGAAGGCCATTGAATGTTGAGCGAGTCCGCCCCCCACACCGTCTCAAAAAGTTTGCGATAGGCAGCCTGGGAAATGCGGTACGCAACACAAGCCGAATCCGGCAATCCCATTTCTACCGGATTCGTCGGCGGCCCTTGCGCTTGTTCGGCGCTTGGGTTCTGCAAC